>Ga0272442_10000503_pt1 | contig 62877 bp, 59 predicted proteins | sample SSMForm2O_FD_200262 | JGI IMG/M metagenome (GOLD analysis project Ga0272442, IMG submission 200262) | Marine sediment archaeal communities from Little Sippewissett salt marsh, Falmouth, MA, United States - SSM-Form-2O | ecosystem: Environmental > Aquatic > Marine > Wetlands > Sediment ...
ACATCCTTTCGTTTAGAGACAACGTCCCATTCTCTAACACTTGACGCAGGTTACCTACTCTAGCTTTTTCATTTTAAAACAGGCCGATGGTATGGCCATCTTGATCGATATCCACCTGGGTGGAAACGAAAATGATTTGTACCTCCTGTTATTTATTTTAAATCCAAAATAAAAAAAGACAGAAAAGGAATATGTAAAAATATTCCTTCTCTGTCTTTTTACCTGAAAGATTTTCTATTAAATAGAATTGCCTCTTCGGTGTTTATTTAAAAACTTTCCAGAGAAATGTCCGGTAATGGTCCTTTTTGCCTGAGAGTTTGAATGTTTCCACATCTTGCCCCTTCGGCTTTTTCCTTTTCGAGGAAAACATCTCCCATTACTTTCATCCAAAATTATTTTATAGATTTAATAATAATGTTATCATATTTATTCCGAAATTCAAATTTATTTCATTAATCTATTTTCTAACCATTTACCTATTTTTTAGAAAAATATACTTATTAAACAAGTCTATTTTATTCCATCCAATTGATAAGCAGTAAAAGGTGAGAGAAATATTTCAGATTCATTTGGAAGAATAATCCATAGGACCAAATGTATTGTGATGTTAATTTATAAATACCATTTGAAATAAGCATACCTAAAAAAAGAAATTGATACAATATTTTGCAAAATTTAAATCATTGGTTATAATGGGATAAATATTTCGGTTTAGTTTTTAAGGAAAAAATATTATGAAAAATAAAAAAATATTGATTGTCGATGATGAAAAAGACATTGTTGAACTTCTTCAATATAATCTTGAAAAAGAAAATTATACAGTAGATACTGCTTATAACGGTGAACAATGCCTTGAAAAAGCAAAGATAAATATTCCGGATTTGATCCTGCTTGATTTAATGTTACCTGAAATCAATGGATTGGAAGTATGTAAAATATTAAAAAACGATGCTTTAACTTCTTCGATTCCCATTGTTATGCTGACGGCAAAAGGAGATGAAACAGATATTGTATTAGGTTTGGAATTAGGTGCAGATGATTACATCCCCAAACCTTTCCGTTTAAGAGAGCTCCTTGCCCGGATAAAAGCTGTCTTGCGGAGATCAATGGATATCAATTCAACATCTGAAAAAAAGAAAAACATCATAATGTTTAAGGATCTAACAGTTGATCTTGAAAAATATCAAGTGACTTTAAGAGATAAACCCCTACACCTTACTTCGACTGAATTTAAATTACTTACCTTTCTCGTTTCCCATCCGGGCAAAGTTTTTACACGAGACCAATTGCTAAACCATGTCTGGTCCGAGGACAGTTATATTGTAGATAGGGCTGTGGATGTTCACATAAGAAGACTTCGACAAAAATTGTTAACTGCCAGTGAATATATCATCACGATTCGAGGCGTGGGATATAGGTTTGAAGAGGAAATATGATAAAAAAAATCGGGTGGAAATTATTTATTACCTATATTGTTATTATTGCCATATGCGTCATCTTTTTTGGAATATTTACCATTACACCTTTGCGTGATTTTTATATCGAAAACTTATCTGCTAATCTGGAGGCGAATGGCTTACTTATCAATAACTTTCTCCAGGATGATATCTCGCAGAACAACCTATCCAGCATTAAATCAAAAACAGTTACACTTGCCAAAAAAATAAATCAAAGAATTTCAATAGTCGATATAACAGGCAACGTATTGGGTGATTCAGAGATAGACCCAATATTAATGGAAAACCATGCTGACAGGCCTGAAATTGAAACTGCTTTAAAGGGTAAAACCGGGCAGAGCATTCGGTACAGCAATACCTTGAAAATTGATATGCTTTATATTGCTATCCCCATTACAAAAGATGATCAAATCATTGGAGTAGCCAGATTATCCACCCCGCTTAGCCAGGTAAAATTTAAAATCCAAAATATAATTCAAATTATTTTCTTTTCTTCCATTATTGCCCTTTTTATTGCCTCATTGATTAGTCTGTTTGTTTCTTTGCGAATTACCAAACCTCTACGGGAAATGAATAAAATATCCCAGGAAATTGCCAAAGGCAACTTTCATAATAAAATAATGGTCAAAAGCCAGGATGAAATAGGAGAACTTTCCCATGCCTTGAATGAGATGTCTGAGGCACTAAAAACCAAAATAAAAGAGATCTATGAAGATAAAGCAAAAATAGAAACTGTTCTTTCCAGTGTTATTGAAGGGATTGCAGCAGTCGATAAAAATGGAAAAATCATTCTTTACAATTACGCCTTTGAAAATATTATTGATTTCCCTCGGGAAAAAGCCGTCAATAAATATCATTGGGAAATCATCAGGAATAATGCCATTAATGAACTAATAAAAAATGCTTTAAAAATGAAACAAACCATTACCCGGGAAATACACACATTTTTCCCTCAGGAAAAAATATTTAATGCTTCCGCTACACCTTTAGGCGATAAGAACAATATCATGGGAATCGTATTCGTCTTAAACGATATCACTGAAATAAAAAAATTAGAGAAAATGCGTTCGGAATTTGTAGCCAATGTTTCTCATGAACTGCGTACCCCCCTCACCTCTATCCAGGGATTCATAGAGACCTTAAAGGATAAAAAAACAGATGATCCTATAAAGGTGAAAAGATTTCTAAATATCATCGAAAGGCAGAGCAATCGACTGTATCTTCTTATTGAAGATTTGTTACATCTTTCAAAATTAGAATCCCAGGAAATTCAGATGAACTTTCAAAAGGTGAATTTAGGTGAATTAGTCGATAAAATTATTTTAGAGTTCAAAGAAAAAGCAGATAAAAAGAAACATAAAATACATCTTAATATCTCTTCTGGACTTCCTCCGGTTTATATAGATGTTGATAAAATCGAATTAGTCTTTTCAAACCTTTTAGATAACGCCATACATTATACTCCGGAAAGAGGCGAAATTATCATTTCAGCATCTGAAAAAAAAGATACTGTATATGTAGAAATCACAGATAACGGTATTGGCATATCAGCAGAACATCTTCCCCGTCTCTTTGAAAGGTTTTACAGGGTTAACAAGGATCGCTCAAGAAAATTTGGTGGAACCGGTTTGGGATTAGCTATTGTCAAGCATATTATTATTGCTCACAAAGGAACCATGGGTGTAAAGAGTTCTCCGGGTCAGGGTTCTACATTTTTCTTTGAACTTCCCAAGAAAATATAAATCACTGCATTGTGTCATCAATCTTTATCTCTCCATCCAAAATAAAATTAACTATTTCTTAACTTTTTCGTCATCAAATTGTAATATTTAATAAATATAATGATGACAAATAAAAAAAATGGAGGTAGTTAGTATGAAAAAACTAACACAAATTATTATTTTAACATGTCTTGCCTTAATGCTCATTATCCCAGTTTCTCAGGCAAAGGATCAACTCGTTGTTCAGGGTTCAACCACGGTCTTACCCATTGCCCAGGCTGCTGCAGAAGTTTTTATGCAAAATAATTCGCAAGCAGATATTTCCGTCAGAGGCGGAGGGTCTGGAAACGGTATCGCTGCTTTAATTGATGGCACTTGTGATATCGCAGATGCTTCTCGTTCAATTAAAGTAAAAGAAGTTATTCTTTGTCAGAAAAAAGGCATTAGCCCGGTTGGCAATATTGTAGCAATGGATGGAATCGCAGTTGTAGTTCATACTTCAAATCCAGTCAGCGCTTTAAAAACTGACCAGATCAAAGACGTCTACACTGGAAAGATCACCAATTGGAAAGAGCTTGGCGGGGAAGACTTGGAAATCGTTATTGTCGGCAGAGATTCGTCAAGCGGTACTTTTGAAACATTTGAAGAATTAGTCATGAAAGGTGCAAAGGTTAGCCCTGCTGCATTAGCTCAAGCTTCAAATAAAACGGTTTCAACTATCATTTCCACCACTAAAGGTGCTATCGGATACGTAGGATTAGGTTATCTTAATGATACAATAAAAGCTATTGAAGTGAATGGGGTAGAAGCTAATCCAGAAACTGTTGGCGGAGGAAAATATCCAATTTCCCGTCCTCTCTACATGTACACTGATGGCGCACCTGAAGGAATGGTAAAAGAATTTATTGAATTCATCTGGTCTGAAGAAGGTCAGGAAATTGTTACCGAACAAGGTTTTGTTGCATTACAATAATTAAACACGAAAAGAGGAGTAATTTGAAGAAAAGATTACATTTAAGAGAAAAAATCATTAAAAATGTATGCTTTGTATCTTCGCTTACTTCGATATTCTTTCTAGCTGGAATTACGATCATATTATTCAAAGAAGGGCTTCCCCTGTTTAAAGGAATCAGCTTTGCCGAATTCTTTCTGGGGAAGTCCTGGTATCCAACATTCGATCCACCTGATTTTGGTATGCTTCCCTTATTTGTCGGATCGCTTTGGATTACCTTTGGAGCAATTTTGATTGCTGCTCCGTTTGGAATATCGATTGCTATTTATATTTCTGAATTTGCTAGCCCGCAGATACAACTATTTCTGAAATCAACAATTGAATTGTTAACCGGAATCCCTTCAGTTGTTTTCGGTTTTATAGGCTTGGCTTTCCTGGGACCCTTTTTGCAAAAACTTTTAAATCTGCCGGTAGGTTTAAACTCGCTGAATGCATCAATTTTACTGGCCCTAATGGCTATACCTACAATTTCGAGCCTTTCCGAAGAAGCACTGTTTTCCGTTTCCAGACATTTTAAGGAAGCTTCATATGCTTTGGGTGCAACAAAATGGGAAACCGTTATAAAAGTTGTCGTTCCGGCAGCTTTTCCGGGAATAAATACGGCAATCTTCCTAGGAATAGGAAGAGTAATCGGCGAAACCATGACCGTATTGATGGTAGCAGGCGGCGCGGCCATTATACCTCATTCTTTTTTACAACCTGCAAGACCGATAACTGCCACCATTGCTTTGGAAATGGGAGAAACAGTTGTTGGCAGTGATCATTACCATGCATTATTTGCCCTTGCGTGCGTTCTTTTTATCCTTAATTTAGGTCTTAACTTAGTCGCTAATTATATTTTTGCAAAGCCTAGGAGATTAACATCATGAAAATAAGAAGATTAAAAGAGAAATTAGCATATCTATCATTGATATCAATTTCAATTGTAATAATGTTTATACTTGGTTTCATCTTTTATTTTATTTTCTCGAAGGGAATCAGTGTGATTAGTTGGGAATTTCTTTCCCAAATGCCAAAAAAATCAATGACTGCAGGAGGAATCTTCCCGGCAATATTGGGCACTTTTTGTCTAACAGCAGGTTCAATTTTATTTGCTCTTCCCTTAGGCGTTCTTTCTGCCATTTATTTAAGCGAATATGCTGCTCAAAACAGATTGGTCAGAATTATCCGAATTGGTATTAATAATTTAGCCGGTGTACCGTCGGTTGTTTTTGGTCTTTTTGGTTTAGTTGTTTTTGTAAAATACCTTAATTTTGGAGTGTCCATTCTATCAGGAAGTCTGACATTGGGCATATTGATTCTCCCGACTATTATTAGATCCAGCGAAGAGGCTCTTTTGGCAGTTCCTCAATCTTTCAGGGAAGGTTCCCTGGCTTTGGGGGCGACCAAATGGCAAACCATACAAAATGTTGTTCTTCCTAACGCAATTTCCGGTATTCTTACCGGTTCAATTCTTTCTGTCGGTAGAGCAGCAGGAGAAACAGCGCCTATTTTATTTACGGCAGCCACTTTTTATACGATGCGCCTTCCCAGCTCTATATTCAGCGAGGTACAAGCTTTGCCTTATCATATCTATGCCTTATTAACAGAAGGGACTTTTCCTGAGGCACAGGTTCCCATTGCTTATGGCACGGCTTTGGTTCTAATTGGCATGGTCTTGTTATTTGATTTAATCGCTATAATTCTACGAAATAGATTTAGAAGGAGTAAAAAATGGTAGATAATAAAATGAATTCTGAAAATGGATTTAGAATGAAAATTAAAAATCTGGATCTTTGTTATGGTAATAACCATGTTTTAAAAAAAGTGAGCATGGATGTAAAAAAGAATACAATTACTGCAATTATAGGCCCTTCCGGATGTGGAAAATCCACATTTATAAGAACCCTTAACCGCATGAATGACATTATTCCCGGTGTAAAAATCCAAGGGAATATTCAGTTGGATAATGAAAATATTTATTCAGATAAATTGGATGTAGTGGAAATCAGGAGAAAAATAGGTATGGTATTTCAAAAACCCAATCCCTTTCCTAAATCTATTTTTGAAAATATTGCCTATGGATTGAAAATTAATGGATTTAGCAAAGATAAAAATCGACTGATGGAAAGAGTGAAGGAAAGCTTGGAAGCAGCAGCCTTATGGGATGAAGTCAAGGATCGTTTAAATACTTCTGCTTTTGAATTGTCCGGAGGCCAACAACAACGTTTATGTATTGCCCGTGCTTTAGCTATCAAACCGGAAATCATTCTTTTTGATGAACCCTGCTCAGCTTTGGATCCAATTGCTACTTCCAAAATTGAAGAATTAATTCAAAAATTGAAAAAAGAGTATACGATTGTAATTGTTACTCACAATATGCAGCAAGCTGCCCGCATTTCAGACTTTACTGCCTTTCTTATGATGGGGGAACTCATTGAATTCGATGATACAGAAAGGCTTTTTACCAAACCGGCAAAAAAAATTACCGAAGATTATATCACCGGTCGATTTGGATAATTGAATGGTATGATTGCAATGGTCTTTGCTTAAACAATGAAAGCAATACATATAAAATATATTAATAATATTATAATATTTAATAAGAAAAATATGAGAAAGGAGAAATCATGGAAAGACAATTTGACCGCGAATTAGCTCACTTAAAGGAAAAACTCCTAAAAATGGCGTCTTTAACAGAAGAAACAATTGCCAAATCAGTAAAGGCACTTGCCGAAAGAGATAAAAATATGGCCAAGGAAATCATTGATGGCGATGACGTAATTGACTTGCTGGAATTAGATATCAATAATCAATGTTTAAGACTATTGGCTTTGAAGCAGCCGATGGCCGTTGATTTAAGGTTAATCACATCAGCCATGAAAATATGCAGTCATTTGGAACGGATAGCAGACCAAACAGTCAATATTTCCCAGCGTTCACTTGAATTAGTAAAACAACCCTTGCTCAAACCTTTGGTCGATATCCCCAGGATGGCAAAAATTGCCCAGGAGATGGTTATTAGCTCAATTGATGCGCTTATCAAAAATGATTCTACTCAAATAAAAGAGCTCTACAAACGGGATGATGTTGTGGATGGGCTCAATGATCAGATATTCAGGGAACTCTTAACGTATATGATGGAAGATCCAAAGACCATAAAAAGAGCAGTTAATTTGATATTAGTCGGGCGACATCTGGAAAGAATAGGAGATTTAGCTATAAACATTGCAGAAGAAGTTTTTTATATTATTAACGGAACAAGCATAAAACATCCGGATAAAAAATCACCTGCTTAAGAGTAATTTTTTTTAATTCAAGAATGTAAAACGTTTGGTTTATAAGTAAAAAATTAAAGGGTTTTGAGCCACATCATAAAGAATCGGAGAAATATCATTTTTCCGATTCTTTATTTTACCTTATCCTTGGGAATCCCTCCCATCATCATGCCTAATTGTTTAATATTTAATTCATCTCTATTAACCGTTCCCATAATCTTACCTTCATAGATAACCGCAATTCGATCAGCGAGTGACAATATTTCATCAAGGTCATCAGATATAAGAAGGGTTGCTGATTTTAATTTGGTTCTTTGTTCAATCAATTGTCGATGAACATATTCTGTAGCAGAGACATCCAGGCCACGCGTAGGTTGAGCTGCTACCAGGACATCTGGTTTTCTGGAAAGTTCCCGTGCCAGGATTAATTTTTGAATATTTCCGCCGGAGAGACTCTTCAAGGAAGTATGCCGGGAAGGTGTCCTTATATCAAAATTATTAATCAAGCGCTCGCTTTCCCGGGCAATACGCTTAAAATTCATAAAAATGCCGTTAGCATATGGTTTGTGAATATGATCCTTTAGAATGATATTTTCCTCTACGGTAAATTTTTGAATCGTTCCGTCTCTCATCCTTTCCTCCGGAATATAAGAAAAACCAAATTCCAGAAGTCGGGAAGGATTCCATCCGGTCACATTCTTTCCTTTGAAGATTATTTTACCTTTTGTTGGCTTTCTTAAACCGGAAATTACTTCTGCCAATTCACGCTGACCGTTTCCCGAAACACCGGCAATGCCCAAAATTTCACCCGAATGGACTTCAAGATCGATTCCCCGCAGGGCGGGAATATCTTCATCTCCCTGTACCCAGATATCCTTTAAAGAAAGAGCTATTTTCCCCATTTTTGCCGTAGGGTGTTCTACGCAAAAAAGCACCTCTCTACCGACCATAAGACAGGCCAATTTTTCTTTAGTCGCCCGGGAAGTAGGAATCGTATCGATGATATGACCATGGCGAAGTATGGTTATTCGGTCACTTAAAGATAAGACTTCATGGAGTTTGTGGCTGATAAAGATGATGGCATATCCTTTTTTAATCATACTCCGCAAGACACGAAAAAGCTCTTCCACCTCTTGCGGAGTAAGAACTGCGGTCGGTTCATCCAAAATAAGAAGAGAAGCACCACGATATAGTATTTTTAATATTTCTACTCTCTGTTGTTCTCCTACTGACAGTTGCCACACTTTTGCCTTTGGGTCGACATACAGGCCATGTATCTTTACCAGTTCATTTATTCGGCTGCTTACACTATCCAAATCAAGTAAAAATTTTCGAGAAGATTGAAGTCCTAAAGCTATATTTTCAGCTACGGTTAAGGTAGGAACCAGCATAAAATGCTGATGTACCATTCCGATACCAAGCTTAATTGCATCTAGCGGAGACCGAATTTTAACTGCTTTTCCATTAACATGGATATCACCGCTATCCTGTTGATAGATACCGTAAAGAATTTTCATCAAAGTACTTTTTCCCGCACCATTTTCACCGAGAAGTGTATGGACTTCTCCTGCATGAATATCAAAATGAATCCGGTCGTTGGCCAGAACACCTGGAAATTGCTTGACAATTCCACGCATTTCCACTCTTTCAACTCTGGTTAAATTGGATGATTGACTTTTTTCTTTTTCCATATTCAAATCATTGAAATGCTTCAATGCCTTTCATTATTTTTTGTTATCTGAGCATGATCTTACCTTCTATAATATCTTCAATTGTTTTACCTACAAGCGCTTCCTCGTTGACCACTATTTTAAGTCCTCCATTTTCCAGGTTCAAAGTGAATATTTTACCACCCATTTCTCCTTTTTTTATCATTTCGATCATCGGTTTAAGGGCAACAGCCCAGACAACATCGACACTGGAAACAACATGTTGTGGAGCGAGTGTTGACTGATCTACGTCATAACCAAACCAGTAGGCACCTCGCTGCTGTGCTACCCCTATGGCTCCAACAACCATCTGTGATGTTCCGGTTAATACATCAGCGCCCGCATCCATATGGGTTTGAGCTGCTTCAGAAGCCAGAGCGACATCACTGTACGATCCAATCCAAGTGACATTAACTTGAGCTTCAGGATTGACTGATTCTATACCGGCCTTGAATCCTTCGGTATAATGCTTGGCATCGCCTGTCTCGATTGGTCCAATAACACCAAAAACACCACTTCGAGATAGTTTTGCTGCTAAAACACCGTTAACAAAACCCCCTTGCTCTGCTAAAGGTTCATAGGCAAATATATTTTTAATTCCCTGATCCGTAAAAACATTCGCAGTTGAACCCCATGCAAAACTTGTGTTGGGGAAATCCGGAGCAATTTCTACCAGGGAAGAACCATACTGAGAACCATGGGCAATCACTAGATCATAACCCTCACTGGCATAATCTCTAATAGCAGCCGCGGCATCTGCTACCACAAACATACTTTCTGAATAGTCAAACTGAAATTCTTCCTTGCCCATTTGTTCTTGAATGGTCATCAAGGCATCATACATGCTTTGACTCCAGGCAAAATCATTGATTGTGCTCGGCATAATAAATGCAACTTTAAACGGTTCTGCATTGACGCCAAAAGCGAGAGAAAAAACAAGTAAACTTGTTATGGCGATACAAAAAATAAATTTTTTCAATTTCATCATTAGATCCTCCTGTATATTTGATTAATTAACCATTAAAAAAACGAACTATTATTCACCTCCCTTATCTCAGTTATTCTCCACGTTCAAAGGGTTTGTTTAATGCTTTTGGCGGGCGAACACGACGTTTTGCCATAGCGGTTAACACAATAATTGTGACAATATATGGAAGCATTAGGGTAAAATCAGAAGGAATGTTGACACCCTGTACCTGAATCCATATTTGAATAGCATTGACCGTACTGAATAGAAGGGCGCCGGCCAGTACACTTATCGGTCGCCATGCACCAAAATATACCAGCGCAACGGCAATAAAACCCATGCCATTAGTTAGGTTTTGTTGAAAGACATTTAGCAATGCAATGGAAAGAGATGCGCCGGCTATACCAGAGAGCATTCCACCGACAATGACCGTTAAATAACGAATTCGGACAATATTGACACCAAGAGAATCGGCAGCTTCAGGATGTTGACCTACTGCACGAATGCTGAGTCCCAAAGGTGTTTTGTTGATTATAAACCAGGTGAATGGAACTAACAGAAAAGCACCATAGACCAAAATATTTTGTTGGAAAAATATTTCACCAAATATGGGAATTTTGGAAATCAGAGGGATATGCAAAGGTGAAAAACCATTGATAGTTTGGACAGTGCCTATCAATACACGAAATAGGAGACTGCTTAATCCCAGACCAAAGATGTAAACACCGATACCACTAATTCCCTGTTCCGCTTTCAAGGTTACATTAATAAAAGCAATTAAAAGGCCAAAAACAGCGCCTACTAAGATAGCTGCCAGCAAGCCTAAAAAAAGGCTACCGGTTTGAGTTACCGTATAGAAAGCGACAAAAGCGCCCATAAGCATGACACCATCAACGCCAAGATTCAATACCCCGCTCAGTTGACCTAAAGTTTCTCCGATGGATGCATAAAGATAGGGTGTTGCGAGTCGAATAGCTGATTTAATGATGCCAATAATAATAGTAACTTCCATTAATGTTTTTCCTTGTTTTGTTTAATTTGACAACTGTCTTTCACTTCGGCAGTTTTTTCCATAATTTTGGATTGATGACGGCGTATAAATTCACTACCAACAACAAAAAGCACGATTAATCCATTTAAAGCTCCAATTAATGCAGATGGAATCTGTACCACTCTCTGCATTTTATTGGCACCGGTTAGCAGTGCGCCCAACAAAAAAGAGGCAGGAATGGTTCCTATGGGATGAAGTTGTCCGAATAAAGCAGCGACAATGCCGTTAAATCCGGCACTTCCGGTAAAGCCGGATACAGAACCATCGGTAAATATTCTATGATGAACGCCGATAACCTCAATTGCTCCTCCCAATCCGATGAGCGCTCCACTCAAGATAAAAGCAAGGACCATATATTTTTTTACATCTACTCCTGAAGCCTGGGATGCCTGGATGTTTTGTCCTACCATTCGGATACGAAATCCTATGGTAGTTCGCCAGAGCAGGATGTAAACAAGGATAGCAAAAACAATTGCAATAACCGTACCAAAATGTAAACGGGTTGGTATCAGGCGAGGCAAATCTGCCATCCTGGATAATCGGGCGGTTTGAGGAATAAAGGAGCCGAGCTGTATTTGCAGGGGATCCATAATCGGTCCACGTAGAAGATAATTCATGCCATAAGCTGCAATGTAATTCAGCATAATGGTGCTTAATATTTCATTGACATTAAAATAGGCTTTTAGAAAACCTGCGATGCCCGCCCAAAAGGCACCGCATAATAGACCAATCGATAGGGAGAGAATGATAAGTATCCAACCGGGCAAATCAGGAAAATTCAAACAAAATATTGTGGCTGAAAGTGCGCCGAGAACCAGTTGGCCTTCCCCACCGATATTTAGTACCCCTGCTCGGAAGGCAATACAGATTCCCAATCCTACAAAAAGCAAAGGGGTTGCCTTAACGACTGTATCAGCCAAAGCATTTAAACTGCCAAAGGCACCTTGAATTAAAGAGCGGTAAGCTATAAGAGGGTTTATTCCAAGCATTGCAATCAGCATGGTCCCAATCGTTAATGCAAGAAGAAAAGCTGCCAGGGGTATGAGTTCCATTAATATTTCCCGAAAATTCCTATCATTCATTTTACTGCCTCTATGCTTTGTATTGAACAATTTAAATAATTCATACAATATAGTGAGTCATTTATAATGATTGGTTGGTATTTTAGAGTGATTAAAGAACAAATATTCAGCTATTGTTTTTCTATTTCTTTTTTTTTATTCGACAAAAATAATCAAAATCCTTCTTTTTATAAATTGTTTCTTATTTTTTATTTTTTTGTGTATTCCTTAGCGCATTTGAAAAGAAAGTGAATTATTTTAAAAAAAATGGAAATCGAATATTTTGATAAGTAGAAAACAAAAATGACTATCAGCAGTTGGACGTGATAGGAATTCGTAGATAAGTCGTGTATAATGTAAAAAATTAAATACAATTATAAAATAGATTTATCATTTAGCGGGCATTGATTAAAATTATCATTCATCATTATTTTCAATTATATCATTTAAAAGTTATTTTTTAATGAATGGTGATTTGGATAAGGAAATATTCATTAATCTTTTTCTTTAATGGAAGATAGAACATGAAAGAGGATAATGCGATTTTTCTATAAGCTTTATTATGAAAAAACCGTTTGATTATTTTTTAGAAGAACATAGAGATTATTCATTTTTTACGAATACATAAAAGAAGGATTTTGTTGAGATTTACCGTAATAAAGTATATAAATCTCAATTTCCAATTTAAATGATCAAAGAAATAATTAGAATAAATTTAAATAAGACTCTTATTGAAAGGTAGGATTGATCAATGAAGCTATTATCGTGGAATGTAAATGGTCTTCGGGCAGTGTACAAGAAAAATTTTTTGAATTGGTTTGTAGAAAAAAAGGCCGATATTTTTTGCATTCAGGAAACCAAGGCACACAAAGAGCAACTACCAGATGAGCTGTTAAATCGGGAAGGGTATTCAAGTTATTTTGCCCAGGCAGAGAGAAAAGGTTATAGCGGGGTGGCACTTTGGACCAGAAAAAAACCGGAAAGCATATCTTACCATTTAAATGTTCCACGGTTTGATCTGGAAGGACGTATGATCCAGGTCGATTATAATGAATTTACCTTGTTTAATATTTATTTTCCCAATGGCAAGGCTTCTAAAGAAAGATTGCAATATAAACTGGATTATTATGATACCATTTTAAAAAGAATGGATGAATTATTGAACCAGGGAAAGAAAATCGTGATTTGTGGCGATGTTAATACTGCCCACCGTGAAATTGACCTGGCCCGTCCTACAGAGAACGAAAAAGTATCCGGATTTTTACCGGTGGAGCGGGCATGGATAGACCGATTATTGGAACGGGGTTTTATTGATGCTTTTCGCATGTACCACAAAGATGCAGGGCACTACAGTTGGTGGGATTACAAAACAAGAGCCAGGGAACGCAATGTCGGCTGGCGGATAGATTATTTCTTTGTCAGTAATCATTTGAAGAAAAATCTAAAATCTTCTTTTATTCAATCTGAAGTTTTAGGTTCCGACCATTGTCCTATCGGTATAGAACTTGATTTTAATCAATGAGCACGTATTTACGACATATTACCCTGAGAGAAGGAGGAAATCAATCATGACAACATTCAAAACAGGTAAAGATGGAGCACGTGCGCTGGATAGGGAAGATGCATTATCCTCTTTCAGGGAACGTTTTTACCTTTTGGAAAAAAAGATTTATATGGATGGTAATTCGCTGGGATTGTTATCAAAAGATGCTGAAAAAACAGTTCACCGAATGCTCAATCAATGGAAACATTTAGGTATTAACGGATGGTTGGATGCAAAGCCGAGGTGGTATGATTATCCCGAAGAATTGGGAAGGAAGCAGTCTGCCCTGGTAGGTGCTTTGCCGGAAGAGGTGATCATCTCCTCTTCCACAACGGTGAACCTGCATGCCCTGGTTGGCACATTTTATCATCCTCAGGGCAAGAGGAAAAAGATACTCGCCGATGAACTCAATTTTCCTTCAGACATCTATGCATTAAAAAGTCAGATTGAATCCAAGGGAAATGATCCGGAAAGCGATCTGGTATTAGTAAAAAGTCAGGATAATCGCACTCTAAGAGAAGAAGATATTGTCCATGCCATGGATGACGAGATCGCATTGATTCTCTTGCCGGGGGTTCTCTATCGCAGCGGGCAATTGCTGGATATGGATTATCTGACAAAAAAAGCACATGAAAAAAATATCCCCATCGGGTTTGACTGTAGCCATTCGGTCGGTGCCGTTCCGCATCATTTTGACTGTTGGGATGTGGATTTTGCCTTTTGGTGCAATTATAAATATATGAATAATGGACCGGGAGGTGTTGCCAGCCTGTTTGTCAATCAAAAACATTTCTCTAAAAAACCTGCTTTGGCAGGATGGTGGGGTTATCGAAAAGATAAACAATTTGATATGTCTTTGGATTTTGAAAAGGCGAATAATGCAGGCGGGTGGCAAATTGGAACCCCTCATCTTTTGAGTATTGCGCCCCTGGAAGGTTCCTTAAATATCTTTTTTGAAGCGGGCATGGAACAAATCAGGAAGAAATCTCTAAAATTGACTTCGTACCTGATTTTTTTGCTAAAGGAAATGGGTTTGACTGAGTCGCCCTATCATTATACCATCGGTTCTCCTCTTGCGGAAGAACAACGTGGTGGTCACGTAGCTGTTGAACATGGTGAAGCTTCAAAAATAAATAGAGCACTAAAGGATAGAGGTATTATTCCTGATTTTCGTTATCCCAATATCATTCGTTTGGCACCAATGGCTTTGTATAATACTTTTTATGAGGTATGGCAGGTGATTGAAGCATTAAAAAGCATTATTGATCGGAAAGAATATGAAAAATTTGACCAGGTGAGAGATGCTGTGACTTAAACAATCGTGAAGCATGCACTATAAAAAGATTTAACTTGTTTTATGGGCAGAGAATTTCCCTGATGGATAGTGTAAATATTTTGATAGGTTCCTTCATTAAATATTTTATCGGTTTTAAAATCTTAAATGAACAGATGATTAAAAAAATTTCTCCGAATATGTTAGCGAATATGGTGACTCTTTTTCGTGTTGCCGTTATTCCCTATTTCATTATGGTTGAGATACAGGGGCGTTACTTTCAATCTCTGATAGTTATGATGTTGGTTTGTATGAGCGATATGATTGACGGAACAATTGCGAGAATAGCTGATGCAAACAACAAGACGGGAAAAGCTTTTGACATCACTGCCGATTTTATCTTTATTATGTCCATTTTTTTATTCTGGCATATTTATCAGGAAGTATCTTTGCACATCCTGTTTCTGCTTCTTTTTTCTTTTTTATCTTTTATATTTCTCTCCCTGTTGAAGAAGAAAATCGTTAAAAACAAGATAGGCCAATATGTCGGGACAGCATGCTTTGCAGGAATCCTATTTATTCTTTTCGGACGGATATATTTTCCTGAATGGATAATTGAAATAAAAAGCATTGTATATGCGGTAATCAATATTTTTCTTATTTTATCTATTTTTGAGAATATTTTAAACATTAAGAAATTCTATTCCTGATAAGAACTATTCAATAACCGGTAAGAAAAATGGATTGACAGGAGCATGAATCTGTAAATTGATTATAACCAGAAGAAGACTTATTCCTTCTCCCAACTATATCTGTTGACTGATATGCCTACCTGTTTATTTATCTTTTCATGCAGATGTAGCTGAAAGCTAATCCAAAACGATAGAACAAAATAGATAGCATAAGCCCTTGGGTATTATGCACTAAAAAAAGACTTCTCTACTAAATTATTTTAGATAAATATTATAGATTAATTGATATTAAACAGGTATTTATTATAAAATAAAAACAGAAGGATAACTAATAAATAGGTTTGTTAAAACATAAAACGAAACATTTTTTGCTGTTCTATAACTAATTGAGGCAATGGAAAATATTTGCCTGTTGCTGGAGAATTGTATTTTTTTTGACATCTATCTGTCAAAAAATAAAATGCGACAGTTGAAAATATATTTTTGGAGTATAAAAAATGCGCAATTTTTTACCTGCTGATAAAATAGAAAAACAAATAAAGTGTTTCGACAAAATAATCCCGGTGATCCATTCTAAATTCTATTGTATTTATACAAGAAAGTTGCTGTTTATGGAAATTTTATAACCAATTCAATTTGCCTTGAATTTTAAAGGCAAATAAGTATTTATTATTTAGATAAGGCCGTAAGAAGTGACTTTCTTACGGCCTTATATTTTAAAAGGAGTGTCTATGCTCATTCGTATTTCTAACCTCACGTTCAGGTATGATAACAGTGATGATAATATATTTGAAAATATTTCTTTTCAAATTGATACCCATTGGAAACTTGGTCTTATCGGCAGAAATGGCAGGGGCAAAACGACTCTTTTAAAGCTTCTAATGGGAAAATATGACTACGATGGTACTATTTTCCCGGTTGTTGATTACGATTATTTTCCTTATGATATTCCTGATAATAAACAAATAGCTATAGATGTGGTAAGTAGAATTTGCAGCAATTACAAGCTCTGGGAATTAAATAGAGAGCTTTCTTTGCTTAAAGTCTCGGAAGATATTTTGTATCATCCTTTTAAAAAGTTAAGTGATGGGGAACAGACAAAGGTTTTGCTAGCCGCATTTTTCCTTAGACAAAATAATTTTCTTTTAATTGATGAACCTACCAATCATCTTGATCTGAATGCCCGTGTTATTGTCAGCAATTATCTTAAATCATGCAGCAAAGGATTTATTCTAGTATCGCATGACAGGACGTTTTTAGACAACTGCATTGATCATATTTTTTCTATTAATAAGGTTAACATTGAAATTCAGAAGGGTAATTTTTCCTCTTGGCAGCATAATAAGAACAGACAGGATAATTATGAAATATCCAAAGCAATGAGACTGAAAAATGATATAAAACGATTATCTGCTTCTGCAAGACGTACTGCCCGATGGTCCAAGAAAGTAGAAGACAGTAAAATTGGCAATACTGATGGAGATAAAGGATATATCGGTCATAAGGCAGCAAAGATGATGAAGCGTTCAAAATCTATTGAAGCTCGAAGGCAAAAAACCATAGAGGAAAAATCAAAACTGGTTAAAAATGTTGAGATTACTGACAGGCTTTCCATGAAGTCTTTGAGGAATTACAGAAATAGTCTGATTGAAATTAGCAGGCTTTCCATTTTTTATGATGACAAACAGATATGTAAAAATATCAGTTTTATTGTTAATCAGGGCGATAGAATTGCTTTAAATGGAAAGAATGGGTCCGGCAAGACCAGCATCTTTAAAGTGCTTACTGCTCAAAAAATGGTCTATTGCGGAGAGGTAAGAATTTTCGGTGGTCTTGTTATTTCCTATGTTCCGCAGAGTACTTCTTTCTTGAAGGGGACTCTCAGGAAATTCGCGCAGGAAAGTTATTTGGATGAAAGCCTGTTGAAGGCGATCCTTCATAGGTTAGGAATTGCAAAAGTCCAGTTTGAAAAGGATGTGAGGGATTTTAGTGACGGGCAAAAGAAAAAAGTTCTACTAGCAAGAAGTCTTTGCCAACAGGCACATCTGTATATATGGGACGAACCTCTTAATTTTATTGACATAATTTCCCGTATACAGATTGAAGATTTAGTCATAATGCATCAGCCGACTATGCTGTTTGTAGAACATGACCGTTCTTTTGTGAATGCAGTTGCCACAAAACAGATTACTTTATAATTTGAAAGAAATTTTCCATGGCGACCGGTTTAGCTTTATCAAAATATTAAATAATTTCTGACATTCAGTGCCTTTGGAATATAAGGTCTAAATCGTAGATTGATTGAAATATAAATATTAGTCTTGAATTGGCATATTTCCTTTTTTTAGATGTAGGGCATTTATTATAGAAGACAAAAATTTATGACGAAAATCTTCAGGAAATAATATTTTGCCATTATATGGATTCCTTCCATCTAAACAAGATAATATATGATATGATAAAATGAATGAAATATCGAAAGGAAAAACTGTATGAGCGCCTCGTATCATTTTTTGCTTGAATCGACGAAGTTCGGTACAGTTGTTGTTGTTTGGCAGAAGTGGGATGGCAAAACCAGGATAATTAGAGTCTTTCTTGCTGAAAACAAAGAAAAGACTGAAGAAATGATTTATAATAATTACCTAAATGCTTTTCCGTCTTCGAATACATTGATTTTGGAACAAACGCAAAAAATACAAAACTTTTTATCCGGACAGCAGGTAGATTTTGATTTGAATTTATTAGCATTTGAAATATGTACTCCTTTCCAAAAACGTGTTCTTCTCGCGGAGAAAGAGATTCCACGGGGCCATGTAAGTACTTACAGTCGAATCGCGAAATACATCGGTGTTGAATATGGGGCACGGGCGGTGGGAAATGCCCTGGCTTGTAATCCCTTTCCTATTATTATTCCCTGTCATCGAGCCATCAGATCTGACCTGACATTAGGTGGATACCAGGGAGGCACATCAATGAAACAAGCCTTGCTTGAATTTGAAGGAATAAGAATATCCGAGACAGGAAAGGTCTATAAAGCGAAATATTATTATTAATACGATTTAAATTCTTTAGCATTTAGGTAAATTGTGCAGCAAATAGAATGAATTAAAAGGAAACGTTTGGAACTAATGATAAAGTACCCGAAAAGAATTAAGCTGATTATCTTTTTATTATTTGGTTTGGTCGGATTAGATCAACTCGTAAAATATCTTGCCAAAAAAATGCTCGTTCCAGGTTCTGTTATTCGCTTTCTAGGAGATACAGTTAGAATTCAGTATGCCGAAAATAAAGGTATTTATTTAAGCCTGGGTTCTAAATTGCCGGATGAAATCAGATTTTGGCTGTTTATTGTAGGCGTATCCATACTGTTGATTTGTTTGTTTTTATTTTTGGTTTTTTCTAAAAATTTATCACTATTTCCTACCATTGCCTTGACGCTTATATTATGTGGTGGTATTGGTAATTTAATTGACCGGGTATTTAATCAAGGCGTGGTAATCGATATGTTTAACATCGGTATTGGAAAGTTACGAACTGGCATATTCAATTTAGCGGATTTGGGGATTACCTTTGGCGGAGGTATGGTAATATATTATTTACTTTTTTTAGAGGGAAGACATCAGGATTCCTCGTCCGAAAAAGGAAAAATAAGTATTGATAGCTCCACAGAAGAAAAAAACGATAAATTTGATGTGAAATAAATTTGATGATTTGATGAGAAAAATTTATATGTTTATTTCCTCTTAAATATTCTTTTATAGTTTTGTGCATCAATGCTGTCAATTTCTGGCCATGCAGCTCGATATTGTTTCCAAAGCGTTCATCCATGGTGCAAATCCTGCTGAGTTCACTTAATATTTCTCTGGTGAAATGATAAAAGCATTTTGAAATATGGTTTTTGTTTTCCGATTGATTTCTTGCTTCTTCACATTTTAGATATTTTCACCTATTAAAACCTGGGTATTGAAATTTATCTTTTTTATTTTTTTTAAGAAAATCTGTTATTCGGGTTAAGTTCGTATTTATATTCTCTTGTCAAAGATACCTTTTTTAATTCAATCAATGTTCTGAAGGGGAAGCAGATATTTAATGATAGGAAAAGTTTACTAAAATGTGTTTTGTTCTAAAAGTGAATTTTTTGAAGTTTAACATCAATTAAGGATGAATAAAGAAAATAATTTTTAATAAAAAAGGTTATTACCTATTAAATGATCAGGTTATTTGAAATAGATTTCTTATCATGGTAATATTTTCAATATATTTGAAAACAAGGGAAATATAAAATCTTTCCTAAATAATATTATTTTTAGGTTAATTCAATGAATGAATTGAAACATTCGAAATAATATTTGAAAAAAATTATAAAATAAAAAAAGGAGTTATCCGTATGTCTATTTGTAGTGAAGAATTTTATTCAGACTTGGCATCCAAGGCAGAAGCTTCTGCTATTCGTGAGATATTAAAATTAACGCAAAAACCGGAGGTCATATCTCTGGCAGGAGGATTGCCCGATCCTGCCACTTTTCCGACAGAAGAGATCCGGGAAATTGTCAATGACCTACTAAGTAAAAATAGTGGTCAGGCATTGCAATATAGTACCACTGAAGGTTTATCAGGCTTAAGACAAAGCATCCTGGATTATTTGTCAGCAGATGGTATTAAGGGAGATTTAGAAAATATTGTTATCAGTTCCGGATCCCAACAGGGATTGGATTTAGTTGGTAAATTATTTTTAAGCCCAGGCGATGTTGCAGTGGTGGAGCTGCCCAGTTATTTGGCAGCATTATCTGCCTTTTCCAGTTACGGGGGAGAATTAATTGGGGTACCGATGGATGAAGATGGCATGCGTATGGACCTTCTGGAGGAAAAACTCTCTCAGTTAAAAGACCAGAAGAAAAAAGTAAAATTTATCTATACTATCTCTAATTTTCAGAATCCTGCCGGTGTCACCATGTCCCTATCCCGGCGAAAGAAAATCTTGAAGATTGCACAAAAGTATAATCTTTTTATTGTAGAAGATAATCCTTATGAAAAACTTAGATTTGAAGGTAAGCCACTTCCTTCAATTTTTTCTTTAGATAATGAGGGACGGGTTATTAGCTTGGGTACTTTTTCTAAGATACTATGTCCCGGCTTGCGGCTTGCCTGGATTCTAGGCAATAAAACAGTAATCCGCAAGATAACTTTATTAAAACAAGCCACGGACTTGTGCACCAATATTTTGAGTCAGCTTATTGCTTATAAGTATTTTCAGTTGGGGAAATTCAGGGATAATATTGCTTCAAATATTGATATTTACAAAAGAAAACGGGATGTCATGCTCGATTCTCTGGAAAAATATTTTCCACCTGAAACAACCTGGACAAAACCACAGGGCGGATTTTTTGTGGTGGCAACTTTACCGGAACATATTGACACGGGAGAGATGCTTGTAGAAGCGGTAAAAGAAAAGGTTGCCTACGTTCCGGGTTCTCCATTTTTCGCGAATGGAGAAGGGAAAAATACCATGCGGTTATCTTTCTGTTATCCCAGCATTAAAGATATCAAGGAAGGCATTAAAAGAATAGGCAAAGTAATCGAAAGAGAATTGAAACCATAAGAAAAGAGGCATATGGACTCTATTTATTTTTATGGGAAGCGAGAAATAAAAAATGCGATTAGACAATTTTAAATTAGAGCGTTACTTTGCCCAATATGAATTTAAAACCAAATATCTTTTTTCAAGTTCTGATTGTGACGGCTATGCTTTAAAATATGTACTCGATCATGCTTCGACGGAAGAGTTAAATGTGTGGCATTCTTTACAACTGGGATACACGGAATCACAGGGGAATCCTAGATTAAGAGAGAGCATCAGTCATTTATACCAAACAATGAAGCTGGAAAATATTATGGTTTCCTCTCCGGGAGAAGCCAATTACATCTTAATGAATATCTTGTTGAAACCGACAGACCATGTGGTATGTATGTCACCGAGCTATCAATCACTATATCAGGTTGTAAAATCTTTAGGTTGTGAATTATCTTTCTGGAAACCGAAAAATGAGAGTTGGTACTTTGATCCCATGCAACTTGAACATTTAGTGAAAGAAAATACAAAACTGATTATTATCAATTTTCCTCATAACCCAACGGGTGCATTTCTTAATACGGAAGCACTGCAAAAAATAGTAAGTATCGCCCGAAAACATGATATTTACCTATTTTCAGACGAGATGTATCATCTTCTTACGCTAAACAATGTAACCGAGCTACCCTATATTTGTGATATTTACGAGAAGGGGATTAGTTTGTGGGGTATGGCAAAAACATTTGGCCTGGCAGGTCTCCGAATAGGATGGTTGGCTTGTCAGGATAAATTGCTTTTAGAAAAAATATTATCCCATAAGGATTATTTAAGTATTTGTAATAGTGCACCAAGTGAAATATTGGCATGGATTGCCATCAATCACAAGCAAGATTTTATTGTGCCCAATTTAAAAAAAATCCATAAAAATATTCAATACTTAAAAAATTTCCAATCAGACCATCCTGATTTTATTGACTTTATTTCACCCAGAGCAGGCTCTACATGTTTTGCTAAAATTAAAATACCTGAATCCACCCTTGAATTTTGTCAGGTTCTGGTAGAAAAAACAGGCATAATGATGGTTCCTTCAGAAATATTTGAATATGGCAGCGGATTTATTCGGATTGGATTTGGGAGAGAAAATTTTCCAGAAATATTGAACAGACTGGATAAATATATCAGAAAAAACTATCATCAGTAAATTTAAAATCTATACTTTTCAGAATATTATAAATGAAAAAATAAATGGCAAATTTGATATAAAAGCTGAACTGGCAGACCATTTTGAAAAAGAAAGGAATTATATGAAAATATTAGCAGTGGATTTTGACGGTGTTATCAGCGACAGTGCTTTAAAATCATTGTTTGTTAGTCACAATGCCTATTGCAGATATTTCGATGCAAAAACGAAAAAGAATTTCGGTGGACAATTGTTTACTTTTGAGAATTGGGAAACAATGAAAAAGGAATATGCAAAAGAAATGACTTACTATCATCAATTAAGGTCATATATTGAATTATCGGGTGATTTTTTTGCTATTATAAAAATTATGGAAGATCAGGTTGAGATCAAAGACCAGCAGGAATTCATCAATTATCGTAACCAGCTTCAATTTGACTACCATTTTTTCAGAAAATTATTCTTTCAGGAGAAAGAGTATTGGCAAAAAAAGAACTTTAAAAAATGGTTTTTCCTTTCCCCTGTTTTCAGCGATGTTGTAAAAGGAATTCAGCAGTTTTTGCAGGAAGGGCAAAAGGTTGTCATTGCCACTTCCAATCGTGGAGAAGCTATTCATCCTGCATTTCTACCCGAATATATTGGTTTTGAAATGGATATAGATGACATTTTCGATAAAAATTTTGGCAAACATAAATCGGAACACATGAAAGCCATTGCTGCTAAATATGGTGTGCCCCTGAAAGAGATATATTTTATAGATGACCAGTTAAGTTATCTTATGGGAACGAATAGCTTGGGTGTCAATGTTTTTTTAGCGGGATGGGGGTATTGTACTGAAAGCCAGAAAAAAGAAGCAAAAAAAGAAAGTATTCCCATTATCGATAAACAAAAAGATTTTTATCCGTTATTAAGAAAGGTCTTGAGCTAATTTTTAGATGCCATAAAAGGAGGGATTTTCTCTATTCTGTTTTCCTTTAAAATCAGCTTAAATCGTTTTTTGACAAAGATGTATTGATTTCTTTAAGTAAAAAAAGCTAACAATTTTAACATGCCCTTGATGATGGTTGTGAATCCCGATTGTCAAACCATTCATCGGTTGCCCGTTGAAGTAGCAATCTTAAACCAGGATAGATGTGGCTGGTGAATCCAATATCATAAATATTCATTTCTTTCTTTTAGTTGAAACAACTTCATTTATCAATTCTCCTGCCCTTGGCCTTAATATATGGGCTCCCAATAACTTTCCAAGAGGCGTAGTAAGGATTTTAACTTTGCCGTAAGTTATTCCTTCAGTTGTAACACGATCATCATGTTCGAATGGTTGTCTAAAGACACGATAATTAATTTCCTTTTCCTTGCATGTTTTTTCTTTATGTCCCAGATCCAGCATTATAGACTGGGGGTGATGCTCCCTGGCAATGAATGGATGCATTGAAGGGGAATAAGGCATTTCTTGCTGCTATCTTGGCTTCAATCTTTACGATAGGTGAGAATTGTTAACTGCCAACACCATCTTTGGCATCCCATATATTGTGAATGTTGAAGTTTTTAGATGACAAAAAACTTAATACCTTTTTGGTCGTATAAAACGCCGTCTGCTTCCTGGTTTTAATGCCCAACATTTGCCTTTCTTCTCAGAGCAATTAAAAGATGTTCTTTACACAATAATCATCAGTATGGAATTTCTGTTGTTAAACTGTTACACCCCTTTCCGTAAAAAGAAAATGATTTTACTAAGATATTTCTATTTTACATATCTAAAATCTTCTTTTTCCTATATTTTCAAAATAATAACAGCAGCAAAACGAGCATTTCATTAAAGTAAAAAACGCCAAGTTTTCCCGTTCAAAAAAAGAGGGATTTTCGATTCAATTCTTGTATATTAATATTAATCTTACTTGACATCAATGGGTTAGGGATAAAGGTGGTTTACGCTTTAAACTGCACATCCGTTAAAACAAGAGATGATTTTAAAATAATATGTGTCTCCGGCGATGAATAACCCAATCATTGGCTTTCGTTGGAATCAATAAACAGTAAATGGGAAAATAGTTGAAAATAAAAAATTAAGCCATATTTTTAGGAGGGCAATTATTTGTCCTAAAAGGAGGTATAAAATGAGAAAACAATATGATTTAGTGGTTATTGGGAGTGGTGTTGCCGGAGGAACGATTGCTATTAAATGCCGTTTGGCCGGTTTAACAGTTGCTTTGGCAGATATGGGTCCTTTAGGAGGAACCTGTGCCTTAAAAGGTTGTAATCCAAAGAAAGTATTGGTTCATGCTTCGGAAGTTATCGCTCGTTTTGAGGATATGAAAGGAAACGGTATAACAGGTCAGGCAAGAATTGATTGGTCGGAACTGATGCGCTTCAAAAGAACATTTACTGAATCAATCCCTAAAAATAATGAAAGTTATTATCGGAAAATTGGCATAGACCTTTATATGGGGAAAGCATCCTTTTCAAATGAAAAAACCATTTTGGTTAATGGTCAATTGATCGAAGGCAGGCATATCGTGGTATCCACCGGTGCCAGACCCCGGAAACTCCATATCCCGGGAGAGGAATTGCTTTGCAGCAGCGAATGTTTTTTAGAACTGGAACGACTACCTAAAGAAATTATTTTTGCTGGAGGAGGTTATATCGGTTTTGAATTTGCCCACATTGCTGCTCGAGCAGGCGCCAAAGTGACCATTTTACAACGTGGAAGTCAGACTTTAAAAAAATTCGATCCGGATATCATTCGATTGCTCCTGGAAGCATCGAAAGAAATCGGTATTAAAATAATAATGGACCAGAATGTAGAGAAAATAGAAAAGTCAGGAAAAAAAATGAAGGTTTTTACAGGAGAAGATAAAGAGAATGAATATACTGCCGATTTAATTGTCCATTCCGCAGGAAGGATTCCTAATCTGGAAGAGTTAAACCTGGAAGCTGCTAATATTTCTCGTGATAAAAGAGGTGTTCTGGTTGATGATTTCCTTCGAAGCAGAACAAATCCCCTGGTCTACATCGCTGGAGATGTAAATGCTTACGGTATTCCTTTAACGCCTGTAGCAGATATGGAAGCACGTATGATTACAAATCAAATCATTAAAAAGGAAATGGGGAAAGTTAATTATAGTATTATTCCCAGTGTTCTGTTTACGCTACCTTCTGTTGCTTCAGTGGGATTACATGAAGATGAAGCCAGAGAAAAAGGTTTTGATTTTGAAAGAATATTCAAAAATACGTCTCAATGGACATCAACCAGGCGATTGGGATTAAAATATTCTGCATCTAAAATATTGATTGATAAATCCAGCCGTCAAATACTGGGTGCTCACTTGATAGGGCATCATGTAGATGAAGTTATTAATCTTTTTTCGCTTGCCATGTCTCATCAGCTGAATGTAAATAAACTCCACGATACAATTTTTGGATATCCTACTTTTTCTTATGATATTCACTCACTTTTATCTTGATCACTTATGAAACAATTTTTATAGATAAGGTAAGAGACATAAACGGACGATGAAAACAATGGACTAAGACGCTTACATCTTAAGTAAAAATAAAAGGGATAATCATTTTTTGTTGCATATTATAATCAAGAAAAAATAAAATGGAGGTTTTCAAAATGTTTGATAAAAAATCAAAAAAGTTTTTTGGATTGGTTTTTCAGGTATTTATAATCTTTGTTTTAGCAACTTCGATTGCATTAGCTACCGATCACACTTATACCGTTCAACAAGGTGACAACTTAATAAAAATTGGAGAAAAGCTGGGGATCAATTGGCGAGATATTGCAGCATACAATAATATTGAAGATGTTACAAAGATCTATGTTGGTGAAGTTTTACAATTAGGGCCTGCATACACAAACAAAGATTTAAATGAACAATTGGTTATGGCTACTTTATGGATGCAGACAGCAGCAGAATATAAAGGGCTTTGTTATCAGGCATTCAATCTGGCAAAAATGCTGGTAGATGCTAAGTTAGCTAAAGGTATTTCCATTAAACCTCTGGCCATTGTTGTTGATTGTGATGAAGCTGTTATTGATAATAGTGCTTATGAGGCAGGATTAATCGGTACTGAAAATGCTTACTCTTCCAAAACATGGGATTTGTGGATGCAGGCAGCAGAAGCTAAAGCAATACCGGGAGCTGTGGAATTTTGTAATTATGCCTTTGAACAGGGCGTGGAGACTTTTTATGTAACCAATAGAAGTATGGAGACAGGCTATGATGGCACAATGAAGAATCTTATGGATTTGGGATTTCCCAATGTAGATGAAAAACATCTTATGTTAAAAACGGATACCAGCAATAAACAACCTCGACGGGATATGGTGTTGGAAGAATATGAAGTCATATTTTATCTGGGTGACAACTGCGGCGATTTTGAAGAAGTTTATTATAATGCATCTCTGGAAGAACGAAATGCTGCCGCGGAAGCAGGCAAAGATAAATTTGGAATAGAATACATTGTATTGCCCAATCCAACCTACGGAGATTGGGATGGCGCTGTTTTCGAATTTAATTGGGGAGCAACCCCTGCAGAAAAAGATGCCTACAGGAAAAATGCTTTGGAAAGATGGGTGGCAGGAGAGTAACTGAAAATAGACAATGATTAAAAATAAAAGCGGCCAAAAAGCCGCTTTTATTTTTTTCATCTTTTTATGTTGGCAACTGATATCCTAAAATGAATCAATGTAATCGGGCCATATTCTAGTACTTTTCTTTATATTGTTGATCATGTTCGTAAGGTATTATAAAGCAAAATATATCGAATAGCTTGAATATTACTCCAATTCTTTGTAGCATAACCACCAGTCAAAACAATCATATTCTTGTTTTCTTGTTTTTGCTGCTTGGATGTTAGATGGCGCCGGCACAATGACTTTATCCCCAATCAGTTCATTTTCTGGCCAGTTGGCAGGTAGCGCTACGCCATGTTTGTCGGAAACCTGTAAAGCATTCAATGCTCTGAGAATTTCGTGCATATTCCGTCCAATTTCCGGGGGATAGTAAAGAATGATTCTAATTTTTCCATAAGGATCCACAATGAATACAGCACGAACGGTATTGGCACTTCTTCCCGGATGAATCATGCCTAACTGTTGGGCAATTGTTCCGGTATTATCTGCGATCACCGGGAAGGGAATGGGTGTATCCAAATTTTCTTCTATCCATTCTACCCATTTCATATGTGCATAAACCTGGTCAATGGATAAACCGATTAATTCACAATTCATTTCTTGGAATTGCTCATTTAGCTTAGCAAAAGAGACAAATTCGGTGGTACATACCGGGGTAAAATCACCAGGATGACTGAAAAGGATAAACCAGCTTCCACTAAAATCATTAGGCAGATTCATCCAGCCATGGGTGGTTCTAACCCGCATTTCGGGAAACTGGTCGCCTATCAGAGGTAGCCCTTCTTGTTCGTTAGAATTACCAAAAATTGACACAGACAATATCATGATAATGACAAAGATCCATGTATATACAGATTTTTTTTTCATTTTTCTCTCCTTTATCTTAAAATTACTTATGTTCAACAGAAAAATCATGGTTTTATTGTCGGAAATCCCTGTTCAATCCAATTTTTAATTCCCCCCTCGATGTTGTAAACCTGTTTAAATCCCAGTTGTTCCATCTTGCCAAGCGTTCTTTTCCCTATAGAGCCCACTTTGCAATGAATCAAGTAGAATTTATGTTTATTTAATGAATTTAATCGAGATAAAAAATCTTCATCTTTGAAATCAATATTTACAGAATGCTCTATATATTCTTTTTGATGTTGTTCTGTCGGTCTCAAATCAATCATGACAAAATCAGGATTATTTTTATTTCTTTTGGTCAATTCAAATGCTTCTTTTGGGGTAATGTTTTTAAAAAATACCCTAAAAAATCCCTGTTTAATCCAGTTATCGATACCATTTTCTAAATAATATATTTTTTTCAAATCCATCCTTTTCATAATATTTAAAATTTTTTCATCTTTGGCATTTTCTTGGTCATTTTGAGAATAAACCAGATAAGTTTTATCTTTTTCCAGTTTAAGGGTATCCTCTTGACCATCCAAAACCAGTTCATTGATGTTAACAGAATTTTCCAGGCGTTCCTCAATCCAACCTTCATATGCGCGTAAATCTAAAATGAACAGATTGTAATTTTCCTTATTTTCTTGAATTAATTGATAAGCTTGTTCAGGTGAAATGCTCTTTATCTCGGTTTCTTGTTGATAGGCCGAAACTATGAAAGAGAACATCGTAATCAATGCAATAATGGGGATTAGACGAAGTTTATTCTTAAACTGTATTTTTGAGATATACATTTTATGACACCCAAATAATTTTAATTTCATGAGGTTAAAATGGTATAACTTTTATCTTGCGGAGATGAATTTTTGCTGAAAATAGCATCTTGTTTGAATCAATTATAACACATGTTAAGTATAACTTTCCAAATTATCATAGAAACTTTTTCTTATTTAAAATGATTTCTCCGTGTATTTATGTTAAAGTTGTTTCTTTTTCCTGATGATAGAGTAATTTCAAATTTTCGGGGATGCGAATAGGTTTCATTCTTTCCCCGTCCACGAAAACGCCCTTTTGTTCCGCTGATGCCATAACTTTATCTTGTACCATGATTTCTGCTTTTACCCGCCATTTATGCGAATGAAGTCGACTGACCCACATTAGGCCAACCGGTTGGTCAAAGATGCGGATGGCGTGATGGTATTCAATTTGCGTTTCCAGTAATATCGGGATGAATCCTGCCTCAATCTGTTTTCCCAGTGAAAAATATTTTTCTAACCAGGCCAGACGCAAATCTTCTAACCATCTGATATAACTGATGTTGCTGACGATACCGGCGAAATCAATATCATAAGTAGCGACTTTTATCTGTTTTTCTATCAAGAGAATTTTCTTGTTTTCTGTCAAAAATTTTTCCTCCTTAATTATGTTTTTAAATCATATTTTTTATTCATTATTTCAATTAAACCAGTTTAATAATCCGATAAGAGCATATCCAGCTGCAAAAAATAATGTGAACCAGACAAATATATTGACAGGAATATTTTTTTCAGTATATCGTGTTTGTCTAAGAAAAATAATTTTTATCAAATCTCCTAACATCATCATAAAAGAAAAGACCGGTAACATGTTCCATCCTGTATTTTTTGTTAAGGCAATCAACATTCCCCAGTGTCCCATGTTGTTTAACAGGACAAAAAGCATGGAAGTGATTTCCTTATTTTGCCAACGATTAAAGATGGCAAAAAATATACCCAAAGATAAGATAATTAAAAGAATCCATTGAACCATTTGTATCCCCGAAGGTATTTTCCAAACCGGTGCAATAAGGCTGAATTGAAAAGCCCGTATAGCAATGAAAAGAGCGATTGTTTTGACAGCTGTTTCTAACCAGCCCAAGAGTGTCCAGTTATAAAAGTGCCAGCCCCGAGACTTATTTATAGTTGAATTTTTATTCATTAAGTGTTTCCTCCAATTTTCTCAGTATCATGTTAGTCAAAGAATATTGGGTTTTATGTAGAAAGAAAATTAACTAAAAAATTTTCCTATATTTAAAATAACCCAAAAATATTTTATTTGCAAAGAAATTCACTTTCAACCGGGTGGATCATATCTTATGAAAATAGTAAAAAATGTTTTTTAAGATCAACATCCTACAAAGAAAAGCTTATGTGATTTAAATTAATCTCAATGGAACATTTCCTTTCAATAAGATTAATTATCATATTATATTTAATTTGTCATATGTAGACAATTCAGGTAATATATAAACATAACAGGATTTTGGAGAGAGATCATGTCCATTAAATACCTGAACGGAAAAAGATTATATTATGCCTTTCTATCCGGAGCAAGAGAAATCATCCAGCAAAAGGAGCAGCTTAATAAAATTAATGTGTTTCCGGTACCTGATGGAGATACAGGGACTAATTTGACATCTACTGTTAATAATATGATCCAGGAAGTGCGAGCTGAAAAGAGTGTTAATTTGACTCTGCAATCTATGGCAGATGCTGCCTTAACCGGAGCCCGGGGAAATTCCGGAATCATATTTGCGCAGTTTTTCAACGGATGGGCCAATGCGGTGGGACAAAAGAAAGTCCTGTCTATTAATAGTTTTGGTGAATCCGTCAATGCAGCGGTTCCATTTGTCTATAAGGCAATATTGAATCCGGTTGAAGGCACCATGATCTCGGTCATCAAGGCATGGGCTTGTGCAATTTATGGCATGAAAAACAAAACCAATGATTTTGCCGAATTACTTAATTCTGCCCTGTTTAAAGCCAGGGAAGCTCTCAACAATACCCCTAACCAATTAAAAGTTCTCCATGATGCTCATGTTGTCGATGCAGGTGCAAAGGGCTTTGTTCATCTTTTGGAAGGAATGGTAAAATTTGTACAATCCGGGAACTTGAAAGAGATGATTCATAAACATGAAGAATCAATTTCCTTTGCAGAAGCGGTGACTGCGAAGGAGACTGATTTTCGTTATCGCTATTGCGCCGAAGCCTTATTAACCAATTTAAAGTCAGAGCAAAGCATTTTATTAAAGCAACAACTGGAAAGTTTGGGCGATTCATTGATTGTAGCAGGTAATTCCCGGAAAACACGTATTCATATTCATTCCAATCAACCTACCGAAGTGTTTTCCAAATTAAAAGATTTTGGTTCCATTGTCAATCAAAAAATTGACGACATGCAAAAGCAATATATTGATGTTCATGGAGAACACTCCTCAATTGCCCTGGTTACCGATTCGATTGCCGATATCCCCCAAACATTATTGGATAGATATCAAATTCATTTTTTACCGATTTCCATCCATTTTGATGGTAGCCTTTTTTTAGATAAATTAACGATTACTCATGAAAAATTTCATCAAATGACAGAGAATGCTAAAAAATTTCCTACAAGTTCGCAACCTACGGTAAAAAATGCTGAAAACCTTTTGTCATTTCTCTGTACTTATTATGATTCAGTTATTGCCATTATGGTATCCGGTAAATTGAGTGGTACTTGGAAATCAGTCCATCAAGCCGCCCAAAAATTACAGCAAAAAGGGAAGAAAATTGAAGTGATTGATTCCAGACTTAATTCCGGTGCGCAGGGGCTTTTAGTGCAAAAAGCAGCAGAGATGATAGCTGCCGGAAAAAGCCATGAAGAAGTGGTAAATAAAGTGAAATCCCTGGTAGCAAGAACGAAGATCTTGGTCAGTGTGGTTAATTTTAAATATATGGTAAAATCGGGTAGAGTCAGCCCAATAAAAGGGTATATTGCCAAATTATTAAACGTAAAACCCATTGTTTCTCTGGACGAAAACGGGAAAGGAATTGCTTTTGCCAAGGCTTTTAGCCGAAAAGCGAATTTTAATAAAATTTTAAAAATTGTCAGTAATATCAATCGGAAAAATCCGATAACCAGATATTGTATTGTGCATTCACAAGCTCCCAGGCTGGCTGAACAATATCGGCAGTCCTTGATTGAAATATTAAACAAAGAACCGGAATACATTGAAAATGCATCTTGTGTGGTTGCAATGGCATCAGGGAAAGGTGCTATAGCCGTTTCATTTATGAGTGAATAATTAATTATAATTCGAGATATTTAACAAAAAGGAGAACCTTAACATGCTCAATATTTTTTTACCATCCATTATTCTGATTTTTATCTTTTTTACCGTTTTTTTTATTATTGCCCAGATTATTAAAAATAATTCCATCGTTGATATCGGATGGGGTTTAGGTTTTATAGTGGTCACTCTTTATGCTTTTTTCTTTTCCGGACCCATTACCCTAAGAAATGGGATGGTTACATTGTTGGTATTCATCTGGGGCACCCGCTTAGCTTATCATATCCTGAAACGCAACTGGGGCAAACCGGAAGATTTTCGTTATGCCAATTGGCGTAAAGAATGGGGAAAATGGCTTTTTATCAGAGGATTTTTTCAAATCTTTATGCTTCAGGGTTTACTGATGCTGGTGATTGTATCATCCGTAATTTTTATTAACTATTCCGACTTGCCGGGCTTGCCTCTTTTGGCTTATTTGGGTGCATTTATCTGGATCATTGGTTTTCTATTTGAATCAATCGGAGATGCCCAACTTGCTCGATTTATAAAGGATCCCAAAAACAAAGGAGAGGTCATGAGGTATGGTTTATGGAAATACACCCGTCATCCAAATTATTTTGGTGAAGCAACCATGTGGTGGGGTATTTTTATCATTGCCTTAACAGTTCCAAACGGTTTTTGGTTTATCATCAGCCCGTTAACCATTACCCTGCTTTTACTTTTTGTTTCCGGTGTGCCCATGTTGGAGAAAAAATTTGCTGACAATCCTAAATTTCAGGCATATGCGCGTGTTACCCCAAAGTTTTTCCCCTGGTTTCCCAAAAAAGATAGTGCCTGATGAAATATTTTTCAAAAAACCTTTCATTTTGCTCATCATCTCCCATATTGGCAATAGGGGTTTGAGTGTGAATTACAGAGAGATGAAAAAATCATCTATCAATATTTTATTTACAATCAAAAAAGGAGTTAAAAAATGAAAACAGGTCAAATCTTATCTTTTACTGGTGCACTCATCATGGCTTTTTCAATTATCTATGGATTTGTAAGAGGTGATTTTTCAGGTGAAGGAAGTATTCTTTTGTCTATGATATGGGGCAAGATTTCCTTGATTGATGTCTATATCGGCTTCCTGATATTTTCTGCCTGGATTATTTATCGGGAAAACCATCCGGGGCGTTCCACGATTTGGTTTATTCTCATGATGATATTCGGGAGCTTTACTGCCTGCCTGTATTTGTTTCTTAACTTTCGTCAATCCCGTGGTGATTGGCAAAAATTCTGGTATGGTCAACGGCTAAAAGAATTTTCTTCATCCTAGGCTTTAATTATTTTATGATAGAGTTATGCTTCCCATTCCTTGAAAAATGTTTATTCATAGAATAGATATTACAGGTATTGAGGTGGTAGAAAATAAATAAATCCTTCTTTACTTTATTATTTTTAGAATGCCTGATATCGAAATAGCACCATAAATTAAAAGTACTGCCATGGTGATGTTGAAAATTTTTCTGTTTTTTACTAAGAATGGATGCAAAAAACCACCAAGTAATGCCCATAAAGAAGCAGAAGCGAATCCAATCAATGAGAGAAAAAAAGAAAAAGAGAATAAAGCCATATTGGAGGTATAATAGGGAATGATGAAGTTTGAAGTTACGGTAATGCCGTAAAGGATGATTTTTGGATTGACAAAGGTCAAAGCCATGCCTGTAAAAAAAGAATTAAGAGGAATATCCTTATTTATTTCTTTAGATTCTTTGCTTTTTAAAATCATAATGGCAAGATAAGTCATATATATTGCCCCAGCAATCCCCATGATAGATTCCATTTTTGGCATGATCTCAAAAAGGAGAAGATTGAAATAATTAGAGAGCAATAGGATCACTAATACACCCGAAGAAACGCCGAGTAAAAATTTTAATATTTTTAGATATCCGAATTTACCGGCATTTAACATGATTAAAACAGCAATTGGACCGGGGCTGAATGAAACAACGAACACATAGGAAAAAAAAGCGGCAAAATCCGGCATAGGTTGATACTCCTTTTTATATCTAGTTTATTATAAAAGAAATTTGTGCAGATATCTATTAAAATATGTTCATTTTATGCATTTTTACTCTTTAATTATAAAAAATACTCCAGTTGTCGTCTTTTTCAGGAATATTTAGTGCAATACAATTGTTTCTCGTACCGCATATCCCGTTTTGACTTTAAAATGAATCAAGATTTTGAATAGAATGGGTTTTATTTGCAAAAATATGAAATAAACGATAACGAAGAACTCATTGGAAAAATCCTTGAAAAGACATGAATCATCTTTGTAAAAGATAAAGAATATAAAAAATGTACGCGCAGAATTTTTAAAAAAAGGGCAGGAAAATAAATGACCTTGTATAAAATTGAAATCTTGTTTGCACGTTTTCAAAATATCTTACTAAAATGGGGTTCCAAGCCATGCAAATAAGGCAAGAGAGCTGTATCATCTCATCAAAGGATTTGATCCTCAATTTTTATTACCGGACAAGGAATTTTTACCTCCTACTTTTCTTTGACCATTACCCGTCGATTAGAATGATTGCGAATACTTTCTCTTAATTCCTCTACCAGTAGCATAGAAGCTGTAAAGGATAATCCCTGCACCCAGTAAATATTAACTGCCAGGCATTTGCTTTTCCCAAATAAATATTGATCTGATTGAAGAAATGATAAATATCCCGTTGGTTTTAAACAAAGCATTCGGTGCACAGGGTGGAGAACTTAGAGCATCTCCTGTCCATGGAGAAATTGAATGTCAGGTAACAGAAAGTGAACGAATTTTGGGATTAGACATTGCAGGTGTTGTCCTGTTGTTAAATGGTAAATATTTTAAGATATGTGAAACAAATTCATCTACTGGATTTAAAAGCCTGTTGCAATGCTTTCCGGTCAGCATACCGGGCGTTACATTCGATTTTATTCAAGTTCGACTTGGTCTATTTCACGAAAAATATTCAAAAAAATAAACTGAATATCCGCTAAAAATTATCAGAATAAATAAATTTTTTTAGTTGTCTTTATAAGCATTATTTTTTTTATGCAAATCAAGAAAATATTTTAAAAAAACCATTGATAAATGTTAAATATTAGAGTATATTATCAGGGTAATTTTATCACTTTTTTGCTTTAAATAAATTTTACATATAAGAATAAAATTCACCATATTTTGATAAAAAAAAGGGGGGGGCGATATAGGGTATATCGCAAATAAAAAAATGAACTATCTGGGAAACCATCTATTAATAGAAATGTATAATTGCAACAGGAAAACGATTAACGATTTGGAAAAAATAGAAAAAATGATGCTTGAAGCAGTAAGAATATCAAGAGCAACTGCTTTAACCCAATCTTTTCACAAATTTTCTCCTCACGGTGTGAGTGGCGTTGTGGTTATCTCTGAATCTCATTTTTCCATTCACACATGGCCGGAATATGGCTATTGCGCTTTAGATATTTTTACTTGTGGAACTGAGATTGAAAGTGAAAAAGCATTGGATTTTTTAGAAGCCGAATTTGAAGCAGACTCAATATCAGTGACTGAAGTAAAAAGGGGAATTTTAAATTACCCAGTCAAACTTATCCATAAACCGGAGGTTTTAAAAAATGAGCACAATCAAAAAAGAATTTCTTGATACAAATGCATGGGGTATATTGGCCAGTATTGACATTTTTGACTGTAACGCACAAAAGATTAGAAATAGAAAGACCATTAAAAGTTACGTTGATAGTCTCTGCGAATTAATCAAAATGAAGCAATTTGGGGAGACGCAAATAGTCCATTTTGGAGAGGATGAAAAAGTTGCCGGATTTTCTATGATACAGCTCATCGAAACTTCTTTGATCTCCGGACACTTTGCCAATAAAACCAATAATGCCTATATTGATATATTCAGTTGTAAATTCTATGAGCCTTCAGTTGCTGCAGAATTTACAAAAACATTTTTTGAAGCAAAAAAAATGAAAATGAATTATATTTTAAGGAGTAATCGATTTGAAGAATAATGAAGCCTGGATAGAAGAAAAATATGAAATAAATATGGGAAGAACTTTAAAAGTTAGAATTCGTGAATCCATTGAAAAGATTAAATCAGAATTTCAAGAAATTGAAGTGGTGGCCAGTGAAGCATTTGGTAAAATTCTTCTCATTGATAACGTAATCATGCTGACCGAATCGGATGAATTTTGTTATCATGAAATGATTTCTCATGTTCCCTTATGTGTTCATCCAAATGTCGAGAAAGTTCTGGTCATTGGAGGAGGCGACGGAGGTACTGTAAGAGAGGTATTAAAACACGATAATATCAGATATATAGATGTATGTGAAATTGATGAGAAGGTGATAGAAATATCAAAAAAACATTTCCCAAATCTTGCTAACAGCTTTAGTGATTCACGGGTAAAAATATATTGTGAGGATGGCAATCAATTTATAAAAAAGCATCGGGAAGAGTATGACCTTATTATTGTTGATTCCTCGGATCCTATCGGTCCTGCGGAAGTGTTATTTCAAGAAGCATTTTATCAATCGATGTATAACGCATTGAATGATCGAGGCATTGTGGTTTCCCAGGCAGAATCTTTTTTCTATCATAGTAAAACAATTAAGCACCTATTTTCTTTCATTAAAAAAATATTTCCTGTTTTTGATTACTATTACACTATGGTTCCAACCTATCCCAGTGGTGTCATCGGTTTTACTTTTTGTTCAAAGAAGTATCATCCCATAAACAATTTTAATAGGAGACAATCGTTAAAGTTGAAAAACCTGAAATATTATGATGAAGCCATCCATAAGGCTTCCTTTTCCCTTCCTGTCTTTGCTCAGCCATACAAAATATAAAAAAATAGGCTTTTAACCTGTTCATAATCCATTATTTCTATCTATTTTGTATTGATGTTACTAATAGTGATTTAATAAAAGGTTCGATCCCTTATTATCTAAATTATTTCGGATTTTTCCTTAAATGATGGCCCATATTAAAAATGGCTTTTGCTCTCCGGCAGATGTGAAGGAAACGCCTTTTACGAAAAAGGAAAAATGTAATAAAACGAATATTTTGATTAATTGATAGAAATAAATCAGCATTAAGGATGGCAGTTATGCTTTTGAAAAAATAACCATAGGTTAAAATGAGAAATTATTTTTTAAGCGGTTTAGATCCTTTAAAGTTTTGTACTGGCATTTAACATGATTAAAGCGGCAAATGAACCAGAGCCATATGAAAAAACGAACACATGGGAAAAAGTGGCAAAATCTGGTATAGGCTGATACTCCTTTTATTTATTCATTATTACAAGATAAATTTGAAAAAAATTTCTATTGAATATAATATATCTTGCCTTTTCCGCTCTTTGAATAGAAAATCCTTCCTTCTTATGTCCTCATTCAGATTTGCATGGAAGTAGATGATGCATCGCTCACATGAAATAAAAAAGTAATTGTTTAGAATGGTGTAACATGAAAACATATTTTATGATATATTTATAACAATTACATGAGAATTATCGTAAACATTCGAGTTAATTATCAATTATAAATAGATCAACCAACTAAAAATAAATGATATTTGGAGAATGATATTATATTGAAATTTTACCATTATCTTATTCCGGTGATAAAAAGAGGTGAGAAAAGATTCTTTTTGTCTATAAAATAAATCGAATAACAACCATTACAAAAAGGAGAAAAACAACATGGTCATAAAGAAAATAAAACCTGTAAAATTAACCAGTGATAATTTCTGTACCTATGGAAAGGTCATTTACACTGATGGAGATCATGACAATTTGATTAATCAGGGAAATAGCAAGACATGGAGCAATTTATTGAATTTCGAAGGAAAAATCAATATGGGGATTTTAAAAACAAAATCTATCAACCCGATACAATATTTAGAGAGACATATTTTAACTGAATATCAAATATTTATTCCGTTAAACAATAAGGAGAGTCTTTTGGTTGTTGCCGAAGACAATAAAGAAGTTTTTGATGAGAGTAATCCAAAATTTTTTTTAATGAAAGGAAATCAGGGAATTGTAATCAAATCAAAAATATGGCATCACACGCTATTCCCATTAAAAGGAGAGCAAGAATACTTATTGATTAATTGCGGCGGGAAATTTCCTCCCGATGTGGAAACAAACAAATTTCATCATCCCATTCGTTTTGAAATAATATAAAGCGGTTGGATTTTGTTTAATAAAAATCACTGGGATATATGGGATAATAAAAGAGAATACAGGGATTATTGCTTGAATGGTTACCAGGAAATATTAGGGATATCCCGATAAGAAAATTGGAAAGAAACAGAAAGTAATTGCATTGCTTTCTGTTTCTTTTGTTAGAACAATAATGTTCGTAAATTTTTCGGTTGCATAGACCATGATAGACAAAAACCAATCGATAAAAAAGATAAATAAATACTTGATATTTTCAGGCAAGATATATAAGAAAGTGATAAAAGATAGATAAAACGTTCAATAAATTGATAATATTTCTTAAAAAGAAGGTTTTTTGTTAGGGATGTAGTATTTTATGAAATAGTGAAAAAATAGTATGCTATCTTTATTCTCTTTTTCAATGAATAAATTTCACTTTCACAAAGAATAGTATTCTTAATATCAATGCCAATATGTACTTTCAACTTATTAAAATCAAAATTTTCAGGAGAGATAAAAGTGAAAAAATTATTGTTTGTTTTTTTCTCAGCGACCATTTTTATGATTGTTTTTTCGTTATTTGCATTTGCTGAATTTGTGCAGGTCATTTCGGAATATGCCAACATCAGACCCACACCGGATACAAAATCAATCATCATCGGTGAAGCTTACAAAGATGATATATTCGAATATAAAGACAAAGAAAATGATTGGATTAAAATCATTATGTTTTCGGGCGAATACCGGTATATTCATCATAGCCTGGTCAAAGTAATCGATAATCATTCTTTGCCTCCTTTCTCAAAGGATATCTGTAAAAGTTTAGTCAAAAGATTGAAAGAAGCCGAAGAAAGGTCTTTGCTTGCATCAAACCATAAATACCCTTTAAATAAACAGGGAAATGAGAAAAAAAATGTTGAATTTCAAAAAATATTGCTTGACCGATATTTCCTGGAAATTTTTCAGGAATATCAAATCCAACCGGCAATTTATTGCGATGTGATGATACTTTGTATGGAAGTTATGCAAGACGAAAGTGAACTAATCTCCCATTCCGGAGAAGGAAATATTGAAATCGTTGAGCAGGAAGATAATAATCCTCTTTACGGATTAAGTGAGGAAACCAGAAAAGAAATCTTCAATGAAATGATGAGGTGTGAGGATAGAGCTGACATCGAAGCGATGCAATATTACTTTCCCGGATGTGAAGCGTGTGCTCATTTTATTGAGGCAGATATGGATAAATATATCACAAAATTTACGGAATTGACCGAAAACTGTAAAAAGGATATTAGAGATAAGTATCAAATTACCGAAGAAATTTTGGTAAAAATAGCGGCTGAAGCAATAGAGAAAGCGTGGGAAAGACCTGCCTTGCTACCTATCCCGGATTGCTGCAGATAAATATTCCCCTAATCTGTATGCCTGGATTTAAAGCGATAATTGAAATACCCGCTGATAATAATAAATAGTGCTCCCAATACCGTCAATAAGTCCGGGATTTCCTTGAAAAAGAATAAGGCAAAGAAACTGGCAAATATGATTTGAGAATAATTATACAAAGAAACTAAACTCGCCGGCGCATATTGATATGCTTTCGTGAGGGAAACCTGAGCAAACAGGGCAGCTATTCCCAGTAAAGTTAAATTCAGATAGTCGGATGGATTGGGAAACACAAATCCCTTTTGAAATATAAGTATTGCCAGGCTGATCAAGCTAATAATATAAGCGCGATAATTAATGATGACCAAATAATGGTCAGTTTTTCTCAAATGTCGTAAGGTTGCATGTGAAAAAGATATGCAAATGGCTGAAAACAAAGCCGCCATAGCAGGGAGCATCTCTATCCGAAAACCGGGCTTGATGACCAATAATCCTCCAAGAAAGGCGAACATAAAAAAGGGAAGTTGACCAAAATGCAATTTTTCTTTAAGGAATATTCCGGCAATAAAAAAGGTAAATAAGGGATTTAATTGTTGAATGGTCATCGCATCTGTTAAATACATAGCAGTGAAAGCATAAAAACCAGCCAATGTTCCAATGATATTCACAAGACCGGAGAGAATAAGAATAGATTTGTTATTTCCGAAAGGAGGAACTTTCTCTTTTTTTATCAGGGCTGAAACAATGATCATCAGGGGTATATTTCTGAAAAAAAGGATTTCCAGTAGAGGAAGGTGCTTGACCTGTTTTACTATTACAGCAATGAGGGCAAAACAAATGGCAGCTGCTATCATGAAAAAAATCCCTTTTTGATTATTATCTTGAATATTCATTGCTTTTTCACCGTTTGATTATTTGTATCAATTGATATAGCTCTTGACCAATCTATATTGAAATTTTTAGTTGAAATGTGGATATTTATAGAATAGTATACTATATTATCTGATAACTTTCCTCATCATCTCACTAAAAATAAGCTCAATACCATTAACGCTAATATTTCAAATTGAAATTTTCTATTGTGGAAATCATACAAAGTGACAGTGCAGAAGTAATTGGCAGTGAACAGTAGTGGGCATATGAACTTTACAAAACTATCCTTTTCCCTTGAAGGGACCGAGTATTTTTATAATTTTGTGCGAAAAGGTAGGTTTTTATTATGAATGTCTATATATTAATCAATAGATAGATTATAATAATTATACAGGAAACACCAAAGAATTAAATCGAAAATCATTTTCCTCACAAACAACAATAAATGGGATGATTTGAATCTTCTTTCATGATTAAACCATAAAAAAGAATATTTTTATTATAGATGAAAGGAAAAAAAGTGAAGAAAAAACTTTACAGGTCAAAGAAAAATAAAATGATTGCAGGTGTCTGCGGAGGTATCGCAGAATATTTTGATATCGATCCAACTTTGGTCAGGTTATTAGGCTTGGTACTTGTTCTTTCAGGCGGTGCAGGTGTTATTGCTTATATCATTGCCTGGATAATCATACCTGAAAAACCGGAACAAACGTCTGAAATCGAACCAGAATAAACAATATCACTATTAATATGCTCAAATATCTTTTCGGTGACATAAACGAAATATAAAATATAAAATTATTTTTAGTAATCACTGGAGCTAAAGATGACAAAAAAGATTAAAAGTTTCTTGTTTTTCTATTTATTTCATTCGTTTTTTATTTAACCGGTTGTTTTCTTATTCCGCTCGGATCTGATCCGGAAATAATCCCGGTAAATTCGATCACGGTAACACCAGCAACCATGATTCTGGAAGCAGAAGGTGAAAACGTTACTATAACAGAGATAATTACTCCTTCACAGGCAACCAATAAAAAAGTCACCTGGATTTCAGATGATGTGAATATCACAAACGCCTCTGCAGGGGTTGTCACACCCTTGGCATCGGGAATAACAGTCATTACGGTACTAACTGATGATGGTAACTACACTGCAGGTTGTGCGGTTACTGTTTCAACACCGGAAAGATATTTTACTTTCGATGGTAAAACAGGCACGATTCCCGATTTTGACTCTGCTGGAGGAAAGCACATCCTTATTTTTCCCATGGTAGATGGCGTAAATGTGGAAAATATTTCCGACAATATAACAACCATTGGTGAATTTGCATTTATGTATAATCAACTTGCTTCTGTTACTATCGGTAATAGTTTGATCGCTATTAGCGATAATGCTTTTTATGATAACCAACTTACTTCAATCATTATTCCGGATAGTGTGACAGCCATCGTTGGTTCTGCTTTTGCTTTTAACCAGATTACTTCGATTAGTATTGGAAATGATGTAAATATTAGTAATTTACCCCAATAAACCATGGGTTCAAATACAGGATTTAAGGCAGTGTACGATACTGGAGGGAGGCAGGTTGGGACATATTATTATATTTCCGGAAACTGGGTAAAAGCATAAGCGCTGATATAAATTGTTATATTTGATTGGGTAATTATGATGAAAAATAAAGAAATTTTTTATCTTCATTATTAAGTAAAGGGCAGGAAAACCAAAGGATAGTTTTCATGCCCTTTTTTCCCATTTAAAAAGAAACAGAATAATAATGCAATTTTTTTACGCTTTGACCTTCAATGGGAATTATTTTTCGCGATTCTTTATTAACAGAAGAAATCAAATTTTCGATTGGCGATTTATTCTTCAAGTTTTGGAATTTTTTCCGGATCAAGATTTAAAGTGGTCGGCAATCCCATTTCTCTCCAAGAAACCTTTTCGGTCTTATCGCAGGCTCGAGCTTGGTGTCCGGCATATTCACCGAAATAAAGAGAACCGCTAAATCCACCGCATCCACCGTTTTCACTATCTATCTGATATACTTTTTTATAACCCAATTGACTGATTTCAAAAACGGCCATATCACAACGGTTACCTTCACGACACATGGTGATCAAGGTCTGCTCTTTATTCGGGAAGGTTTTTTCAATGAGCTTTAAAAAATTCTGATTTTTGGGAAGATTTTTAGGTTCAATGACAGGGATTGAACCATCCCAAACGTTGTAGGGTATGAGGTAAGCAAGTTGTTTCCCGGAAGGTTCACAGGCAGGCACTCCCACGAAAACTGCCTCTTCAATAGTCCGGATATCAATCAGGACAGCATCCCCCTTACAGACCATATCATAGGCCTCTTTGGCAGTAACGTTTTCAAAGGCAAATCCGGATGTATGCACAAGAAGGAACAGCAATAATATTACTAGACTTAAAATTTTGTAATTTGTTTTATTTGGCATTTTAAAAACTCCTTTTTTGATTTTAGGTTAATTTTTCTTAATAATTTTTTTATTATACGGAAAAATATCCACCGGTGAATATGGATAGTATATTGATTAACTTGCTTTGTCATGCAGGTTAATTAGGTTAAAATCATGGAAGTTTTTTGCTTTAACCTCAAGCCAAAATATTATTTTAAAAAAAGAACATTTTGAGAAAAAGGATTTTTGCGATAGGATGATGTATATAACAGAGTATACTTAATATATCATACAGTAATCATTTGTGCAAAAAAATGATCTATTTAAAGTGGCGGAAAGAAAAAGTGTGGATATGGATATCCGGTTGGGGAATGGATCCTTGCAGGTATCTAAAAGGGATTTGCAGAAACCTGCGATATAGGTTCCGTTTTACAGAGACTGTAAGGAATAACCATTACCTTTTCTGGAGAGCAAGTATATTTTTTAATGACGTATTTGAAAAAGAAAATTAATATTTAAATAAGGGGGTAAAAAATATGAAAAATAATATTATATGGGGATTCTTCCTATTAATTGCAGGAAGCATATTGATATTAGCAAATTTTGGAATCATTAAAATTAACTGGGAGAATATTTGGCCTTTGGCAATATTGACTTTGGGATTAATTTTTGAATTCAGTTATTTTGTTTACAAAAAAGATGCCGGACTTCTGGTTCCCGGAGGCATACTCACAACTTATGGACTCTTATTTTTAGTCAACAGCATTTATGGTTGGTATTTGATGGAAAATTTATGGCCCATATTCCCCTTGGGAGTGGCCATCGGTCTATTTCAGCTTTATCTTTTCGGTGGACGGGAAAAAGGACTTTTGGTTCCGGTGGGAATATTAACAGCGGTCTCCCTGTTCTTTCTCGTCAATCATTATTTTTGGATTGATTTCAAACTTATTGCGGGAATCATATTGGTGATCATCGGTATTGGAATTCTCATAAAACGAGCGTGAATGGCAGAATGAAAGTAATGTAAATTAAACGAAAATCATTCCACAGTAAAAAGTGGGGGCATTTTTTGATGCCTCCACTTTTTTAAATGATTGCTTTGAATGGGAATCGCTGTTTTCAACAATAAAGCAATTATTCCCCTTTGCTCAGTCGATAGAAGTCTGCTCCTTCAGGTTCTCCGGGTATCATCGGATTGAAGTACCATCCCTGTATCCAGGTTCTCTGCACATGACTGAGCCCCGGCTGATATGCATAGATGGAAATGGCCTGCTCATGGGCTATCCGTGTTAATTCCTTATAGATCTTCGCTCTCTTTTGTTTATCCGTTTCCTGAAGTCCCTGTTGTAGCAGTGCGTCAATATTTTCTCTGGCAAATTCCCGATAGGCTTCACCAAAGAAATGACTGAAATCCCCATAGCTTCCCATGAAGACCGGTGCCCAATTATGCGGATCGGGATAATCGGCCAGCCAGCCGAAAGTAAAAATCGGTAATTTTTCGGTAAAGAATCCATCCATCATGGCGCCGCCCTGAAGCCCGACTGGTTGCAGAACAAATTTTGAATTGACGATTTTTGCATAGGTGGAAAGCATATCACAGGCAGCTTTCTGCACATCATTTCCTTCGGTATAAAAAATATCGAATTGACATCCTTTTTCCCAAAGTTTACCGCCCCAGGCTTTTTGAAATTCTTCTTTAGCCTTAATCAAGCTGAATTCGTAATAGTATGACGGATCTTCCGTGAAACCCAAGACACCTTTTGGTATCGGCCCCGGATTTCTGACGGCCATTCCTTTGGCCACTTTAGTAATGAAGATATCATAAGGAAAGAGATAAGAAAAACCCTTCCGCACATGGATATCTGAGAAGAAATCAGGTGGAATGCCTGACCCATCTAATTGCCCACTACCGATATAAGGATTGCCTTCCGCATTAATGTCCCAGGGGAACATGCTGACTACATTGGTCATGGTCGGAAGATTCTTAATAACTTCTACCCCGTCTATTTTTTCTACCTCACTCAGATATTGAACAGGAATGTAGGCTATATCGACATCACCGTTTTGCAGCATTAATTTTCGAGTGGTATATTCGTTGATGTATTGAATGTTAACTTTGCTTATTTTTGCCGGTCCTTGCCAGTAATCATCGAATCGCTCCAACAGGATGAATTCTTCTGGAATCCACTGCTTTAAGACAAAAGGACCGGTGCCGTTTTCTATCGCATAGAGCGGATCTTTTTCATTTTCAGGATCATGGTATTTCCACCAGGAGTCAGCCTTTCCATCCCAGGCACCTTGTTCGATGGCCCATTTTTTATTGATGATAGAAGACCAGTTGCTGCAATGGGCAATAATATTTAAAAAAGGACCGTAGGGTTGGTTCAGATGGAATACAATGCTATTTCCTTCAATCTTCACCGATTGATCGACATAATCGGTAAATACTTTTCTCATGACATTTACATATTCCGTTTTGAGTTCTCCTCTGGGATCTCCCTCGACAAACAGGTCACAATATCTCTCTACGCCGATAATCTCCGCTGCTTTTTCTTCGATACTATATACGCCTAAAAGCGGCTCGCAGAGCATCCAGGCTGGACCGCCTGCGCGGTCAAAGATCATAGACCGTTCAAAGCTATAGGCAACATCTTCGGCAGTCATAATGTCTCCGTTGTGAAATCTCACGCCTTCTCTCAGAGGAAATACATAAGTCAAACCATCATCTTTTATCAGACCATTTTCCACGGAGGGTACTTCAGTTGCTAACATAGGAATAAATTCGGAAGTGCTTCCCCCATTATAATCAATTAGGTTTTCGTATACCTGATAGATGACTTCCCCGCTGGCGACATCATAGGCCCAATGGGGATCCAGTGATTCTGGACCGCCAATGGTTGCATAGATAATGGTATCCGGATTCTTGACCTCGGCAAAAGAAAGTGAAGCACAGGTTATGACCAATAAAAATAAAAAAACGATTCTCAATAGATTGCGTTTCATGAATCAAATTCCTCCTTGATTGTAAACTTTAAAATATTTTATTTAATAAATACTTATTTTATATTTTCTTTAAAAACGAAAGTTAACATTCCTTATCTTAACACAAGCCCATTGTCAAAGGAATTATCTTTTTTAAAAAATGAGGCTATCTATTGCTTTTATATAGGATATACTCCTTTTTTTCCTAATATTCCTCTTTTGAAATAATGCAAGTACAGCTCTATCTTTTGAGACTAAGCAATGAACATAACAACAATTGATTAATGCAAAAGACTTTATAATGTTCAACAATTAGTTAAAATTCTTTCTTTTAATAAAAAAGATATTGAGATATAATTAAATTGTTTTGGTTTCTTAATTAACGAGAGGCGGTTTAAAAATTGAAAAATAAACAACAAGGGATTTACTATGGCTATATTATGGTTATAGCCGTTTTTTTTATCATTACTATCGTTGAAGGATTGATGTATTGTTTCGGCATTTTCTTCAAGCCCCTGCAAAGTGAATTCGGCTGGAGCAGCACCCAGGTTTCTCTGGCTTTTACTTTGTTTATGATATTGCATGGCCTGTTCTATATCGTTACCGGAAAAATCAGCGATCGATTCGGACCCAGACTGGTGGTCACCATTTGCGGGATTTTTCTCGGAGCAGGATATCTGATGATCTCACGGATCACCGCACTCTGGCAATTGTGCATCCTTTACGGATTGGTGTTGGCTATCGGTACAAGTGGCGCATATGTCCCGCTGATATCCACCATCAATCGATGGTTTGTAAAAAAAAGAAGCCTGATGACCGGAATCTGCAGTGCAGGGTCAGGGGTAGGAACCATGATCATTCCTCCGATTACCAGTAGATTGATATCTGCTTTTGGTTGGCGTCAGTCTTCCATGATAGTCGGTTTGGCAGCACTGTTGTTGATTGGAGTCATTGCCCAGCTATTGAAACGTGATCCAAGTAAATTAAAATCTTCGCACCATGTTACCGATCAAATTGAGGAAATAACCGTAAAAGATCCATCCAGTAGTTTTTCCCTTGGAAAGGCAGTTCGGACACCACAGTTCTGGATTCTTGTGACAGCCTATTTTGGATTCGGTTTTTGCCTGCAAGCCGTGATGGTACATATCGTTCCCTATGCCATTACCTTGGGGAATCCACTTACGAAAGCAGCTATTATCATTGCCATTATCGGCGGGGCAAGTATCATTGGCCGGATAACCATAGGAGCTGCCGCTGATAGAATAGGAAATAAGCAGGTCACCATTGTCAGTTTTATTTTAATGACCCTTTCTGTATGCCTTCTGCTGTTCTCTAAAAGAATTGAGATGTTTTATTTATTTGCCATTATCTTTGGTTTCGGTTATGGAGGGTTGGTTACCATGTCATCACTGCTGGTAGCTGATTTGTTTGGTTTACGTAATCACGGCCTGATCTTTGGTGTTGTTGCCTTTACCATTACTTTTGGCGGGGGTGTCGGGCCTCTTATGGCTGGTTATATCTTTGATTTGAGTAACAGCTATTACCTCTTGCTATTCATTCTTCTTGCGGTCAGTGCAGCCGCTTCTGTGCTGATCTCTTTACTAAAATCCAAGAAAAGCTTGATTTGAATTCTTACATGGTAGAAAAAATTCTTAATCATTGACAATCATTATTCAGGAATAAAAAATAACTAAAACACGAAAAATGTTTCGGGTACGATAAAAGAGAAAATATGTCTTGAAATGACCTTCTTATTTACCAGAAATATTCCGTGGAATTAATAGAAAAAAGTTTAATTTTTTTTGCAAAAAGAATTCGATATGCTTTTTACACAATATAGCTGCTTAATTCTCACCAATCATCTTTATCTTAATAAAAAGATCCATTTTTGAATCGATTATCTTCATTTATAGAATTGATTTCAAAGAATCCGTTATACAGAGCGATCCAGGTAGGATCAAAATGTATCATAATTAATTACAGGATAAAGTATTTTAAGATAATTGCTAAAAAATTTTATAAATTGCTAAAAAATTTTAAATATAAGAAGGATATTTTAAATCTATATGGTATAGTATATATATATTTAAAAATATAGTAGTATGTTAATGTATTTTTAAATATAATAATTTATATATAAAGATGACAAATTGAATATTGCGACCCGTATAAAGATAGCAAGAGAGGCTTTTTTTCATGCACAAGAAGAAAAAAAGTGCCAACATGGCAAGATACCAAAAGTATTCAAACTTTTAAGCAAAAGTACTGGTGCCGATGGAACTCTGGATAGCTTTAAAACAAAAAGCACCGATAGATAAATTCCTAATTTTTTTTGGGATTACCTACAGAGTTTAGCTGCAAAAAGCAATTTTATATATTTGGGAAAAATCTTTCAGGTAAAAGACAGAGTAAGAGAGAAATTATTTTATTTCTCTTGTTCTGTCTTTTTTTATTTATGATTATGGATTTTTTAGAGACACTTCTTAATGCTTGAAAAAAATGGTCTTCTAACACTTCTAAGACTTGAATTGGAATTTTTTTCTAAAAAAGCAGAGGAAGAAAAATAAAAAAGATACGTCAGATTAATTATTCAGATACAATTTGCTCAACCAATAGATATCTTATTTATTACTTCTAACGAATGTGAACATACGAAGAGATATAAAGGCGTTACACTTAAAAAAGCATTTGCATAATTTTGAAAAGACAAACTCTGGTATAGATTTATTAGCTTAAAAAAGATAGGTATTTTTCGAAAAAGATTCTATGAAGATTGTTGGATAATTATAGGTAATTGACTATTGGTTTTAAAAATGACTTTGCAGTTCTTAATTCTTTTGTAAGTTAATATCAATTTTTATAATTCTTTAGTCAAAGGCGAGAAGGAGGTGAAAAATATTTAGCCGTTTGTAATTTTAATCTAAAAAAACGATAAAACGAGGTAAAAACTGAATGAAAAAAAGACCAATGTTAATCATTCGAATGAATGTCGACCCAAAATACGATGAAGAATTTAATAAATATTATAATGGCAAAATGGCAAAATTTATGGAACAAGTGCCTTTGTTGGTATCGAGCAGAAGGTCGGTATGTGAGCGTAAAGGCATAAAGGAATACATAACAATATATGAAATTGAAAGCGAAGATAAAATCGAGGAATGTTTGGCTAGCATACCTGATACCAAAGAATGGGCAGAATGGGAAGAAAAAGCTGTTTCCAATTTGGTCAAAGGTGTCTATTTGGATATTGAATATTAAACAATAGAAAATATTTATTGAATTTAAATTTCGTATAGGTATGATTTTATTAAAAAAAATAAAAGAAGGAGATTTGAGATGAAGAGAAATAAAAAATTTGTTGGAACAATTTTATTCATATGTATATCATTAGTTGTCTGTCTGTTTGGATGTGTTACGGTATTAGCTGCTGATAAAGAATTTACTGCAACTTTTAAGATACACACATGTGCATTAGAAAACAGATCGATGTCAATAGGAATGAAATTCTTTGCCGATGCAGTGACCGAGAAAACAAATGGACGTATTAAATTCGAAGAATATTATGCAGGGGTTTTATGTCCCGGTGAACGTGAAAGCTATGAGGAACTAAAAGCCGGTAACATTGATATTATTTGTGTTGCAGCAAGTCCCATGTGTTCATTTGTCCCAGAGGTTGGCATTTTGGACTTGAACTTCCTATTTAAAGATTACGAACATGCGCATAAAGTTTTATGGGGAGAAATAGGTGATAAATTTTTAAAGGACATGGAGAAAGCAGGCTTTAAAGGATTGGGTTGGTATGAAGATGGATTTGCCTACTTAAGTACAAGTGGAAAACCTGTTAGACATCCTGAAGACGTAAAAGGCATGCGGATTCGTGTTATGGAATCTCCTGTTCTTCTCTATACATGGAGAGATGTTCTTGGCTCAGATGCATTCCCTCTTTCATGGGCAGAGCTTTATATGGCTTTACAGCGTGGTTTAGCTGAAGGGCAGATGAATAATGTGGTAACCATTGTTGACCATAATTTTTATGAAGTCCAGGATTATATGAATAAAGTGCTTCCCCTCTATCAGGCCGCACCTTTGGTTATGGATTTAGATAAATTTAATGCATTACCTGAAGATGTTCAAACATTGTTCTGGGAAACTGCTCACGAAGTGGCACCTGCTGCTTGGGATCATTATGCTTCCATCATTGCAGAATATGAACAAAAATGTAAAGATGAAAATCTGATAGAAATCATTGATGATATTGATATGCAAGAATGGATGGATGCCGCCGCCCCCGCAATAAAATATTTCGGAATAAAAAATGGCTGGACTGAAAGAATCAAAGAGATTCAAGATTTAGCGAAATAAATGTAATGATAGGGAGAGAAATTGAGCTTTTTCAATTTCTCTCCCTAATTGGATTCATATTTTTTTTGGAGGTAGATATTCTTGTTTTTAACATTCAAAAAGTTTAACGATTATAGTATAAATCTTACTTCATGGCTTGCAATAATTATAATGGGTGTAATTACCGTTGTTGTTGGCATACAAGTGTTTACAAGGATTATATTAAATAATACTGTACCTTGGTCTGAAGAAGTTGCTCGCATGCTTACTATTTGGTTAATCGGACTGGGAGCCAGCATTGGCTTTCGAAAAGGGGAAAACATGGGCGTAAATTTTTTTGTAGATAGAATTCCCATAAAGCAAAAAAATTATGTAGAACTATTTGTATATCTTGCCATAGGTTATTTTTTATTGGTTTTTCTAAGAATTGGAATGAAATATACAATATCTAATTTAACACAGTTAACGCCCATATTACAAATTCATTATAGCTATTTTTCAGGTATGATACCGATTTCAGTTGTATTAATGATTTCATATACCGTTGAAAAAATATTTGAAATAGCATTAAAAATAAAAAACACACAATAATTTATGAAATTTATCATCTTTATAAACTTACATATTAACTTCATTCTATAATGGTTTCAAAGAAAGGAGGTATTTTTTAATACTATGATAGTGCTATTAGTATTTATAGTAACGCTGGGCCTTGGCATGCCAATTATTTTTGTATTAGGATTAACATCAATAATTTATATACTTATTGCTGACCTTTCCATGGGCATTCTTGCCACCCAGTTTATGAGTTCGGTCAACAATTTTGTTTTGCTGGCCATTCCCTTTTTTATGCTTGCAGGCTCTATTATGAATAGAGGGGGCTTAACAGCTCGCATGGTACGTTTTGCAAGACTTATTGCAGGTAATCTTAGAGGAGGTCTTGGACAAGTCACCGTAGTGGCAAGTATGATTTTTGCGGGAATCAGTGGTTCTGCCCTTGCAGATGTATCTGCTGTTGGAAGTATCATGATACCTGCCATGGAGGAGGAGGGCTTTAATAAACCTTTTGCCGCAGCAATCACTGCATCAAGTTCAACAATAGGTCCGATTATTCCGCCAAGCATTGACTTCGTATTGTACGGTATGCTATCACATGTTTCTGTTGGAAGCTTATTTCTTGCTGGATTTATCCCTGGGGTTTTATTGGGTCTTTGCCAGATGATATATATATTCTTTGTTGCAAAGAAAAATGGTTGGAAAAAGGTAGAAGCAAAAAACTATAATTTTAAAGAGATTCTAATTATTACAAAAGATGCCTTTCTGGCACTTATAATGCCTTTGATTATTATTGGAGGTATCTTGACCGGTTATTTCACGCCCACAGAAGCTTCTGTGGTGGCAGTTTTCTATGCTCTTTTTGTAAGTATATTCATTTTTAGGTCGTTCAATTTAAAGGAAATGCCTAAAATTCTTCTCGATGCAGCTGTTTTAACGGGAACCATTCTATTCTTAGTAGGTGTAGGGGGTTCTTTGAGTCGCATCATGGCACATGTCAGGCTTCCCACTTTAGCAGCACAGCTATTTTTAAGTGTTTTTAGCCATAAAATAGCAATTTTATTAGTTATTAATATGTTGATTTTAGCGTTAGGTTGTATCATGGATACATTTGCCATTATGGTTATGTCACTCCCTGTATTATTACCTGTAGCTTACAGTCTTGGAGTGGATCCTGTCCATTTTGGTGTTATTTTTGTACTGAATGGAGTAACTGGCATGATAACACCGCCATTTGGGCTGTGTCTTTTTGCTACTGCTAGTATTTCCAAGATCTCTTTGGAAAAAATTATCAATAAAATATGGCCATTTATCATTGTTCAAGTTATTGTCCTATTATTTATTACGTTCATACCTCAGTTAAGTATGTGGTTACCTTCTGTAATAAGATAAATTAATTAGTTCATTAATGACATCAAGAAATAATTTTTACAAGTATATATTAGGGGGAATTATTGAAAAATGAAATTAAAAGATAAGGTTGCTGTGATTACCGGTGCTGGCTCCGGGATAGGCAGGGCTATGGCAATTGAATTTGCTATCGAGGGTGCAAAAGTTGTTGTAGTAGATTGGAATGTAGTCGGGGCCGAAGAAACCGCCAAGCAAATCATTGAGAAAGGTGGAGAAGCAATAAGTATAAAAACCGATGTTTCTCAATCCAAAGACATCGATGTGATGGCCTCGAGAGCTATTGAGAAGTTTGGTAAAATCAATATTTTATGCAACAATGCAGGAATTTGGGATAATGGATTAAATGTATGCGATATACCCGAGGAATCTTGGGATAGAGTTATAAGCGTCAACTTAAAAGGGCCTTATTTGGTTTCAAAAAGAATTATCCCCGAGATGTTGAAGAATGGTTCAGGCAGCATCATAAATACTGCTTCAATTAATGGCCTTATCCCAAAAGGTGGAGGTAGCGCATATGTTGCATCCAAACATGGATTAGTCGGACTCACCAAGATGATGGCAGTTGACTATGGAAGCCAAGGCATTAAAGTGAATGCAATTTGTCCCGGTCCTGTGGAAAGTGCAATGACAGCCGAACAAACTGGTTCTTTACCCATTCTTTTAAAGAGACGGGCAAAGGCTAAAGAAATAGCTAAACTTGCCATATATTTAGCTTGCAGTGATTCCGATTTTATGCATGGATCGGTTATTGTTATAGATGCAGGTTATAGCTTGTTGTAAATTTTGCATGCACAATAATGAATAAAATCTTATAAGAGGGATATAAATGGAATTAAAAAACAAAGTTGCTATCGTAACAGGTGGCGGAAGAAATATTGGCAAGGCAATTTCCCTGGCGTTGGCTCGAAAAGGGTCAGATATTATTATTGCAGATATTGATATGCATTCAGCAAATAAGACTTCCAAAGAAATTGAAATGCTTGGAAGAAAAGCAATGGCTATAAAAACAGATATTACCAAGATTGATGATATTGAAAAATTATTTGACAAATCCATTGAATCATTTAAAAAAGTAGATATATTAGTTAATAATGCTGGAATACTGGTTGAAAATCAGACCCTAATGGAAATCAATGAATCAAAGTGGGACGCCACAATGAATGTAAATCTTAAATCCATAGTTTTTTTATGTAAGAAAGCCGCAGAAAGAATGATTGAAAATAGAAATGGTAAAATCATTAATGTTGCATCCGTTTGTGGTTTTATATTTGATAAAAAGCACATGGCATATAATGTTTCAAAGGGAGCTGTCAAGGCACTGACAAGTCAACTGGCAGTAGAATTAGGACCTTATAACATTAATGTAAATGCAATAGCTCCTGGTTTCATTAATACAACACTTAATAAAACGCTTGAAGATGAGGTTGGTAAACAAAATGCTATTGATTCCATACCTTTAGGGCGGGTAGGACAACCTGAAGATTTGGGCGAGACTGTAGCATTTTTAGCGAGTGAAGGTGCATCTTATATCACAGGACATACAATAGTGATTGATGGTGGACTCTTATTGATGTAAAAGCTGAAATAACAGAGCCAAGATATTTAAGAAATTAATTTTTAAAAATAGAAGCAAAAGAATCTATTGATAGCTTGCATCCTATTTTTTATGGTTAAGCTTAAAGGTTGATGATGAATGAAAAGATGGCAATGAAAATCTTCGTAGCTTTTCTGCAAAGATTTTTCATTGCCATCTTTCAAAAGGAGAAAAGGATTTTTACCAGTTGCGGTAAAGGAATTATCAGCACCAACTAATTAGAGAGGATATTCGAGATTTAACACAGGTAAAAAAATAATTTCCTGGAAATATTGTATTCGCTTTCACCATTGAAAATGGGTAATCTTCTTCCTTTAAATTCATAAAACGCCAATATCCTGTTTTTAGAGGATAGAATAGAAACCTGGCTTTGAAGTATTTGAATTGTGTTAACCTATGCCTATGTTTTAATATAGATAAATACGATTTCCCGAGCCATTAAAAAAGAGAAGAAAGCATGTTCCTTTGACTATGTGCTAATTGAAGATGAAATATTCGTTTCATGAATGTTCAATCATTAATTCATTTTTTCTGTAGGAATGAGTTCAATAGGAAAATAAATCTATGGTTTGTATAAATGATAAAAAAACGTTTATTATTTTCGTCAGTCTAAGACAAATTATTATTGATAAATTTTAAAATAACAGGAAAGACCTTATCTCCGGGCATCCCAAGCTCCCTTTCAATGTTGACATGGTTCTTGTTCGGAGCAAAGTATATTGATACCTTATGATTGGCCTGCTTCAATGATTCATAGAAAGCAATATTTACCTCTTTCGTTACTTCCCTGTCACCGGCATAAATCAATAGAAAGGGAGGAGCACTTTTTATTTTTTTTGTATGGTTGATCGGTGAAGCCTCTTCCCAAAGCTCAGACTGCGTTCCAAAAGCCATTTCAAATAAATAATTATTTTCAGGTTCATTTTCAAAAAGAGTAGGAAGATGATGAGCCGCACTATCCAAGCTGATAACTCCCCGTATAATTTCATTCGAATACCCTAAATCCCTTAAGTAATGTTCATCAAGAGCGATAAGGGCAGATAGATGGCCCCCTGCTGAATGTCCCATTAAAAAAATATTATCAGGATTTCCACCATATTTTGATATATTTTCATAGATCCAGGTAACAGCTTTAGCAACATCCTGGGCATGGCCGGGATGAATACTATCCGGTGACAATCTGTAATTAATGCTGACATAGACATGATTGGTATCGACGAAGGATGCTATTTTTTCGTTAAATAATCCTTTATTCCCCAGGACCCAGGTGCCCCCATGAACAAAGACGATCACCGGTAATTGTTCTCCGGCTAAAGGCGTGTAAATATCGAGGCTGGTAAAATAAGGTTCAAAATCTTCAATAATAGCATAAGGGATATCTTTAAATATCTTTACATTTTTAAAGATTTCTTGTGCTGTTATGGATAGGTTAAATAAAAAAATAAAAGTAAGGGCGAAAACAAGAAATACACATAAAAATCCGGATTTTTTAATGAATTCTTTTGGCATGTTAATCACTTCCTTAAAATATTTAATGATGCTTTTTAATTAAGTGGTGATATCAATCATGTATTCTCTATTTGTATGCACGGTTAATATTAACTGATTTCAAAATGAAATATATTCCCCCAGGTACCAGATAAAAAATCATTTCTTTTCATTATAAACTACTTTTAAATATTTTCCTACATGACTACTTGTTAAATTCCTTTTATATAGTATGATAATAAAAATGTTTGGGTGGTTAACACAAAGGATTGGAAAAGATGTGCAGAAGAATACTCATGAGGAACTTTTTTTAAATCTATCCAAGCTGTTTGATATTCAAATGAAATTAGCCGGGGCAAAGATTATGAAAAAATGTTCCATTTCATAAGATAGAAAATTGCAGTTTGAGAAAAGAAAAAGTTCCTGAACTTTAGAATAAAGAGAAAGGTTATAAGCGAATATACAATGATGAAAAGTGAAATAACCGAATTGTCTATCCCTCAGAAAGACCTGGATTTTCCATTGATGAAAGCCTTGGAAAATCGCAGATCCATAAGAAAGTGGACAGATGAGTCTCTTTCTAAACAAGAACTTTCAAACCTTCTATGGTCTGCATGTGGAATAACGAAAGAAGAGACCAAGCGGAGTAAAAGCAAAAGGACTGCACCATCTGCCTGTAATTCTCAGGCTATCAAAATTTATGTTGCAATGAAAAAAGGCCTTTTCCTCTATGATGAAAAGAACCATCAATTGATTCAAATTTTATCTAAAGATATCCGGGAACAAATAGGCACGCAAAAAATGATGCATTCGGCTCCGGTTGGATTGATCTATGTTTCTGATTTTTCCAAAATGAAGAGTTTTCTTTTTAGGGAGAATAGGCAAAGATGGTTTGTATCGGCAGCAGATACCGGTTTTATCAGTCAGAATGTGTATCTTTATTGCGCATCCAGGAAGCTAAGTACCGTAGTTTTAGGTTTGGTAAACAGAAAAAAGCTTCATGAGACAATGGATTTAAAAGAGCATGAAAAGGTAATCTACACTCAGGTTGTCGGTCACTCTCAATAAGAATGATTATGTAATGATAGAGCAAAGTGAACCATTGGCATCAGGCTGTGAGGCCAAATTATATATTACAATAACTAATCTTAATTTATTTTTTGCAATGATTGAATCAAAATCAATTTAACTCAATAATATTTCAGCTTCCAAACAGCTTTCTGAAGCGTTTCTCGGGTAAAGTGTTCACGACTATGATTTTAGAATCCTCACTAATATCTGATTTTTCACGCATCTCATAGCTTTTTAGCTCTTTCCATGTCGGTGTGTTTGATTCTCTCATTAGAACTTTCTGCTTTCAAACTGACAATCTATTTATTTGAGGCATTCACTTATAAAAAAGATAGATACTTTTATGAAATTTAATTCATTTTTTCCGAAACGATATTTATTATTTGATTTATGAATTGGTTGTTCTGTATCCTGAACTGCATTTCTTATAAATAAATGAAGCGGTAAGAGAAATTTTTTGAAAATATATGTGTTTGTTCTAATATAAAATAACCCATGAGAAAAACAGAAAAGTCGGAGAACTTTTCCTATCAATGCAGGATTTTAAAGACTTATCACGAATTATTTTTATTACACATAAAATCGATAAAATTTAACAATGCAAAAAATAAGATAAGAAATATAAATTCTCATGCTTTGTTTCTCGGGAAAGCACTTCAGAAAAAGATTACACTTTACCACCATGATTATCCTTTAGGCATATAATCAAAGGAGAAATGAAATGAAAAACGAAAGAGGCATATTTTCGGCATTGCTCTCAGGCGTCATTTCGGGTGTTCTTGTTTTGGGGATTATCGGGCGGTTAGCTATAGCCAGTGTGGCGATTGGACGGGGTAGTTCAATGAATCTTAGCCTGAGAGGCGTTTTGGAAGTAATAATATTAGGAGTGATTATGGGTGCTATTGGAGGAATTCTCTTGTTCATCATTAAAAAGATGCTTTGGGTCAATGGTCTGGTTTCAGGCATTATGATTGGATTGATATTATTTGTATTTTCCGTGGTATTTGCTTTGCTGAGCGGAAGGATTGTCTTGGGCATGTCCCTCGATCAATGGGTTACCATGCTAATTGCCCTAACGATGTTCGCAATATATGGTATTTTTGCAGCCGGACTTTTAAATAAGTTCACAAGAGGTTGAGAAAATAACCATGAGAAAAGTGATAGAAATCATTCCTTTTGTTTTTCTTGCTTTTGGGACTCTTGGATTGTTGCTGGATGAATTTATATTCGACTGGGGAAGGATAACAACCATAATATTTGCCGTTTCTAATCTGGCAGGTTTGTTGATATTATTGATTGCAGGCAGAAAATAGAAAACAAAGAAAAAGAGTGAATTTTTATCAAAGAAAAAATTCATGGAATCCTATCCAATGGATTGTCAAGAAAGGAATTGGCGAAAATACTAAAATAAAACAAGGAGAAGGGATATGGCTTTTAAAGTATTGTTTTTAGCCCATGCGCCTGACGCAGTTTACGAGAAACATCAAAGCATAATAGATACAGGCAAGTATAAACTTTGGACATTTGTTGTCAAAAATCAGGATGAAGCCATTAAAGTAGCAAAAAGCATTTACGAAAAAGAGACGATAGATGCCATTATCCTTTGCCCGGGATTCACGCATGGAAATGTGTCGGAAATATTTCAGGCATTGGAAGGCAAAGTATCTGTGAATGTAGCCAGGGGAGATGGTCCCAGTAGCAGAATAACACAATCGGTGATAAAAAAGGAATATTTCAACCAGTAAAAATCAATTAGAGAAAAACAAGATAGAAGCTTAAAATTCATTAAGAGGTAACATTGAAGTTTTATCAAACTTTAAATGAATCTACAGAGTCGAATTTTCCCCTATCAAAAGACCATTATAAAAAAGGGCTTTGCATAGAATGATAAGGAAAAACGCCAATAATTTTAACGAGATATGAGGGAGAACATCAATTGAAATTATTTATTATTATTACTTTAATCTTATTTGGCGGTTTTTGTGGATTTAAATTATCTTATCCTCCCCTTTGGTTTAAATGGAATGAATGGAGGAACATTTAAAGAAAAATCATTTTAAAATGTAGTATGATTAAAAAATGTCAGAAGTTGAATAGAATATGAGCGATGATGAAGTTGCTCATCAAGGATAAGTGCCCTTTTACAGGGAAGGAATGCCCACTTACCAATCCCTTTTACATGCGCCTGATTATCATGTATTCCGGGGAATTTTACTCATTGCCGACCATAATGCTTATCACCTGGGGAAATTTATCATATTAAGAAAGGTATTTCCATCTGGTCGTATTCTTAAAGAAACTTATGAAACAGGTTGTACTAATATGCAAGAAGTTTATAGTTTGAGGGAATTCTTGAAAGGAATTCTAATGTGCTCTGCTGGGAAAATTGGTGGTCATAAAGGAGAATAATGAAAAATAACAACGAACTGTATTCCATTGGAGAGATTTCAAAATTATGTCATATTCCCATAAAAACGATAAGATACTACGATGAAATTGGACTTCTTAAGCCAACCTCTATCGATAGTGATACGAGTTACAGATATTATTCTTTAGAGAGAGCTTTGAAAATAATGATTATTAAAGAATATAGAAGTCTGGGATTTCCTCTTAAAAAGATCGAGTTATTGATGAAACAGGGAAATTTATCATTATTAGTCAATGAAATGGAAAAACAATTGAATGATGTTCAGAAAGAAATGAAGTCATTGATACAGAGAAGAAACAAAATAAGCAGATTAATTAAACAAGTCAAAGCGCATAGTTTTTTGCCCCAAAAGCGTACCAAAAACATAAATGAAGATGAATTAGAAATAAAGAAAATATCAAAATTTAAGGTGATGTATATTAGATACAGAGGGGTACACAATCAAAATCATTTTATAAAAAGATATAGCCAATTGATTAATTTGGTCAATCAAAATAATCTGTATCGGACCGGCCCGTTAATGGCAATTTTTTATGATCATTATAAGAAATATGATTACAATAATGCTGATATTGAAGTATGTGTACCGATCGCGGGAACTATTGATGATTGTCCTAATGTCCGTGAATACGGAGGATTTACTGCGGTTACCTGTATCCATTTTGGTTCATATGAGCATTTGATACAATCTTATAAAAAGGCAATGAGCTTTATTAAAAATAATCAATATGAATATGTTGTTCCAACGACTGAACGTTATATTATTGATGCAGGATATACCAATATTGAAGAAAAATTTGTAACAGAAATTATTTTACCTGTAAAAAATTCTTGACTCTCCAGCTACTGGAGACAATATAATTTCTATTAGGATAGGGATTATATAAAAAAGGAGTTTAAAAAAATGAAAGAAGTCTTAAAAAAAGCAACAGAATATGTATTGGAAAACGGGACTGATTTACAAAAATCCTGCGTTAATTATTTGATGGGTGAAGGTGACCGACAAAGTATCATCGAAGAATTAGCTCAATATCAAAATAGTGATGGAGGGTGGGCAAATGGCCTTGAAATGGAGTACCGGGGAAATGTTAGCTCTCCCTTTACGACGGCCGCTGCATTAAGCCATATTTATAAGTTCAACTTGAATGATTCAAACCTGTTGAAAAAAACACTGAACTATTTGAAAAACACGCAGTATTCAAACGGGATGTGGGATGACCCTGATGAAATGAATCAATTTGAACATCCTGATTTTATGGGCAAGGGCATTTATACAGAGTACAAAACTGGAATCATATTGAAGTGGTTAATCCGTTTAAAAGTTGATGACCGGGAAATGATAGATAGAGCGACAAATTATATGTTGGAGAATTTTGATGAAATTTCCAAAAAGAATGATTTCTGGTCAGCCGTTGCTTATTCAAGTGCGATTTCTGTTCTGCCCGGTTGTAAAAAACAGGAAAAAATCATGGAGTGGAGCATGAAAATCCTAATGCCCAAAGGGTCGGAATTTGGCTTGAAACAGGTCATGGGAATGATTGAGGATGATATGCCTATTCCCGAACAGGCCATGAATAATGCATTAAAAATCATTAAAGATACGCAAGAAAACGACGGCGGTTGGCCAAATCCCTTTGGCGAATATAATAGGGTTTGGAGTGCTGTCAGCATTATAAGATTTCTTGTAAAAAATAATCTGTAAAACACTATTGTTTGATTACAAAATATTGAAAATATCCTTGAAAGACGTCAGGAAAATAGTACTTTATATTGTTTTTAGAAAAAGAAAGTGTAAAAATAACTGCCATATTTTGGCTAACAGTATGAAGTTTGATTGATATCCACGAAAAACAAGTAAAGATAAAATTGAATATAGAGAACATTTTCCTAATTTTATAGCAGAATATTCCAAGTGAATAAGACAGAGTAAGAAAATAGCAATAATGCTTTCTTGCTCTGTCTTATTTGTATTTGCTAAAATTGTTTTAGTAGAATACATGCTTTGAAGAAAAATTTTTTATATACTAGTGAAGCCCGAAAATATTTTTTTATATTTTTTAGAGAAAGCAAAGCAGTGAAAAAAATAAAAGTGATGATACTGATCTCATTGCCTTATCCGATAATAACCGCTTGCAGTCAATCCTCGTTGAGTAATTTTCTCAATTGATTGACAAATAAAAGGGATTATGTTAAATTAGTGGTAACGTTACCGATAACGTTACCAGGAGTATCTTATGAAGTATATTACCTTAAGAATGGTAGCAGAAAAAGCAGGCGTTTCCGTTAATACCGCATCAAGAGCCATAAACAACAAGCCGGACATCAACAAAGAGACCAAAAAACAAGTCCTTCGGATTGCAAAAGAATTAGGTTATATCCGTAATGCAGCAGCTTTTGCCTTAAGAACTAAAAAAACCGAAACCATAGGTGTGGTTATAGCTGACAACCGTAACCCGTTCTATGCCGAGGTTTTAAGTGGCATGGAAATAGCAGCCAGGGAGAATAATTATCATATCATCCTGGCAAATACCCAAAGAGACTACAATAAAGAAGAGGAAGCTATCAATCTTCTGTTGGCAAAAAGGGTAGATGGATTATTAATTGCACCGGTTCAGGATAGAGATGATGATATAGCGTATCTTGTTGGAAAAAGGTTTCCCTTTGTTATCGTGGGCAGAGATTTTGAGAATATTGAAGCAGATGCAGTATACAATGATGAGATTAAAGGAGGATTTTTAGCGACCGAATATCTTATCAAAAAAGGACATAAGCGGATAGCCTTTATCAATGGCTTTTTGTATAAATCCCCTGCTAAAGGCAGGTTGACGGGATACAAACAGGCTTTGAAAAAATATGATATCCCTTTGGATGATATCCTGATAAGTGTCGGGGATATTGACGTGGAAGATGGGTATAGAAGAACAAAGCAGTTATTGGAAAAAGAATTAGATTTTACCGCTATTTTTGCCTACAACGACATGATGGCCCTTGGCGTGATACAGGCATTAAAAGAAAAAAACCTGAGAATACCTGGGGATATCGAATTGGTCGGTTATGACGATATCCCCTTTGCTTCTTTCGTAAATCCTCCGCTGACGACGATAAAAATAAAAAAACAGGAATTAGGCGTTGAGAGTGTTAATCTATTGCTTTCCCGTATAAATAACAGGCATAGAAAAGTCAAAAAAGTGGTACTGGATGTGGAGCTCATAACAAGAGGAGCGGAGAATTAGTATTAAAAAATTTAATTGATGCTGAAAATTTCTATGATTCATGAACTGTCAGGAGGAGATTTTGGCAGAAAAAAGAAATTTCAAAAATGCAGTGATTATGGAAAATATTGAAAAATATTTCGGAAGCACCGCCGCACTTAGAGGAGTTAACTTTGAGGTAGGCGCCAATGAAGTGGTAGGATTGATCGGAGACAATGGGGCAGGAAAATCGACCCTCATTAAAATTATTACCGGTGTTTTTCCTCCTACCCGGGGAAAATTATTCATTCGTGACAAAGAAGTACGCCTTAAAGATTATAACGTAAAACAGGCTTATAAACTGGGAATCGAGGCAGTATTCCAGGATAAATCATTAGGTGAAAAACAGGATTTGTGGAGAAACTTTTTCATTGGTAGACAGATTACTAATCGTTTTGGATTTATCAATGTCCGGGAGGAAAAAAGGATTGCTCAAAAGATCATGCTGGACATGATTGGTTTTCGAGGGGTGGGAGTGACTGCAGAGTCTAAAGCAAGTAAATTATCAGGTGGAGAGAGACAGGGAATTGCCATTGGTAGAGCCATGTACTTTAATGCAGATTTAATTGTGCTTGATGAACCAACCTCAGCATTATCCCTCAAAGAAGTCAACAAAGTGCTGAATTTTGTGAGAAAGATAAAAGAATCCGGCAGGGCCTGTGTATACATATCTCATATCCTATCGGACGTATATGAAATTTCAGATAAATTTGTTGTATTGGACCGTGGAGAAGTCGTTGCCACGATTAAGAAAAATGAGATTACTTTGCGAAAACTTAATGAATTTTTGCTTAAATATGC
>Ga0272442_10000504_pt1 | contig 62859 bp, 52 predicted proteins | sample SSMForm2O_FD_200262 | JGI IMG/M metagenome (GOLD analysis project Ga0272442, IMG submission 200262) | Marine sediment archaeal communities from Little Sippewissett salt marsh, Falmouth, MA, United States - SSM-Form-2O | ecosystem: Environmental > Aquatic > Marine > Wetlands > Sediment ...
TTGGATTAGTTTTATGATGAGCATTACAGGGTTAATAAGCAACTTTTATTTATTGGTCATCGTTGCAGGCCTGGCTTCCATAGCTTCCTCTCTTTATCATCCTTTAGGTTCATCGATTGCGGTTAACCTGGCAGAGGGCTCACGGGGAAAATCCCTATCTATTTTCATGACCATTGGAGGATTGGCTCGTACTTTCTCGCCGATGGTTTCTATTCCTATTGTGAATATATTTGGCCTTAAAGCTCTTGTATTTTTTATGATTCCCGGTTTTTTGGTTGCTTATTTTTTAAAATTTGCTGAAATTGATAAAATAAAGAATCGCGTTGCAGGGGATACGCAAGAAAAAAAAGATAAAAGAAAAAAAGTATCGAGAAATAAGATCAAATGGTTGACTTTGCTTGTATGCATGCATTCAGCACAAGTGATGCTGGAAAGAATAATCATTGTTTTTGGTGTTCAGATCATGGTTATGAAAGCAATAGGTGTTATCCCTGCAGGCATTATATTGTCAGCATTTATGTTTTTGAGATCAGTAGGTACCTTGGCAGGAGGTCATTTATCAGATAGTTTTGGGGAAATAAAAATTTTGATTGTTTTTAATATATTGACTTGTGGTATTTACACCATAGCCCTGTTTTCTCAGGGAGCATGGGTCATTGCCGGGATTATTCTATTGGGCTTTACGCTCAATGCCACTCTGACTGCTGAAATTACCATATCTCACCAAATCTTACCGGAAAACATTAATTTAGGAACCGGAACGATCATGGGTTTTCCCGGTACGATTGCCGGTTTATTAATGCTTGTTTTTGGAAAATTTTCAGACATATTTGGATTGATGAAAGTAGCTCAATTGACAACCTGTTTGAGCTTGGTACCTGTTATTCTAAGTTTCTATCTGTTAAAAAAGATTGAAAGTGTGATGGCTGATACAGTCTAAGCCAAATGATTTTCATTGATATTGTTTTTTCGCAGAAGAAGATTCATCTGTTCTATAATCTTTTATTAAGAGTCTATTCAATTTGCGATATGCATTCTTTGCCTTGAATTTACCTCTCGTTTTTTAGATGAATCTGCTCAACAAAAAAAGAAATTAAAATTAATAATAAACTCCATTATTACACAATGCTGGCAAGTTTTTAACTTGACAGATATAGCATGGCGTGTTATAAACTTTTTATAACGCAATGCGTAATAATTATCTTTGACCAAGAAAGGTGAGGGATGGAAGAATATATTATCAAGAAATATGTAAACCGCAAACTTTACGATACACAACGGAAAAAATATATCAACCTCTATGGCATTTCGGAACTTATTCGTAAAGGCATTGAAATAAAAGTGGTTGATAATAAAAACAAGGAAGATATCACTTCATTAATTTTAGCTCAAATCATAGTGGAACAGGAAAAAACAAAAAAAGTCATGATGCCCTCCGTTCTTTTACCACTGGATATTTTAAAGAAGAGCGGAGAAAGTGTGCTAAATTTAAGTAAAAGAATCGTACTTGCCGGAATGGGAACACTTTCTCTTACCAGAGAAAAAGCGAATGCGATAGCCGATGAACTTATCAAGCGAGGGGAATTAAGCAAGGAAGACAGTAAAGAATTTATTGTTCATTTGCTGAACAAAGCGGAGCGCGGGAAGGATAGATTGTTCGACCGGATAAAACCCGGAATAAAAACCCAATGGCAAAAAATGAATTTTGTTTCAAGGAAATACATTGAAGACCTGGAAAATAAAGTCAATGAACTGGAAAATAAGGTGGAACAGCTGTCTAAATCCGTGAAATAGGATGCATCGGATGATAAATAATAATATCCGTCATATGTTTTCATGGTTTGAGGTTTAAACTATTGTTATATTATTTAATTAAAGTGATAAGTTGGTTTTTTTTTAAGTTTATATTTGGACTTCAAGTCGAGGGAAGAGAACATATTCCTAAGAAGGGTTCTTTTATTTTGGTGGCCAACCATTCCAGTGTATTTGACGGATTTATTTTAGTATCTTCAATAAAACCGAAAATTACATTTCTATCAGCTGATTATCTTTTTAAAAAAAGTTTTTACGGTTTTATTCTTCGCGGCTTAAGAGCTATACCTGTCCAAAGATCCGGGAGCGATATTGCTGCATTAAAAAAATCAATAAAAATATTGCGTTATGGTGGTGTATTGGGCATATTCCCGGAAGGTGGCATTAAAAAGACTGGTAATCATTTTTCAGCAAAAGCGGGGGCAGCTTATCTGGCATTAAAAACGAATGTTCCGATTGTTCCGGTCGTTATCGAAGGCGCAGATAAAGTATTGCCAGCTGGAGAAAAATGGCCTAAATTTAATATCATCAAAGTAAAAATCAGTCATGCAATGATCGTTTCTGACCATGGAAATATCAGCAAGAAGATGACTGAAAATATCGTTAATGAATATATGAAAGTGATAAATGGAGGAAAACGCAAAAGAGATGACAGAATCGACTAAAATTGCCCTGGTCATGGGAAGCGGCGCGGCGCGTGGATATGCCCATTTGGGGGCTTTAAAAAGATTATTTGAAGCAGGTATATCTGTAGATATGATGGTGGGAACCAGTTTTGGTGCACTTGTCGGAGCGGCTTTTTCAGCAGGTCGCTCAGTTTATGATATGGAAGAATTAACCCGGGAGTTTGGATGGCGTAAGATTATTAAAATGTTGGATATAGGTTATCCGAGGGGAATTATTGCAGGAAACAGAATGAAAGATTTTTTTTCTTTTGTTGTCAAAGAAAAACTGTTTTCTGAGCTTGATATTCCTTTGACCGTGGTGACGACCAATATTGAAACCGGAGAAGAAGTATTAATCAATGAAGGTCCGGTATCAGAGGCCGTGATGGCAAGTTCGGCCTTACCGGGGATATTTACACCGGTAAGATTTAAAAACCAATGGTTGGTAGACGGTGCCCTGGTTAACCCTTTACCCATTCAGACCGCTTTGGATTTGGGTGCAGATTTGGTTATTGCGATTGATGTGAGTTGCCCGATAAAAAGCGTAAAATATCTGAATGGAATAAAAAAAAGCTCAAAAGCCTTGTTTAAAAATATATCTCAGTTGCCCTATGTGAACAGCATGGTTTCTCCAAAGGGAATTTCAAGGAAATTAAAATATATAATACCTGAAGGATTTTATACTGCTTCAGACGGATTAAGGATAAGGGAAAATAATAAAGAAAAAATTGATATGATTCCTAAATTAAAAAATGTGGTCCTAATCAAACCGGAAGTAGAAGAAATCAATTGGTTTGATTTCTACAGCGTAAATAAAATCATTCAAAAGGGCAGTAAAGCTGTGAATCCTGACATTTTAAGAAATATCAAAGCATTAATTTCTGAGCTTGAAGAAAAAAATTACGCTGAGAAATAATTTTGCAGGATTCTTTTGTTAAAAATTGATGGTCACTTATCATACCTGTTTTTTTACTTTATAACCTTCTTTTTTCAATATCTACCTCAATAATAAAATATCATATTTGCTCCGGATTTTACGGCTACTGATATTTATAGTAAGATTTTTAACTATTTCACAATCCATGGACCATTTGGGCCTAATATTACAATGAACCTATTAAAATAGCATTAAACCTTCCATGTTTTCACTCAAAAGATTATAATAAAAAAAAGATTGTTTTACTCTATGGATATATAAGAAAATTCAAGAATGAACGATAAATAAATTTTATTAAAATGTGGAGGTAAAAAAATGAAGAAAATTGGTGTTATATTATCTGGTTGTGGAGTGAATGATGGTAGTGAAATCCATGAAGCGACCTTAACCTTGCTTTTTTTAGATAAAGCAGGGGTTGAAGCGGTATGTTTTGCACCAAACACGGATCAGTTTGATTTAATCGATCATTTAACCGGTAAAGAAATAAAAGGCAAAAAAAGAAATGCTTTAGTTGAGTCAGCGCGGATTGCACGTGGAGAGATAAATGATTTATCGCAGATGAAATCATCTGAAATTGATGGCATTATATTCCCCGGAGGTTTTGGCGCAGCCAAGAACCTGTGCAATTTTGCAGTGAAGGGAATTGACTGCGTTGTTAATCCTGAAGTTGAAAAAATCATGCAGGAGATGCATAGAGACAATAAACCAATGGGATTTATCTGTATTGCCCCGGTATTGGCAGCAAAAGTTTTCGGAAAATATCAGCCAAAATTAACCATTGGGAATGATCCTGAAACTGCCAATCAGATTGAAGCAATGGGAGGTAAGCATATTGTTTGTGAAGTTGGCGATATGGTTGTCGATAATGCAAGTAAAATCGTTTCAACACCTGCATATATGTTAGGACCAACGATTTCTAAAATTGCAGGAGGCATTGAAAAGCTGGTAGAAAAAGTAGTGGCGTTAGCATGAGCATTGAATTTCCTGTCTTTCTCTTTTTTCATTGAAGGGATTAGATTATCCCCGATGTGAATATTTCTCAAAGCAAAAGGAGGGAATAATTATGAAATTTTTAAGGACAATCGGTTCACTTGCATTTGTTATTGGTCTTTTTACGGCCATTTTTGTTGGTGGAATTTGGGAGGTATATCGTAGTCCGGAATTACCCTGGTGGTTAAAAATAGCCATTTATTTTCTGTTAGGTGGCATTTTACTTGTTTTGATTACCGTCGTATTTGAGCAAAAAAAGAGAAGGGCTTTGGAAAAAGCAATGTTAGCAGATGATGGTGACAGTAATATATTACTGCAGAATTCGTCAAAGATACCGGGATTTCAGATTGATAAGAATTTAGGTTTGGTGCAGGGACATACGATCTATGCAATATGGATTGGAAAAGATTTATCTGCTATTATTAGACTTGTGCTTGGCGGTGAATTGATTGAATATAGCGAAATGATGGGTGGAGCACGAAAAGTGGCTATCCGAAGAATGCTGATTCAGGCGGAAGAGATGGGTGCAGATGCAGTGATTAATGTTCGGTTTATGACCACCAGTGTTATCGGCAGCGCTGCTGAGCTTTTGGCCTATGGAACAGCCGTAAAAATCAGTAAAATAAAAAATTAAATAAAATAATATAAAAAAAATACAGTTCAGGAGAGGAGTGGTTGACGTAAGTACATTTTTTGTGGAGACACATACACATCTTGATATGATTAAAAGAAAACCGGAAGAAGTGATTGAAGAAGCCGTTCAAAACAGAGTGATTAAAATGATCACTATCGGTACAGATTTACCTTCCAATAAAAAGAGCGTCGAGTTTGCTGAGCGTTTTGACGAGGTATATGCTGCAATCGGTTATCATCCTAATGAGAGTAATTTAATTGATGCCGCAGGATGGAAGGCATTGGAAGAATTAGCACAAAAAGAAAAAGTGGTTGGTATCGGTGAAACCGGTTTAGATTATTACAGGCGGCGAAGCACTATCAGGCAGCAGATGGCGGCTTTCGAAAAACACCTGGATTTAGCCCGAAAGGCTGATTTGCCGGTCATTGTTCATGATCGGGAAGCACATAAAGATATTTTAAGAATATTAAGAGAAAGAGCCGGTGGACTGAAGGTGGTAATCCATTGTTTTTCCGGTGATATGGATATGGCCGAAACCTGTGCTGAAGAGGGTTATTATATCGGCATAGGAGGAGTGGTTACCTTTAGAAATGCTAAAGCCTTGCAAGCCATTGTCAAAGCGTATCCCATGGATAGACTTCTTTTAGAAACAGACTCACCTTTTCTTGCACCACATCCTTTTAGAGGAAAACCAAACGAACCAAAGTATATTCCCTTGATTGCCCAAAAGGTTTCCGAATTGAAAAATATTTCTTATCAAGAGGTTGCTGATATTACTTCCGTAAATTGCAAAACCATATTTGGGATTTGATAAAAATTTGACATATTGACTAAAGAGAGTTATATTATATAACAATATCAATTAAAAAATAATTGTTGGTTTAAGAAATGAAGATTGAATCAAAAAATAAAAAATACATTCTTAATAATTATCATTATTACTACTACTATTATCTCAAGGGGGTATGTGCCTAAGGGGTAGATAGTAAGAATGATTACTATTTAAAATATAAAACCATAGGCATGTGTCTCCTGAAGACGTTGCCTGTGGTTTTTCTTTTTATTAATGAAAAAAGAAGGGTCATAGGTGCTTTATATTCAGCTTATTGACCCTTCTTTACTTTTAGAAATAGTTGATTTTATGATCAATTGGAAGGGATGTGGTAAATGAAAAAATAAAAATATTTGATTCCGGTACATAAAAACAAACAATTAAAAAATAAAAAAGGAGAAAATTATGAAAAATTTAACAATTTTATTAGTGGTATTGACACTGGTAATTGCAGGATTCCTATCATCTGCAGTTTTGGCTGCCCCTCTGGTGGTGGGCGTGACACAGATAGTTGAGCATCCGGCATTAGATGCAGTTCGAGATGGTTTTATAGAAGCTTTAGAGGAAGGTGGATTTAAAGAAGGGGTCGATGTGGTTTATGATTTGCAAAACGCACAAGGTGATTTTAATAATGCCATTTCAATTGCGCAAAAATTTAAAGACGATAAAGTGGACATGATATTAGCCATTGCTACTCCAACCGCCCAAGCAGCATTGCAGGTTAATCAGGAAATCCCTATTATTATTGGTGCTGTTACTGATCCTGTTGCAGCAAATTTAGCAGCCAGTTGGGAAAGCTCAGAAAATAATGTGACTGGAATGAGTGATGCCGCACCTAATAAATTACAGGTGGCTTTAATTCCCCGTTTCATGCCTGGTGCAAAGAATGTTGGTACGATTTATAATGCCGGTGAAGCTAATTCGGTGGTTCAAGTGAAAGTTGCAAAAGAAGCATGTGAAGAGCTTGGTCTTAACTTAATCGAAGTAACAGTAAGTAATTCCAGTGAAGTTCTCATGGCTGCACAATCTTTGGCTGATAGAGTAGAGGCGATATATATCGTAACAGACAACACCGTAGTTTCTGCCCTGGAATCTGTCATCAATGTTTGCAATCAAGAGAAGATTGGTTTGATTGTTGCTGATCCAAGCACGGTCGATAAGGGTGCCTTGGCTTCTTATGGTATCGATTATTTTTCCCTCGGTAAAAAATCAGGAGAAGTTGCCTTGAAAGTCATTGAGGGCACAAAGCCAGCTGATATTCCAATGCAGATGATTAGTGATGCAAAAGATTTACAATTTGTGGTGAATTTGGATGCTGCAAAGGCTATTGGAATTGAAATCAGCGAAGATATTTTAAATGAAGCAGATAAAGTAATTAAAGATGGAAAAGTACTGGGTGAATAAATGACTATTAAAAGAAAGGAACAGATAATATGTCGATAAGTCTACTGCTGCACGCTTTAGAACAGGGATTGGTTTTTGGAATTATGGTCTTAGGCGTATTTCTTACTTATAAAATATTAGATTTTCCTGACTTAACAGTTGAGGGCAGTTTTCCATTGGGGGCTGCAGTAGCAGCCAAAGTGATTTTTTCAGGTGGTGATCCGCTTTGGGGTACCATTCTTGCTATGTTGGCGGGCTCTCTTGCTGGATTATTTACCGGACTATTACATACTAAATTGAAATTGACGAATCTTTTATCGGGAATATTAACCATGACTTTGTTATATTCGGTCAATTTAAGAATCATGGGAAAGCCAAATATACCATTATTAGGGAAGGCAACTTTGTTAACCAAGATAAAAAATTATTTCCCTGATTTATCGATGGATTATCTGATTCCTTTCTTCTTTTTAATTTTAGTTATTTTATTGAAATGGATGATTGATTATTTTTTATCAACTGAAATAGGATTGACGATTATCGCAACGGGTGATAATGAACAGATGATCAAAAGTTTGGGGGCAAACACAGATATCACTAAAATTATCGGACTCGGACTTTCCAATGCTTTGGTGGGCTTATCAGGAGCACTTTTCGCTCAGTATTCAGGATTTGCAGATGTTAATATGGGATTGGGTACCGTTGTTTCAGGATTGGCCTGTGTTATTATCGGGATTAGCATCATTAAAATACCTACCATCTTTTGGAGAACCATTGCTGTTATCGTTGGTTCGTTGATTTATCGCTTTCTAATGATCGTCGCCTTACGTTATGGGTATAGTCTTGGTTTTAAACCGGGAGATCTGAAATTGATTTCTGTTTTATTGGTCATTATAGCTCTAAGCGTGCCCTTTATTAAACAAAAACTGAATTTTGTCGAAAGGTTCAATCTGGGAAGAAAAGACTTGCAAAACAATAATGGAAAGGGAGTATAACCCATGCTTATTATTAAAAAAATAACCAAATATTTTGCAAAAAATACACCTCATGAGACTATAGCCTTGGATGGATTTGATTTACGGATTAAAAAAGGGGATTTCACAACAATCATTGGAAGTAATGGGGCTGGTAAATCAACTTTACTGAATGTGATTGCCGGAACCCTAAAACAGAATTCTGGTGAGATAAAATTATCAGGAAATGTAATCAGCAATCAACCTGAATATCGAAGAGCACGTTGGATAGGACGGGTTTTTCAAAACCCTCTTTTAGGAACCGCGCCATATATGACTGTGGAAGAAAATCTATCTTTATCCTTAAAAAGAGAGAGAAGAGGATTGCAATTAGGTATCAATAAGAATTTAAGAAATTATTTCCGCGAAAAATTAAGCGAACTAAATATGGGGCTGGAAGATAATATAACCAAAAAAGTAGGATTGCTGTCTGGTGGACAGAGGCAAGCTATGACCATGCTAATGGCTACCATGTTCAAACCCAGTGTTTTACTTTTGGACGAGCACACCGCAGCCCTGGATCCGGAAAGCAGTAAAAAGATCTTAAAATTGACGCAAGACCTGGTTAAAGAGAGAAAAGGTGATTTAATTACTTTAATGGTCACCCATAATATGAAACAAGCCTTGGACCTGGGTAACAGAACCATCATGATGGATAAAGGACATAATATTTTTGATATCCGTGGAGAGGAAAGGAAAAAAATCACCGTAGACGACTTAATTCATCAGTTTTCATTGCTGGCAAATCGGAAAGATAACTATGTTGAAGACAGAATGGTCCTGGTTTAAGCATTTTTCTCTATTCAATTTTAGAGCAGTCATTCAAAGTAAAAAAGAATTTTATTTCTCATTTATTTGATTGACTGCTCTCATATTTTCCAATGCAGTAATCATTTGCCAGATGTTGAACGGTTACATTAGAATGGGTGGAATTGACTAATTCACAAAATTCTAATAAGATAGAATTCTGGAAATGCGGAAAATAAGGAAAAAGGAAGTGAAAGATATTGACCAAAAAACGATACCATGAAGATCCCTATCTAACAGAATTCAAGGGAAAGGTTGTTGAAAAATTTAATTTAAATGGAGAATTTGCCATTGTTTTGGATAATTCTTGTTTTTATCCTACTTCCGGTGGCCAGCCAAATGACTTGGGCACTATTCAAGACATACCGGTTATTGATGTGGTAGAAGATGGAGAAAAAATTATTCATTTGGCGAAGAAGGAAATCCCGGGACAATGTGGAGATTCCATTATTGGGAAAATTAATTGGGGCAGAAGATTTGACCACATGCAACAACATACCGGTCAACATATTTTATCCGCTGCTTTTGAAAAATTATGGGATGCAGAAACAGTATCTTTTAATCTGGGAGATGAAATTTGCTCCATAGATATAATAAAGGATGCCATCTCAGTTGAAGAAGTGAAAAAAGTCGAAGAATTAGCTAATGATATCGTTTTAAAAAGCATGCCCATTGAAGTTTTTTTAGTCAATGCACAAGAAGCCGAAAAATTGAATTTAAGAAAATTACCTCCCCAAAAAGAAGATATCAGAATTGTGCAGATTGAAAATTATGACATTTGTGCATGCTGTGGTACTCACTGCAAAAATACCGGAGAAGTGGGCCTAATAAAAATCTTAAAATGGGAAAAAAGAGGTATGAAAATGCGAATAGATTTTTTATGCGGAAAACGTTCCCTGAAAGATTATTTTTGGAAAAACGAACTTTTGAGAAATATTTCAAATCATTTAACAGTTAAAGATTCAGAACTGGGAGAAGTGGTGGAAAGAATGTTGGAGGAAAGAAAGGAAGCAAGGAAAAAAATAAGAGAATATGAAGAAAAATTACAGGAGTACGAAGCTGAAAAACTAATGAACGAATCTATACTAATAAAAAATGGCAAAAAAATTATAAGGAAAATATTCGAAGAAAAAAGTGTTCAAGAGATAAAGGGCTTGGTTCAAAAATTGATCGAGATGGAAGAAAATATTGTGGTATTGACCGGAATTAAAAACAGGGAAGAAGGGGCAAAGCTCTTACTTGCCTGTTCCAAAACATTAAAATATGATATGAATAAGCTGGTTAAAGAAGTGGGGAAAATGATTGAAGGACGGGGTGGCGGTGCCCCTAATTTTGCACAAGCAGGAGGGAAACGCATTGAGGGTGTTTCCGAAGCCCTGGATTTTGCCGTCGAAAACCTGGATAGTTTTTTAAAAAAACCATAATCTAAAATAATTTCATTAAAATAAATTTACTATCAGCTCTAATACTTCCCCGAATAATGACAGGTTAAGCTGTGAGGCTACATGATTTATATAAACGAGATACTTAAAAAATTTAATAAAAAAGCCATTGCGGTTGCAATTATCGTATTGATTTTATTTGCCTTACAACCTGCTTTTTTTTCATATTGCATGGATAGGGATATTGAGAAAGAGAAAAAAATAGGAAAAACTATATCTGAAGATATTGAAAAGAACAATGAATTAGAAGAAGACTCTGCACAGAATAGATTATTGAACGAGATAGGCCAAAAAATAGCCCTGTATTCCGGTTTGGCGGGAATGGATTATCATTTTAAAATATTAAAAAGAGAAGGGCCTAATGCTTTTTCAATTCCTGGTGGATTTATTTATGTTACATCTGACCTTTTTGATAATATCCAGTCAGAGCATGAGCTTGCCGGTATTCTTGCCCATGAGGTCGCTCATATTGTTCATAACCATGCATTAGAACAAGTTAAAAAAAATACGAAATATACTTTGCTGACTATTCTTGGTGCGTTATTAACCGGAGAACCGGATGTTGCTGTTCTGGGGAAGCTTACAAGTATTACTTTTCTGAATCAATACAGCCGGGAATACGAGGAAGAAGCAGATTTAACTGCAATAGAGCTTTTGATAAAAGCAGGTTACAACCCTGTAGGATTTTTAACTTATATGGAGCGCCAATACAGCAGGGAAATGTTTAGCTATTCTATAGATATGGGAATATATCAGACCCATCCAGATACTGCAAATCGAGTAAAATACATAAAAAGTAAACTATTGGAGAAGGGAATTGAGATTAATCGGCGGGCAACAACCAATTATCTCAAAGTCAGCTCCAAGGTTATTTTAAAAGATGCTTTGGTTACGGGGATTGTATCTATTGACGATTTTCCTATATTCGAACTAACTTCTCCCAGTAGAAAAGAAATTTCTGCAAAGATCGTTGAAATCAGCGAAAATATGGATCAGTTTATCAGTATCGATTTGGCGCAATATGAAATAACTATAAAGGCAGAAAACAATAGCGCCACATTGTTTATACGTAATCATCCTGTTATTGCTTTGAATGATGCTGAAATGGCCTATTCAGAAAGAACGGCAGTTGAAACAGTACAGGAAGTTCAGGATAAATTAAAAAAAGTGCTGTGGGAATTTCAATTAAACTTACCATTTGACAATGAAGTGTATTTGGAGAATAAATAAAAAATAAAATTCATTCAATAAAAAATGCCTACCTTTTTTTAAAGGTAGGCATTTTTTATTGAATCTAGGTTGAATGGGTTAAAATTCCAGGATTTTCATAATGAAAACAGCACCAACAGCAATAGGTGCAATGTATTTTACCAGGAAGGCATAACCGGAACCCAAGGTAATGCCACTTTTTACTCCTTCATTACCTGCCTTGATTGCCTTGTCAGTCCCCCAGAACCAACCGATAAAGATCAGCATTAAGAAACCGCCTAAAGGAAGGAAGATATTGGATGCGACAAAGTCAAGTGAATCCAGGATATCTCTTCCGCCGATAATCCTTATATTCGACCAAACACCTAAACCGAGAGAACAAGGAACACCTAATAGGAAAATAATGAATCCCATAATAAGGGTGGCTTTCTTGCGATCCCATTTAGATTCATCGATAAAGTATGCACAGACGACTTCGAGTAATGAAATAGCTGAAGTAACTGCAGCAAAAGTTAGCAATACGAAGAAAATGATGCCAAAGAAATGTCCAATGGCACCCATGGATGCGAATACAGCCGGAACTGTGATAAAGGTTAATCCAGGACCTGCGCCCGGTTCTAACCCAAAAGCAAAGACTGCCGGGAAAATCATAAGACCGGCCAAAAATGCAATAGCGGTATCAGCTCCGGAAATCCAATAAGAATCAGTAGGGATATTTGAATCCTTTTTCAGATAACTTCCATAAGTTATCATACATCCCATACCCAAACTCAGGGAGAAGAAAGCCTGACCCAGAGCAGCCAAGATTGCCGCTGTGCTTAATTTACTGAAATCCGGTTTTAAGTAGAAAGATAGGCCTGCAGCGGAACCGGGAAGAGTAATCGAGCGTATGATCAGGATAAACATTAATACAACGAGAGCGGGCATCAGTATCTTTGAGTATTTTTCAATACCCTTTTCAACACCTGCCATAACAATGCCTACGCAGATGGCCATGAATATTGCATGCCAGACGAGTGGTGCGATAGGAGAAGTGATAAAGCCACCAAAAACATCCCCTGCATTCGCACCGCCGGATGCCATATAAGCCCCCGATTTAAAGATATAGGATATCGCCCATCCTCCAATAACTGAATAGAAAGAAAGGATAAGAAATCCAGCTAATATTCCCATGGCTCCAACAAGCCACCAGGAGCTTTTCGGAGCCAATTCTTTAAAAGCACCTACTGGATTTTTACCGGTTAGACGACCAATGAGTAATTCTGAGCTCATGACAGGGACACAAACTAAAATGACAAAAAGTAAATAAACAATTACAAATGCTGCACCACCGTATTGTCCGGTGATATAGGGAAATTTCCAAATATTTCCCAAGCCAACGGCTGAGCCGGCAGCTGCGGCTATAAAACCGATTCGGGTTCCCCAGTTGCCTCTTGTGTTATTTTCCATTTTTTTTTAAAGTCCTCCTTTTTTGAAAATGTAATGATTTTTAAGTATTTAATAAAAATAAAATTGCGCGAGTACACTAAGATAAGTTTTGAAATATTCTATTGATATCACCTCCTTATTTGTTAGAATTCTTTCATTGTCTATCATAAAAAATGTTAGGTTTTGAAAGTTAATATCAAAGTGTTTATTTATACTTCTATATTATATTCCACATAAAATACAAAAATCCTTCTTTTATTTAAAAAAAAGAGGAATATTAAAATAATTTTTATTATTAATCAGTTAGATTTTGGCGATAAAAATCATTAACAAAGGAGGCAATCTGGAATTTCGAAAATAATATTGTATTTTCAGATTCGATAATTTTTGATGGATATTCCGGAAATTATAGAATATTTTTAATCATAATTCTTTTAGTCATCCAAATAAAATGATTTTATAAATAGAAAAAAAGTTTTTCATCAAAGTTTTTTGATATTATTTTTAGATATGTTCTTTGGGGCGTAGCTTATGTCCATGTTTTGAGAAGGTATTAAGGTTATGCAAAAATCAATGGAATATTCTTTTCCAGAATAGTGAAATGATAATTATATGATATAATAATATGAAAAAAATTTAACTCAAAAGGATCTTGTCAATATCAAGCAGGGAAAATATTGGCATAGTATTTTGTAAAAAAGTGGGGATAGACCGGTTGGATTTAAATATTCAAAACGATTAACATATCCTTTACACGTTGATGATAGAAGGAAAGTAAAATGGAAAAAGATAAAAAACAAATAAGAGGATATCTTCTTGTATCAGGTAGAGTCCAGGGAGTAGCTTTTCGTTACTATTCACAGAAAATTGCCAAAAAATTAGGAATTACGGGATGGGTTAGAAATTGCATGGATGGGAAAGTTGAAATCGTAGCCGAAGGAGAAGAGGAAAAAGTAAATCAATTCATTGATTGGTGTCATAAGGGGCCAAAAAATGCCATTGTAAAAAAAGTTGAATATACCCGTGAAAAATTTAAAGGGGAATTTCTTTTTTTTAATATCAGATAATGCGAGAAAATGACCTTTTATCTTTCCTTTATATTCTACAAAATATAATCTTTTTTTAAGATAGAGTGCTAATTACTTGAAATAAAAACAATTTAATTGAGAATACCAAAAAAATTCAATTTGCCTAATGATCTATTCAAATTGAAAACAGCGTTATGAACTCAATAGATGGAGAATTTGTTTTCTTGAAAGGAATGCGGGGATAATTTAGAGTCAAAATGGATGTAAATTATTTTGCTTTAATGAATGATTAAAAATGTTTAATTTGCAAAAATATAAAAGTTGACAAATTTACTCATATATATTATACTTTTTTTAAAGTTTTCGAAAAAGCAATGCAACTGTTTGTTTATTGGAGGATTTTTTAATGAGAAGAATTTATCTTGATAATGCAGCAACCACACCTACTGATTCAGAGGTTGTCAATGCTATAAGCCCATATTTATCGCTAAAATATGGAAATCCTAATAGTGTACATTATTTTGGAAATGAAGCAAGAGAAGCAGTAGAAGAAGCCAGAAAAAAAGTGGCTCATTTAATTGGTGCACAACCAGAAGAAATCATTTTTACCGGAGGAGGAACAGAAGGTGACAATCATGCTATAAAAGGCGTTGCCTGGGCAAACCAAAAAAAAGGAAATCACATTATAACGACCAAAATTGAACATCACGCCGTATTACATGCCTGTCAATTTTTGGAAAAACATGGCTTTACTGTGACTTATTTGCCGGTGGATAAATATGGATTAATCAACCCTGAGGATGTAAAAAAAGCTGTTACCAATCAAACGATATTAATCAGTATTATGCATGCAAATAATGAAATAGGTACTATTGAGCCCATTAGCGAGATTGGTAGAATCGCAAAAGAAGCCGATATTTATTTCCATACTGATTCTGTTCAGGCTTTTGGGCACATTCCTATTGATGTTGATGAATTGGGTGTAGACATGATAACCATGTCCGGACACAAGCTATATGCACCCAATGGCATTGGAGCACTGTTTCTTAGAAAAGGAACTAAAATTGTGCCTTTAATCCATGGCGGTGGACAGGAAAGAAATCGAAGAGCTGGCACAGAAAACGTTGCCGGCATTGTCGGCATGGGCAAAGCAGCAGAATTGGCTGAAAAAAGAATGTTAGAAGGCGAAAGTGAAAAAATAATTCAATTAAGAGATAAGTTAATTGATGGTATTATGAAAAAAATAAAACATGTTCGTTTGAACGGTCATCCTTCAAAACGGTTGCCGGGAAACGTTAATTTGTGCTTTGAATTTATTGAAGGGGAATCCATGCTATTAAGTTTGGACATGCAGGGTGTTGCCGCATCAAGCGGTTCTGCTTGCACTTCCGGTTCTTTGGAAGCATCGCATGTGTTATTGGCTATTGGTTTGCCCCCCGAAATAGCCCATGGTTCTTTACGCATGACACTTGGTAAAGACAATACAACACAAGATGTCGATTATGTTATAAATATCTTGCCTGGCATCATTAAAAAATTAAGACAACTATCGCCCTTTCAAGGGAAATGGGAAGGAATTGAGTGATCTGTAGCAAACAATGAAAAAATGATGCAATTGATAGCACAATAGTTCTCTTTTTAATTGAGATTGATTTTTATCGATATCTATTTTCATCTTGCTATTTTTACAAGAACGTTTTATATTAGGAGTTATTTTGATTTTATCATGGATAGGTATTTGAAAATAACAGAGGATAGATGCTTTTGTTGAAAAAAGCTGAAATAGAATTAGTCAATAAGGAGTATTTTTGATGAGCATGTATAGTGAAAAAGTAATGGATCATTTTAACAATCCGAGAAATGTTGGAGAAATCATAGATGCAGACGGGATTGGAGAAGTCGGAAATCCTGTTTGTGGTGATATTATGAAAATCTATATCAAGGTCAAGGATGATGTAATAACTGATTGCAAATTTAAGACGTTTGGTTGCGGTGCCGCGATAGCAACCAGCAGCATGATAACTGAGATGGTGAAGGGAAAGCGAATTGATGATGCCCTTTTAATAACCAATCAAGCAGTAGCCGAAGCGTTGGGTGGCCTTCCGCCTGTAAAGATGCATTGTTCTAATTTGGCTGCAGATGGATTGGTTAAAGCTATTGAAGATTATAAAGCAAAGAAAAAAATAACCTGAAAAAGGGTAGAGGAATTGATATAATATGATAACATTAAATGCAAATGAAGTATCTCTGGTGGCGGCTTTTTTAGCCGGCTTATTTTCCTTTGTTTCACCATGCGTTCTTCCTTTGGTCCCGGGATATATTTCCTTTATTTCCGGTATATCTTTAGAGGAAATTGAGGAGGGAAAGAAAGAGAATAAGAACAAGGTGATTATTAGTTCTTTGTTTTTTATCATAGGTTTTTCACTGGTATTTATTCTTTTGGGAGCAACGGCTACCATGTTAGGTAGTTTTTTATTGGAAAAAGCTTATATTTTTGAAAAAATAGCTGGTGTGATTATTATTATTTTTGGAATTCATATGACGGGATTTTATAGGATAAAATTTTTAGATTATGAAAAAAGGATATATGCAAAAAATAGGCCGGTCAATATCGTTATCGGTCCCTTTTTGATGGGATTTGCTTTTGCTTTTGGTTGGACGCCTTGTATAGGTCCTATATTAGCCGGCATCTTGATATATGCAGGAACGCAAAAAACACTTTACCAGGGGATAGTTTTACTCGTCGTATATTCGGCTGGGTTGGGAATTCCTTTCCTATTGACCGCCCTTGCCTTAAATAAGTTTTATCAGCTTTCGAATAAAATAAAGAAATATTTTAAAACCATTGAGATTGTAGGAGGTAGCCTTTTAATCCTGATTGGTCTTTTAATTCTTACGGATAATTTTTATAGGCTATCAAATCTTCTAATTAAATAGAGAAATAACAACTAAAAAACAAAAAAATGAGGAGAAAAATGAAAAAAAATTCAAATAGTAAATATAAAATCACAATATCTGTATTAATACTTGCGTTGATTTTGTTTACCGGAATTTCCGCGGGTTTTAGCTCTTCGGAGCTTAATAATGAGCAAATAGTTGAAAATCAGAAGTCTTTAAGTGTTAATTGGGTCCCTTACAACGAGGGATTGCTTAAAGCAGAACAAGAAAATAAACATATTCTGGTACAATTTGTAACAGATGGTTGCAGCTGGTGTGATAAAATGGATAGTGAAGTTTATACCAACCCTGATGTTATAAAAATCATACAGGACAAATTTGTTGCAATCAAGATAAACGGCAAATCAAATAACCTGGTTAAGGAAAATGGTGAGGAAATGACCGAAAGAAATTTAGCTTTGTTATATCAAGTTTCCGGTTATCCGACCACCTGGTTTTTAGAAAGCAAAGGTGAGGGAATAGCGCCTTTGCCGGGGTATGCTCCTGCTGAGCAGTTTATTACTGTTTTAAATTATATTGGTGATGCGCATTATAAGCAAATGACTTGGCAGGAATATGTTGAGCAGACTGAAAAACCTGTAGGGTAGAAATAAATAATCAGTCAAGTTAATATTTATTTTCATGGGTCAAGGAAGTATAATTGAATTATATTTTCTTGACCCTATATTATTTAAAGACTATGGAATCAGGTAATGAAGTATGGTAGATTCCCATAAGATAAAAGAGAAGATCTTAAGCATAACAGAAGAGATTAAAAAAGTCAGTTGTGGAGAAAAAATTGTCATTGCTTTTTCGGGCGGTTTAGACAGTACTGTTGTGTCTAAATTGGCTATTCTCGCACTTGGGCATGAGCGGGTTGAAGCAATAACGATTAATTTCGGGGATTATAGTTACGCGAAAGCAATAAAAAATATTCAAATGATGGGTGAAGCTTTAGGATTAAGAGTGAAATCAGTTCCGGGTAAAACAATTCAGGAAAAGGTTCTAAAAGGCGGGCCGGCTTGCAATCGGTGCACAAGAATTGCAAAATTAGGCAGGGTAAAAAAAGAAGCCGGTGACAGACTGGTTTTAACCGGTTCAAATCAGAGTGATACTTGGGGAAAAATGGGTATAAAAATTTGTGGAGGATTTTACACTCCGCTTATGGAAATGTCCAAAAAAGAAATATTGGAAATAGCGGATTACCTTGGTATAAAAGTTTTAAAAATCGGAGAAAATGAATTCCGGGAGGGGTGCAAAATGAAACATTTGCTTAAACCCCTGGCAGTTCCCAGTTATCATGGACAGGCAGCAGCAGAGGCAAATGAGTGCTTATTAAAGATAATCGGGAAAGAAAACTATCATTCGACCTTAGCGAATGCAAAAATAATAGGACCTTTAAATAAAAATATAGCATTGGTAAACTTGTTTCCCATTCCCGAAGAAAGATTAAAAATACAAGTAATGGAAAGTTTGAAAAAAATAAATACGTTGGAAATGGTTGAAATTTTAGAAAAGCCGATAAAATTAATAGTGAAAGCCAATAAAGGTCAATTCGATAATCAGCATTCACGATTTTGGTTGGAAAAAGGGAGGCTCCAGCCGGATTTTGCAGTTCCCATCACAGTGGAATGGCGATTGACTACCAACAAAAATCTTAAAACTTTTCAAGTAGTTGATTACCAAATTTCAGAATAGTATAATAAATCTACAGTAATCACTGATTAAATAAAGAAGATATTTTAGTGTCAGTTGATTTTCAATTTACAAAAAAGTAACTCAATCTTTACCATGACTTTTCCTAAACTAACTATACGTTCCTGATTCCTAGACCTAAGTCAATGAATCAACTGTAACAACAATAAAAATAATCCAAGGGGGACTAAAATGCCTAATCAGAACCTGTCTGAATTTAACATTGATGAAGCTGTAAAAAATGTAATTAATCTCATGGGTGTAGCTGCACGTACTGCTCCAAAATCTGCAGGGCAAGATTTTGTCGTTGTCAAGGCAATATACGGAGAAGAGATCCAAAGAATAAGCGAAGAAATGTTTCGTTATGGCGAAGAATCAGGAAAACGAAATTTCGATCGTGACGGGAAGAATATTAATAATTCTACCGCCGTTCTGCTGATAGGATTAAAGGATGCTTTAGCGGTAGGATTGAATTGTGGCGCTTGTGGTTTCGAAAAATGTAGTGAGTTGGTTTCGCATAAAGGAAAAGAATTCAATGGACCTCAATGTGCTTTTCGTGTGCTTGATATGGGAATTGCGATAGGTTCGGCTGTCAAAACAGCCGGTATGATGAACGTAGATAATCGCATTATGTATCGAGCGGGATTAGCGGCAAAAAGAATTGGATTAATCGAGGCAGATTTTGTGATGGCCATACCCTTATCAATAACCGGTAAAAATATCTATTTCGACAGATGATTTAAAACTAAGATTAAAAACAGTTTGTTGCTGTGAAAAAAATGCGCAGTTTTTTACTTGAAAGCGAGAAAAAAAAGCATTTTTTAAGAATACTATGATTAAAAAAGTGCAATAAATTATAAAATTGTTTAGAAAAATTAAGTGAATCGATTAATTGTTAAGGTTTCAAACATAAAGAAAAAAATAAAACGATAATAATTCATAGCTGGCACATTAATTGCTTTAATATAAAGTTAGAATCAATAAAATAAAGGAGGTGAATCAAGGTGAAGAATAAAACGAAGATTCTAACTTTTACCATCATGGCAATTGTATTAGTTATAGGTACTTTTCAGTTATCTTATGCGCAAGAGAATAAAGCCATAAAAAACCAAAAAATGATTCATCAAAAAGAAAATCGAGAGCAAGAAATGCTTAATATGAAAAACTTGGCTGAATCACTCAATTTGTCCGCAGAACAAATTACAGAGTTAAAACGGATAAATTTGGGACTAGAAAAAGACCTTCTCGAATTAAAGAAGAATATTCAGCTAAGCCATTTGGGAATTAAAGAGTTATTATTAGATAAAGAGCTGAATTTAGAAGAAATAAAATTAGAATGGCAGAAAATTGCTGATTTGGAAGTTGAACTGAAGTTAATGAATTTGGAAGCAATGATGGCTGCCAAGAAAATATTGACTCCCGAACAACAGGAACGATTATCCAAAGAAAATTTTTATCGAATGTTTTGTTTGAAAAAATTACATCTTCTTCCTGAATTTCCAAGAAAATATAGATAGAATGAAATAGAGTTTGAAAAGAGAAGAGGAAGAATCTAAAATATAATTCCTCTTTTCCAATTTTCGTTTTTGGAGGTAAAATAAAATGATGAAAATTAATTTACTAAAATTAAATAAAAAAATTATACTAACATTAATAACGGTGTTTTTAGTCATCTCAATGTGTGTATTAATTTTAAATGCAGAAACTCAATATGTAGAAGAGTCAGTAGCGTTGTCTGATCTTAGTGATGGCATTGCGAATATAGCAGAAAAAGTTGGACCGGCGGTTGTTAACATAGATACTGTAAGGATGGTTAAGCAAAGTTCTCCGTTAATAGATGATCCAGTCTTTCGTCACTTTTTTGGTGAGGAATTTCAGGAGTACTCACGCACGATTCCGCAGAAAGGTACCGGTTCAGGATTTATCATCAACAAAGATGGGTATATACTGACAAATGAGCATGTTGTGCATATGAGCGATGAAATAAAAATAACTCTTGCAGATGGGCGTGAATTTAACGGAAAGGTAGTTGGCTCAGATGAAACCTCTGATTTGGCTATCGTCAAGGTTGAATCAAAAGATGACTTGCCGGTAGCGAAATTAGGGGATTCGGAAACTTTAAGGGTAGGAGAAATTGTAATAGCTATTGGAAATCCTTTGGGGCTTCAACAGACTGTTACAATGGGCGTTGTAAGCGCAAAGGGTCGCAATATCCCTGCAGGTAGGACCGGTCAAGTTTACAAAGACTTCATACAAACTGATACAGCAATCAATCCGGGAAATAGTGGCGGTCCTTTATTGAATACAAAAGGGGAAGTTATTGGGGTGAATACTGCTATCATTCCCTACGCTCAGGGCATTGGATTTGCCATTCCAATCAGTATAGCTGAAAGAAATATTGATGACCTGATAAATTTAGGCAGAGTCAGAAGATCCTGGTTAGGTGTATACATTCAGGAGGTAACACCCGAAATTGCCGAACAATTTAAACTGACCGAGGAAAAGGGTGTATTGATTGGACAAGTTGTTGAAGATAGTCCAGCAGAAAAAGCTGGGATTTTGAGAGGAGATGTTGTTGTTGAAGTTAATGATGAGGAGGTTAATACTCCGGATGAACTTCAGGAGAAAATAAGAAATATCGAGATTGGCCAAGAAGCAGTCATCAAAGTTATCAGAGATGGGGAAACTATTTTGCTAAATGTAAAAATCGACGAAATGCCTGTTGAAAATAATGGCGGAACAGAAAAGGAAAAGGTATTCTCTGTACAGACTGGTATTATGGTTGAAAAACTAACTAATGAGACTGCTCGGGAAATAGGATTATCCAAGACAGAAGGTTTATTTATTACCGAAGTTATTCCTGGAAGCTCTGCAGATTCCCGTGGTTTGCAAGAAGGAGATGTTATATTAGAAGCAAATCGCATGCCGGTATCTTCCGTTGGAAAATGGGAAGAGATTATCAATGCCTTAGAGCCGGGAGATACTTTATTACTTTTAGTTTATCGTGATTACCATACGTACTATGTTCCCATTAAGATGGAAAAACTGGATTAGTTACGAAAAGAATTTCTCCATAAAAAAAGGGCGGATTTTATCCGCCCTTTAGTATTATATTAAGTAATATGAATTATAATACATTTGAATAAAAGATGGTATCCTTCAGAGAAATCATTTAAATATTAAAATACTTCACAAAAAGAAAAAATGAAAAATAGTAAAAAAATGAACAGTTTTCGAGAAAGAAATATAGTTTTAGCTTTAGTCCTTATCCTTCTATTAAGTATTTTATTGGGTGCTTTAACTCGCAAAGAAGTTCAAAGAGAAAAATATTATCTATGGCAACTTGCTCAATCTGAAGGATTAAATATTGCTTTTTCTATCGAAGCAATTGGACCCCGATTGGTATTGAATCAAAATATCTTAAAAGAAATATTGATTCTTCTTAAAAAGGAAGGCGTGAATTATATCGATATATGTACAGGTAATGGAAAGATACTACTAAGTACTGAGGAAGAACGAAGGAATACGTATGTCAACCTGAAAAATCCGGGAAAAGTTAACTATCTTACTGTTCAAGATAAAAAAGGCGAAAGAATTCTTCAGGTCATTAAACCTTTTCAATGGGATATAGACAAGCAATTAACTATTTGGGATATATTGCCTGTTAGAAATAGTTATTTAGTGGTTGGGGTCAATTTAGAGAGTTATTATCAACGCTTAAGCCAGATAAGAAGCAGGATTATTTTTAATTACGGAATTATCATGGCTTTAGTGTTATTTGGTATTTACGTGGTTTATAAATTGCAGGAAAACTATATTATAAAGAAAACGCTGAACGAGATGAAAGACTATACTACAACTTTACTGGAAACAATGGATAATGCTGTCATCTCTATTGATAAAAACGGATTGATAAAAACTTTTAACCGGAAAAGCGAAGAAATATTTCTTAAAACAAGAAAAGAAGTATTAAATAAAAATTGTCAGGATGTATTAGATATAAAGATTGATAACATGTGCCTTCTCAGAAAAGCAATTTTAGAAAAAAGAAATGTTTCCCGGGAAATCATATTAAAAGAAAATGGATTTAGCAGAAAAATACTGGATATTTCAACCTCATTCCTAAACAATGAATCAGGTGAAATGGTTGGTCTTGTTGCGGTCATTAGAGATGTTACAGAGATTAAATCTTTAAATGAAGAAGTTGCAAGAAACAATAGATTGGCTTCGTTGGGTAAATTATCTGCTGGAATTGCACATGAAATAAGAAATCCGCTAAGTTCGATTCGAGGTTTGGCTCAGTTTATAGGTAACTCATTCAAGAAAGATGATGCAAGAAGAGAAGACCTTGATACCATCATTCAAGAGGTAGACCGTTTAAATCATCTCATTGTTCAGGTTTTGGATTTTGCAAAGATAAGGAAATTAAATATAACTCATTTTTCCATCAATCAATTAATTAAAAAAACGGTTGAATTGTTAAAAATTGAATCTAATAATAAAAAAATCAAATTTCATTTATCGCTTTCAGAAGAAATTCCAAATATTTATGCTGATGAAAATCAAATCAGACAAATCTTGTTGAATATCATTGTAAATTCAGTTCAGGCAATCAATTTTCAGGGAGATATTTTTGTTACTTCAGAAGTAATTCAATACCGGGAAAAATCAGGTGTAAAAATAATGATTGAAGATAATGGTACCGGGATCCCGGAAAGCGATATCCCAAAAGTATTCGATCCTTTTTTTACAAAAAAGGAAACGGGAACAGGTCTGGGACTTTCAATAGTCTATAAACTCGTGGAAAATCACCAGGGCGAAGTGAAGATCGAGTCAAAAGAAGGAAGCGGTACAAAATTCACTATTATTTTACCTCAAAAAGGAGTGAAATAAAATTGAGAAAAATACTTCTCGTAGATGACGAAAAAAATATTCGTAAAATGTTAAATCGCGTACTTTCTGCTGAGGGCTATTCTATCCAAGAGGCGTCAGATGGCCTGGATGCTATTAAAAAATTAGAGAAAGAATATTTCAGCATGATTTTATTAGATCTTAGAATGCCGGGTTTAAATGGATTAGAGACCTTGAAAAGTTTCCATGATTCAGATTTTAATATTCCGGTTATTATGATGTCTGCTTACGGAACTGTGCCTGAAGCTGTAGAGGCAATGAAATTGGGTGCTGTTGATTATCTGGTCAAACCTTTTGATATCGACGAATTAAAAATTGCCATTCACCGTGCAATCAAGCAACATGAGTTGGAAGTAGAAAATATTTATTACCGGGAAGAGGAAGAAAAAAGATTTAATTTTGATGAAATTATTGGAGAAAGTAGTGAGATTAAAAAAGTGATGGAAATGATCAGACATGTTGCTCCTACGGAAGCCAGTGTTCTAATCAACGGTGAAAGTGGGACGGGGAAAGAATTGATTGCCCGAGCTATTTTTAAAAATAGTAAACGCAATAATAAACCTTTTGTGGTGGTAAATTGTGCAGCTTTTTCAATAAATCTTTTAGAAAGCGAACTGTTTGGACACGAAAAAGGCGCTTTTACCGGGGCAGTATCCCGTAGAATAGGTCGCTTTGAAATGGCTAATGGCGGCACCCTTTTTCTGGATGAAATTGGCGAAATTGATCTTTCTACTCAAACAAAGCTACTTAGGGTATTACAGGAAAAAGAATTTGAAAGGGTAGGCAGCTCAAGGAGCATTAAAGTTGATGTGAGAATATTATCTGCAACCAATAAAGATTTAAAAAAAGAAATGGAAAAAGGTACATTTAGAGAGGATTTATTCTATCGGATCAATGTATTCAATATTGAAGCACCTGCTTTGCGAAAAAGAAAAGAAGATATTTTTTTACTTGCAAAACATTTTATCAATAAATATAATCATGTTTTAAACAAAAGAATAGAAAGCATCTCTCCGAAAGCGAGGGAGTATCTTTTGGATTATGATTATCCGGGAAATATAAGGGAATTGGAAAACACGATTGAACGTAGTATGATTATGGCTAAAGGAAAGATAATGGATGAAGAATATTTTTCATTTTTAGATAAAGAAAAAATCGGTAAAAAGCGGGGAACTCTGAAGGATATGGAAAAAGAATTGATTATTAAATATTTGATTCAACAGGATCATAATCGAAGTAAAACCGCTGAAAAATTAGGCATCAGTCGCCGTAGCTTGTTGAACAAAATCAAAGCTTATAAGATAGATTTATAATAAGTTTAAAAACATTTTAAAGTCAGTATTTTCTATGGTTGAATATATTCTCATTATATATAATAACATATTATGCATATCAATATAATTTTTCTTGACATTTTTAATGTTATCCATTAAAATATGACCGTAAATTTGAATAAATGGCCTGTATTCTAATTGAACAGGACCACTTTAGAAAAAACAATATTTTTCGTCTGGTATCTTTGACGGAACTGGAACGGAGGCAAAAAAATGAATAATCTTTCTACTAAACCCCTATTTACGCTTAGCACCCGCCAAATGGCTATTTCTGGAATGTTAGGAGCCATTGCAATTCTTTTAGGGATAACTCGTTTAGGATTTATTCCTGTTCCTACACCTGCAGGTCACGCAACCATCATGCATATTCCCGCCATCTTAGGAGGAATATTAGAGGGGCCGTTAGTCGGTGCATTGACCGGGCTAATATTCGGCATTTATAGTTTTGCAAATGCAACTAATCCCATATTTGCAGATCCTCTTATTGCTATTTTACCTCGAATATTTATTGGTGTAGTTTCCTACTACGCTTATAAATATTTAAGGCAGAGCAGTGTTTTGGCGGCGATAGCCGGAACGTTGACGAATACAGTTGGCGTATTAGGATTTGCAACGCTAAGAGGATATCTGCCTGCCAAGGTGAGCCTTTCACTGGGATTTGTTCATGGGATCCCGGAAATAGTGGTTGCATCGTTGTTAATTGCTGTATTGGTAAAAGCTTTAAAAAAGCTTAGATATTAATATAAAAGATGATGGGTAACAAGGTAAAAAATATCTTTTTCACCTTGTTACCTTTTATTGTGAATGATTATAAAAAATAATAATCTCATAAAATAGTTTGAGATATATTGGGGGACAATTTAATGATATTAGTTGTTGATGTGGGTAATACTCATACAGTTTTAGGTGTTTACAATGATAAAAAATTAGAGAAATATTGGAGAATTTCAACTGACTTAAATAAAACTGAAGATGAATATGCCATGCTCTTAAAGAACTTACTAGACAATTCCAAATTAAGTTTTAGGGATATACATTCAGTCGTATTGTCTTGTGTAATCCCACCTGTTACCTGGATTTTGAAAAAAATGTCCATTGATTATTTTAATACCAAAGCCATTATTGTCGGGCCAGGCATCAAGACCGGAATTTGTCTCAAAGTGAATAATCCAAAGGAAGTTGGTGCAGATAGGATTGTAAATGCAATTGCAGCATATGACTTATATGGAGGACCGGTGATTATTGTTGATTTTGGAACAGCCATTACTTTTTGCGCAGTTGACAGAGCAGGGAATTATTTAGGTGGAGCCATTGCACCAGGAATGGCTATTTCAGAAAAAGCACTAGCTGAAAAGACAGCTAAACTACCCAAAATTGAATTAACTAATCCAAAAAAATCCATTGGAAGTAATACGGTATCAGCGATGCAGTCAGGAATATTTTATGGCTACCTGGGTCTAATAGGGGAATTAACCAGAAGAATTAAACAAGAATTAGGAGAAGACGCATTGGTTGTAGCAACTGGAGGGGAAGCTGAATTGATTGGAAATGCCAGTAATGCAATTGACAAGATTAACCCTTTTTTAACCTTGGAAGGTTTGCGATTGGTTCATGAGATGAATCAGTGTTGAAATTAATTCATCAACTTATCAATTCGTTTAATTATTGGTTGACGAATTGATAAGTTGATCGATATTTAGGTTTGCGTAAGGTCTTCAATTATTAGCCACAGATTTTTAATAATACGATTTTTATCTTAAAATCAATACATTCCACTCTTTTGAAATTATATAATTTCCATACTGATGTCCAATGATCTGACTGAATGCGTAAGAGCGCCAACTGAAATTAAATCAATTCCTGTTTGAGCAATTGACTTTAATTTGTCAAAAGTGATTCCACCTGATGCTTCAAGCAAGGCTTGGCCGTTACATATTTTTACGGCTTCTTTCATGGTTGCTGTATCCATGTTGTCCAGCATGATGATATCTACCCCTTCTTCTAAAGCATCCTTTAATTGTGAAATATTTTCTACTTCGATTTCAATTTTGACAGTATGCGAACTATTTTTTTTGGCTAATCGAATGGCAGCTTTTATGCCACCTGCAAGGGTAATGTGATTATCCTTGATCAGAATAGCATCATACAAGCCGAATCGATGGTTTGAAGCTCCCCCAATGCGCACGGCATATTTTTCCAATATTCTCAGTCCTGGAGTCGTTTTTCGGGTGTCAACGATACGAACAGGATACGCTCTGACTGCTTGACAATATTTTGAAGTCATGGTCGCTATACCAGACATTCGTTGTAAGAAGTTCAAAGCGATTCTTTCACCTTTTAAAATAGCATGAGCTGGTCCTTTGATCGTTGCCAGTGTTTCTTTTGCTAGGACACTCTGTCCTTCTTCTACTTTAGCCTGAAAATCAATGCTTGAATTAATTTTTTTAAACACCAATGAAGCGATAGGCAAGCCGGCTGCAATGCCGTTTTCTCCTGCTTTGATCGTACCATGACCAAGTTGTGAAGGTGAAACAATAGAATCAGTGGTTATATCACCACTTCCCAGGTCTTCCAACAAGGCTTGTTCGATTATTTTACTTATCTGAATATTTTCATTGCTTAAAAAATCCATTATATATTCTCCTATTAACTTTCATTTGGTGATGCATTGAATTGCCGAAAAATTAAAAAAATATTAGAAATTATTAAATACTTGATTATTTATGATCAATGAATGATATCAATATTCAATGTTCTTTTTCCAGTTCACATCATCTCTTTCAGGAAAGTCTTGTCGATAATGAGCTCCCCGACTTTCCTGTCTTGTGAGGGCTGATGATGCGACCAAATTAGCTAATATAATCAGATTGGCACACTCAATTTGGTCGATATCAGTGAATTCTGTATGGAGAAAAGATTGCCATTGTTCGATCTTTTCCTTTGCCTCAATCAGACCTGACTGAGTCCTGCTAATGCCAACATTATTCCACATTAACCGTTGAAGCTCTCGTTTTATTTTTTTTGCATCAAAATTTCTATTCCTTTCCTGTGAAGCGCGGTGGGAGATTTCTATCTCTTTAGGTTTTTTCATGGGATGCCTGATTAATTTTTCATTGATCTTTTGAGTGATTCGATTACCAAATACCAATCCTTCCAAAAGTGAATTGCTGGCCAGGCGATTAGCGCCGTGAACTCCTGTATTGGAACACTCTCCACATGCGAATAAATTGGTTATGTTGGTTTGTCCCCAGGTATCGGTTTTTATTCCTCCCATAGTGTAATGAGCGGCTGGAGCGACAGGTATATATTCTTTTTCAGGATCAATACCCATTTGCATGCAATTATTGTAAATCGTTGGAAAGCGCTTTGAAAATTTTTCCTTTACATGGGTTGCATTGAGATATACGTAGTCATGTTTTGTTTTTTTCATCTGATCGGTAATAGCCCTGGCGACAATATCTCTTGGCGCTAATTCAGCCAGAGGATGATAGGAAGACATAAAGAGTTCATCTTTAGCGTTAACTAAAAGAGCTCCTTCTCCACGAACAGATTCAGAAATAAGAAATTTGGGGCTTCCTTGATGATAAAGTGCTGTAGGGTGAAATTGAATAAATTCTAAATTGGCAATAGTTGCTCCTGCTCGATAAGCAAAAGCAATGCCATCACCTGTAGCCACGACTGGATTGGTTGTATTAAAAAAAAGCTGTCCCATGCCACCACTGGCAAGAATGGTATATCTTGCCAAATATGCGGTTAATTCTTTGGTTTGATTATCCAGTGCCAGTAATCCATAACATATATTATTTTCAGTCAAAATATCAATGACCAGAATATTTTCTTTTATATTCATGGTCTTTTCTTTTTTGACCCTCTCGGAAAGTGCTCTTTCTATTTCAGCGCCGGTAGCATCTCCACGTGCATGCAAGATTCTTGGTCTTTGATGAGCTGCCTCCAGGGTTGTTTTAAATTTTCCCTCGATTTTATCAAATTTGGTTCCCATCTCAATAAGTTCTTCAACGCATTTTGGTCCTTCATTGACTAATACTTTGACTGCTTTGGGATCGCAAAAATTTGCCCCCGCTTTCAATGTGTCCTCCATATGGAGGTGAGGAGAGTCTTTATCCCCAAGAGCGACAGCAATGCCTCCCTGTGCATACTCAGTATTGCTTTCCGTTAATTTGTTTTTGGTGAGAATGGCCACTTCACCCAGTGATGAGAGTTTCAAAGAGGTATAAAGTCCAGCAATGCCGGAACCTACGATTAAAAAATCTGAATATATTTTTTTCAGACGGGAAAGATCAAAATTTAAAAGATATCGAGGTAACATATATGAAACATTCCTTTCGTATCAGTCTATTTTATTATTATAAGTTTTCATCATTCTCATATTTTCTGACACTTTTACTTGAGGCATCAATTTCCTCAATGAAAAATAATTTTTAAAATGCGATTAGCAATATATCTCTATGGATCTTTTTTCTGAAAACGGTAGAACTGCTTGGATGAATTTTGCATGGCAAAAAAGAACTAACTTCCCCCTTTTTCCAGCAAAGAATATTTTCAGTTGAATCTTTCATTGAAGGTTCATCGATAACTTTGTCCACACTATTTTCCTAAATTTACAAGTACTTATTTATGTAAAAATATTATTATTTAATATTATATCATAAAAAAAATTAGATAAATGATCCTTTTTATTGTATTATATTTTACAAAAAAGTAAAGAGCTAAAATAGAAATAGAAGTAAACATGGATTATTCGTAAATAGGGCTACCTAAATTTGGCATGTGATTCATTTAAAGATTGCTTTTCTATCCTGGTAGTTAATAATAGAAATAATTTTCATATTTAAGATATTTTCAATAAACATCAAAAAACATCAAATAGTCTCTATAAATTTTAAATGTGCTATATTCTTCATATTTTCTCAGTAAATGATCTGTGTACTTTCAACAAGTGATTGATTTTGGCTAAAAAATGCGGAAGCATCAAATAAGCAAAGAGGTAATAAACGAGAAAATAAATAATTGATTTAACAAGGAGTGAATAATGAAAAAAGAAAGATTTATGAAAGCTGAAGGCCTGACCTTTGATGATATATTACTGATCCCTCAAAAATCGGCAATTCTTCCACGCGAAGTAGATATTTCTACAAAATTTACCAGGAATATTTCATTGAAAATACCATTAGCTAGTGCTGCAATGGATACTGTCACGGAATCAAGGTTAGCAGTAGCGATTGCCCGTGAAGGGGGAATTGGAATTATCCATAAAAATATGTCTATTGACGCGCAGGCAGAAGAAGTGGATAAGGTAAAAAGATCAGAAAGTGGTGTCATCGTTGACCCGATATCCTTAACACCTGATAAAAATATTCAGGAAGCTATGGAATTAATGTCAAAATATCATATTTCAGGGATTCCTATTGTAAATAAAGGAAATAGGCTGGTTGGCATACTGACTAATCGTGATATTCGATTCCTGGATAGCACAAAATATACAATTGAAGAGATTATGACAAAAAACAATCTTGTTACTGCTTCTGTGGCTACGACACTAGAGGAAGCCAAAACAATATTGCATAAAAATAGAATTGAAAAATTGCCTATTGTGGATGATCAATTTATCTTAAAAGGATTGATTACCATAAAAGATATCGAAAAAGCAAAGCAATATCCGGGTTCAAGTAAAGATGCCAAGGGTAGACTCCGTGTCGGAGCGGCGGTTGGTGTCTCTCATGATACATTTGACAGAACAGAGGCATTAATTAATGCGAAAGTAGATGTGATTGTGGTCGATACAGCACACGGACATTCTACGCGGGTTATCGAAGTTATCAAGGAGATCAAAAAGAATTATGAAATTGAAATAGTAGGGGGGAATGTTGCTACTTTTGAAGGAGCGGAAAGCTTAATAAAGGCAGGTGTTGATGCAATTAAAGTAGGGATTGGACCTGGGTCCATATGTACTACAAGGGTTGTTGCTGGCGTGGGTGTTCCTCAGATTACAGCCATTCTAGAATGTAAAAAGGCAGCTCAAAAATACAACATACCCTTGATAGCAGATGGCGGTATAAAATATTCGGGAGATATTGTTAAAGCATTGGCTGTTGGTGCAGACACGGTGATGCTTGGGAGTTTATTTGCCGGGACTGAGGAAAGCCCGGGTGATGTCGTTCTATACAAGGGTAGAAGCTATAAGGAATATAGAGGCATGGGTTCTATTGGTGCCATGAAAAAGGGGAGCAAAGACAGATATTTCCAGGAAGATTCCGAAGACAGCAAATTGGTTCCCGAAGGAATTGAAGGAAGAGTATCATATAAGGGACTACTGTCAGCCTGCATATTTCAATTATTGGGGGGAGTTCGATCCGGAATGGGTTATTGTGGCGTGAAGAACATTCAGGAATTACTTGAAAATACAAGTTTTGTTAAAATCACTTCTGCGGGCTTAAGAGAAAGTCACCCTCATAATATTATTATCACCAAAGAAGCACCGAATTATGGCATAGAATAAAATATGACAGCATCTAGTTTTTTCAAATAACTGTAAGAGAATCCGGAAACCTGTTGATGTTTACGGTAAATTATTTTTCAATCAAGTTGAAAAAGAAGCAGAGTAAGTATTAGAATGAATAAAGAATTGAATCTAATGCCTGAGATATAGTTGCTAACCATTCAGACTCTCGGAATAAATTGAATTTGAAAAAGACAAAATTTAACGAAGAGGAGATGATAGTATTTTGACAGAAAAGATTAGAAATTTTCTCAATGCAGAACAGATACATCAAAAGGCCAAGGTTATTGATGGTCATTGTGATACAATAATAAATATTATAAATAAAAAAATTGATTTTGGAATAAAGAATTCAAAAGGTCACCTGGATATTCCCCGCCTTCGTGAAGGTGGGGTTGATATTCAGGTTTTTGCCATATATGTAGAAGATATCTACAAACCAAACAATGCTCTAAAACGTACGCTTCAAATGTACGATATATTTATTCAAGAAATAGAAAACCAACAAAGACAGTTGTCTCTGATTACCGATTACGACCAGATAGAAAAAATAGAAAAGCAACATAAAATAGGAGCAATATTATCCATTGAAGGCGGAGAATCCCTGGAGGGAGATTTAGGGGTCTTACGAGTACTATATCAGTTGGGTTTTCGATTGATTACCCTTACCTGGAATCATAGAAATCAAATTGCAGATGGCGTTGGTGAGGCAAGAACTAATGGTGGCTTAACGGAGTTTGGTGTTAAAGTGGTAGGCGAAATGAATCGTCTTGGCATGTTGATTGATGTGTCTCATCTTTCTGAAAAGGGCTTTTGGGATGTCATACAAACAAGCAAACACTCAGTTATTGCTTCTCATTCCAATGCTTATGCATTATGCCCTCATCCAAGAAATTTGAAAGATGAGCAGGTCAAGGCATTATCTGATAGAGGAGGAGTTGTTGGCGTAACCTTTGTGCCCAATTTCTTAACCAATGAAGGTAAAAATGCAACGATTGAGGATGTTCTAAACCATATTGACCACTTTGTTGAAGTGGGTGGAATAAATTGTGTCGGAATAGGATCTGATTTTGATGGCACAAGATATTTACCATATCATCTGGACGGAGCGGATAAAATGTCAAATATTACTGCCGGTTTAGTTAAAAGAGGCTATAAGGAGACAGATATTTTAAAAATACTGGGCGGTAATTTTTTAAGAGTATTTAGGGAAATTATGAAAAAAACTGATTAAATAACTCAAATCAAAGAAGGAGTTGGACACTCCATTATTGAATTTAGATTTAATAGAATGACGATTTTCCCGAATGGAATTTGTGTATTTAAATGAAATACGCCCTAATATATTAATAAAAATTATCAATAAAGTGTTGCTATAATCTGAATTAATTAAATTTGAAAACGGAAACATAAACTTACTTTTATCAGATTTTATACCATTGTTTTTCAATGGTCGATTAAAAATAAAAAGGAGAGGATAACCATGATAGACTTTAATTTAAAAATGGGTCTAAAGGGGATTGCCCAGACAACGGTCAATGAAGAAAATTCAGCCGAAAGGTTTGCAAAACCTATGCCGCCAGCTTTTGCGACCCCCATGTTAGTGTCTTTGATGGATATTGCGGCAATCAATGCGGTAGATAAATTTTTACCGGAAGGATATATTACGGTAGGTACAAAAGTATCCATTACTCATTTATCTCCTACCCCCTTGGGCATGACAGTAACCGCAGAAGCTGTTTTGGTAGATATTTTTCAAACAAAATTAACTTTCGAGGTAAAAGCCTTTGACGAGATGGAGAAAATCGGAGAAGGAACGGTTGAAAGATATATTATTGAATTAAATAGTTTTAATAAAAAAATGATGTCAACTAAAAGTAAAAACGATTTAGGAGAATTTTAATCCGGATCAAAGACTTTAAAATTTAATGACTACCATTGATACTATATGTCGAAAAGATTCTAATTGTAGTATAAAAGATAATGATAAATGTAATATATTTAGTATGAGGTTAAGAATGTGGCAAAGAGGAAATTGAAAGTTGGCTTGGCTTTGGGTGGGGGTGGAGCTAGAGGACTTTCGCATATTGGTGTGTTAAAGATATTGGAAAGAGAAAATATTCCAATTGATATGATTGCCGGAACTTCAATGGGGGCAATATTAGGAGCTGCTTATGCCTTGGGAAAAGATATTCGTAAGATAGAAAAAATTGTAAAAGATCATTCCGGAATTGAAGAACTTAATATTGGCCTTTCTTTGTTTCAGCAAAGCAAAAAAAAGCAACCATTTTTACTTAAAAAAATGTCAGATTTTTTAAAAAAGGGTGTTTTGTTAAATCTTGAATTAAGAAAAAAATGCCTTAATGATGGAGATGCATTAAAAAAAATAATTTTTACATTAGTGAATAATCATGGCTTCAAAGACACACAAATACCCTTTTCAGCAATAGCTGCCGATTTGGTAAGCGGCAAGAAAATTGTTTTGAACCAGGGAAAATTATTTGAATCAATTTTAGCAAGTTCTTCTATCCCTGGAATGTTTCCTCCCGTTCATTTGGAAAATAGAATGTTGGTTGATGGAGGGATTATTAGTGTGGTACCCATAGAGACATGTCGTTCTATGGGTGCTGATTTTATTATTGCAGTCAATGTTAGCCAGAGAATCAAAAGAAAATATGATTATAATAATGCTATGGATATTCTTTTCCGGTCTGATTCGATAACTTCCTATGAATTAAGAAGGGCTCAATTATCTAAGGCTGATTTTGTAATCAGCCCGAAAGTAAACCATATACATTGGGCAAATTTTAAAAAACCTGAAAAATGCATTCGAGCGGGAGAATTGGCGGCTGAAGAGAAAATTCAAGAATTAAAAATGAAACTAAAAAGTGCAGAGCCAAGTTGGTGGAAAAAATTATTTTACTGATGGTTGCAAACTTTTCTTTTCTTTGCCTTTAGATTCTGATTTTTTTGTTGTACCGTTTTTCGTTGTTTTATTTTTTAAAGATTTAGAAGCTTTTTTCTTCCCTGATTTGTGGCTGGTTTTTGGGTTATCTGTACTGTAAAAACCACTTCCCTTTAAAATAAAACTAACATTTTTACTGATTAACCTGTATACATTGCCTTCGCAATATTTGCAATGAGTAACTGGACTATCTTTGATGGATTGAAATTTTTCGAAAGTACATCCACATTTTTTACATTTATATTCATAAGTTGGCATAAATAAACCTCCTCTGATTCACTAAACATATATTTTAAACAAAAAATCATTTTTGTCAAGATTTATTTTAATATTTATCCAAATATCATAGATTATTGTATATTATCTGAAAACTTTTCAATATACTGCAAAAATATGTGGCCGCGAAAGTAAAAATTATAGAGAAAATATTAAAATACCTATGAAAATGTTTTTTAAGCACCTTTTTGAATTTGTAAAATCCGAGAGAAAAATAAAGGGATTTGAATATTTGAACTGGCATCCATGCGTTATATGACAAAGTTTGCTATTTAAAATTGCATTTGTTATATTTAGAACATTGGTGACACCGGAATGGTTTATGATAATAATCTGTATATAAACAGATTAAAATAATTTATTGAGTGAAAAAAGTTAAGTCAATAAAAAAGTAAGTGAGGTTGAAAATAATGAAAGCGGTTGGAATTGTAGGTTATAAAAAAAGTGGGAAAACAACCCTGTTGCTGAGGTTATCCGAAGAATTGATTTCCCGTGGCTATCGCGTAGCTGCCATGAAGCATATATCTGGCACCGTTGATAAAATTAACTCAGATAGTGACAAATATAAGATGCATTTATCTCAAGTTGCCGTCATAGATTCAAAAGAATCTATTTTGTTTCTAAATGGTAAAAAAAGGATTGATGATCTGTTGCATTATCTTGAGGCGGATATCGTTTTAATCGAAGGATTTAAGAGTGAAAAAACTTATCCCAAGATTGTTTGTCTCAGAGAAGAAAAAGATAAGAAATCATTATTTGATGGTTTAGAGCTCTGCACTGCAAGTTTATTGCCGTTGAATGATAGCCAAAAGATTTCGGAATACTCTATTTTAAATGATGAGGATATAAAAAGCATGGCAGAAATAATCATTGAAAAAGCATTTAAATTGCCCAATTTAAATTGCGGGGCATGTGGATTTCCCGATTGTTATACATTCGCCAAAGAAATTCAAAAGGGAAATAAAACAATAAAAGATTGTCTTTCATTGAATTCTGAAGTCGTGGCGACTGCAGACGGGGAACAAATTCCCATGAATCCTTTTGTGTCAAAAATAGTAAAAAATGCAATTTATGGTTTGCTCTCTCCTTTGAAGGGATTTAAAGAAGGAAATATTGAAATAAAAATAAAAAAATAAATATTCATTTTGAACATATTTCTCAGGTATCCATCTGTCGTGTTTGGAAAATTGAGCTTGACGGATAACGGTAGGGCCTAATTATTTTGATATTCTCCTATGTTCATGAATAAAATTTAAAACGGTTCATTTCTAATAGGGAAAAACAATTAATTTACAGAAAAGATGAGGAGGTTAGCTATGTCTAAAAACAATAGTCAGTTAAATAAAGAAGATGAAACGGGGAAAAAAGAAAAAATATTCGATACAATTATTATTGGAGGTGGACCTGCCGGTCTTACTGCAGGAATCTATCTTTGCCGTGCCAGGATGGACACTTTGCTGTTGGAAAAAATGATTCCCGGCGGTCAGGCGATCTTAACTGAAATTATAGAAAATTACCCTGGCTTCCCCAAAGGAATTTCCGGGCCGAAATTGATGCAGAACATGGAAAAACAGGCGGTTGATTTTGGGCTAAAAATTGAACATGGGGAAGCTCTCAACATAACCAATAATCCGAAAACCAATGTGAAAACGATAAAGACTGAAGATCGGACTTATAAGACGTTATCCATTGTTATTGCATCGGGTGCGGAAGCGAGAAAGTTAAATATCCCCGGAGAAGAAAAATTTACCGGCAGAGGGGTATCGTATTGCGGAACCTGTGATGCTCCATTTTTTAAAGATAAAAGAATTGCATTGGTTGGCGGCGGAGATACCGCCATTGAAGAAGCCCTTTATTTGAGTAAATTTGCCCGAGAAATCACAGTGATTCATCGCCGGGACAGGTTAAGGGCAACTAAAATATTGCAGGAAAGATTATTTTCCAATCAATCCATTAATTTTAGCTGGAATTCAATACCCTTGAAAATATTAGGTAAAAATAAAGTAGAGGGTATTTTAGTTAAAGACAAAAATACCCTTCAAGAAAAAGAGATACTTTGTGATGGTGTATTTATTTTTGTAGGATATATCCCTAAAACAGAATTCCTTAAAAAGACGATTCCTTTAACAGATAAGGGATATATTGATACGGATAATAATATGAGAAGTAATATTGAGGGAATATATGCCTGTGGAGACGTAAGGAACAAAATGTTGCGCCAGGTAGTCACTGCTTGCGGTGAAGGTGCCACAGCAGCCTTTGCAGTTCAAAGGTATGTTGAAGACCTTAAAGGAATTTCTTATAAATAAAATACGCAAGAAAGGATTAACAATGAATTTTGGAATTTCGACCATGCCTCTCGAAGATTATCAATTAGGAAAAAAGTGTGATTTTCTCAGGGAAGCAGGGATAAAATATATTGAAGTGAAACCAAAGGAGGGGCATTTTGATTTTCAAGATCCGAAATACCTCGATGACATGGGAAAAAAGTTTAAAAAGAATGACATACAGGTGGTTTCTATGCATATGCCCACGAATGGTGTGGATATTTCCCTGATAGATGAACATGAAAGGGTATGGTCTATCAGGGAAGTGGAAAAAACAGCGCTTGCCCTTTTAAGATTAGGAGGAGGAATACTTGTCGTCCATCCGGGGAGTAAAATTGAAGATGAGACTACAAGAGCAAAAAGGCGGGAAAAAGCCGAAAAAAGCATAGAGGAAATTATAAAATTTTGCGAGTATTGGAAAATAAAGATTGCCCTTGAAAATACGCTACCAGGTAAAACAGGGGATAATATGAACGAGATTTTAGAAATAGTAAAAAAATTCGATTCTAAATGGTTAGGCATATGTCTTGATACGGGACATTGTAATATAACTTCTTCTCTGTATCAACATGCAAATGTCATTGAATGCTTACCGGATATAAAAGATTACTTATGTCATCTTCATGTTCATGACAATCGAGGCAAAGAGGATGAACATGCCTTACCTTTTGAGGGAACGATTGATTGGGAGAAATTCCTCAATACTTTAAAGGATATTCAATACGAGGGAACCTTTTTGTTTGAATTGAGAAAAAGAGAGAAGAATGATGAAATGATAAAAAGTGTCGGAAATTTGTTCCAGAACTTAAATAGGATGGAAGATAGATGAATGAAAAAAAAGGACATCTGTATTGGTTAAGGAGAAAATTGCCGGATCGCAAAATAACCGGTGAAATGGAAAAATTACTGAAAAGTCTCAATTTACATACGGTATGTGATAGTGCGATGTGCCCCAATAGGGGAGAATGTTTTAAAAATGGTACTGCAACATTCATGATAATGGGGGATATCTGCACCAGAAATTGTCAATTTTGTGCTGTAAAAAAAGGGCAAACTCTATCATTGGATCCAAAGGAACCTGTTCACATTGCTCAAGCAGCCCGACATTTAAAACTGAAACATGTGGTAATTACATCAGTTACCAGGGACGATCTGCCGGATGGTGGTGCTGAGCATTTTTCTCGTACGGTTTTGGAAATAAGAAAACAATTATCTGGAAGCACCATTGAAGTGTTAATTCCTGACTTTCAGGGATCACAAAAGGCATTGCAAATAATCATTGATTCGAAGCCGGATGTCATCAATCATAATATTGAAACAGTTGAGCGTTTATACTCATCTGTCAGGCCGATAGCAGATTATAAAGTGTCTATACAACTTTTAAAAAGAATAAAGAATATCAACGGGAATATCATAACAAAATCTGGAATGATGTTGGGATTGGGCGAGGAAAACGACGAAGTAGTGCAAGCAATGAAGGATTTGAGAAAGGTAAATTGTGATTTATTAACCATTGGTCAGTATTTACGTCCTTCCCCGCGACATTTGAAAGTTGTGAAATATGTTCATCCTGATGATTTTGAAATGTACAGAAAAATTGGGATGACTATGGGATTCAAGCATGTAGCTTCTGCTCCCTTAGTGAGAAGTTCTTACTATGCAGGAGAAAATTTACAAAAAATAATACGCTGAAAATCCATAGTAACAACATTTAAAAGCAAATAATTTTCTTTGATATATTTAAATTTATCTGGTAGAATTATAGTCAATCAACGAATAGAATATTTTCAAGTTTTAGGAGGACAGTTTCGAATGGCCAAGTATGATATAAATAAAATTCGGAATATTGCTTTGGTGGGGCATGGTGATTCCGGAAAGACTTCTCTTACTGAGGCGATGCTTTATGATTCAAAAATGATCACGCGTTTAGGGAATATTGGACAAGGCAATACAACGACCGATTATGATACCCGTGAAATTAAAAAGGGAATAACTATTAATTCTGCATTCGCTTTTTTAAATTGGAAAGGTTGCACGATTAACGTGATAGATACCCCTGGTTATCTTGATTTTATTACTGATACCAAATCCAGTCTGAGAGTCGTTGATAGTGCTCTATTAGTTATTTGTGGCGTATCTGGCGTAGAAGTTCAAACCGAAAAGGTATGGGAATTTGCTGAAGATTATAAAATACCTAAAGCGATTTTTATTAATAAAATGGACAGAGAGAGAGCTGATTTTTATCGTACAAAAGAAATGATCAACCAAATTTTTGGTGCAACTGCCGTTTCGGTACAGCTTCCCATCGGAAAAGAGGAAAATCTTAAGGGTATTGTTGACCTGCTCAAGATGAAAGCGCTTATTTATGAAAAATCAAGTGAAGATAGACCGGTATTTAAAGAACAGGAAATTCCTCAAGATATGAAAGAGCAAGTCGAATCCCATCGCAATCAATTAATAGAAGCAGTTGCAGAATTTGATGATGAGATTTTAATGAAATACTTAGATGGAGAAACATTGACTGATGTAGAGATTAATTCTTGCTTGAAAATTGGCATAAGAGAAAGGAAAATCGTTCCAATCCTTTGCGGTTCTGCTACAATGAATTTAGGCATAGAATCCTTGATGGATTTTGTTTGTGATTATTTACCTTCTCCTGCAGAAATGCCTCCCGTTGAAGCTAAAAAGAGTGATAACAGCACAGAACAATTAATCGAGAACACCATTGATGGCCCTTTTTCAGCATTTATTTTTAAAACCGTTGCGGATCCCTACGTAGGAAACCTTACCTATTTCAGGGTATATTCCGGTAAACTTTCTGAGGATTCCAACGTATATAATTCTTCAAAGGATGTTGACAATAAAGTTGGAAAGATTTACAAGATGCAGGGAAAAAACCAGAACATGATTTCCGAAATTTGTGCAGGCAATATCGGTGCTGTTGCTAAATTGAAAAATACGACAACAGGTGACACGCTTTGTGATAAAAGCAATCCAGTTATTTTTGAAAAAATAGAATATCCCGAACCAATCATGCTATTAGCTATTTACCCCAAGACTAAAGGGGACGAAGATAAATTAAGTACTGCTTTGAGCAGGATAACCGATGAAGATCCCACAGTAAAAGTATATCGGGATGATGATACTGGAGAAACCATTTTGGCTGGCATGGGGGAATCTCATCTGGAAGTAGTGATTGACACCATGCATAGCAAATTTGGCGTTGAAGTGGATCGAACAACCCCTAAGGTAGGATATAAGGAAACCATTCGCAAGAAAGTAAAAATTGAGGGAAAGTACAAGAAGCAATCCGGAGGACGTGGACAATATGGACATTGCTGGTTAGAACTTGAACCGTTAGGAAGATCAAAAGGATTTGAATTTGAAGATAAAATCGTCGGTGGAGTTATTCCTAAACAGTATCGCCCTGCAGTAGAAAAGGGAGTCATTGGAGCTATGAAAACTGGCGTACTAGCCGGATATCCCACTATTGATATGAAGGCAACGGTTTATGATGGAAGTTACCATCCGGTAGATTCCTCGGAAATGGCTTTTAAAGTCGCCGGTTCAATGGCCTTTAAAAAGGGAGCAGTGAAGGCTGATCCAATATTATTAGAACCGATTATGGACATAGAAGTTATGGTTCCAAAAGATTATATGGGCGATATTATCGGTGACTTAAATAGTAAAAGAGGAAAAATTATGGGCATGGAGGAATCAGCAAAGGGAAATCAAGTGATTAAAGCAAAAATTCCCCAGGCAGAAATATTTAAGTATGCCATTGATTTGCGTTCAATGACACAGGGAAGGGGAAGTTTTTCCCTTAAATTTTCACATTACGAAGAAGTTCCAGGGAATATTGCTCAAGAAATAATTGAAAAAGCAAAAGAAGAAGAAGAAAAATAAAATATTTTTAAATATTTTCCCAAAAAAAGAAGGACTTTTAAATTAAATATAGAATATATAAAATGAAATAAATGAAATTAGTTTCTTGAATTCCTACATTATAAAAAGGAGGTGTAATACATGGACTGGTTATCAGATTTAGCTTGGTACTGGTGGGCTGCAATAATTGGAGTTATTGCATACTTGATTTATTATTTTGCAGAATAATTTAATTATTAGACTAATTTATTACTTATTACAATAATAAGATTCGTTTTTATTTATAAGTGCAGGCATGGAATGACCAGTTTCTCCTGCACTTTCTTTTTATTGGCCAAATATTGATTATCTAATCTCCTATTAAATGAACTTGGGTATACAATATGAAAATATTTTCTAAAAGATATCTAATGATAATGTTGACTGTTTTGCTGGTTTTCTTTTACCAGCTGGGCTTATTTGCATATACTACATCTCCTGAAACAAAGATGATTGAATTAGAGGAAATTGAATCTTTAATACTTAACGTGAAATTTGGAATAGGGGAATTAAATTTAGGTTGTGGGGAAAGCGATGTTTTTGTGGGAAATTTTCTTTACGGTAATGGTTTATTAAATCCTCAAATCAACTATCATGTATTGGAAAAAAAAGGCATGTTGGATTTGTCTCAAAGCATTAATAAGGATGTTAATCTATTTTTTTCCGTTCAGAATGTCTGGGACCTAGAACTACCTGCTAACATCCCTTTGAAAATCAATCTTAATACTGCCACATATAAAGGTAATATTGATTTAACAAATTTAGCAGTAGAAGATTTATCTCTAATTAGTGGAGCAAGTAGAACCATAATATCATGTAACCAAATCAATCAGGCATGTCTAAAGAAAATTACTTTGAAAACAGGTGCTTCGACTTTAACTATGGAAGGATTAGCCAATTTAAATTTTGATAACATGTATTTTGATGGTGGTGCAGGATTGTATATTTTTGATTTTTCAGGTTATCTGAGGAAAAAGTCTAAAATAAAAATCAATGTTGGGGCTTCTAAAGTCATTTTAAAAATTCCTACAGATCTAAGTGCAAAAATAAAATTACCTAAAATCCTTACTTTGAATGCTGATCTTGAAGATTTTATTGAGGTAAATGATCAGATATTTGTGACCCATATATATGGGAAGAGAGAAGAGGATCTTGATATTGAAATCAATGGTGCTTTTTTAAATGTAGAGATGCTTGCAACTAAACCAAAAAATTGACGAGAACAATGTTATTTTTCTGCTACCAAAAAAATCTTTTTGCCGTGAAATATTTGCACACAAAAGGTATAAAACTACCCTAAAAACAAAATCTTGCTTTTTCTTTAGGTTGATTCGAGGGTACATTCTAGAACGATTTTATTCCTAAGGTCATTGTTACCCCAGAGAAATACCAAAGATGAATTTAACAATTTTATATTGACTTTTATAGCTATTTAAATTATACTGGTAACGAATTATATAAGAAAAAAAACAATGCGAAGGAATGAAGGGATATAATAAATTCCCTTAAACTCACCTTTAAGTTTTGTAAATGAAATATAAGTTAGCAAATAGTTTACAACGTTTAACAAGCGTTAATTGTATGATAAGAGTTGTATGGTGATGTGGGGCTGTAGCGCAGTCGGGAGCGCGCCTCCTTGGCGTGGAGGAGGTCGCGGGTTCGATTCCCGCCAGCTCCACCAAATATCATACTGCTAAAAAAGGGTGGTACCACGAGAAGAATCTCGTCCCTCGTAATTTAATAAATTACTTGAGACGGGGTTTTTGTATTTAAGGAGGAATTTAAATGGAAGAGACTTATAATTTTAGTAGAATTGAAGAAAAGTGGCAAATTTTTTGGAAAGAAAAGGATTATTTTAAAGCCAAGATGGACCCCGAGAAGCCAAAATACTATGTATTGGAAATGTTTCCTTATCCTTCTGGCGAGCCGCACATGGGACATGTTAAAAATTATGTTATTGGAGATGTCGTTGCCCGATATAAAAATTCTCAGGGATTCAATATCCTTCATCCCATGGGATGGGATGCTTTTGGATTGCCTGCCGAAAATGCTGCTATAAAAAATCAGATTCATCCTTCGGTTTGGACTAAAAACAATATCCAAAAAATGAAAACCACTTTAAAAAGAATGGGTATAAGTTATGACTGGGATAGAGAGATATCTACTTGTCAACCGGATTATTACAAATGGACCCAGTGGATATTTTTACAGTTATACAAAAACGGATTAGCCTACAAGGAAAAAGCAGTGGTTAATTGGTGTCCCTCTTGTTCCACCGTATTGGCTAATGAACAAGTGGTTGAAGGTGGATGTGAAAGATGTGGTACCGAAGTGATAAAAAAAGAATTGTCCCAGTGGTTTTTTAAAATTACAGAATATGCTCAACGATTGCTTGATGATATTGAATCCTTGGAAGAATGGCCTGAAAAAGTGTTAACCATGCAAAGGAATTGGATAGGAAGAAGTGAAGGGGCAAGAGTTGAATTTACCGTAAAAGGAAGTGAACAGGTTGTTCCTGTCTTCACGACTCGACCGGATACACTTTACGGAGTTACCTATTTTTTACTGGCTCCCGAACATCCCTTAGTAGAAGAGCTTATGGTAGATTCGCCTTACAAGAAGGAAGTGAATGCATTTAAAAAAGAAGTGGAAAAGGAAAGTGCAGTGGATAGAATATCTGCTGCTTTGGAAAAAAGAGGATGTTTTACTGGAAAATATGTCATTAATCCTATGAATGGTGAAGAGATTCCCATTTGGCTTGCAAATTATGTGCTAATGGGATATGGGACCGGCGCAGTTATGGCAGTACCTGCGCATGACCAGAGAGATTTTGAGTTTGCTAAAAAATATAAACTTCCCATAAGAATTGTTATTCAACCCGAGGGCAAAAAAATATCATCTGACGAAATGGATTCAGCATTCGATGCAAAAGGAATCATGGTTAATTCTGGCGAATATAATGGTCTTTCAAATACCAAAGCTTTGGAAATGATGGTTGATTTTTTAAAGGAAAAGGATGCAGGAAAAGAAGAAATTAACTATAGATTGAGAGATTGGCTTATATCAAGGCAAAGATATTGGGGTGCTCCTATTCCCATAATCTATTGCCCTGAATGTGGCATTGTTCCTGTTCCTGAAAAAGATCTTCCGGTTTTATTGCCTGAAGTTGTCGATTTTAAGCCAACCGGTATGTCCCCCCTGGAAGGTAGCAAAGAATTTGTAAATACTGTATGTCCGATTTGCGGTCAACAAGCAAGAAGAGAAACAGATACCATGGATACCTTTGTCTGTTCTTCATGGTACTATCTCAGATATTGTTCTCCGAAAACCGATAAAGCACCTTTTAACAAGGAAGAATTGCAATACTGGATGCCGGTAGATCAATATATTGGTGGTGTTGAACACGCTATTTTGCATTTATTGTATTCTCGGTTTTTTACTAAAGCCTTATTTGACATGGGGCATGTAAATTTTAAAGAACCCTTTAAAAGACTTTTTACACAAGGAATGGTATGCAAGGATGGTTCTGCAATGTCAAAATCAAAAGGAAATGTTGTTACTCCGGGAGAAATATTTACTAAATATGGAATCGACGCTACCCGATTAATGATCCTATTTGCAAGTCCACCGGAAGTGGACATGGAATGGACAGATAAGGGCATGGAAGGTGCTTTCCGTTTTCTAAACCGGGTATGGCGGTTGATCTATACTCACCGGGAAAAAATAAAAAAGATAGATAAAGCAAAAAAAACTGACTTTAAGGGTATAAGTAATCCTGCAAAAAAAATGAGACAAAAGATCCATCAAACGATAAAAAAAGTGACTGAAGATATCGAAAAGCGTTTTCATTTTAATACCGCGATTAGCGCAGTTATGGAACTGGTCAATGACACTTATAAATTCGAAATAAATGAGAAGAGTGGCAATGATGATCTATTTGTTTTAAAGGAAGCATTAGAAATGATTATCAGGTTATTATCACCCATTACTCCGCATTTTTCGGAAGAATTATGGCAGGAAGCAGGGCACACAGAAAGTCTGTATCTGATGCCATGGCCGAAACATGAGGTCAACTTACTACAAGAAGATCAAAAGCTTATCATTATACAGATTAATGGAAAATTGAGAGACAAAATTACAGTCGAAACATCTTGCGATAACAACGAATTAAAGGCTAAGGTGCTTTCTTTGCCAAAAATAAAGGACAAAATATCAGGAAAAGAAGTTTTAAAGGTCATTCTTGTTCCTGGGAAACTAGTCAATATTGTGGTAAAATAGGGCAGTGTAAAATGATAAATTAGAAGAAGGGAAATCTTTAATTTAAGAATCTACCTATGCTAAAATATAATAAGATATTGATAAGCAGGGTTAGAATTATTTTGTCGGATGCAAATGAGAAACATTTATTCTATATCATTATATCAACTCCTAATTAAGATTGATATTATGTCTATTAGGTGTTATTAAGTATTAGTAATATACATGATAATTACGAAAAGAGGAGGAGAAAAGTCTAATGGCAACGTTTGGTGATTTAAACAGTTTTATTGGTATTGGTAGATTGACCAGGGATCCTGAATTGAGATATACACCCGGTGGAACAGGCGTATGCAGGTTTTCTATCGCCATAAATAGAACTTATCGCAATCAGGAAGGAAATAATGTCGATGAAGTTCTATTTATAAACATTGTAACATGGGGAAAACAGGCTGAAAATTGTTCACAATTCCTAAAAAAAGGAAGAAGAGTGGCTGTAAATGGTGAATTAAGATCTAACAATTGGCAGGATAAGGAAGGCAATAAAAGAGTTTCTTATGAAATCAATGCACGTACAGTACAATTTTTAGATTTAATTAAAGATGATGCTTTTGATGGTGGAAGTAGCCAATCTGGAAAAAAAGACAAATTTACAGAAGAAATACTAGAAGAGGATACGACTATTTCGGAAGATGATATTCCCTTTTAAAACAATGGTAAACAACTAAATTTGCCAATCGTAAATAATTTAGAAAAGGAAAAAGAAAAAAGTAAAACCTCTTTAAATAATTTTTTTAATACCAGTCTTATGCTTTATTCAATAAAAGTATAAAAATATAAAAAATAATAAAATGGAAACAAAGTGCTCTAAAAAGGGGTTAGTGTTGTCATCAAGAGCAATATTATATTTTCTTTAGCTTATGAGTGATTGTGTGGTTTTGCACATGTGCATACTTACTGAAAGCGTTCATTTTAAACCTATAACTAAAAAATTCATTAAAAATAAAATTTGCAAAATTTATAAATATTTTGATAAAATTATTATAGACAAAGAAAAAAAGAGATGTTATAATAGCTCTTGCGTAGATAAAAAATATGGGCGGGTAGCTCAGTTGGGAGAGCACTGGCTTTACAAGCCAGGGGTCACAGGTTCAAGCCCTGTTCCGCCTACCATTCATAGCGTATAATGCGGGGCCGTAGTGCAGTCTGGTTTAACACGCCTGCCTGTCACGCAGGAGATCGCGAGTTCGAACCTCGTCGGCCCCGCCATTTTTTTTACACTGATAACCAAAATAACTAAGTGCCGAGATAGCTCAGTCGGTAGAGCAGCGGACTGAAAATCCGCGTGTCCCCAGTTCAATTCTGGGTCTCGGCACCAAAGCTTTTTGATTTTTGCGGAAATAGCTCAGTGGTAGAGCATCGCCTTGCCAAGGCGAGGGTCGCGGGTTCGAATCCCGTTTTCCGCTCCACGTTCATAAGTGAATAGGCGGCATAGCCAAGTGGGAAGGCAGAGGACTGCAAATCCTTCATCCTCGGTTCAAATCCGAGTGCCGCCTCCATTTAATAATTTGGATTTGTGAGCTTGAGTATGTGGGCGGTTAATTCAGTGGTAGAATGCTTGCTCGACGCGCAAGAAGTCACTGGTTCGAATCCAGTACCGCCCACCATTTTTAAAATAAACACAATATAGAAAATAGTAGATTAATTTATTTTACAGAGAACAGATACAGAAAAGGTGTGAGTATCTGCAAAGAAAATTAGTCAAATACCCTTTCTATGATAATCCTGATTTGAAAATCTTAAGTAAAATTGGGCGGAGGTCACCGTTAAAGATATCTAAGTGGGTTAGTAACAATAACTAAAAAAGGTGGAACCGCGAGGCAGTATTCAGCTTCTCGTCCTTTTATCAAAGGAAGAGAAGCTTTTTTTATTTATTTTAGATAGGAGGTATATAAGGATGTCAGATATAAAAATATTTTTACCAGATGAATCAGAGATTCATTTAGAAAAAGGAGCAACATTATTTGATGCTGCCCTGAAGATTAGTCCAAAACTTGGGAAAGATGCCATAGCAGGCATAGTAAACGGAGAAAAAAGAGACTTAAGTCATTTGCTTAAAAACGGGGATAAAATTGAAATCATTACTTTTGATTCACCGGAAGGAAAAGAAATTTTTCATCACAGTTCCTCGCATATTATGGCTCAGGCTGTAAAAGAATTATTTCCCGAAGTAAAATTTGCCATTGGTCCGGCTATAAAGGATGGTTACTATTATGATTTTGAGATAGACCGTTCTTTTACACCCGATGATTTGATTGCTATCGAAAAAAAGATGAAAGAAATTGCCCAAAGAGACCTTCCTTTTAAAAAGATAAACCTCCCTAAAAAAGAGGCAGAGAAAATATTTGCACAGAGAAATGCGAAATATAAATTAGAGCTTTTAAAAGACATTACTGATGACGAAGTATCACTTTATCAACAAGGTGATTTTTTAGATCTTTGCAGAGGCCCCCATATTCCTTCCACAAAAAAAATGAAAGCATTTAAACTTCTAAGTATTGCCGGGGCTTACTGGCGAGGCAATGAAAAAAATAAAATGTTGCAGCGAATCTATGGTACATCTTTTGATAAAAAATCTGCCTTGGAGAATTATTTAAAATTAAGGGAAGAAGCAAAAAAAAGAGATCATCGAAAAATTGGAAAAGAACTCCAATTATTCAGTTTTCATGAAGAAGGTGTCGGCTTTCCCTTCTTCCATCCAAAAGGGATGGTATTAAGAAATATATTGGAAGATTACTGGAAAGAAGAGCATCGCAAAGATGGTTATGCAGAATCAAAAACGCCTATTATGTTGAATAAATCGTTATGGATTCAATCTGGGCATTGGGATCATTATAAGGAAAATATGTATTTTACGAAAATCGATAAGGAAGATTACGCAATCAAACCCATGAATTGTCCTGGTGGAATTTTAATTTATAAATGCAATTTACATAGCTATAGAGATTTGCCTCTGCGTATGGGAGAATTGGGATTGGTCCATCGTCATGAAAAATCCGGAGTTTTGCATGGATTGTTTAGGGTTCGGTGTTTTACTCAGGATGATGCACATATATTTATGACGCCTGACCACATAAAGGATGAAATTGAAAAAGTGATTGATTTGACAGATCGAATCTATAGAACATTTGGATTTAATTATCGGGTAGAATTGAGTACAAAGCCGGAAAACGCCATGGGATCAGATGAGATTTGGGAAAAAGCAACCAGCAGTCTGGAAGAAACCTTGATAAAGAAAAAAATAAATTATACCATTAACAAGGGAGATGGTGCCTTTTATGGGCCAAAGATCGATTTTCACCTGGAAGATTGTATTGGAAGAAATTGGCAGTGTGGTACAATACAAATAGATTTTAACATGCCTGAAAAATTTGATCTTTTCTATATTAACAGTGAGGGAGAAAAAGAAAGACCTGTAATGCTTCATCGAACGGTTTTGGGTAGCATTGAAAGGTTTATCGGTATACTCATTGAAAATTTTGCCGGTGCATTTCCTTTGTGGTTATCTCCGGTGCAAGTCAAATTATTACCGATTGCCGATAGGCATATTGAGTATGGTAAAAAAATTGCACAATTACTGAAAGAAAAAAATATAAGGGTTGAATTTGACGAAATAAATGATAAAATTGGAGCGAAGATAAGAAAGGCTGTCATGGAAAAGGTCCCATATATGCTGATATTCGGAGACAAGGAATTGGATAATGGTGTCGTTTCAGTACGAAAAAGAGGCGAAGGTGATTTGGGGAAAAGGAAAGTCGAAGAATTCATAAGGGATATCGTGAAGGAAGTCAAAGAAAAAAAATTGTCGAAAACAGATTAAAACCAATATTATTCAGCAAAATGTATATTCTTGATAAAGCGATTCGGTTTCTACATCTCTTAGGTAAATGTTGGGTGATACCTTTTGAAAAGAGGCTATTTCTACCTGGGATCTAATTCTGCGTAACGATATAAATATTGACTATAAAGAGAGAATATGCTATAGTTTCTAAAAAATGTCTGAAGTTAATATTTAATATAGTGTAAATAAAATACTGAACGATTCTGATATTTTAAGTCTATTTGATTAAAAAAAATATAACATGTGTGTCGTAAATATTTATTTAATATAAAGGAGGAAAAAAAGTATTAAGTCATCATCAACGTTAAGAATAAATGAAAAAATCAGAGCTAAAACTATAAGACTTATCGGTTCCGAAGGAAATCAGCTTGGAATTATGAGCATGAGAGAGGGCCTAGAGCTGGCCGAGAAGGAAAATTTAGATTTGGTTGAAGTTGCACCAGATGCCAATCCTCCAGTATGTAGAATTATTGATTACGGTAAGTTTAAATATGCACTGGGCAAAAAAGAAAAAAGCGGAAAGAAAAAACAAAAGAACAGTGGGATGAAGGAAGTAAAGCTGCGTCCCAACATTGGTGACCATGATTATAATTTCAAGGTAAAGAACTTATGTAAATTTTTAAAAGATGGTAATCAGGTTAAAGTTACTGTCATGTTCAGAGGGAGAGAGATGAGGTATGTCGATTTAGGAAGAAAGTTACTAGATCGAATCATTAAAGATTCCGAAGACCTTGGAAAGATTACTAAACAACCGAAATTAGAAGGAAGGAATATGATTTTGGTTTTAATACCGAAATAATTAATATTTTAATAAATACCAAGAGAGAGGTTAAACTTTTATGCCGAAAATGAAGACACATAAGAGCTCGCAAAAGAGATTTTCCATAAGCAAATCAGGGAATATAAAAAGATCAAAGGCTTACAAAAGCCACATCTTAACAAAAAAAACAACCAAAAGAAAAAGAAATCTAAGAAAATCAACAACTGTAAGTGCAGCTGAAACCAGCAGGGTCAAGGTATTATTGCCCTACGCTTAGTATTAGCTATCTAACAAGATGTGCTTTCTTAGTAACAAATATCATTCAAGACACAATGAAATAAGGAGTGAATAGAATGCCAAGAGCGACAAATAACGTTGCCTCAAGAAAAAGAAGAAAAAAAGTATTGAAACTTACTAAGGGATTTTGGGGTGCAAAAAGCAAACTTTATCGTACTGCCCATGAGGCTATGTTAAAATCTCTTTCCTATGCGTATAGAGATAGGAGAGCTAAAAAAAGAGATTTTAGAAGTTTATGGATTACCCGAATAGGTATAGCCGCAAGGCAGGAAGGTCTGTCTTATAGTAAATTGATAAAAGGTCTTAAGGAAGCCGGGGTTATTATTAATCGCAAAATATTGGCTGAACTGGCAGTAAATGACCAAAATGCTTTTGCAAGCATTGCAAATATTGCAAAAGAAAATTCAAATTAATTTTATTGCCTTATGAGTTACCCAATTGTAAGGCAATTTAAAAAGTGATAACAAAGATAAGTAAGTTGTAATATTTCTCGATTAAGGGAAATTTACAATCGAAATTCCCTTTGTAACCGCAAACTGAAATATTATTAGATTAGGTTTTGCCGGCTTACCACTGTTAACAGGTGTAAAGAATGGATTTACTAAAAATGGTAAATCAAAAAGGGTGGTACCGCGGAAAAGGTTTATAATTTTCGTCCCTTTGTTTAAAAGGCGAAGAAAATTATAAACCTTTTTTATTTTATAAAAATCATATGATTCAAATGCGAAGGAGGGGAGAAAATTGGAAAGACAAATTAAAGAAACCAGGGATAAAATTATTCTTAAAATAAAAAATGCAAAAAAAATCCAAGAGATTGAAAAGGTCAAGATTGAAAGTTTGGGTAGAAAAGGTGAATTAACACTTCTTTTACGGAAATTAGGTTCCCTTTCCAAAGAAGATAGGCCGATAATTGGAAAACTGCTTCATCAATATAAAAAAGAAATTGAAAACACTATTCAAAAAGTAACCACCGAGTTGTCGAATTTAGAAAAGGAGAAAAAGTTAAAAAACGATGTTGTTGATATTAGTCTTCTAGGTAAAAGACGAGATAGGGGAACCACTCATCCTATTCAATTGGTTTTAAAAGAAATTGAGGATATCTTTTTAAGTTTTGGATTTAATATTGAAGAAGGGCCGGATGTGGAATTAGATTATTACAACTTTGAAGCCCTGAATATACCAAAAGATCATCCGGCACGTGACGATCAGGATTCCTTTTTTATCAATAATGAAATATTACTTCGTACACATACCTCACCAGTAGAGATAAGAGTCATGGAGAGACAACAACCGCCAATAAGGATTATCGCTACTGGAAAATGCTATCGACGTGATTCGACCGATAGTACCCACTCGCCAATGTTTCACCAAATAGAAGGTTTAGCCGTTGATAAAAATATAACATTTGGAGATTTAAAAGGCATTCTTACTGTATTTGTGCAAAAAATGTTTGGCAAAGACAGAAAAGTGCGTTTTAGACCAGGGTTTTTCCCTTTCACTGAACCAAGTGCAGAGGTAGATGTATCATGTCTTTTATGCAAGGGGAAAGGATGTCGGTCATGTGGCTATACAGGGTGGTTGGAAATCATGGGAGCTGGCTTAACGGATCCGTCAGTTTTTGCAAAAGTAGGGTATGATTCAGAAAAATATTCCGGTTTTGCTTTTGGAATGGGAGCTGAAAGAATAGCTATGCTAAAATACGGCATCAATGATATTCGATTGTTTTTCGAGAATGATTTAAGATTTTTAAAGCAATTTTAATGTTTTTGCGTTAGAACATTGACGTAGAAATAAAGTGTCAAGGTCCATCTTATGTATAAACAAATTTATCGGATAATCATTCTCTTACGGAATGTATTTCTGTAAATTTGAAGACAATGTGACATGCAATGTGATGTGATATTCCATAAGGAATTAGGAGGGAAAAATATGCAGGTATCATATAATTTACTTAAAGAATATGTTGATATTGATATATCCCCTGAAGAGTTAACCAGAAGATTAACTATTAACGGGATTATATTGGAGTCGGAAGAAAAAATTGTTTCTGAAATAGAAAAAGTAGTTGTTGGGAAAATAATAAAAATTGAACCCCATCCCGAAAATGAAAGATTGTCGCTTTGCGAAGTAGATATCAAGGAAAAGCATTTACACATATTGTGTGGAGCAAGCAACATGAAAGTATCGGATAAAGTGCCAGTAGCAATGGATGGTGCAAAATTGCCGGGGATAGGTATTATTAAGTCAAAAAAAATTAGAAATGTTTTCTCGGAAGGAATGCTGTGTTCTGCATCAGAGCTAGGTATTGAATCACATAAATCCACTGGAATACTAATCCTTGACGAAAAAACGCCTTTAGGAGAAAATATAAACAAAATCCTTGATTTTAACGATACAATATTTGATTTTGAAATCCATTCTAACCGGCCAGATTTGATGAGTGTTATTGGGATTGCAAGAGAGGTTGCAGCCATAACAGAAAAAGAATTGAAAATTCCGATAATTGAAATCAAAGAAGAAGAAAAAAAGATCGAAGAAGACATTTCAGTTGACATTGAAGCTGAAGACTTGTGCCCACGATATTGTGGGAGAATAATTAAGAATGTGAGAATAGAAGAATCTCCTCTTTGGTTAAAATGGAAATTAAAATTATTAGGCATCAGACCAATAAATAATATTGTAGATATTACTAATTACATTCTCATGGAAACCGGTCAACCACTTCATGCTTTTGATCTTGACTTGATCCACGAGAAGACCATTATTGTAAGAAGAAGCAAAACAAAGGAAAGGATGCGAACTTTAGACGACACTGAAAGGGAAATTCCAAAAGACGCATTACTAATTACTGATTCAAAAGGTCCAATAGCACTTGCCGGAATTATGGGTGGAATGTATTCTGAAATAAGCCAAAAAACGAAAAATGTATTTTTAGAATCTGCTTATTTTCATCCAGTGAATAATCGAAGAACGACTTCAAAAATTGGTTTAAGAACTGATGCCTCCAATCGATTTGAAAAAGGTATTGATAAAGAAATTCAAATCTATGCTTTGAACCGTGCAACAGATCTTATGCAAAAAATCGCACATGGTAAAGTGAGCTCTGGGGTAATAGATACAAACAAGAATTTTTTCAAACCAAATAAAATCAAATTAAGAATAGAAAGAATCAAAAAGGTGTTAGGCCTTGAATTGGATGAAAATAAAGGTGAAAATAAGAAAAAAATAGTAAATATTTTAGAAAAACTGGCTTTTAAAATTGAAAAAAATACAGAGCATTATCTTGAGGTGATTCCACCTTCATTTAGAGAAGATGTGGAAAGGGAAATAGATGTCATTGAAGAAATTGCCCGTATTTATGGATACGACAGAATAAAGCCCACCTTATTTCGAACCACTATTTCTCAGGAAGGAAAAAGTTGTCGCCTGAAACTGATCGATCGTTTAAGAGAGGTATTGGTTGGATGCGGGTATAACGAATCCATTACTTATAGTTTTATTTCTCCAGAAATATTTGATAAAATAAGAATACCTGAAAAACATGCACTAAGAAATGCTTTAAAAATAAGCAATCCTTTAACCAGGGATCACTCTGTAATGAAAACAACATTGCTTTCTGGATTATTGGATGTCGTCAAGTGGAATACCAGCAGGCAAGCAGAGAAAGTAAAAATATTTGAAATAGGTAAAATTTACATACCAGAACAAAGTAGAAAAAATGGTCTACCACTGGAAAAATTAATGCTATCCGGAGCGGTCGTCAAGATAGGTAGAGGGGATATCTGGGAAAAATCATCTACCGTTGATATATTTGATGTTAAAGGCATATTAGATACTATTTTTGCGGATCTAAAAATGAGGAATTGGAAAATAGTTCAGGGCGATCATCCTTCGTTGCATCCTCTGAAAAATGCAAGAATCCTCATTGAAAAGACTGAAGTTGCTGTTTTTGGAGAAATACATCCTGAAGTAATAAAGAATTATCGTATTCCCGGAAAAGTGTTTGTTTTTGAAATTGATTTCGATAATTTGTTTCCATTTGTGCGTTTAGATGTTCAGTTTAAAACTTTACCAAAATACCCTTCCCTTCAACGGGATTTAGCATTGGTGGTCAGCAATGAAATTCTTTCACAGGATATTGTTGATGCAATAAAATCAATCGATGACAAGATAATAAAAAAAGTGATATTATTTGACGTATTTAAAGGATCAAAAATAGATAAAGGGTTTAAAAGCATGGCTTATTCTATTATTTTTCAGGCCGAAGACAGAACCTTAACGGATGTGGAAATTGATGACATCGACAAAAAAATCAGGGAAAAGTTAATGAACAAGTTTCATGCTAAAATGAGAGAATAGATAATTATTAAGTTTTTGTATCGTTGGAACGTTATATTTCAACTTTACAAAAACAATGTCTTTGTAAAGTTCCTTGAAAGGAAAGGCGAGTGCGTTTTGGATTGCAATACTGCATGTGATTTTAAATCTTATAAAAATTGATGCACTTTCTCTCTTAAGCGGATAGGCTTAAGGGTGAGAAAGAATAAAAGGGAGCGATTTATGCAGGTAAATTGGGTAGATATCATCATTCTGATATTTCTTCTAATCAACATAATAGTTGGGATAAAAAGAGGAATTATTCGAGGAATTGTTAATTTGATTGGAATAGTGCTGGCTATTTTTTTAGCCATCTTTTGGTATCAGGAAATAGGTGAGCATATTGGTTTGCTTGTCAATATCAGTAGAGAAATGGCTAATATCATTGGTTTTACTCTCATATTTTTATCCATATGTCTTTTGGCAAAATTAGTGGAAGTATTATTAAAAAAAATATTTTCTCTCTTGTTGATTTCCTGGATTGACCATTTAGGAGGGGCATTATTTGGATTAATTAGAGGCTCCTTTGTCATTGGGATCATTTTGATTTTTATGAGCTTCATACCGTTGCCTGTATTTTTAAAGGAACAATTAAAAAATTCCTTTTTCGCTAACCGCTTTGCTGTATTAACAACAGTTGTCTATCGTTCTTTAAAGGATTGGCTTCCTTCAACCTTGCAATTTAATGTGGAGGAATTCCTCAGGAAATACCATCTAAATCTTTTTGTTTTGAATAATGTTTTCAAAAACCTTGTATAAAAAATATCGAACTTATATTGAGATTTAATCATATTAAAGGAAGAAATAAATTTTGGATAAACACACATTTTCTGTTTTAGAATTTTCAAAAATAAAAGACAAGTTGATTAAATATACTGTTTCTGTTATCGGGGAAGAAATAGTAAATGAATTGAAACCTGAAAATAATTTGGAAAGAATAGTGATTTCCCTTAAAGAAACAACGGAAATGAGGGAAATTCTCAATATTGAAGGTGTTCCACCTTTTTCGAAAACGGAAGATATTCGTCAAGAATTAAAAAAAAGCAAAATTGGTGGGATGATCATTGATTCCCTAAAAATATTAAAAATATTAAAAGTATTAAAAGTATCTCGGGAGTTAAAAAAATATTTTTTAAAATCTAAAGATAAATATCCTCTGATTAAAAAACAATTGGAAGGAATTTTATTGTTTAGTGAATTAGAAGAGGAAATCAATTTTTGTATTGGTGATAGTGGCGAAGTTCTGGATAGAGCAAGTGCTGAACTCAAGACCATTCGAAAAGAGATGGTAAAAAAAGAGCAAAGCATTAAGGACAAATTGGAAAAAATGATCAGGTCCAAACAATTTTCAGATATTATTCAAGATCCCATTATTACCATTCGACAAGACCGTTACGTTATCCCTATAAAACAAGGTCGGAAGGGAAAGTTTCCTGGCGTGATTCACGATAAATCAGATAGCGGTGCTACTTTATTCATAGAACCTTTTGCTTTAGTAGACTTGAATAATTCTCTTCGTCAATTAGCAAAAGACGAAGAACGGGAAGTTTTAAAAATATTACAAAAGATAACCTTTCATATTGGAGAAAAGGCCGATGATATATATCATACATTTACCTGTTTGGGAAAAATTGATTTTATTTATGCTCGTGCTGTTATGGCGATTAAAATGGGAGCAGTTGAACCAAGGCTGAACCAGGAAGGTATTATTAACCTTTTGCAAGCTAGACATCCATTATTAAAAGGTAATGTCGTGTCCATTAATATGCATGTAGGGAAAAACTTCAATGTGCTGGTCATTACCGGTCCAAACACCGGCGGGAAAACTGTGGCACTGAAAACGGTGGGAATCATTACGATTATGGCTCAATGTGGTTTGCATATTCCCGCTAAGGATGGTAGCGAAATTGCTGTTTTTAATAAAATATTCTGCGACATCGGGGATGAGCAAAATATCGAACAAAGCCTAAGTACTTTTTCTTCTCACATGAAATATATTGTGCAAATATTAGAGGAAGCAGATGCTCAATCATTGGTATTGCTTGACGAGTTAGGTGCGGGAACGGATCCGACAGAAGGTGCTGCATTAAGCATGGCTATTCTGGATGAGTTAAAACGTGAGCAGGTAAGAGTCATTGCAACCACGCATCACGACGCTTTGAAGACCTATGCATATTTAACCAAGGGAGTTTGCAATGCGCGTGTGGAATTCGACGAAAAAACATTAAGGCCAACCTATCAAATTTCAATTGGATTGCCCGGGAAAAGTTGTGCATTTATTATTTCTAAAAGACTAGGTTTGTCTTCTGAAGTCATATCAAATGCGCAGAAATTATTAGCTCAAGAAAAAGTTAAAGCAGATAGTCTCATAGAAAAAATAGAACAGGATAAAAAAGCAATTGAACTGGAAAAGAAAGAAATCGAAGCATTAAAACAAAAATCTCTCAGGATAAAAAATCAATTGGAAAGCGAATTAATCAAGAACGAAGAAGATAAAAGAGAAATAATCGGAAAAACTTACCTGCAAGCGGAAGAAATCATAAAAAAAACACAAAATAGGGCAAATCAAATCATCAAAAACCTGAAGAGTAAAAAAACATCTGATAAGGAATTAAATAAAGATGTAAATAAAGTAATAAAAACCATTACTACAGAGATTAAAACAGAAAAAGAAAAAATGGAAATAAGAAAAAATATCAGCGATAATCAGAAGATTGAAAAAGGTGATTACGTTTTGATTAAGAGTTTGAATAAAAACGGAGAAGTTATTTCTATTTCATATAAAACTAAAAAATGCAAAGTGCAAACTGGTAGCATAAAATTGCTTTTACCTGTTCATGATATAAAAAAAATACAAAGGATTAAGAAAAAAACAGAAAATGACAATTTTTCTCATGGTTATACCGACGAAAAGGTGTATGGTGAAAAAAATCAGTTTCTCTCAAAAGTCAAAGGTTTTAAGAATCAGTTGTCCATTCGTCGATTAAAAGTGGATGAAGCTCAGATAAAACTGGAAAAGTATTTGGATGATGCCTATTATCTGGGAATTTCCCCTGTTTATATCGTCCACGGAAAAGGAAAAGGAATTTTAAGAGAAGAAGTAAGGAAGACGCTTAACCTCATTCCATATATTGAATCCTTTAGAATGGGTGGTTCCGGTGAGGGCGGAATAGGAGTGACGGTGGTTTATTTGAAAAAATAACATTTGCCTAGAACTATTCTATAGAAAGACAACGAGAGGTTTTTATATTTTTATTGCGTCAACTTTCAGGGTTAACACGATTTATCACGATATTTTCCGTGAATAATCTGATATTTTTTGAAAATAGGTTTGGAGTCGCATTCAATGAATGATTCAATATCATTCATTAATATTTGCAATGGATAAAAAAACAATTATTTCTTATCTTTTTTGTATTTTTCCTTCAACTGTTCAATTAATGATTGAAGTGTTTCTTCTTCTTGCGGTTGTTCTTCTTTTTCTACATTTTTTTCTTTGATTTTTTCAATCTCTTCAAAATATGGTCTTTTAATCTCAGAAGACTCTTTTGGTATAGGTTTTTCAATGATTTCTCCATGAATATTGCAATGGGTAACCGGTTCAGTTCCTTTTAAAAAAGCACTGCTTACAAGATTTTCACAGGAGTCTGTGGGTAGTAGGCCTGATTCTTTACACACTAAAACCTTAACGATGTCATCCGGCTGGTTAAAATCTGTTTTGTCAATTCCCGATAGAGAATTTTTCATAAAATTTGCCCAAATGGGAGCCGCAACAACCCCTCCGGTCATTTTATTGCCTAAAGGTTTTCTGTCATCATTTCCAACATACACTGCTGTCACTAATTCCGGGGTGAACCCTATAAACCAGGCATCGATAAAATCATCAGTTGTCCCGGTTTTCCCGGCAGCAGGTCTGCCGATATTTGCATTCCAACCGGTACCTCTATCAATAACGCCCTTCATTAAGTCAATCAGAATATAGCAGGATTCTGCGTTAAAAACCCTTTTTTTCTCAATATTGTTTTGCATCATAATATGACCATCATAATCTTCAATTCGAATGATTGATGTTGGAGTAACGCGTTCTCCCATGTTTGCAATCGTAGCATAAGCAGAAGCGATTTCTAATGGATTCATTTCGGAGGTGCCCAGTGCAAGGGAAAGATCGGGTCTCAATTCGCTTTTGATTCCAGCCTTGTGAGCATAATTTATGGCTTTTTTGATACCAACCTGTTCCAATAATTTTACACCAACAACATTGATGGAATGTTCAAATGCTTCCCTCATGGTAACTGGACCTCTGAATTCTTGTTCATAATTTTGCGGTGACCATCCGTTTTCAAAAGTAATAGGAGAATCCTCTATGATATAACTGGGAGTAAATCCGCTATCTATTGCAGCAAGGTAAATAAAAGGTTTAAAAGCAGAACCTGGTTGACGATAAGCTTGTATTGCACGATTAAATTTACTTTCTTCGAAATTCTGTCCCCCCACCATGGCCTCAATATATCCTGATTTTGGTTCAATTGCAATAACCGCTCCTTCATAACCGGATTCAAGGAGAGCTTTTTCAGCAAATCGCTGCTTTTCTAAATCTAATGTGGTATATATTTTTAGCCCACCTCTATAAATCATATTTGCCCCATACTCATCTAAGAGCTGAGAGAGAATATAGGTTGAAAAATAAGGAGCTGTAATAATGTCTCTTTTGTTATGGTAATCAATTTGAATGGGTGTCTTTTGGGATGTTTCTAATTCAGTTTCTGTAATATAACCTAAAGCATGCATTCTTTTTAAAATAATATTTCTTCTTTTCAGGGAAGCCTCCATATTAATAACCGGTGAATAATAATAAGGTCCTCGCGGTATTCCTGCCAATAGGGCACATTCAGGCAAGTTTAAATCTTTAGCATTTTTATTAAAATACATCTTGGCAGCTGCTTGCACTCCGTAAGCACCATGTCCGAAATAGATTTCATTTAGATACATGGTCATAATCTCATCTTTTGTAAAATTCCGTTCAATTTGCAAGGCAATCAACATATCTTGAATTTTTCTGTTAATGCTGACTTCTCTGGTCAGAAATATGTTAATGCCTAATTGTTGAGTGATAGTGCTCCCGCCTTGGGGTCTGGCTTCTTTGTTTAACCGCAGGATGATATTTTTGAAATTGGTCCATTGTGAACGGAAAATCCCCCGGATACTAATACCCTTATGCTGATAAAAGTCATCGTCTTCTATGGCAATACAGGCGTTGATAAGGTGCTGAGGGATTTCCGAAAGAGAAATAGGAATTCTGTTTTCTTGATAAAATTCAGTGATAATTTTTCCATTGATATCGTAAACCTTACTATTGACAGCATCTAAAAAATTGTGCGTTCTCACCATATCAGAAATGTTATGAGTATTTAGTGTAAATAAAACAATGAATGTCAAAGCAAAAGCAAGAATAAAAGCGGAAAGTGCAAGCATGAATAGTTTAAAATAGTTAGTATGTCTATATTTTTTTTCTTTTTTTTTCGGAGGCAATGTAAAATAATCCTTTTTTTAAAATTTAAAGCTCACGTTGTGCATATCAATATCACGATAAAAAATCTAATAAATCTAGATATTTTCTTGAGTATTTATAGTTTCTTTACATAATCAAATTTGGTATTTTTGATATTATATCATAAAAGGAGGACAAAATTGGAATTGTATTTATTTTAATCTGTTGAAAGCCAGTCAACAATAAATCGATTTGCTTTCATCTTAACGTTAAACCACTTTGTAGATAATTGGATTGTCGCTAATTTATCCAATTCAAACCAATGCTTTTAATAAAAAAAAATCTATGTTATAATTTTTGGTGTTGTGCAGTGGATTGGAGTCTATCATATGAAAAAGCAAACTTATTTAACAAGAGGTGCCTTAATTGCGGCAATATACATTATTTTGAACATTATATTTGCCCCTATAAGTTATGGGCCAGTTCAAGTAAGAATAGCTGAAGCATTAGTTGTTCTTCCTTTTATCGAACCATCGGCTGTTATTGGATTATTCATCGGCTGTATCTTGGCAAATATATATGGGGGATTGGGTATTTTGGATGTCCTTGGGGGGAGTTTATGTACTTTGGTTGCAGCTTATCTCACCTACAAGATGAAAAATCCTAAATTAGCCCCACTTCCGCCTGTTCTTATCAATGCTTTTGGTGTCAGTCTTTACCTGCATTTACTTTTTGAAATACCTTACTGGTTGACTGTGTTATATATTGGAATTGGGGAATTCATCGCATGCTATATTTTAGGGTACCCTTTGTTGATTTTACTGATGAATAATAAAAAGAGAATCGGTTTACAATAAGCACGCATATGAAAAGGTACTTGATAAGGATAAATAAATTGATATACGAAAGAGGTCATTATGGATGTAAAAGAAGAATTAAAGATCATTAAAAGAGGAACGGAAGAAATCATCTCAGAACCGGAATTGTTGAAAAAACTAGAAAAAGCCAAAGCAGAAAAACGGCCATTACGGGTAAAACAGGGCTTTGATCCCAATGCGCCTGATATACACTTGGGGCATACCGTAGGTTTGCGTAAAATGAGACAATTTCAGGATTTGGGTCATGATATATATTTTTTAATTGGAGATTTTACCGGTCGAATCGGTGATCCAAGTGGGAAGAGTGCCACCCGAAAACAATTGACCGAGGAAGAAGTTCGAAAAAATGCGCAAACATACAAGGAACAAGTTTTTAAGGTTCTAAATCCGGAAAAAACAAAAGTGGTTTTCAATAGCCAATGGTTGGGGAAATTATCGTTTGAAGAAGTATTGAAAATATGTTCCAGATATACTGTTGCACGAATGCTTGAACGGGACGATTTTGCCAATAGGTATAAATTAGAAAAACCAATAGGCATACACGAATTCTTATACCCCTTAATGCAGGGTTATGATTCAGTAGCCATGCAAGCAGATATAGAACTTGGAGGGACAGACCAAAAATTTAACCTCCTGGTGGGTAGAACAATTCAAAGGGAATATCACCAGGAACCTCAAGTCATTATTACTTTGCCATTGATAGAAGGGACTGATGGGGTAGAAAAAATGAGCAAGAGTTTGAATAACTATATTGGAATAAGCGAGAGACCTCAAAAGATGTATGGTAAGGTAATGTCAGTTCCAGACAAATTAATGCTTAGATATTTTGAGCTGGTTACAGATGTATCACTTGAGGAAATTGAAAAAATAAAAAATGGATTGGAAGGAAATATTTTGCATCCTCGCGATGTCAAGAAAAGACTGGGTAGGGAGATTGTAAAACTTTATCATGGAAATAATGCAGCTCTTTTGGCAGAAGAGGAGTTTGAAAAAGTATTTAAGAAAAAGCTTTTTCCTGAAAAAATAAAAGAGATCCACCTTAAAAAAACTGATTTAGAAGAGGGGAAAATTTGGATTACCAATCTTATTCTTCAATCGGGATTTATAGAAAGTAAAAGCAAGATTAAAAGATTAATTGCCCAGGGTGGAATTAAAATAAACGGAAACAAAGTAAGTGACCCCTATCTCGATTTGACCGTACAAGATGGTATGGTTATTAAAATTGGGAAATTAAATTTTATTAAAATCGTACTTATGGAAAATTAGTTAGATTAACATGAACCAGTCAGGCAAAGCAAGACAAACAGGATACTCTTTGTCTGACTGTTCATTTTATCATTATCTGTCATAAACATCTTTTTAATCTTAAAGGGATATCTATTTAACCTCATTAGAATCATCACATTTCCTGAATGGCCTTGAATGTGATAAAAATAATGAATTATTTACAGTTAAGACATTCGGCTAAATGCATTGATCCGTTAATCGATTTACAGATTGATTAACGAAAAGAAAAGATCTGGCATTATTTGTTTAATTTTTTCTGTCATTTTTATTATATTTCAAGCCTTTTAAAAACATTTGCTATTTTTAAATTTCAAAAAAGAACCACATCAGTCATGTCAAGAGAAAAACAGTGTAATTTAGACTTTCCCGAAACATTAATCGTGCAATCCAATGGTATGCTAACCTCGAAATTATTTGAATTATCCCCATTCCCCCCTTGCACTTTCCCTCATCATGTACTATAATAATGACCCTGAAAGATATGACTTTCAGGGTCACCAAAAAATCTTTTCAGAAATCGACAAAAATACATAAAAATGCCTTGACAA
>Ga0272442_10000505_pt1 | contig 62846 bp, 49 predicted proteins | sample SSMForm2O_FD_200262 | JGI IMG/M metagenome (GOLD analysis project Ga0272442, IMG submission 200262) | Marine sediment archaeal communities from Little Sippewissett salt marsh, Falmouth, MA, United States - SSM-Form-2O | ecosystem: Environmental > Aquatic > Marine > Wetlands > Sediment ...
GAAACGTGCATCTGTTGCCAAACAGACACCGCTAGGCAGAAATGGTACAGCGGAAGATATAGCCCGGGCGATTTTATTCCTGGCCAGCGAAAATGCCGGCTTTATTACCGGAGAATATCTAGCCGTTGACGGCAAAGATACCAAAAATATTACGTTGGAAAAAGCAGTGCACATGATTACCGGCCCCACCGGGACAGAGGTAGTTCTCTCGGTCGAGCGCAAAGGTTTTGATGAGTCTCGTGATTTCACCGTGACCCGCCAGCATGTTGTGGTTCCCACGGTTAGAGGGCTCTACCGTGAGCGCGGGGGAGATTGGAAGTATTTTGTAGATCCCAATGACGGTATAGCGTATATGCGTCTGACCCACTTTTCGGCTGAGTCACCCGCCCGTCTGCGCCAGACACTAAGGAAACTAAAGGATAAGCATATGAAGGCCCTCATTCTGGACCTTCGTAACAATAGTGGAGGTTTCTTAAGCGGGGCGGTAGATATTGTAGACACCTTTGTTTCGAATGGCCGCATTGTAAGTTCCCGTTATCGTCCGCCTACCAAGGAAGATGTCCGCGAAGCGTCGAGTCTGGGTACGTTTGATGACAAGTTACCACTGGTGGTCCTGATCAATGCCATTTCCGCCAGTGCCTCCGAGATTGTAGCCGGCGCCCTCAAGGATCACCACCGCGCGCTTATTGTCGGTACGCGAAGCTTTGGTAAAGGCAACGTCCAGACCATCAATGACTTACCCAATTCCACGGCCCAGATGAAGATGACCATTGCTTATTATTATCTACCAAGTAACCGCCGTGTCCATCGTGATCCAGAGGATAAAACTAACAAGGACTACGGGGTTGAGCCGGAGATTAATATTGAACTAACGGCTTCCCAGATCGAAAAGTTCCTAAAGGCTCAGCATGACGCGGGAGTTTTGCATCGCGATGACCTGCCGCTGGATGAGCAAAAATGGAAGGTCTACAGCGTAGTTGAAATGCTCCACAGTGATCCCCAGTTACAGATCGCCCTTTGGACCCTGCAGGCTCGCCTCTGGACTCAGGCCCATGCGCCGGAATCCGAACGCGCCTTCGCTGCTCAGAAACATCAGCTCCAACCGGCAAATTAACTAACGTTTTTAACAAACATTAATTGTTGATTGCATAACTCAAACGAATTAATCGGGTGAAGACCGTCAATCAACAGGGTTACGGGGAGGATGTGTGGTGATATGATTAGGGGCAAGATTGTCTAATTGTTGTATGTGTTCAGCTATATAATTCAATTTCTTTTGCTTACACCCGGCATAGCAAACCATCCATCAGTTCTAAATGGTGATGCAGGAAGGTCTGCCTTGTTATACAAATTACAATCAGAATATATGTTCCATCCATAGCGAACGGCAATCGGATCTTTGATCTTGTCGCTCCAGACTACAAGTTCATTATTTTTAATCACGGCATCAGCCCAAATAAACTTACGGTCTGCTCCAGCTATGGCGATGCCTTTAAGTTTGTCACCTTTTATAACAAGTCCGCTGTCGGCATAATCAAATTTAACACGAATTATATTTTTACCACTGTAGGGCAATCTCCCCTTTTTTTCCTTTTCGACAGTCATGGATCTGTACAAAGGACCGGAATACGGTAATTGTTTATCGTAATCTTTTGCAAGGGCCCAATAAGCCAGCCTTTCGCCAACCGCCATTTTATTTCCGGGGTGAATATTATTTGTAGCTCCGATGTCAATGGCCACTGCCATGCCAGTTTTCTCGGTGGTTGTAAGTGTCTTCAGTTGTGCCTCGCGTAACTCGGCCCAAGACGATTCTCCCGGGACAGAATTATCGAATTCAACCACTTCCGTTGGTTTATGCGCAAAAAAGCTGGCAAGTTGAACAAAATAAAATGGCATTTGATATCCCCAATCCTGTCTCCAATTTTGTATCAGCGTCGGGAACAATTTGCCATATTGATAGCCTCGACTAGCATTACTTTCACCCTGATACCAGATAACACCTTTAATAGTGAATGGCATCAAAGGCTTGACCATTCCATTATAAAGATAAGAGAGACAATGCTGAGGCATGAAAGGCTGTTTAGGAGTTTCTTTATTATCCTTTTGTGCTTGCTGAACATCATTTGCCCACTTATTCATAAGATAGTTGAATTTGAATACCATCGGTTCAAATTCCGGATCACCGGAAAGTATATCAGGGCGAATCCACGCCTCAGCATTTGAACCGCCCCATGACGAATGAATAAGACCGATCGGAACTTTTAGCTCATCGTATAATTTTCTACCAAAAAAGTATCCCACTGCGGAAAAATTGGGAACGGTTTCAGGCGAACAAACGAGCCAGGTACCTTCACAGTCGTCCTGGGGGGTTTTAGTGGAATTCATCTTTACTGTGAAAAGTCTGATACTTGGTATATCCGCCTGTTTAATTGCTTCCGGTCCTCCGAGAATAGGTTGATTGAGCCAGCCTTTCATCGGCATTTGCATATTTGATTGTCCTGAGCATAGCCATACCTCACCCAACATCACATTAGAAAATAAATACTCGTTGTCTTTACCTTTTACGGTAATTTTGTATGGGCCCCCAGCTTGAGAGGTTTTTATTTGTGCTGACCATTTTGAATCTTTATCAGTTGTTACAGATGTCATCTGCCCCCAGCTAACTTGAATATTTATATTTTCCTGCGGATCTGCCCAGCCCCACAAAGTAACAGAACTGTTGCGCTGAAGAACCATGTTATCGCTGAATACAGCAGGCATTTTGACTTTTGCGCCTGCTGGGGAAATGAGAATTAAAGACCCAATAACAAATGTAATTAGCAAATTCTTTTTCATATTTATTCCTTACCAAATGAAAAAAATACCCCCTAGGGGACTCGAACCCCTGTCACCTGGCTGAGAACCAGGTATCCTAGGCCGCTAGACGAAGGGGGCACAATAATTATTGTCCCTATTTATAATAATTTAACGTCCAAGTCAAGAGGTAATCAGGCGTTGTTATACTGCGGCTTAACCTGTAAAAAAGTGTTCAAAAACTTGGGGCTTAACAGTGCGGCAAGCAAAGAATGGGTGTTTCGAAGATCCATCCCGGGAAAAATTATATTTGCCTGAGGGTGAAGATATTATATAATCTACTATAATGATAGGATTTAGTAGTAAAAACACGTGTATCTGTAGCGGCGGAGTGGCAAGTACGTTCCGCTGATATAAAAGACGTGATGTCAGCTCGGTCTTGCGGTCAGCGGTGCCACCTTGGCCTCCGCATTTTATGTCTTTCGTAACCAATTGCTATTTAAGGCTTTGTGCGCCTATATCGGATGTAAAACAAGGAGTATTAACGTGGATATAACTGAAAATATCCCCTTTTCATTGGGATCCCAACTGGAATCCGTGGCCAGCTCCCTACAGGATAGTTACTTTGCCCACCGACGTATTCATCATATAAGTACCCGTTTGATGCCTTCCCGGGATGAGATTTATGAAATCACCCAGCAGCTTTTTGCCCTTATCTATCCGGGATTTTTCGGCAGATTGGATCTGAGCGTGGAAAATCTTGATAGCCATCTGCGTGATTTATTGGAAAACCTTAGTAAGGGATTATATCTGCAAATATATAACAGTCTTAGCTACAAAAGCCAGAACAATGATGAGATGCTGAAACAACAGGCCTCTCTGGTGACAAAGGATTTTTTTAAGGCACTTCCGGAGATACGTGAACTACTGGAAGGCGATGTCTTGGCGGGCTTTAAGGGTGATCCAGCCGCTCAGGATACTGATGTTGTTATCTTCAGCTATCCGGCTACTATTGCTATTGCTACTTATCGTCTGGCTCATGCACTCTGGGAGATGCAGGTACCTTTATTACCACGTGTTATGACGGAGCAGGCCCACAGTCTTACCGGAATTGATATCCATCCCGGAGCCAGTATCGGCAGGAACTTTTTTATAGATCATGGTACCGGAGTAGTAATCGGTGAGACCACCGTAATCGGCGACAACTGCAAACTATATCAGGGTGTAACATTGGGGGCGGTGAGCTTTCCGCATGATGCTGAAGGGCAGATAATAAGAGGAAATAAACGTCATCCGACTCTGGAAGATGATGTAATAGTCTATTCCAATACCTCTATATTGGGAGATGTGACTATTGGCAAAGGAGCTACAATCGGGGGTAATATTTTCCTGACGCGTTCCATCCCGCCGGGTTGTACTGTTACCGCCAAGCAGGCTGAATTACACTACCGTAATCGTCAACATTCTCTGGATCGGGGAGTTGTAACCGACTACCAAATATGATACCCGGTTGAGTGCCCGATACTTTATTTTTCAGAGAGATCATTTTTGCCGACGCCACGGGTCATGAGGGCTTTTAGTTCATCGAGGTGGTTTTGATAAACACCGCGGGGTGTAGTTTGATGTTTTTTACAGAGGTTGGCGGCCATGCCGAGGACCTCACCCATCATACCGCCAGTCCTCATCACCCGGACGGTGCCGAGGGCAACGTGGGTGACGCTGATGTTACGGCCGGCCATCATGAGGTTAGGAACATTGCGGGAATAGAGGCAGCGGAAGGGGATGGGATAGGGTGTGACTTTTCTGAATTTGGCGATGGAACGGAACTCCCGGCCGGGAAAATGTTTGCTGTTTTGGGGATCGGGATAATGCAAGTCGATGGACCAGGTAGTGGTCACACTAGCATCAGGAAAGGCGCGGGATTCGTCAATATCCTGTTGCTGAAGAATGACGTCGCCGAGCAAGCGGCGGGATTCGCGTTTGCCCCCGATATAGGCCACCCAGGTGAGTTTACGATTAGCGTATTTATCCTTCTCAAGACTGTGGTTTTTCAAAAAAGACCAGTTACCAAAGACGGCACGTAAAGCATGGTCGCGAATGTATTCGAATTCGGTGATTTGATTGCGGTTCATACCGGTTTCCCAGTTCCAGTCGCCACGGGTGAGGAGCTGACAGGTCTTTTCATTAAATTGCAGGGCCCAGGGGCAATTTGGAAAGGGAACAGGTAAGTCGGTTTCGACGGAATACCACTGGACGGAAGTACCCATAGTCATTTTATCTGGTTTTTCAGGGGCGAGAGATTCTCCGGTTTCGGCATGGCTTTCGCGACCCATATGATAGTCCGCGCCGGCCAGATAACCGACTGTGCCGTCGCCGGTGCAGTCTGCGAACAGAGGAGCCTGAAAGCGAAGTTCCTGGTTGGTTCTGATATTTTTTGCAATCACGGCAACAATACGTTGGCCCTTGGTTTCAACACGGTAAGCATGGGTGTTTAGAAATAGATGAAGATTTTTTTCGGCACGGACGATGCTGAGTTTTTTTTCATCAGCGTAATAATCAGCCGGCTGGGCATTACCGCGTTTGTTGGAGTCGAGTTCCTTAACGACATTGCCCAGGGCAGGATAAGGGGGCAGGTTGATTTCGCCGTTGAGATGGACTCGGACTTCGGAGCTATTATTGCCTCCCAATACCGGCCGATTTTGGACAAGAGCAACCTGGAGGCCCAAGCGAGCAGCGGAGATAGCGGCACAGGTGCCAGCCATGCCTCCGCCAACGACTACCAGGTCAAAGTTCCCGGCGTTCTGAGGTTCATCGGGCAAGTTAAGTAATTTGCGGCGCAAGGTAGCCAGAGAGTCACCATTGTCGGGTGGGGTAAAATCAGTTTGGCTGGAAAAGAGCAGGGCATCGCAGCGTCCGTCGAAACCGGTAAGATCGTGCAGATTTATTCTTACCTTTTTGTCGGCAACATTTACTATCCCGCCGTCTTGCCAATGCCAATTTGCTCCTTCAGTTCCAAAAAGTGTTGGTAAAACTTTGCCATCGATCAATATCTGGAATTTACCCGGGGTGCCGGGGGCGTTCCAGGGGGCGACCCAGTCACGCGTTCGCACCCAAAGGTGATACTTTCCTGTCTGCTCAAAGGTGACGGTAGTCTTGGCATCTACAACCGGGGTTCCCAGGCCATGAGCCAATAGATACGGTGAGCACATCTGGTCCATAGACTGTTGATCAATCACCCAGCCGCCCAGATGGTCAAAGCCCTCCGCCTCGACCAATACGTTCTGAGAGGCAAGAACGGAAGTGGTTGTTATTGATGATAGAAGCATCCAGACAAATACGAAATTTGAATTAATTCTTAGCTTTAAAACTGAACTGAATAGCTTCATAATAGACTCCAAAGTTCCATTAGCGGTTCTAAGTGGCGGCAATATAAAACGAAGGTTATTGAAAAAAGATTTCATGAAACTATTTTACCCGGAAGGAATCTGAAATAATAAGGAGAAATTGTTTATGCTTTTGAGTATGCCTGTGTATCTCTTTGTTATATATTAAGTTATGAAAAATAACTCAGAAAGGAGTTTGGTTATGGAGAGCAGAAGAAATAGAAATATGTTTATGGTATTGGTCATTGGGGCAATTTGCTTATCTATTGCCGGGATCACTGAAGGAAGGATCAAGCTGGTGGCCCTGCCGGAAAGAGGGGCGACTATGATTCGTCTGGATAATCCGATGGCTACCCTTATCGAGGAAGAGAGGGTGCTGACCTTGCAAAAAGGTCTAAACAAGGTGGACTTTTCATGGCAGGGGGTCAGTATAGATGTGGATTCTATTCGTTTACGAGCGCTAGGCCATCCCGATAAGGTGACTCTGTTAAACGTTAGCTATCCTCCCAATGAAGCAGCCCTGGTCTGGGAGATTGCCAGCGAGAAGGCCTGGGAGGAAAAGGTTCGTATCAGCTATCTACTGAGCAACATCGATCGTTTGATCACTTATAAGGCGGTGGCGGATAAGCCGGAGACAATGGTGGATTTGAAGAGCTTCCTGGTCCTGCGGAACTTCTCCGGGGAGGATTTCAACGATGCCAAGGTACTGCTCGACTATGGCGAGGCCTTCGAACGCGGTATCGACCATGAAGAGACCAAGCAATTGCTGTTTCTAAAGGCCCCCAAGGTTCCCATTACCAAGGTCTGGACCTTTGATGCAGCGCAATTACCCTGGGATCCCGAAAAGCTGGAGAATAAGAACGTGGGTATCCCGGTGAGCTATCGGATTGAGAACAATGAAAAAAGCGGCCTGGGTCAATTTGCTATGTGGGGGGGGAAGGCACGAATTTACCAGGATGACGGCAGTAAAAGCACCATCTTTTTGGGTGAAGATGAGTCAAATTTGGTACCGGTGGGCGAAAAGATGGAACTCTATATCGGAGACAGCCGGGACATAGTTGTTACCCAGCGGAAGATGAGCGAGAAGCAGGTTAACAAGATATATAATAGTAATCGGACCAGAGTAGTTCTTTACGATTTGGATGTGGTCATTACGGCCAAGATTGAGAATTTCAAAGATTCCAAAGCGCTGTTAACCTTGATTCAGCATATCCCCGGTGGATGGAAGATGATTGACTGCAACTTGAAGTATGAGCGAAAGGATGCCAACGCCTTAAAATTTGAGGTCGAACTTGCGGAGCGGGATAAGGAAGGACCGTCCGTCAAGAACCTCAAGATGCACTATCAACAGCTGCACATTCGGCCGTAATACCGGTAAGGCATAGCGAATCAAAAAGGCCTGAGCGTCTTTTATAAAGAAAGGAATAAACCATGAAAAAGTTAATATCTACTTTAGCCGTCATAGCTTTTACTTGTGGAACCGGTTGGGGCAAGGTCGATCTGGTGACCCTGCCTACGCGAGATACGGTGCAGCTTACTATCTATAACTCGGCGGACTTGACGTTGGCGCGGGAGAGTCGGGAGCTAACCCTGATGAAAGGGGAAAATAAGCTGCAATTTTCCTGGGAGAATACGCTGATCGATCCGACGAGTCTGGAGATGCTGGTAAAGGAGCAGGCGGACAAGATTGATATTCAGGATTTGGTCTATCCGCCGAGGGTGAAGAATCTGGGATTATGGAATATTAAAAGCGGCGTCAGCGGCAAAGTACCGGTGGAAATCACCTACTTCACCAGCGGTCTGACCTGGCGGGCCTTTTATATGGGTACTCTCACAGCGGATGAAAAGACCATGCGTCTGCAAGGATATGTCCGGGTGACCAACAATAGCGGGGAAGACTATGAAAACGCCCAAACTCGTTTGATCGTGGGTAAGGTGCATATCTTAGACAGGATTGCGGAACTGGCTAGGAGACAATATCCCTACGGTCGGCCGGGAATGATGATGGGTGGAGACGCACTTGACAGAGCGGACAGGAAAAAGGGTGTTCGCTTTGCCAAGCAGATGTTAGAAGGTGCTCCGGCGGCCCGGGCACCCATGGAAGAAGTTAAGGAAATAAAAAAGGAAGGATTAAGTGAATATTTCCTTTACACAATCGAAGGGACGGAGACCATCCCTAACGGCTGGTCAAAGCGGCTGCCCAGTTTTGATGTGGATGAGATTGAGGTGGTGAATCTATATAAATATGAGCAGGAGCGGTACGGTAATAATGTGGTGCGATTTCTTAGTTTTAAGAATGATAAAAAGCACAAGCTGGGTGAGACGCCGATACCGGGTGGGATGCTTAAAGTATATCGAACCGCGGACAAGGCTGACCATCTTTCCTATGAAGGACAGTCAGGTTTTAAGTATATTCCCGTGGGTGAGGATGTGGAACTGAACCTGGGAATGGTAGGAAATGTGGTGGTAGAGCCGACCTTGATGGACTATAGAACAGACAATTATCGTTACAATGTCCATGGTAATATTGCCGGCTGGGATGAGATCCGAACCTTTAAAATTGAGGTCAAGAATACCCGCGAGGTGGCGGTCAAGATCGAGATCAAACGTAACTTTAACACGGCCTATTGGACTTTAAAGAAAAAGGGTGACTTCGGCCAATTCGAAAATGAAGATATGGACACGGTAAAATTTACCCTGCAGCTGGAACCTGGCAGTAAAAAGGAGTTCCAATATATCTTGACCACCTACCACGGCAACCGACAGAATGAAATGCCCAAGTAGTTGGTTCTCAATACGTTATGAGGGCTGTGCAGAGGGGCAAGGGCAGGTAAAAAAGGATTGACAGGGCGGTGGGGGTATAGTAGATAGGGGGATATCAGAAGCCGTGCATGGAGGCAGGGGTTTCTGTGTTCTTAAGGTGCTCGGAAGCACCGGCAAATTCTCAGCCTTTTAGGGACAGTAGGCTAATATTTTGTTGGCAAGTTCAATATCCCAATCTGAGTGGAGGTAAGTATGAAAATCGGAATCAATTTACTGTTGTGGACGCCTTCGGTAACGGAGGAGCATTTTGGCCTCTTTGAAGAGTTGAAAAAGTTAGGATTTGACGGGGTGGAGATACCGATGTTTGACGGGGACGAGAATCGTTATCGGAAATTGGGCCAGGCGCTCAAGGACAATGGGATGGGTAGTGGTACGTGCTCGGTCATACCTGACGAAGAACACAATCCGATAAGTTCCGATGCGAAGAACCGCCAGGCGGGGATTGATTATATGAAATGGGTAATAGACTGCTCGGCTGCCATGGGGTCGGAGATTATCGCCGGGCCGTTCTATCAGCCGCTGGCGCAGTTCAGCGGTCAACCACCGACAGAAAAAGAGAATGTGGATTTTACTCGCCGCAAAAGTGTTCTTTGTCTTGTTTTTTTTATTGCGGCGCAGGTGTTGGTTTGGGGTTTCACCAGTGAGGCTGGGGAGAAGTCGGCAAGGTCGGAGGGACAAAAAAGTGGAGCAAATGGGGAGGTTAAATTTGTGGCGCACCGCGTGGGGCAGGTGCGGAGCGAAGCGTGCGGAGTAGGGGATTTTAATAACGATGGGAAACTGGATATCATTGCAGGGTCCTATTGGTATGAGGCGCCGGATTGGAAGGGGCATAAATTTCGAACCCTGCGCGGTAAAGTTGATGATACGGGTAAGGGTTACTACGATGATTTTATGAATTTACCGCTGGATGTGGACGGTGACGGGTGGCTGGATGTCGTGACTTGTTCCTGGTTCGCCGAACAGATAGACTGGTATAAAAATACTGGATCTAAAGGTGGGGATTGGCCCATGACCGTGGTGGACAAATGTGGTAATCACGAGTGCGGTGATCTGGTGGATATTGACGGGGATGGCAAAGCACTCGAGATTTTACCCCATACCCTAGATACACACTGGTATGAAATTGGTGTTACCCAGGAGGGTGGCAGGGATTTTATGAAGCATATGGTCACCGAAGATCATCGGCGTTGGGGTGGGGGGATAGGTGATATAAACGGGGATGGAAGAAATGATATTTTGCGGCCGGATAGCTGGTACGAAGCACCGAGGGATCTGCGCAAGGGCAGATGGATTGAGCATCCCCTGGCGGTGGGTAGTCTGGATGAATGGAGCCCGGAGGAGTTGAAGACTCTGAGAGGGCTTTTAACCGACGGTGATAAAAGTGAGATTGACTTATTGATTATTCCGGGCAAATCGGAACATACTCCGCAAATTTTGGTATATGACGTCAATGAGGATGGACTTAACGATATCGTAACCAGTTCGGCGCATCGTTATGGCATTTTCTGGTATGAACAGATCAATAAAGATGGGCGAATAAACTGGAAAAAACATCTTATTGATAAATCCTGGTCGCAGGCACACAGTCTGACGTTGGCGGATATTGACAACGACGGGGATATGGATTTGGTAACGGGCAAAAGATATTTTGCTCATAATGGTCATGACCCGGGTGCAAACGATCCACCGGTGGTTTACTGGTATGAGTTGAAAAGACAGGGCAAAATAGAATGGATCAAGCATGTTGTGTCCTGTAACGAAGGAATCGGATCCGGAATGAATATACCGGTCGTTGACATGGACGGTGACGGGGACCTGGATATAGTTGTGACCGGAAAATGGGGCGGACCGGTTTACTTTGAAAATAAACTACTATCAACAAGATAAAGGAGATAAATAATGAAAAAAATTTCCATCGGAAGCTGGGCATATGCCATCGGACCATATCAGGATAATCCCGTACCGTGGGAAGAGGTGATCCGGAAACTGAAGGAACTGGGATTTGATGGGGTAGAGTTGGGCGGATTTCCGCCGCATCCGAATCCGGACGATATGCCTACGAAAGAAGATAGGGATAAGTGCAAGGAGCAGTTGGCGAATATGGGATTGGGCTGGTCGGGTCTGGCCGCGAATCTTTGGAGTGAGCACCTGGTAGATACGGAAGATAATTCTTCTTACTTGAAAACCTTTAGGCAGAATCTGCAGTTTTGTGTGGATTTGGGGATTCCAGCGATTCGGGTGGATGCAGTGCAGCCGCCGACAGTTTTCGATCAGGTTGATCCCGAAACCGCACTGAAAAGGGTGGTCAAGACCTGGCGAACCTGTGCGGTGGAGGCCGCTGATGCCGGGATACGGGTGTCGTGGGAGTTTGAGCCGGGTTTTGCCTTTAACAAGCCGTCGGAAATAATCAGGATTGTGGAAGAGGTTGGGCATGACAACTTTGGGGTGATGTTTGATGCCTGTCATGGGTATATGGTGGCGGTTGAAGGAGCGCGGCAGTGGGGTAAAAAAGAGACGCTGCCGGGCGGAGTGCTGGAGTTAGCCCAGAAACTGCGGGGTAAAATTAATCATCTGCATTTAATTGATTCGGACGGGACACTGCACGGCGATGAGACCAGTACCCATGCCCCGTTTGGTGATGGTAAGGTTGACTTCGATGAATTGCTACCGGAACTGGCCCGGAATGATATGGGACATGACTGGTGGACGATCGATCTGTGTTTTTGGCCGGACGCATGGGTTGTCACGGAAAAATGCAAAAAGGCAGTTGATAAGTTAAATGAGAAATATGGTTGATGGAAGTGAATGGAGGCCAAAAAATGAGTAAAAAACTTAATGTCGGACTGATCGGGTACGGCTTTATGGGGCGGACACATTCAAACGCCTACTGTAAAGTGAGTCATTTTTTTGATATTCCGTATGAGCCGAACTTGCATGTGGTGTGCGGACTGGAAGAAGCTGAGGCCAAGGCCTTCGCCGATAAATGGGGGTACGATTCATACACAACCGACTGGCACAAGGTGATCGAGGATGACAAGGTTGATGTGATTGATATTTGTGTACCAAACAATATGCATGCCGAGATTGCGATGGCGGCGGCCAAGGCGGGAAAGGCAATTCTGTGTGAGAAGCCTCTGGCCCTCAATGGGGACCAGGCCCGCGAGATGGTGGAAGTTGTGGAAAAAGCTGGGGTGGCCAACCTGGTGTCATATAATTACCGACGGGTGCCGGCGGTGACGTTAGCCAAGCAGTTGATCGACGACGGCCGATTGGGAAAGATATTCCACTATCGGGCTAACTTTCTGCAGGATTGGACGATATCAACCCAGGTGCCGCAGGGAGGGATGGCAACCTGGCGGCTGGATGTGAAGGCAGCCGGTTCAGGGGTGACCGGTGATTTGCTGGCACACTGTATCGACACGGCGATGTGGCACAATGGTCCAATGAGTTCGGTTTGTGCGATGACGGAGACATTTGTAAAAGAACGCATGCACGCCGAGACGGGCAAAGTGGAACCAGTGGGTATCGATGATGCGTGTACCTTTATGTGCCGGTTTGATAACGGTTCGCTGGGTAACTTCGAATCAACACGCTATGCACGAGGACATAAGGCGCTATTCACTTTCGAGATCAACGGCGAAAACGCCTCGATTGGTTGGGATCTGCATGATTTGCATCGGCTCCAATACTTCGACCATCGGGATGAATCTATCGTAAGAGGATGGCGGAGTGTGCATGTGACGGATGCCGATATGCCTTATATGGATAAATGGTGGGTGCCGGGTCTGCAGATTGGATACGAACACACATTTGTGCATCAGGTGGCGGATTTCCTGGAAGGTATGGCCGAGGGCAAACCGGCTTCGCCTACTTTCCGTGAAGCACTGGCGACACAGTTGGTATGTGATGCGGTGCTGGAATCGGCAAAATCTGAGAAATGGCTTAAGATAAAATATTAACAGGCAATACTTAAATCGGAAAGTTGGAAATTACATACTAAATAAAAACAAATAACTTTGTAATTGATTTGGAGATAGACATGGCTACTAAAGCAGTTGCGGAAAGAGCATTCGAACAGGGGGAGGGGATAGTAAGATTGGCGCCGAACTGGGTGCCGCGTTCATTCTGTGTGCCGGGGCGACGGATCAAACTGCATCCGGATGACTATTATGCGCTGGGGGGAGAGCGGGGAGGGATCGACGAGCGTTGGTTTTCCTCGACGACGCCGGCGGACAATGGGCCGCTGACTGGGCCCAATGAAGGATTGAGCTTTATAGTATTCGAAGATAACGGTAAAACCCAGCAGGTGATGTTGAGAGAAGCTATTGAGGAGCTCAAAGGTGCGATAGTCGGAGAGCGGATCTGGAAGGAACACCAGCGCTGGCCTATGTATTCCAAATTTTTTGATAACAAAGGGGCTCTGCCTCATCATATTCACCACAAAGATGCGCAGGCCAAGCTGACCGGCCAACTGGGAAAACCGGAGGCGTACTATTTTCCTCCGCAGGCCAATAATTACGGGGGAGATTTTCCCTTTACCTTTTTTGGTTTGAATCCTGGTACGACCAAGGAACAGGTTCGTCAGTGTCTGGTAGATTTCGTGAAAGGGGACAATAAAATCACCAACATTTCCCGATGTTTTCGGTTGGAAGTAGGAACCGGCTGGGACGTACCTCCGGGAGTTCTGCATGCGCCGGGAAGTATGTGCACCTATGAACCGCAAAAGGCCTCGGATGTATTTTCCATGTATCAATCGCTGACAGGGGATCAGGTGGTTCCCAAAGAGCTGCTGTGGAAAGATACACCTGAAAATCGGATGGATGATGTGGATTGGTTGCTGGAAGTTATTGACTGGGAATTGAATCTGGACCCGAGTTTTGCCGAAAATCGCTTCATGCGGCCCAAACACGTAAAGCCCCTGGAAGAAATGAAGGCTCAAGGATATATTGACAACTGGATTACATATAAGTCCGATGCCTTCAGTGCCAAAGAATTAACTATTCTGCCGGGCAGCTCGGTTGTAATTAAAGATAGTGCCGCTTATGGTATGATTATGATGCAGGGACACGGCAAGATGGGGCCGTGGTGGATAGAGACCCCGACGCTGATCCGTTATGGACAATTGACCAACGACGAGTTTTTTGTCACGGAAGAAGCGGCACGGAATGGGATTAAAATCGAGAATCCTTCCGCGACAGACCCGATAGTCATGCTGAAGCATTTTGGACCGAATAATCCAGATCTTAAAATCTAGCCAGGGAGATCTAACACATGGTTGTTATTGAATCCTATAGTGTTGCTGTGATTATGTGCATAATTACTATGCTCTGCTGGGGATCCTGGGCGAACACGCAAAAGCTGGCTTCGAAGAAGTGGCCGTTTCAGCTTTTCTACTGGGATTACGCACTAGGGGTCCTGATACTGGCGCTGGTACTGGCTTTCACCATGGGCAGTACCGGAAGTACAGGGCGTGGTTTTCTGGACGATCTGTCACAGGCCGGCGGTAAAGCGCTGGCCTTTGCTTTGTTAGGTGGTGTGATATTTAACCTGGCCAATATATTATTGGTAGCCGCTATTGATATTGCCGGGATGGCGGTCGCCTTTCCGGTGGGAATAGGCATTGCGCTGGTGGAAGGAGTGGTGATAAATTATATTGCTAAGCCCCAGGGAGATGCGAAATTTTTATTTGCCGGGGTGGCGGCAATAATGTTGGCTATCCTTATTGATGCTATAGCTTATAAAAAACTACCCGCCCAGGGACAAAAGACCACCGGCAAAGGTATTGTTATCTCCATTGCAGCAGGTGTCCTAATGGGGCTGTTCTATTATCTGGTTCAGGCCTCAATGGTTGCGAATTTCGTCGAGCCGGAAAGCGGTAAGCTGGGACCTTATGCGGCGGTGGTAATATTTTCAGTGGGACTTTTCCTGTCGTGTTTTATTTGGAATCTGTGGGTTATGGCCAGGCCCTTTACCGGTGAGCCGGTACCCTTTGCGGATTATTTTCGTAAAGGCGATGCCAAGCTCCACCTGATAGGTATTTTGGGCGGGGCGATATGGAGTCTGGGAATGTCATTTAATATTGTGGCATCCGGAAAGGCGGGAGGGGCCATCGCTTATGGTCTGGGGCAAGGGGCGACCATGGTAGCGGCCTTCTGGGGTGTGTTTATCTGGAAGGAATTCAAAGAGGCCCCCGCAGGTACCAATAAGCTGCTAACAATTATGTTTATAGCCTATTTGATAGGTATTGCGCTTATTATTTATGCCAGGATTATCGCCTGATTTAAGTGACTTCTAAAAGTCAGGATACGGAGGTTCAAGAATGTCAGACAAGATCGTGGTTATCGGCAGCTCCAATACCGACATGATAATTCAAATGGAGCAAATACCCAAGCCGGGCCAGACGGTTTTAGGTGGTGAGTTTTCAACTGCAGCGGGCGGCAAGGGAGCCAATCAGGCCGTGGGCGCAGCCCGGGCGGGGGGGCAGGTATCATTTGTGGCACGCGTGGGAAGTGATATGTTCGGCCAGGAAGCTCTGGCCGGTTTTAAGCGTGACGGTCTTGATATAAGCTATGTTACCCGGGACGAAAAGGCACCTTCCGGGGTGGCTCTTATTTTCGTGGACCAGCAAGGTGAAAACAGTATTGCTGTCGCTTCCGGGGCAAATGCCAGACTTTCACCGGATGATGTTCAGGCAGCAAAGGAAGTGATTACCTCAGCAGGTATTGTGCTTATGCAGTTGGAGATCCCGCTGGATACTGTTAAGGCCGCGGCTGAGTTGGCCGCAGCAAATAAGGTTAAGGTAATCCTTAATCCAGCTCCGGCCCAACCGCTTGGTGCAGATATATTAAGGAATATTTCAATTCTTACTCCAAATGAAACAGAGGCTGAGATACTGACCGGAATTGAGGTAAAAAATGAGCAGGATGCAGCCCAGGCCGCTCGGAAACTACAGGAGCAGGGGGTCGAGACAGTGATTATTACCCTGGGTTCGCGCGGTGCCTATGTAGTTGATGAGACATTTACGGGATTGGTACCATCCTTCCCCGTAAAAGCCGTTGATAGCACCGCTGCCGGCGATATTTTCAACGGTGTTCTGGCGGTTTCTCTTTCGGAAGGTAAGCCTATTGCTGAGGCAGTTCGTTTTGCCTGTGCAGCGGCGGCGCTGTCGGTAACCAAGCTGGGCGCACAGCCCTCAGCTCCTCAAAGAAAGGAAATTGAATCCTTTCTGCAAGCCAATTAATAATTAAGGCAAATAATGATAAACAGAATTCCTCCAGATTACTTCCTGGAGGAATTTTTTTGATTAGATGTTTCGGTCACTGTCATCGTCCGCAGCTTCGGAGTCGCTGGCCTCATCATCAAGCTCTCCGGCGGTAATAGCGGTCTTTTCCAGCAGGCGATTTATCTTCTTGCGAACCAGAGGCAACATGGGGACATGAGAAATGCGGCGAAGTTCCCTGCGGCCGGTAGAATCGAAGATAATAAGGTCACCCGCCAGGCAGATCAGCAGCTCAAAAAAATCGGGATAGCTGGTACGAACCCGCTTGGCGCCTCGGGCCAGGGAATCATCCATACGACCGAATTGGTAATGCTCAAATTCGTTGTGGGTAATTCTCCACTTGGAATTGAGTCGGGACCAGATCCACATGATCAGATATAGCAAGGTGAGCACAATACTGACAATCATTCCCAGGCTACGAGAGTAAACCGGATCAAGGTCATTGAAAAAGTCATAAATTTGCCGGAATATCTTTACACCGTGTACATCCTTAAGCCATAAAATTAAAAACAAAGTGCCGACTATCAGCACCAGCCAGAAGATGGTAAAGTTCCGGCTTAAGTCGAAACCAACGGTGATGATAACTACCAGAAGGGTAATGATCCAGACCCAGGCGAGAGTCTCAGAGTTGCACCAGGAGGCATTTTCCGGAGCTGAGGCCTTCCAGTTGTCAACAAACCAAAGTAGATAGCCCATGACAATCAGGGGCCAGGAAAAAAGGAACTTGGGGTAGGTATAGAAAATCACTTCGTGTTTTATTCTATGTGTCCCGGTCATAACGGATCCTCCTAGAGGAAAATATTTGTTTGATTTTAATTATAAACTGAAAATTCAGCAACCTTTTTGTTCGAGACACAACTGTCGCTGTATTATAGACTTATAGCAGCTCCCGAAGAATATTTCATTGTCTAAGGGCAGAAATTTGATACAATAAGCCCAATCGTAAATGAAATCTTTATGTTTGTGGGAGTGAAATAATGCTGTATGAAGATTTAAAGGGAAAGAAAGTATTGGTTACCGGTGCCAGCAGCGGGATCGGGGCTGCGACAGCGCTGATGTTTGCTCAACAGGGATGCTTTGTGGGTGTGCATTATTTTAGAACGAAGGAAGGGGGGGAGCGAACGTTTGCACAGGTTAAGAAATACAGTACGGGCTGTTTACTGAAAGCAGATATGCGCCAGGAAAAGCAGGCGGAGGAGATGGTGCAGCAATTTGTGCAAGAAGCAGGTAGCCTTGATATTCTTATTAATAATGCGGGTACTATGGTAGGTAGGGCAGATTTGGCGACGGCAGAGCTGGATTTTTATGAGGATGTTTTTGCCACGAATGTCCGAAGCGTGTTTTTAGCAACCAGGGCAGCGGTTGAACATATTAAAAAAACCAAAGGAAATATTGTAAACGTTGGCTCGGTGGCTGGTCACACCGGTGGGGCAACTGGCTCAGGGATTTATTCGGCGGCCAAGGCGGCGGTAGCAACTATGACTATCTCAATGGCTAAGGAATTCGCTCCCTTTGGGATCAGGGTTAATTCAGTGCTTCCGGGTTTTATCGAAACACGATTTCATGAGCAATATAGCACCGCTGAGAAACGTGCATCTGTTGCCAAACAGACACCGCTAGGCAGAAATGGTACAGCGGAAGATATAGCCCGGGCGATTTTATTCCTGGCCAGCGAAAATGCCGGCTTTATTACCGGAGAATATCTAGCCGTTAACGGCGGATTGTATATGCGGGCATAAAAGAGCATACTCTCTATTTATTCCGCTTATTACACCGTTGTTGATTTATTTGGACAGAGAAGTTTTAATTTCTAAAATTGAGCTGCCAAATAGTTTTTTCGCAATAGGTTCCAGTTCCGCTTCTGTGCCCTGTAAATGGATAGTCCGGTGGATATGTGAAATTGATTCACCGGCCTTGAGGGCCGCGGCTGGTGAGGAGGTCTCCAGCTCATAAAACTGCCCGAAGGGTTCAGCGCCGGGTTCAGAGGGACCATCATTGTAGGAATTAATCACATCACCTTTATACGGTTCTTTCTGGAGTTCCCACATGGAGTTGACATAATCGGTTGTCCCTTCCGGTTGATTATACTGAATGACAGTTAATACCTGATTGTTTGCGTCGTAACTTCCCACCAGTCCCCGGGTTCTCAGGGGTGTAATACCTATCTTGCTGCGGTATTGACTGTCACCTTTAAAGAACATTACCTCTTCCTGGACGACAAGCCGGTCAGCAGGCACTTTACCGAAATAGGCGTCGTTGACCTTAGGCCCCAATTCTGATTCCGGACCAGGCTTAAATGGTATAACTACCGTGGTCTGAGGTGAGGAATTCATCATGCCTAAAATCCAGATCGAAAGCAGTCCGGAATCTTTGTTCCAGTCCTTGTCGCCCGTATTGGTCATTTTGTTGATCGACTCGAAGGCAACTGTTTTTACATTGGCAGACGGGGTGACCCCCAAGTCTTTGATGATTTCATCTTTTTCCAATACTTTAATTTCACGATCGACTTGTACCTGGAACTTGGTACCCGAATAGTTCTCCAGTTGCATTTTCTTTTTCAGAACGGCCTGGTTTTTGGTATGCGAGACCAACTCAAAGGGTTCGGTATCAAAGGGGGCTGGTGTAAACCAGTGTTCCAGATCAAAGGGCACTCCCTTTTTGAAGAAAACAGAAAATTGTCCTCCCTCGGGTCCGACCCAAAACCGATCCTCACCTCCATAAATGTTTATATGTTGTACTACTTTGCCCGAGGAGATCAGCTTGCGGTTTATCCAGCCAAAACTCAAACCTTTATCACCAGTGGCTGTGCTGGTTATGGCCCGTCCCTGCAAAAGGGGGGTAACCGCTACCTGTCCATTCCCAGCCGAATCCGATAGTAAAATTACTTCGGTGTGCTTTTTAAGAAATTCTACATCATCTCCAAATACGGTTTTAGTGGTCTCGGTTTTCTTAGCCTCGCAGCCGAACCATAAGCAAAGTGCTGCCAAAACAAGCAAAAGTACTACATACTTCATTTTTTAGCTCCCATGTAAAAAATTCCAAATTAACAAATTTACAGATGTTCTGATCTTATACAATAATGGACAATTTTGTCATTTATGTTTTACAAGAACAACCCAACAATCTTGAGTGGGACTATGTAATTGTAGTTTACCCTGGCGGTAAATCAACCGGGATTCACTCCATTTGTTTTTTTATATTTCTTGATTGAAAAACAGATCAAAGCTTTTTCAGGCAGCGCTGGGCCTTGGCAGCGTCAGCGGCGGAATCGAAGGCCAGGTTTAAGACCGCCTTTCTGCCCAGTGCTGCCCCTGAGAAACCGCGGAGGTTAATACCGGCTTCTGCGACGGCCTGGGTGATAGTGGTACCCAAACCGGGTTTGTCTGTAGCCACAACCCGGAGCGAATGCATAGATTTAGTCTGTCTAAAACCGGCTTTGCGGGCGGCCCGGAGCTCTTTGGCGCCGGAGATGCCGGTGACAAAGACAACACCGGTACCTTTCTTTTCCGGGCTGCGCCGGGCTATAACAAAATCTAAATTGACGCCCGCCTGAGAGAGGGTGTTAAGTTTGGCAGCGAGTTCGCCGGGTTTGTCCTTCATACCTGCTGCCCAAACCTGGACACGAGTGATATCGAGCTTCATGATGGATCCTCCCAAAAAAGAACACCTGCAAGAATTAAAAAAACTTTATCCAAAACCATCGGTCAATTATCATAAGAACGATTGTATGTCAATAAAAATATAGGACCCTGGTTGATCTGATGAAAAAAGTAAAATTGCTATTAAATGCGTATTATGAGTTGCTGTATGAGCGTTTAGAGGCAAAAAGCAATGATTGCGGAGAGATGGTTCGCAAGGTTCTTCGGGAGGAAATCTCCAAGCAGGGGTGGGCACAGTTTGATGAGGATAAGTTTGCAGCCTATCAGGAAGCTTGTAATGCTTTCATAATGGAAAGGCTGGAGATGTATAATCCTATTGGAACGCAGTATCTATTTGATCAGGGAAATAAAAATGAGGCGTTTGAGTTGGAGTTGATGTTGAACTGGTATGATAGCCGGAGCGAATATAGACATCTGGTGGAGTCAGCTCTAAGAAAAAGCGATGTGAAAGGTTTCGAGCAAAAACTGCCCCAGTGGGCACAAGAGCTGATAGAGGAATTTGGAGCATATCCGGACCAAAGCATCATAGCCGGCTATAAGGCTGGGCCGGAGCTCAATAAGCTGCCGGATTATGTGGTGGCATTGGTGATAGAGGATATTATTCGGATTTAGAGCGAGGCTTTGATTAAATCGGCGACTTTTTTGCCGGATTTGAGCATGCCCCCGAAGATGGGACCCATGCGCGGGATATTATAAGTAGCACATACAGACATGCCCGTGACATATAAGCCTGGATAGACCGAGCCGGTTTGTTCAACCACGCCAGCCTCAGCGGTATCTACATCCATAGGCCCTTCGCCCAGTTCCTGTTGGTGAGACCCTGCTACTTTACGGCGCAGCATGTGAACTAATTCCGCTGGGTGGCCGGTGGCATCCAGGACACATTTGGCACCAATACAGTAGGGATCAACATGCAGTTGCATGGAATTGATAGTCGAAGTGTTAACAACCACTCCCTTGACTTTCTGATCTATTACAATCAGGTCTTCTACCGCAATTAGGTTGAATATCTCAGCGCCAACCTTTTTAGCTTGAAAGGCCAGGCCGGCGGCGAATTCTATTGAATCGGCTATAAATAAATCTCCCTTTTTCTCCGTGCTTACGCCGATCTCTGCTAAAATCTCGTTATCTTCGAACACTACTACATTGCAACCGGCTGCTCCTCCCCAGATACCACCACCGACGGACAATTTCTTTTCCAAAACCAGGGTTTTAATACCGGCCTTAGCCAAATAGAAAGATGCCGTTAGTCCCGCTGGACCTGAGCCGACGATGACTACGTCATTTTCCAGGTGATTCTGAACTCTGTGGTAATATTCCTCAATAATCGCCTTTGATATTTCAGTTTCTTTCATAGTTATCCAACTCAATAGTTACTCATTTTTTGAAAAGTTTCAATTAGTGCTACAATATTTTCTTTGGGTACATCATCCTGGATATTATGCACCGTAGCAAATACATATCCGCCGCCCGGTGCCAGAGCGCCAATCCGATCTTTTACATTTTGTCTGACCTGCTGCGGTGTTCCTGTGGGTAAAATCTCCTGCGTATTCACTCCGCCCCCCCAAAAGCATATATCCTTGCCATACTCTGTTTTGATCCGTTCGGCCTTCATGCCCTGAGCGGTTAGCTGTACCGGATTCAATATCTGAACGCCAATTTCTATAAAGTCAGGGATTATATCAAAAATCGCCCCGTCCGAATGTAAAAAAATATAAAAAGGTGGCGGAAAAAATTCCCGTTGAGCATCAAATAACTGCTTGTGTCTGGGCTTGATCAGGTCCCGATACATTCGGGGAGACATTAAAAGGGTTTCCTGACCCGCTACGTCGTCTGCTTCCTTGACGACCTGCACATGCTCTCCTAATCTCTCCGCTGCTGCTTGATAGTATTGAATTTTTAGCTGGACAAATTTGTCCAGAAGTTTGACGGCCAGCTCGGGATTTAATGATAAATCCATGTAAAACTGCTCGAGGCCCCTCATGCGGCAGCTCATCTCAAAGATACCTGAGCATAGACTCTCCAAAATGACAGCATAACCGTTCTCATAGTAGCGTTGCGCCTTTTCCGCCAGACCTTCAAATAGGGCCGGATCATCACCCCGCGGCCAGGGAAAATCTTCGATATCTTTTTCCGTAATATCGCCGGCCAGAGGACTTTCCATTAAATTGAAATAAAGAGAATCTTTGGGCTTCTCCCATACCATAGACCATTCATCTGTAAAACGATAAACACCGTTTTGCTCCTTGAGCACGGGGTTTTTTCGACCGAAGTTGGGGATCAGGCCTCTAGTATCAACTTGGAGCTTTTGTAAAATGGATTCTTCCATGACGGCAAGCTGTTGAATCGTATCGTATAATTCGAGATTTGTTACCTCATGCCCCAGATGTTCAGCCAGGCGCAGATATGAATTTCTCGTAATACCTGTAACGAGGGTACTGCCCAGATCCAAAGGTATCCTATCCGGCTGCCCATGAGCCAGAGTTGTTAATACTCGTTCTCTTGAATTCATCAATCTTTTTACTCGCGGTTGGCAGGTGTTTTGTAATATGTCTTGTCAGCCCGTCGTTCCGGTACTATTTTTCCGGTACGGGTGAGTTTTTCCAAATGTTTTAATACTTCATTTTGATGCAGACCGAATACATCGGCGATCTCCTGAGCCGAACAGGGCCTACGCCGTAGCATATTTAAGATATCCTCCCTTGTTGTCGTAAATTGTTTTTCAGTATCGCTATGCTGATAATCGGCGATGATCTCGGCATTGGGGGCGATCTTTACGGCGATTTCCTGTAATTTTTCTGGGCTGACGGCTAAAGCAAAATCTTCCGTTGGCGGTCGGGTGACGGTATTCAACTGGACCCTGTCTGGTTGGATACCTTGGATGCACTCGGCTATTCTCTGGATTTCCGGCTCGGCTGTATTTAATCCGTTGATAAAAAATACCTCCAACCAATATTGCCCCCGATATTCCTGACGTAGTTCGATCAGGCCTTGCAGCATCTTTGCAAAGGTTATTTCCGAATGGGGCCTGTTGATCTTTTGAAACAATTCTTCACTGCCCGCGTCCAGAGAAGGAATAACTACATCTGCTGCCGATACGGATTGACGCACCTCGGGCTGCCAGAATAACGAACCATTACTCAGAACAGCTACAGGAACCTGAGTAATCTCTTTAATCCTAGCAATCAGTTCCCCGGTACGAGCGTATAAAGTCGGTTCTCCGGAACCGGACAGGGTAATATAATCCGGCTTACTCTGGAGACGCTCTTGTAATTCATCGATAACTTCTTCTAAGGTTACCCATTCTTTTTGCTCAATGGTTTTGCAGGTGGTCCGTGCCAGTTGGCAGTAAATACAATCGTAGCTGCATGTTTTGAACGGAACCAGATCTACTCCCAGTGAGCGCCCCAGACGACGGGAAGGTACTGGTCCAAATATATATGAAACCATATGATCTCACCAAAAGAGAATGTTAATAATTACATCAAATCGCTGCATATTAAGCATTGTTAATGCATGCAACCTCCTGGTCCGCATTCATGCGCAGTTGGACATGTACCCATCGGGCAGCCCGGGCACTGAACAGAGGAAGATTTTCCTGCCTGCGGACTAAATGTCGAAAAAACCTTTTCCAGGTCATCCGAGTTACATTTCTCGCATATATGTTTCTTTTTGCTTCCTGACTTCTCTAGAAAGCTTGATATGTGATTACATTTATTACAGCGGTATTCAAAAATGGGCATTATATATTTCAACTCCTGTTTTGATTATATTACGGTGACTAGTCTTTTTTACTTACACGATGGCGTAGGTAGGCCGCGATAAAATCGTCAATCTCACCGTCGAGCACGGCCTGGGGATTACCCACCTGATAATCAGTGCGATGATCCTTGACCATCTGATAAGGTTGGAGTACATAACTGCGGATCTGATTACCCCAGGCGATCTCGCCTTTTGCGCCGTAGAGCTTAGCCATTTCGTCATCTTGTTTTTGTTGTTCCAACCGTTCCAGCTTTGCTTTCAGCAGTGCCATTGCCAACGCTCGATTTTGGTGCTGACTGCGCTCAGAGACGCAATCAACCACAATCCCGGTAGGTTTATGTTTCAAGCGTACGGCAGTGGCAACCTTGTTTACGTTCTGTCCGCCGGCACCGCTGGCTTTACAATACAAATCCATTTCAATTTCGTCCGGATTAATCTCGATTTCCGCTGCCTGACCATGATCGGGCAGAACCTCGACGGCTACAAAGCTGGTGTGACGTCTCTTATTGGAATCAAACGGGCTGATTCGGACCAACCTATGCACACCTCTTTCACAGGATAAATAACCAAACGCATACGGCCCCTTGACCCTAAGAGTTACCGAGCGGATACCTGCTTCTTCTCCCGGAGTCAGATCGACCTGCTCATAGCCATATTTATTACGATCGAAATACCGGGAATACATTCGCAGTAACATATTGGCCCAGTCGCAGCTTTCAGTCCCGCCCGCTCCGGCGTGGATACTGAAAAAGCAGTCGCAACTGTCATTTTCCCCCCCCAGAAGCGAGGTCAACTCGATCTTGTCCATCTTTTGAGTGAGTTTCGCCACCGTATCGGCTACTTCCAGGCGGCTTTGTTCATCGTTCTCCTGCTCGGCCAACTCCCACAGAGTCTTCATATCCTCGACGTCATGGCAGGCTTTTTCCACCGGTTCGATCGTGGCCTTTAAGGCCTTTAACTGCTCGATGGTGACCTGGGCTTTTTCCTGGTCATCCCAGAACCCAGGATTACCCATTTTTTGCTCAAGCTGGATTAATTCCTCCTTACGTCCCGGTATGTCAAAGAGAGTCCCGAATCTTTACAATCCGGGCCTCCAAATCAACCAACATATTGCTTGTCTGCTCGGTATTTTCCATACCTCACTCCTGTTACGTATTTACTATAAACAAAGCCGCCAAAGGTCCCATAAGGCAGAAAATATGCCCTTTACAACTATATGGCGGCAGTTTTACCCATCGTGGCGTGCCATGATGGGTGGCGGGTTGACACGGGAGTAAGTATATATATTTGGGGTAATCGGGTCAATCATCTAATTTTCTCAAATCTGATGGGCATAGCTGTTTTATGCATATTTAATTATCGGTATATCATTATCCGATAAATACTTAGCTGCCCTGAGCGCTTCCGGAATCTCCCTTGACATTAACGTCATAATCGGGTAACCTAAAGTTATAAGTCATAGTGATATATTGGGGGGGGGCGCGAACCTACCTGTGGAATTTGACAGAGCCTTTTATCCTTAATATTTGATTTGTCTATAATATGTTGAAATATATGAACAGTAAGAACACAAGATCGACAAATTTCTTTAAATGTGCCATGTGCCTGATTCTGCTGTGCTGTCTTTGTTATACCTCTGCAGTGGCTCAGGTCACCAAAATAGAAATCGACACCCTCCGTAAAAAACATCTGCTCCGTCAACCGGATCTTACTATGATCACGGATTTTGTGAATGAGCAATTTGGTAAACTGCTCGGAGCGAATGATCCCGCCGATTTAAGCAGCATCACCCGCAAATTGGTAGTCACCGCCGAACCTCTTAATCCCCAACCGGCGACGAAGCAGTCCTATTCTGATACTTATACGGCGGCTGTTCAAAATGCTTATAAGGACGCATTTGGAAAGCTTGCGTCATTTCGCGACCAGGAATTGGCGGATCAGATAAAAAATTCCATCGTGGTGATCCTGGCTAATTGTAATAACAGCCTTATCATTGACGATCTTACCTCCCTGCTGGATGACAAATCCGAATTTGTACGTTACTGGGCGGTGCGGGGGGTGGGTATGCCAGTGATTCAGGGTTATTTGACTTCCGATGATTCGAAGGCTGAATTGGAGTTGCAAAAAGTTATAACAGGTTTGCGCAGCTTGTTACAGAAGGAGACTTCTGCTTTCGTTGTAGCACAGATTGTTAACACCGCGCCGGTTAATGAAGTGGGAATTAATTTAATTAAGGAATGTGTAACGGCACGGGTAAAGCTTTATCAAAGCTGGCAGGTGGATAACGAAAAGGCGGATTGGCAGATCCTCCAGAAAATTTTCGATATTATCAATAGCAAAAAACTGGAAGACCAGACGCAACTAGAATCGAATCTGGTACGTAGTGCAGTGGAGTTATTTTCCCTGGCCTTTAATCGCTACACCAAAAGCTTCTATTCGGAAGGGGAAAATGGAAAGACCCTGGATTTGCTGTCGGAAATGAGCCGCCGGGAACTGACCTCCTTATTGATCTTAAGTGAAATGGAATTCCTGCGCATCAGCGATAATCAGCGCCGACCGCGTTTCGCCGGATTGCTGCAAAAACAAAAAATAGAAGATATGCAAAACGTTTTTAATAGTATGGTTAGGCCTAAAGGGGAACTTGACCGTAAATATAAAATTTATCCAACTGATGCCCAACAGCCCGATCTACCTGAGCTGGGCCCTGTACCACCGGAAGTTGTCCAAAAGGCCAAAAACCTAAGTTTATTACATGGACAGCCTTAAAATAAATATAAATGGATATTTTACCATTTATTAGGGCCAATCGAATATAGGCCTGGGTTAAATACCCTTCCACGATTTTTGATCTGTAATTAAGTTTATGTAAATATCAAAAACGGTACTTGGTAGGAGAGGCTTCCTCAAACCACCAGCTATGCTGGTGGTTTTTTTATTTAAAATGAGTACAAAATAGTATTTGCATGGCAGCAGGCAAGTCGATAAAATAAGAAATGACTGTGGTTTGAAAAATCGGGACCACGGCGAAGGCTATTATCAGCCTTGATTTCAGGTTCGGCCCGGAAAGCGGCCGGATCGGGAGTTGAGGTTGTCGCCTGGGGCTCCTCGGAGGGGCCCGGACGCCGGGGAAAGCCCGAAAACCGAGGGCAAATGTAAGAAGGAGCCAAGAACCATGGGAAAGAATACTATCAATTCGTCTGTCCCTATTTCCCCATCAACCCCAAAATCCAATAAAATTGCCACCAAACAGGGGGCCGAGGTATTTATCGATGTCCTCAAAAATGAGGGAGTCGAGACGATGTTCGGTTACCCTGGAGGGGTTGTACTACCGCTTTTTGATGCGCTGTATAACAGTCCTATAAATTTCATTCTATCACGCCATGAGCAGGGCGCCACGCATATGGCTGATGCCTATGCCCGGGTCACCGGTAAGGTGGGGGTGGTTCTGGTGACCAGTGGACCGGGGGCCTGCAATACGGTTACAGGACTGGCTACGGCCAGTATGGACTCGATTCCGCTTGTTGTCTTTACCGGCCAGGTCAAGACGCATTTGATCGGCAATGATGCCTTCCAGGAGGCCGATACAACCGGTATTACCCGACCGATTACCAAGCATAATTATATTGTCAAAGATCCCAAGGACTTGGCCCGGATTATGCACGAAGCCTTTCATATTGCTCGTACGGGAAGACCGGGACCGGTTGTGGTGGATTTGCCGCTGGATGTTTCCACCGCTCAGGCACCTGTAAGTAATGCCGGAGCGGAGATAGACTTACCCGGATACAGAGTCAGGACTGAGGGACATCTTCGACAGATAAAACGAGCGGCCCAGGCGATCAACGACTCGACTCGGCCCGTGTTTTATGTCGGTGGGGGGGTGATCCAGGCGAACGCTTCGGAAGAACTGCGGGCAGTTGTGCAAAAGGCAAACGCGCCGATTACCACGACTCTGCTGGGATTGGGCTGCTTCGATGAGAATGATCCTAAGTCGCTGGAGATGCTGGGAATGCACGGTACGGCCTATGCAAATTTTGCGGTCCAGCAATGTGATCTGCTGGTGGCGATCGGGGCCCGGTTTGACGACAGGATTACCGGTGATGTGAAATGTTTTGCTCCCCATGCCCGGATCATTCATATTGATATTGATCCGGCCAGTATTTCCAAAAGCGTTAAGGTTGATATTCCGGTGGTGGGTGATGCCAGGTTCATTCTGAGAGAGCTTATCAATTATATTGAGCCATGCCCGCGACAGGAGTGGTTTGCGCAGATTGACAAATGGAAAAAATTATATCCCCTGACATATGATAATAGCAGTGACAAGATTAAGCCCCAATATATTATCGAAGAAGTTTGCCGACAAACGCAGGGTAAGGCCATTGTCTGTACGGGCGTAGGCCAGCATCAGATGTGGACGGCACAGTTCTATAAATTTAGTCGGCCTCGGCATTTTGCCAGCTCGGGAGGCTTGGGTACGATGGGCTATGGCTTTCCCGCTGCGATTGGGGCCCAGATTGCCTGCCCCAATGAGGTGGTCGTTGATTTTGATGGAGACAGCAGCTTTAGCATGACGCTGAACGAGCTGCCTACAGCGGTTGAGTATGAGCTGCCCGTTAAGGTTTGTATTATGAATAACGGCTATATGGGAATGGTCAGGCAGTGGCAGGAATTGTTCTATGGCAAGCGTTATTCCAAGTCGTACCTGCAACATCCCAGTTTCGCCCGGGTCGCCGAGGCGTTTGGAGCTATAGGAATGACGGCAACTAAAAAAGAAGAAGTTCCTTCAGTGATAGAAAAAATGCTCCAGGCTAAACAATGTTGCGTGGTTGATTTTCACATTGAACGCGAGGAAAATGTATGGCCCATGGTGGCTGCGGGTAAGGGGCTGGATGAAATGTCCGGCCTGCCCAGCGGTACCAGCGAAAGAGTATAAATGGGTGCATAAGAAAGCATGTGGGCACGTAAGAAATCAAACATGAATATAAATGGATGAGATAATCATGAAACATACAATAAGCGTTTTAGTCCAGAATCAACCGGGAGTCCTGGCCCATGTGGCGGGAATGTTCGCGGCGCGAGGATTCAATATAGATTCGCTGGCGGTGGGCCGGACTGAGGATCCGACTCTCAGCCGAATGACCATTGTAGTTTTAGGGGATGAAGCTACCCTGGAACAAGTACGAAAACAGCTGGGTAAGATCGTGCCGGTTGTGAAAATTTATGATTTTACCGGGCAAAATCTGGTACAACGTGATTTAATGTTGATCAAGGTGGCGGCTCTGCCGGAAAAAAGACCCGAAATTCAGTCGATAATCGATATGTTTCGGGCCAAGGTGGTCGATATAGGCCCGAAATTCATTATGGTGGAAGTGACCGGGCCGGAACAGAAAATTGAGGCTTTTATTGACATGTGTCGGCCCTATGGGGTAAAAGATGTAGTACGGACCGGTATGATAGCCATGCCCCGGCATCCAAAAGGGTAGGTTTTAAGCCGGTTTAGAGAGGATATGGCAGTTTGGATAGTTATTTAAGTTGTTTTTAGATAAGTTTTTATGACGTTTGAAGTTGTTTTCGAAGTCAAATCAAGGAGAATGCTAAATGAGTGAGGCCAGGATTTATTACGAAAAAGATGCACCCATATCAGCTCTGGAAGGTAAGACCATCGCTGTGTTGGGCTACGGCAGCCAGGGCCATGCCCACAGTCAGAATATGCGGGATAGCGGGTTAAAGGTGATTGTGTCTGAACTGGAGGGGACTGAAAATTATGCACTGGCAAAACAACACGGATTTGACCCCCTTTCAGCCGCTCAGGCCGTCCAGGAAGCTGATCTGATTATCGTGACAATTCCCGATGAGTTTCAAGCAAAGGTATATGAGACCGAGATAAGCCCTAATCTGAAAGCGGGTAAGACTCTGGGATTTTGCCATGGATTTAATATTCATTTCAAATATATAACTCCTCCAGAGGATGTAAATGTAGTAATGATCGCCCCCAAGGGGCCAGGCCACCTTGTCCGCAGCGAGTTTGAAAAGGGCGGCGGGGTTCCTTGCCTGGTGGCGATTCAGCAGGACGCGACCGGTAATGCTAAAAACATCGCCTTGGCCTGGGCTAATGGTATCGGGGGCGCACGGGCCGGTATTATAGAGACGACTTATAAAGAGGAAACAGAAACCGATTTGTTTGGGGAACAGGTGGTTTTATGCGGAGGATTGAGCGCGCTGATTAAGGCCGGATTTGAAACACTGGTGGAAGCCGGGTATCAGCCGGAGATTGCTTATTTTGAGTGTATGCACGAAGTCAAACTGATTGTTGATCTTATGTATCAGGGTGGTTTGAATTACATGCGTTATAGTGTCTCAAATACTGCCGAGTACGGAGATCTGACCAGAGGCCCCAGAATTGTCAACGATCAGACCAAAGCGGAAATGAAAAAGATACTAGACGAGATTTGTGCGGGCAAGTTCGCCCAGGAATGGGTTAACGAAGTCAAGACCGGCAAAAAGAATTTTCAGTCATTGTACGAGATGGATCACGACCACCTAATCGAGCAGGTGGGCCGGAAACTGCGCAGGATGATGGCTTGGATCGATCAAAAAGAAGTATGAGTAAACTGGTAAAGGAATAAACTTAAACCTAAAAGGTGATTTTAAAGGGCAAGGAAGCAAGGGAATGGTACAAAAACAGGCACGAAGTAATAAGAATGGTGAAAAAGCAAAAACCCGTGTCAAAAAGGTAAAAGTAAACGCTGTTAAGAAGAAGCTCAAGTCTTCCGGGAAGAAAGTCTCGTCAGGGCCGGCGAAGCTAAAAACGTCTGGAATGCAGAAAAGGCAAATCGAGCTGATGGACCTGGAACGGCTGGTAGAGTTGGATTTTGTGAGAACTACGGAGGCCGCGGCTTTAAATGCCTTTCGCTGGCTGGGCAAAGGGGACCGGCGCGGGGCACATGCCGCAGCGGTCGATGCTATGCGCGGAACTCTCGATTTGACCAGCGTATCGGCTACTGTGGTTTTAGGGGATGTACTTAATCCCAAATCCGACATTCAGATCGGCGAAAAGCTGGGCAATTGGACCAAAGGGTCTTTTAAAGTTGATTTGGCGGTTATACCTGTTGACGGCATTGATCTGGTAGCCCGGGGTTTGTGGGGCGCGATGACTATCATGGTTGCAGCTAGTGGAGAAAGTACCAAGTCTTCGTTAATGAATGTCCCTTGTCCACTGATGGAGAAAATTGCATACGGACCCGCTGTAGCGGCCGGGCCAGGACAGGTACATCTGGATGCATCAGTGCGTGATAACCTGGAAATCATTTCCATGAAGTTGGGACAGCGGGTGCAGGATTTGAATGTTGCGGTTCTTGATCGCGAGGAAAATCAGGACCTGATCGGCAAGATTCGCAAAGCCGGCGCATCTGTGCAGCTTATCAAGGTGGGTGAGGTAGGTGCCTGTATGGCTCCCAGTGTTCCAGATACGGGGACAGACGTTTATATGGGGATGGGAGGATCAACTGAAGCGGTATTGGCCGCTGCGGCTCTTCGCTGCCTGGGGGGCGGGATTCTTATCAGAATGGCTCCCCAAAAAGAACAGGAAAGAAAAAAAGTGGTGGAGAGTTTTGGAGAAAAGGCTCTGGACAAACAATATACTACCGAGGATTTGGCCAGGGGGGATAATGTGATCTTCTGCGCCACCGGGATCAGTGACGGCTGTATCTTACGTGGGGTACACGTGCTGGGCAATTCAGCTTCAACCGAATCGGTAGTAATGCGGGCTCGGTTCCGTACTGTGCGGAAGATTAGAGCCACACATGATCTTAGTCACAAGACTATTCGACTGCGAAGCGCAGGTGCGGAAGCAAAGTTGTAGTTATTGGCTTTCATGGGCGAGTAATTAATTGTTAGATAAGAATAAAAATGAGATGAAGGCAGAGGCCTTTGAGATCGTCGAGCCGGTAGGCAAAAGAGTGCTTATCCGTAAGGATGAAGACAAAAAAGAGACCAAGGGGGGCATTCGTTTACCGGACAATATCGAGATTCCCACCATAACCGGAAGGATCGTGGCGGTCTCGACGGAAATTGATTCTGATCCAATGGTTCCCTTAAAGCGGTATGATAAAGTCCTGTTCAATCCGAAAAATGCCATCCCCGTGGATTTTGAAGGTGATAACAGGCTTTTTGTTATAGATATCGAAAATGTAGTGGCTGTATTCCGGCGAAATTCTTAGATGAAATCAGATCACATATGCCTGGATGAAAAGCAGATTTCTGAACTGCTGGATAAAATTGCGGCGCAGATAACCGCCTCAGTACCACAGAATGAGTCTGTAGCTTTGGTAGGGATACGTTCTCGAGGTGAGGTTTTGGCCCAACGTCTGCACAAAATACTCCAGGAGAAGTGGTCCTGCGAAATTGACCGGGGAGTTCTGGACATTACCCTCTACCGTGATGATCTCAATCAGGCGGGTAAACCCCAGCCTTTGGTGCGTTCTACGGAAATCAATTTCGATATTGATGATCGTGTCATTGTATTAGTGGATGATGTGCTTAATACTGGTCGCTCGGTACGCGCGGCATTAGACGCCCTGATTGATCTGGGGCGGCCGCAAGCGATACATCTGGCCGTATTGATTGATCGGGGTAGTCGGGAACTGCCCATCCGGCCCGATTTTGTGGGTAAGAATCTAGAAGTCCCCAGAGAAAAAAAGGTACAGGTATATCTTCGGGAAGTGGACGACAAGGAAGTTGTTGTTGTGGAATAAAGTAACCTGGCACAAGGAGATATTGAGATATGCCTCAAGAAACGGCGGATAAGGCTGGCCTCAAATCTGCCCAGAGCAAGATTAAGCAAAAGTTTACTTGGCATCGTAAGCATTTGCTGTCTCTGCAGGATTTAACTCAGGAAGAACTGGTTCATATCCTGGATACCGCCGAGGGCTTCATGGAGGTCTCACGTCGTTCCATTAAGAAAGCGCCCGCCTTACGCGGGAAAGTGGTGGTGAATTTATTTTTTGAAGATAGTACCCGCACCCGCAATAGTTTTACTCTGGCAGCTAGCCGACTCAGCGCCGATGTCTTGGAATTTACAGCCAAGGGCAGCAGTATTTCCAAGGGCGAGACCCTGCGCGATACCGCCCGGAATCTGGAAGCTATGGGGATTGACATTGTGGTTATCAGGCACAATGCCGGCGGAGCGCCGCATTTATTAAGTGATTGTATCGATGCTTGTGTAATCAATGCTGGAGATGGTTATCACGAACACCCCACCCAGGGGCTGCTTGATATCTTTACCATGCGTCAGTTGCGGCAGGATATACGGGGTTTAAAGGTGGCCATAGTTGGTGATATCGCCCATTCACGGGTCGCCCGCAGCAATATTTGGGGCCTGCATACCTTGGGCGCTCAGGTTTATCTGGTCGGGCCTCCGACCTTAATGCCTTCTGCCGTCAAACAATTGCCGGTTACCGTATGTCATGACTTTGACGAGATCATTGGCGAGATGGATGTGTTGAATATGCTTCGGGTTCAGTTCGAGCGGATCGGCAGTAGTGTGTTTCCGTCGGTGCTGGAATATGCCCGATTATTTGGATTGACTGTAGAGCGGATGAAACACGCTCGACCGGACGTGATTGTCATGCACCCCGGACCGATTAATCGCGGCCTGGAACTGGAAAGTGAAGTCGCCGACGGACCCAACAGCACTGTTTTACGTCAGGTCAGTAACGGCTTGGCTGTACGCATGGCGGTATTATTTTTAGTTAATCAGGCGGCTAACCTGAAGAAGAAAACTGATAAATGAGTTAGCGAACAACGAATATATTTGGTAAAGATGTCAGTGGGAAACTGGGAAAAATAAATGGCGGAATTACTGATTAAAGAAGGTCGAATTATCGATCCTGCTAATAACCTCGACATGGTGGGGGACTTATTGGTTGATAAAGGGAAAATAACCCAGGTAGGAAAAGTTACCGATACCGCTCAGGCTATCATCAGTGCCCAGGGATTGATTGTAACGCCGGGTCTGATTGACATGCATGTGCATTTGCGTGAACCGGGCGATGAGGAAGAGGAAACAATTGCCAGTGGTTCCGCCGCCGCAGTAGCTGGGGGTTTTGCCTCCGTTGCCTGTATGCCCAATACCGATCCGCCCATCGATAATGAGGCTACTGTCGATTTTGTTTATCGACAGGCGGCCTGCGCTGGTTTGGCCAATGTTTTTGCCACGGGAGCGATTACCAAAGGACGCCAAGGAAAAGAATTGGCCGAAATGGGTCAGATGGTCCGCGGTGGGGCGGTTGCCTTTACCGATGACGGCAGCGGTGTGCAAAACCCGGCGGTGATGCTCCGCGCCCTGCAATACGTACGTATGTTTGATAAAGCAATCCTGCAGCATTGCCAGGATAATGCCCTCAGTCAGGATGGGGTTATGACCTCGGGTTATCAAGCTACGGTGCTGGGACTTCCCGGTATGTCCCCTTTGGCGGAGGAGCTTATGTTGTATCGGGATGTGCAGTTGGCTAAGCAGACCTCCGGTCGTCTGCATGCTCAGCATCTCAGCACTGCCGGTGCAGCTCAGATTGTTCGCAACGCCAAGCAGCAGAATATTCATATCACCGCTGAAGTTACCCCTCATCATTTGCTTCTTACTGACCAGGCCTGTCAAAATTACGACCCTAATTATAAAATTAATCCTCCTTTACGTACGCAGGCGGATATTGAAGCCTTAAGGCAGGCGGTGGCCGATGGTACCATAGACTGCCTGGCTAGTGACCACGCCCCTCATCTGCGCAGCGAAAAGGAGTTGGAGTTTTTGCATGCCCCGTTTGGTATTATCTCTCTGGAATGTGCCCTGGGGCTCTATGTAAAGGCCTTAATAGACACCAAAACCATTACCTGGCCCCGCTTGATTGAAATGATGACAATAAATCCCGCCCGAATTCTGGGCATCGACAAAGGCACCTTAACCCCTGGCGCCGATGCCGATATTACTCTCATTGATCCGAACCATCCCTGGCGGGTGGACGTGGGCAAATTCAAATCCAAAAGCCGCAACTGCCCTTATGACGGCTGGGACCTTAACTGCCGAGCTGTCTGTACTATTGTGGGCGGCAAAGTACAGTTCCAATTGAAGTCGGACCCATGCCTTTCCTGATTGACGGGTATAATGTTTATCATGCTGCCGGTAAACTCTATGAGCAGTGGTCTCATATAGCCCCGGCGACGCTGTGTGAATTAATAGCTGAAGATATGCGTCGAGTGAAAGATAGGGCCACTATTGTTTTTGACGGTGTCCGGCCCCGTGACTTTTCAGGTCATATAGAACCAGCCGGTTTTGTGAAAATTCTTTTTAGCGGGCCCGATTCCGATGCCGATTCAGTATTGGAAAAACTTATCAAAAAAAATACAGCCCCCCGTCGTTTACAGGTGGTAAGTTCTGACAATGCTGTACGCCGGATGGCCCGTCGGCGTCGATCTGTCTCATTAACATCCCAGGATTATCTTCTAGGCTTAAAGGTTCGTCAGGAACAACCACCACCTCCGCCTCCGGAACCACGTGAAAAACTCCGCGGCGTTCCGGAAGGTGAACTAGGCACTTGGCTGGACCTGTTCGGTATCGATTCGGAAGAAAAAAACGATGACACGGGTATGATAGAATTTTAAGCCGGGTCAGTTCTGTTGCAGGTACTTTCGGCCGTCTTTAAGCCACCTTATTAAACAGTAGAGCACACATGTAACGTATTGTAATGGCAAATTAAGGATTTTTCATAGTAAATCCATGGTAAATAACAAATAACGGAGCTACCCATGTGGATTACAAATTGCCTTGTTGATCTGAAAGCCTCTGTCATAGTGCTTTTGGTAGTATCTCAAGGTGTGCCCGTCTCGGCCGACACCCTACAATATTTCCAAGACGACATGGCAAGCGCATTTTGTCCGCCGGTTGCAGGCTCGTTTTCCTAAAGCAAACATTACCCTACTGACATGTGGTTGGGGTTCACATCGGTCTATAGATTTTCTGAAAGCACCGCCTGGCCATCCCTGCAACTATCAGGAAAAGGTTCTCGCTGTCAAGCCCGACCTTATCGTCTCGGAATTTGTCAATGATTGTTCATTGAATACCCAAGTTGTGGAAGAAGCCTACAAAAGAATCTTAAAGGATTTTCAGGCAATCGGTGCCGAATGGATTATTTTGACTCCGCATTATACCACTTTTAACGTGTTCTCAGAGCGAAATGTTGACGAGGACCCTCGCCTATATGTTAAGATGGTCCGCCGCTTTGCCCGAGAAAATGGAATTGCCTTGGCAGACGCCTCCCTCCGCTACGAACATTTATGTCGCGAAGGTATCCCCTGGTCTAGCCTTATGGTCAACACCGCCAATCATCCCGTTATCCGCGGGATGGCAATCTTTGCAGATAGCCTGATGCTCCTGTTTCCTGCAAATACGAAGTGACGCATCGAAAAATATTATTGCCTTGCGCATACGAATCTGTGAATTCATCTTGGCTTTGTTGAATAAGTTACATTAGGGGGCCCACCAGGCTATGGAATCGGAACCGTCGCCGGTAAATATCTTCTCAACCACAGTAAGTGACTCAAGGTCAACCACGTGTACCCCATCGGTGTGTTCACAGCCGACAAAAACCCGCTTGCCGTCCGGCGATATTTCCAAACCGATAGCTCTGCTGCCTACAGGCAAACGTTTGATTTCCTTCAATGTCGCAACGTCGATAACTATCAGCTCACCCTTCTCGGCCCAACTGGACACCAATGCTCGTTTTCCGTCGGGAGTAAAACGAATTCGTACCGGCATACCAGGGCAGGGAAATGTTTTTACGGCTTTGTTGGTTGGAACATCGATAATTGTGATACTGCCTGCGGTTTGATTACCCACCCATAAATGTTTATTATCCGGTGTAAACGCCATCCCCTCCGCCCCTTTGCCGCACGGAATCTGTGTAACAAGTGTGCCTGATTTTCTGTCAATAACGGAAACATTTTCTGTCGATATATTGGCCGTGTAAAGATACTTGCCGTCCTCTGAGACCAGAACCATGTGCGATATTTTGCCGTGTGTAGGGATTGCCCGTATCATCTTATTGGTAGCGGTATCGATCTCGACTACGAAACCTGTCTGGCCGGCTGTAAAGTAAACATATTTACCGTCCGGCGAGATAGCTGCCCCATGAATTCGATTGTATTTACTCGTGGGGATCTGGAGAATATGTTTGCGCTTCACGATATCTATTACTGATATAGTGTTTCCGGGTGGCCGGTAATTGGAAAGGTAAGCATATCGGCGGTCCTTGGAAAGGACAATTTCATGGGGATTGGGGCCTGTATCTATCTTTGCCAGTGGCTTATAAGTCTGGGCATCCACGAACGACATAGTATCTTCATGTTTATTACATATCAGCAGAAGGGGCTTTCCAGGTTCTTTCCCACTGGCTTTTTCCTCAGAACTGCCCAGGAGCTTGACCGGATCTCCTATCTCGGCAAGCACATCGAAAGGCGGTTCGACGCCACGGTGACGAGACGTGAAGAAATTAAAAACAAGAATGCCGTCCACTCCGTCCTGCCAGAGCTGTCGTGCAATCCGACGGTAGCTCTCGCGGTCGCGGGCAACTTCGATGGACGCATAAAGAGGATAATTTTTAGGTATAGCTTTGCGATACTGCTTTATGGGCAGAGGAAAGTCATTACGCAGGTAATGCGAAACAACGATAAAATCGAGCAGATCCTCATTAACCCACGTGACTGGATCGAGACCGATAGCAAGATTTTGCTCGGGCCGAGCCATCACCCGGGCGCATAGTTGTAGAGGCCGACCGCGCTTGCGGCCAACTTCCTTCGTCATCGCCCGAACTTCACGTACCCATGATGTCATTGTCTCGATGTTCTGCTTTTCGGTGCCCGGTTTGAAGTACATGGGAAACCGTTGAAAATCCAGGTCCAGACCGTCGATATTATAGCGCTCACAGCACTCACGTAACTGGGCCAGCCGATGCTCCCGTACTTGGGGCACCGCAAAATTCAAACCTCCCGGCAGCCAACTTGCCACGATAGGACTGGTATTGGGTCCCAGTATATCGAGATATATCTGCGGTAGCGGATCACCGGCTTTCCCGATCCGCCATTGCGGATGGTTTTTCCAAAACCTAGAGAAAATCAGGTGATCGTCCTGCTCGACGGCGTGTACCTCATTCGGGCGAAAGGAAATAAACGTTTCCATGCCGCGTGCCCGTGACCGTTCAACTATCAAATTCATAGGATCATGACCGGCTTCTATGAGCGAACGGATATTGACAATTGCGCGTTCGCTTGTTTTGGCTTTGGCGTCCAGGGTGATCTTTGCAGCAAGGGTGGAACTTGCATATTCTCCGATCATATCACCGATCTTGGTCGGAAAGTTCATAGTCATGCCGAAATTCGGGCTCATAAAAAAAGTGGTGGCACCGGCATCTGCAACTTCATCCACATATTTGTTCAGCCCCGCGGGACTCATGGGGGCGTCGTCGTAGATAAACATATTATTCGCATCACTGTTGTAGATGAGACGACGCGGTGGCTTCGATGTGCCGGTGGCTTTCTTTCCCTTCAGGGGCAATAATTCTACCCGCCTGAAAAATATCTCTGCTCCTTCGGACTGTATTTGAATGCGCCCTTTGGAAGGACGTGTATTAAAGCTTTCATTAACAGTCACTCCGTTGAGAATTACCTTGATATAATCTCCGTCGGCAATGCATTCATATCGGTTCCATTGACCGACTGGTTTTTCTATATCATCCTTGCCGCGGAAGTCTTTGATGTCCCGCCAGTTGGGATCGCGGCCGAACCAGTTTATTCGACCGGAATGAATTGTTACCATCTTGCCACAGGGCTGATAAACATAGCGGCCGCCGGATTTTTCAGGCCTTACCGGACACGTTATGGCATAGGCCTTGCTCTTATCTCCAACCACAATGAAATCGCCCGTACCTCCCTCGATAATCTGGCACTCTATTGAAAACAGCCACAAACCATGGAATGCTCCATGTGTACCCACCGAGTGCACAAGAATACCGCAATCTCGCGCCTTGTGCTCACGGGGCGGATATGTTATGGATCCCCATTTAAACTCTGCGACCAGATGATAATTGCGGTATTCATTTTCTGTTGTCACACATCCCCACTCTTGCCCTGAGATGCGTAGCAATCCGTCCTGCACCGTGAAAACCCCACACGGATCATTATCCTTGCCGCTATTTCTTAAAAATGTGTAGAATCCATCCAGGTTGCTGCCGTTGAAGAGCTTTATCGGTGCTTGACCCTTTGTGCTCAAATCAATCTCTTTTGCCTTAACCTTCCCTGTTGTTAAAAGCGCGACAAAAAGCAAAACCAACATTAAGGCAGATCCCCTGCCTGAAAAATTTAATGATCGCAGCCCGTAATATATGCTTCGTGTCTCTGCCATATATATTTCTCCCTAAAAACCTCTGTGTCTTTTAGCTTTCAGAATTTAGCAAATGCCTCTTAAAATCGCAAGTATCCTCAGTCTCTTCAATATTATTTGTTAGAGCTCTTAAAAAGTAAACCTCAAAATATTGTTATTGCTATTAAACAAAGAATTTTTCATTTTTTGCCGAAAGTAATATTAGTTTTTATAGTATTTTCCTTGACTGAAGTTTGAAAACGAGGTAGTATTTGAAATTGTATCGTATATTAAGAACTGGATACGTTGTCCGGTAATACGGTATTTGGGGCGAGCTGTTACAGTTTTTTAAAGGAGTAAAATATGAAGAGTCTCAGAGCAGCTTTTGTGGTTGTGTTGCTGGTTGGTATGGGCAGCGGCATTGTCATTGCCAACAAAGCAAATGAAGGAGATGGAATCTGTATTACAGTTGCGCCCAGTACACTTGTTTTGAGCAGTTACGTAGATAGTATCGTGGTGCATACCAACATCCCCGCTCAATTGGTGGATCGGTCCTCGGTAACGCTCGATGGTATCGTACCCTATGCGGTCGGAGCCGATGCCTGCGGTGACTTGGTAGCCAAATTTGATATAGACTTAGTGAAAGAAATAGTCTCGCCTGGTTCTGTAACTTTGACATTGAGTGGATTATTTTTAGATGATACTCCTTTTGCCGCTTCAGATACAATTATGGTAAAGGAATAATTCTTATTAATAGGATAATACAAAAGGAAACACGAAAGAGATTGTTCGCTTCTTTCGTGTTTCCTTTTTTTTACATGATCATGCCAATGAAATATCCTGGCTGATATCCTTACTTGTCAATTTTTCCCGCTGGTCACACCCGGCCACTCATCTGTACGGAAAGGAGAAGCGGGTAAACCATCTTTATTGAATAAGTTGGGCTCTGCATCATTCGACCAGGCAAAACGCACTGTTACCGGATGAGGTACTTCCTTACTTGATACCACTAATGTCTCTCCTTCGATGACAGCTTGAGCGGGAACAAAATTTTTGTCTTTGCCTGCAATAGTGAAAAACGTCAAAGGACCATCACGGCTAACCAGTCCTCCTATAGCGTAATCGAAATATAACCTGATTTTATCACCTTCCCCCTGCATCGATTTATAGATCGGGCCGGAAAAAACACCTGCTTTTCCATAAGCCTCGGAAAGAGCCCATAAGGCCAATCGCTTGCCGACGTCTTGTTTATTTGTGGGATGGATATTATCTAGATCGCCGATATCTGTTGTCACCACCATACCGGTATTCTTTACGGATTTCAGAGTTAGCAACTGTGCTTCCTGCAATTCCGAGAAACTGCCGTTATTGCTGTAAACACGCCAGGGAGCGATTTGCACGAACAGAAACGGAAAATCTCCCTGCCCCCAGTCCTCACGCCAATTGTGTATCATAGCGGGAAACAGTTTGCGATACTGATAAGCCCGGCTGATATTGGATTCACCCTGATACCAGATAGCCCCTCGTATAGCCAACGGAATCAACGGGGCAATCATCCCGTTGTATAGACTGGAGGGAGTATGGGAATGGCCGGGACCTATGGGAGCCCAGGGACGACGAGGTATAGGTTTTTTTTCGGCTTGTGCTTTTTTGACATCCTCTTTCCATTTAGCTACAGCTTCCTCATGCTTTTTCATAGCTTGGGGGTAAATAGCCACTGCTTGTTTGAACCGCTCCAGAATAGGCTGATAATCAGGGTCGGACTTCAGAATTTCCATTTTAGTCCAAGACTCCGCCGGCGTCCCTCCCCAGGAGGTATTGATCAGTCCCACCGGTACTCCTAGTTTTTGATACAGTTCCCGGCCGAAAAAGTAACCCACTGCTGAAAATGTTGGAACGGTTTCCGGAGAGCAGATCACCCACTGTCCCTTACAATCTTCTTGTGGGTCGTCGGCAACTTTTTGTCCAACCGTGAAAAGACGAATCTGGGGGTAATTCGCTGCGGCGATCTCCTGCTGGGCATTATCGGAATTTTTCACTACCCATGCCATATTCGATTGTCCTGAACAAACCCATACTTCACCTATGAGTACATTATTAATCGTGATGGTGTTTTTACCACTCACGGTGATGGTATAAGGTCCCTGGGTATGAGGTGTATCGATTCTGACTATCCATTTACCTTTATCGTCGGCGGTGCTTTGCCATACCGCTTTATCTTCCCAACTGCCTTTGACGGTAACTTTTTCACCGGGATCGGCCCAGCCCCAAATAGCCTCTCGTGGCCCTTCCTGCAGGACCATATTATCTCCGATAATCGCCGGCAGCCGCACCTCACCATCCACCGCTGTGAATAGAAGCCCAATAAAAAGCAGACATAACAAACCAAAATACCTTCGATTTTTCATGACTTTTCCCTCAATAAAACATTAGTAATGAATCTATTACAGAGGTCGTTCCACCCACTGTAGCGGGCAGATCCCGGTACCCATCTCCACAGATAGCAAGAGCCTGTACTATATGGACATTAATCAGTCTTTACAAGAAAAATTCGTACTTAACTGAAGCTGATTTGTTTCACCTATTAGCTCGGGAGAATCCTTGACAAACAATAGCTGAATAACTTAAATTTTATTTGTGGACTTAAAGGTGAAAATTTGGCTCTCGGACGAATTGGGCAGAGGCTTTCTGGGGGCTGGTAGATATCGGCTCCTGCGGGAGATTTCCCACCAGGGCTCTCTCCAGAAAGCGGCTTCCGAGTTAGGAATCAGCTATCGCAAGGCCTGGGGTGATATCCGGGCTATGGAGGGTAAACTGGGCTTTGAGATAGTCCACCGGCAACGCGGCGGCACCGGCGGAGGCACCTCAGTGCTGACCGATAAAGGCCGCGAACTGCTCGAGGCTTTTGGCCGTATCCAGAGCAAAATTCAGAACCAGGCAAAGAAAATATTCAACCTTGAATTGAAAAATGCTAAACTAAATTACTCTAAATAAACATGAGAAATTGCCCCTATCTAATCGGGGCTAAAACTTAAGCTTTAGCAGAATGCGAGCGTGGCGGAACTGGCAGACGCGCAAGATTTAGGATCTTGTACCCTAGAGGTGTGGAGGTTCGAGTCCTCTCGCTCGCAGTGTTACATTTCTTAGTGAGCTGAATGGGCGGTAGAGGACTTGAACCTCTGACCTCCTGCTTGTAAGGCAGGCGCTCTAGCCAGCTGAGCTAACCGCCCAGTGATACAATCCGCTAATTTACGTTTTTTTTCAACCTTGTCAACAGTCTTATTTTGCTCGGCTAATATTATATCAAATTAAGCTTTTATGACAATTTTGACTCAATTTCTTTCAACACCCTCATCGACTCCTGTGCGATTTTCTCGCCCCCCGGTGCAAAATCGAACACCTCCAGTGATACCCATTTTTCATACCCCAGATTTTTCAACATCTGAAATCCCGGCACAAAATCGTTTACTGAATTCCCCGTACCCAGATATCCCCCGTCCATCTCCTGCACATGCACATGAAATAGGTGATAGAAATATTCTTTGATTATCGCTTCAAACGGTTCGGTCTCATCCAGTGTATTATGAAAATCGAACATTACCTGGATCGCCGGATGATTCACCTCCCGCACAATTTCCATTGCTTCAGCCACAGTATTTACCACATCAGACTGTGTTTTGTCCAGATGTTCCACCAGCACTTTCAGATCTCTTTGCAGGGCGTGGTCCGCTACCTCTGCCAGGCCTTCCGCGAAATATTTTTTGGCATCGGCAATACTGATATCCATCGTACTGCGCTGTTTTGGAGATCCGAAAATCATCACCTCTCCGCCCAGGTCGCCACACAGATCGATCAGTTCGTCAAAGTAAGCCCACGTCTTTTGCCGGACACTTTTATCCGGCGTGGTAAAGTGCAAACCTTCCGGCGGCGCGGCCAGCAACCAGTGTAATCCGCAACACTCCAACCCCTGATCTTTCATCACTTTGACCATCTCCCGTCGATCTTCCGCCGTGAGATCCTTTACCCCTTCCTTTACCAGTGAAAACGGTGCCACTTCGATTCCTTTATACCCCGCCTCCGCTACGACCCGGCACTGTTCAGCCCAGCTCTGTCCCTGCATACTCTCGTTGCACATCCCATATCGAAATCCACTCCAGTTTTTACTTGCTGTCATTTTTATCTCCCACTATTTATCACATTTGCGTCTGGAGCAGTAAAAAATGCCCCACCAAGGTGATGCAGACTCCGGCCTTCATCTTTTTCTATCAGTAGCCTTTCTTCAAAAGCCCCTTCCTGTGCCGCCGCCGCTACAATCTCACCAATAAATATCACTTCCTTATCATCTATTTCCACTTCCCGTACTACTTTGCATTCCAGATAACCGATACAGCCTTCCGGCACCAGCGCCGCCACCTTTTTTCCTGCTATTCCCTTGATGGACAATTTCTGAAATTTATCAATTTCATGTCCCGACACCGATCCTGTTTGCCGCACCAGTTCCACCTGACTAACATGCGGCACACACACGATAAATTCTTTTTGGGCGGTTATATTACTTCTGGTCTTGTGCTTTTTCGCTACCACGCTCATCATCAGCGGCGGCTCCTTACATACCGGACTGTTCCACGCGATAGGGGCGATGTTGTTGATTCCCTTCTCATCCCGGCTCGCCAGTATCACCACCGGCCCATGATTTATCAGCCGGTAACTTATTTCTATGGGTATATCAATATATGTCATTTGTACTCCCTGCTATAAATAATCTATATGTGAGCAGATTACCAAAGATGCTACTGTGGGTCAACCTAAGCTTTTGTAGATTTGATAGAATTACCACGCCCACGATTCGGGCTTGATAGTGGTGCGGATCAGATCCTCCAGTTCCATTTGTTCCCAGCTATAGCCTCCCCCCATACCCCCGCCATACATTCCACCGCCCATTCCTCCCCCATAGCCTCCCATCCCGCCTCCATAGCCGCTCATCCCGCCCCCGCCAAACCCGCGTCCTCCTCCTTGCAAACCGCTTCTGCCGCCCCGACTACTTAATCCACTGGAACCACTTCGCCCGTACCCGCTTCTGCCCCCACCATAGCCTCCAAAACCTAAAACCTCATTTCTTGGTTTGATCACATCTGCCGCATAAGAACCTGCCGATTCTATTGGTAGGGAGAATTTCTTCTCAATATTTCCCTGAGATTGCTCGTAAAGAAATGAGGAAACTTCTGCTATAAGAAAGTCATCATACGTAACCGGATAATTTATGAATATCCCCTCGATATCTGGAAAATCGACCTTTCCGGCCCCACCATATCCGGGTGCTGAACAAAAATAAAACAGGAATATCAAAGCATAAACTAAAGACTTGTCCAAAGAACAACTTGGAATTGATTTTCTGTTACTACTGCCCATTATTTGGTCCTCCCAGGCTCAGGTATATTTATAAATTTCCTGAGAGAGAAATATCCAGTTGTTACAAATAAATTATACTTCCGGATCTTTGATAGTCAAATCAGTCTAACAATTATTTACTTATGTAGATAATGTTTAAGCAGCTTTGTGGATTTTCGCCCTCTGCCCTTGGTGGATGTTATCATTTTGCTGATTTCTGAACTGCATCCATCTCAATTTCAAATAGCAAATCATCCCGGCAAATATCACTTTCCATCACAACAACCGGTAGGGGGGGGATATGGTTTTTTATAAAGTAATTCTGCCACACCTCTACGGTCTCAGCCCGTTTGACATAAGCGGTTGCCCTTGTGATATCCACCCAGGAAAAACCGCGGGACTCCAACGTCGTTCTTACCACTTCCATTGTCAGATCTATTTGGGCCTCCGCGTCACCCAGATGCAGCGTCTTACCATCCGGCGCAATACTGGCTGTTCCTGATATAAATAATCTTCTATTATCAGGTGTAACCATTTCCACCGCCCGACTGAACGAACTGCCGTAATCCATCGCCGACTTCTGCAAAGGAGATTCCACCTCAAATACTTCAACTTCTTTCCCTTTTGCTTTCACAGCCCATAGTCCGCTCACCAGTGCTGCCCCGCTGGCTTGGCATCCTCCCACTCCCGTGCTGGCGGGAAAAACCCCCTCGGAAATATTCCTTTCCTCAAAAAATGTATTTCGTACCTTGTTAAAATCGTCATACCATTTAAGTATATCCTTATTATAAAACCAGGTACGTACCACATTACCAAATTCCATCTCCTGCTTGCGTAGCGTTGCTTCCATTTGTTCGAACACAGCCCGGGTTTGTTCAGCGGGTGTCTGTTGGATATCTCCGGGGACAATGTTTCCCCCTCTAAAGTAACGGGCGTAATCATCCTCAAAAATACTACCGATTATTTTTCCTTCCCTTTTGACACATTCCACCGGCACTCCGGCAACCGCCCAAAGATGAGTTCCATATAAATTATTGCCCTTTCCTCCTTCCACCCAGGTCACCGGCCATTCGATCCCTTTCATGACCTCTGCCAATTCTTGCATACCCCTGCCTTGCAAATTTGCTAATCCCAGCACCTCCTGACAAATCACTTTGATATCTTCCGCCTGAACAAAATCAGCTATTCTTTGAAATAATTCCCCCCTGGTTTCATTTCCGATTGGCACCGCCGTAATAAAATATTCCCGGCCCGATTCCCTCGGCAACTTAGTAATATAAACCCCTGCCTCACTGCTTTTTTGCAAGATGCCTCTTCCTATATGTTGATCTGGTTTTTTCAAAGTTTCTTTGTGGGATCCTGGTTATATTAACTATACCTGCTTACTGCGACAGAACATATTCCGCCAAATCGGCTATTTCCTGTTCTGTCAGATTGGAGGTCTTACCGTGTTTATCTTCCGGATTATATTTGCCGACAACTTCAGCTATCGTTGCCGCCCGTCCATCATAGAGATACGGTGCCGTCCGCCAGACTTCCCTGAGTGTGGGCGTATCAAATTCCTGGTTTGCCTCTGACCCCTTACCTGTCCCTACGTTATATATTTTTAAGTCTGTAAAAAGATTCCCTCTGTGACAAGCCCCACAACCTGCCCCTTCAAAAATCTTTTCTCCCCGCCGCCCTCTGGCGCTTAATTTCCCCCCAACTAAATATGGACTGCCTACCGCCTTCATTGCTCTAAGGTACTCGTCAATCGCCTCCGCGTCAGTTTCCGGTCTAACCATAAATTGTATATAGCGCATTCCCGCCCTCACCGCTGTTTCTGCACAATCTCGTATCCCCGTAATCATCGCCGGCGGCGTCTGATGCGCAAACAACAGACTCTTGGTATTTTTCGGATTACCTATGCCGTCGTTGAGTAAATCCCAATTCAACCCGTCTGTCCGCCCCCCGGGATGACAGCTCGCACAGCTCTGCCAATTCTGAAAACAGATGGTAGCATCATGAAAAAGCATCTCCCCTCGCCGTACTGCCGATAGATTAGTATTAGCTCCCAACTTTATCGAGCGAGACTGCCGATTATTTTCTGGGCCAATCCCTACCACCCCTAGGCTGTCACTGAAATATTCCGCTGCATACACCTTATCGCCTATTATCACCAAACCTCTCGGACCATTTCCTTTCAGCGGCACCCGCTCCCGTACATCCACCAGAAATGAGAGGGTATTAGGTATGTCTTGGCCGCCTGGGGCATACCCATCTTTCTTCTTGCCTGCTTCGGCCTGAGCTAATTTTTCATGAAGTTTTTTTCTCTCTATTATGCTGATCTCATGGCTGCCCGCCTGCGCAACACAAATATATTCACCGTCTGCCGAGCAGGATACTCCCCACGGATTTCCCGCCCCCAGATCGACATCATCCAACAGCACCGTATTGATCAATTTCTTACCGGCCCCGTCGATTATGCTCAGGGCATTGGTATTCATCCAGCCCCGTTCTAACTGCGTTGTCGGCAGATGATAGCGCGCTAGGATATGAGTAACATAAACATAATCCCCCTTAGGACTGATACAAATATCCTCCAGTGAGGTTGCCCCGTTTGGCAGCCGGATGGCAGCGACAGTTTTCTTTTGTTTCGTATCGATTACTGACACCACTGCCGCCGAATACTCCCCGTTAGCGCTGCCCGTGGGTAGATGATTGGCCACAAACAACGTCCCACCGTCTCTGGATATAGCCGCGGCCACTGGTTCCCGCGCTACCTTAACTTCATATTCTTTCTTACCCGAATCCAGATCTATACAGCTAACCTGGTCGCTGAACCGGTTGCAGATATATAGTTGCTTTCCATCGGGACTCACCACTGGCCCGCAGGGACTGTGTCCTGCTGGAATGGCTTTTATTACTTTGAATTTTTTCAGATCGACTATGAAAACTCTGCCTTCAGATAAACCACCGGTAACGTAAAGATAATTACCATCAGAAGACAATACTATCCCGCTGGGCTCTTTCGGCAGGGAGATTATTTTCTCAACTTTTTCCTTCTGGCTGCAAAATACCGCAACCTGCTTACCTGTTTCCATCGCAATATAAAGCTTTCCACTTCCCTCGTCCCCCGCTATAGCCAGGGGGGAAAGATATTCCGACTCAGCCATCACCGCAGAAACACCAATAAAGCAGATAAATATACCTGGCAGGAGCCTCCACCCCCATCCTTTTAAATTGATCGCATTGAAAGTATTCATAAAAGCTTTTTTATCCCTCGTATCATAATTTTAACGGCTGTCATATATCTTTCCTCCCTTGCGTAGTACTGCCCGATTATCTAGCTCCACCTTCTGACGTAAACTGTACATTCTTTGTCGCTCTTGATCGGCCGGACAATACTTGAAATCAGCCATATCCGCCCGTGGCCGACAAGCCAACTGTTCCTTACCCGCCTGAATAATCGATAATGCCTCCAGATAGCGTGGATCATTTTTATTGTCAAATACTTTCAGACACGGACTCAACTCCGGTCGGTCAAAACTCACCTGTGGCCCTCGGTTTCGATTGCAATCAGCTAGTTTCTTAAAAGGAATTTCCGTAAGCTCACTCAACCGGTTGAGTTGTTGATTAGTCAAAGGGCAGCGTCCAGCCATATTATGTGGATACGCACTGGCATAGTAAGGATAATATGGCGCATTAATATCGATCCAGGTAACCAGCCGGGCAAAACTTTCCGGATCTAATTTTATTTCATAATGCCCTTTCAAGATCATTTGAATCAATTTGCTGGCATGGGAGCCCCAGGAATAAGCTTTTTGAATCTCCGCCGGCCCCGCTCCGATGGCCGTAATATATTTCTTCCGCCACATCTCGTTATAGGAAGTATTAAACGTAAGAGTACGATCTCCGGCCAGATTTAGTTTTGCCCCGCCTTCCGTTCCGTAGTCGTGGCACTGCATACAATATTTATTCAGCACCGGCTGTACCTCGGCGCTAAAATTAAACTGCCGCGACGCACCATACCATCCTTGTAATTCACTGGGTGCCCGCTGCAAAGCTATCGGCATTGAACGCTGTTTTTCTGACGGACTTTGCAGACGAGATTCATGACAGCCCACGCACCCGGTCCTCTCCCCCGGCTGCACCAGCGTACCGCTCCGCATTGACTGAATCATCATCCCCTTTTCGTCCAGCAGTTGAAAAAAGACAAATTTATCCGCCGGTACAGAAAAATAGGCCGAACCATCCTCCTCTACCGGCACCGTACCCAAAATTCGCTTGTTGGTAAAGTTATGCCAATTCATCGCCGGACTTTCCCGCCCCATCCCTTCCCACCTTACTTGGGGTGCGAAAAATCGTTTTTCAGGAGATTCGACCACACGCAGACTCTTCACCGCCCCGTGCTTCACTCCCTGCATGTGGGTTCCTTCATAAACATTCACCACATAAAAATAACCCGGTTGATTCTCAAAATTTCTACGTGACGGTATTACTGGTGGCCGGCTTCTTGGCCCCAATGGCATTGGTTCAAAACAACTCTCTTTTTCTGCGTGCAGCAATATTTCATTACCGAAAACATCGATCAGGTATATCCCCATATGTTCTCCCCGACCCGTCTGTCGGGAGCATAGAAAATATTTATCGCTAAGCGGATACGGATCTTCATATTTGGGTATTACTTTTTTGAAATTATCAAATCCGTATTTCCCTGCATACCAAAGAGGTATTGTTTTCGATCCGTCAGCCCCACCCATTAAATCCAATACTCCTTTGGGCCAGGTATTCACCACAGGTTGCGCACCGTCCAGTCCCAGACGACGATCCACTATCGTCATTGCCCCCCACGGCCGATCATGGCATGAACCAAAAACACATACAACCTGTTGAGTACCCGGAATAGGCCTTGCGTCAAACACCCCGCCGGGAGAGACCGTGTTATTACCCCAATACAGAGCATGATTAGTCCCGTCTGGATTCACCGTCCACAGACCCTGCGCATCTCCGAAGTTTCGATCCACATATTCCCAACGGTCGTACAAAATCCGCCCGTCTGGTAAAAGTGTCCCGTGCCCCTCGAATAGCGTGTTCTTGCCGATCTGATGAATATTCGCCCCGTCTGCATCCATCCGGTAAAGGTTGGCCATTATATGCCGGTTACACATGCAGAATTTCGGCTCCCGCGTAGATGAAAATACAATGCTGTTGTCGGGAAGATAAAGCGGATCTATATCCGATACCCTCTGGGCAAAGGTAAGCTGCTTCAACCCGGTACCATCAACATTCATCTCAAAAATGTGATAATCGTCTTTTTCATCTTTACGAATGGAACAAATTATTTTCTTGCCGTTAAAATCCAACTCCGGATCACGCACAATCCCTTTCTCTGTCTCCAGCAGAGTCTTTATTGCCCCACCTTTTCCGAAGTCGATTGTTTTTAATGCCCCGCCGCCTGCAAAGCTCTTTTCATTAATCTCGCCCACCTGAAATAAGGTCGCGGTATTATGATGATCAGATTTATACTGCTGATGCACTACATAAAGAATCGGTTTTTCGCATACCAGTGGATTTCCCGTCAAAACCTTATAACGAAACTCCTCCATCTCCCCCAGCAAATCCTGCCACTTCTCCAGCGCCTCCAACTCATCCTTCAGACTATCCCGAATCTTTCCCCAACGCTTCTCATTTTCTGTTAACTGTTTCAGATAATCCTGACCTTGCTTATATCTCCGTGGATATGATTTCGTAAGATCTTCTAACGCTAAACGCAGCGATGATAAATTTATCTGTTTAATTCGTTGCCGCGTCTCTCGTAAAGCTAACTGACGGACTTGTTTAGTGGACCGTACCTTTGTCAAATCCTGATCGGTGGTATTCTTTGTTCTGACATCACCAACAGTTACCATGGCTTCGTTATCAATCTCACTCACCACTCGAAATCCCACGTTAAACACTCGCTGCCACTTCGGATAATCCAGCCGAAACGCGCTGCGGCAACGCTTTGTTCGATCGAAAAATGATCCCCCTCTCACTACCTTTCGTCCCTCATCTCTCGGATTGTTTCGGCCGTCGTCCTCACTATAGGGATAGGCACGGTAAGTGCTCACGGTCCACTCCGCCGCGTTACCGTGCATATCATATAAGCCCCACGCATTAGGTTTATATTGCCCCACCTCTCTTGTTACGATTCCTCCGTCGTTATAGCGTCTATCCGCCCGGTCTGCCCCTTCCATAAATAAATGTTCCAGCCCGCCGGTTATTTGCTTACCCCCACCTTGCTGTCCTATGGTAAAGGCCTTATCGTTCATATTCGCCCAGGGGGAAAAATCATCATTGAGCCCGCCATAGCTCAGCATGGTTTCCGTTCCCGCCCGACACGCATATTCCCACTGCCCCTCACTTGGCAGCGTAAATTTCATACCAGTTTTATCCGACAGCCACTCGCAGTATTTCATAGCTTGTTCCCAGGACACTCGCACCGCCGGCTGTTGTGGTTCATTTAGTGTCAATCCTTTATCATCATCCCGCCCATGCCGTTTCGTGTAATAGCGGCTGTCATGACTGGGATCGTATCGCCTGAACTGCCCATTGGTCACCTCGTACATCCCCATCCAGAACGGCTTATTCATAACTACCCGTGCCCGCGGCCGCTCATCCGGCGCCTTCTTGGCCTCCCCTATAACAAATTCTCCCGCGGGTATATAAACCAGTTTCATACTGATTCCCCCGCCCAAATCAATAACCTTTGCCCTATGTTCCTTTTCATTCCCTGGCTTGTACTCTACTGCAGTTGACCAGCCGGAAAGTCCATCTTCTTTTTTCTTCTTAGTTTGTTTCGGCTCGATAAATTCACATTTCTGATTCTCGATAGGGGGGATAACCTCCGGATCTATCTCCGGCCCGCCGTATTTCCTCCGCAACTCCATCCGCCTTTCATGCGCCTTATCTGGAATCGGATATACTTCCCCCCATGTCCCATGACACGGCCCGTTCAAATCTATCCACGTCACCAAACGATCTAGCGCTTCCTTATCAAGATGTGCTCCCTTATGTCTTTTCTTCATCATTTGCATAAGTTCGCTTGTATCCGCATGATATTCCCCCGGCACCAGCATACTCACATCATCTTCAACCCCCACCCGCCTGATATAGGCAATTAGTGCTTCATAAGCCGGACTATACTTTATGTAACCCTGAGTATCTTTATACATTTGCGGATTCATCCTGCTCACCGCCAGCGGACTAATTAATCGTCCCCGATATCCCTTTACCTCCTCTATCGGCCTAAGGTCCGGCCTATCGACATGTTCACCGTTATGACATCCCACACAATACTTATCGAGAACAGGCTGCACCTCCCGGGCGAAATCGAATCCCCGTGCCGGGCCATACCAGGGTGTTATTTCTTGTGGCTGTCTCCGCGCCGCCTTTACCAGCGTTGCCTCCGCCACCTCATCCGGCCCTTCATGACACCCCACACACGAAAGTATCTCTCCCGGCATCGCCGTAAACCAGCTCCGCATCAACTGCACTGCTTTCCCTTCTTCGTCCAGCGCCTGCAGCGCCACCGGTGTATTGGCTGGCACCTTAAAGATCGCCGATCCATCATCTTCCAGCGGCACCGTCCCCAGAATCCGCATCACTTCCCACGGCCCCCCATAGCCGATCTTATCCGCCCCCGCCAATCCCGGATAACCAAAATGATACGCCAAAACCCTAAGGCTCTTAATCGTCCCCTGCGGCACCCCCTCAAGTCCACCCCCCGCATATATATTGTGCAGATACACGACTCCGTCTTTGCGTTTCAGGTCCACCCTGTCACAGATTACCGGCGGCCTCTTCCTTTTCATTATAGGTACCGGCTCAAACAGGGCATAACCGGGTTCTTCATGTATCAACACTAAATTATCGAATACATCCGCCAGATATATACCCCAATTGGATTGCAAATCCATCCACCCCGAAACCAGAAAATATTTATCACTCAACGGATAGGGATGCAGAAATTTCGGCCAGTCATCATCTACCAGGTTATCACGTATCTTGGGTGTTATCACCTCTCCCTCTCCGGAGATACGTTCTATTAAACCGTCCGCCTCATACCATCCCTTGCTTGTATCCACCAGCACTAGCTGCCCCATCTTATGTACCCCATGATACCCTGACAGAATACATATGAGTTTCTCACTTTCGCCCGGTAGGCAGCGTGGAAAATATAGGGAATTGGGAAACCACGAATCGCTCCCATACACCGCTCGTTGCCCCGACCCGTCGGGATTCATCACCATCAACTGCCGCAAAAATATGTGATTGATTCCTGTATAATCCCAGCGGTGATATATAATCTGGCCATTCTCCAGCATACTCGGATGTAGATCATGGTCCTGATCAAAGCATACCTGCCTCATCCCCGTCCCGTCGGCATTCATCATATATAGGTTTGTTACCCTCCTATAGCCATGCCAGCAGGGCACTGATTGATACGAGGCCGTACTACCGAACACAATCTTCCCATTCGGCATGTAGCACCCGTCGAAACAGTCCACATCCTTTTCCGCTCTGCTTACCTGCCGCAGCCCCGTCCCGTCTGTCTTGATTTCCCACAGCTTCCAGTTCTCCTCATCCGCCTGGGTAAACAATAACCGCTCCGCCTCCCAATCCAGATCGACTTCCCCCACATAACTCCCATCTTTCGGCCGGTAAAACTTCGTTAGCTTTCCTCCCGGCCCCACCGGAGCCAGAATCGCTATCTCATTATCATACCCCCTCCGCTTCAATGAACTATTACATTCATGGTTACTGGGAAACCCAATATCGTTGCCCATGGTATAGTAATTATTATAATATTGATAATTCCCTGCCTTACGCTTGACAATTAGCAGCCCCTTAACATCCAACAATGGATTTGCCAGCAATGCCTCCCGCCTCAGCGCCCCGATCTCCTCCTTAAGCTTTTTTAAGTCTGCTTCCTTTTTATCCCCTGTTTCCTTTTGAATTACCTCAAATTCCTTTTCATATTTTCCCAGACGCCTTAAATATTCATCTCCCTGCCCATACTTTTTTGGATAACTTGCCCTCAGGTCCTCGATAGCCTTCCGCAACCCCTTTATATTCAACCTCTCCGGATGTGCACCCTCCTTCGGGGCCCTGACTATTCCGAGGTTTTCCTGTTGATCTCCCGCCGCCGCCCACACCCAACCAGACGCCACACACAGTAAAATCAAAACCAATTCAACGCAGGTCCTAAGTCTTCTTACTGACAAATTTATAGTCCTCTGCGAAAATCAATCAACGTTAGGTATTAAAAACACGTTCTGGACAAAGCATTATGCGGCTAAAGGATTATAGAAAAAATACTTGCCTATCACAAGGTTATATATAAAATATGGACTTTCATATACCTATAAACAAACGCTGAAATTTCTACAGCAGTGAATCGATTATTTATGCCTGAAAAAATTGTTTACCGCAAACTCTCCCCCGAGGACATCCGCCTGCTGCAGGATCAGGGCTGTTCCGCCCTTGACTGGGACTGTGTTCAGGTCGAAGAAGGATTTCGGCCCATCCGCGTACGTAATACCCACTTTGCCGGCACCATCAAACTCGGCCGCCATACCGGGGTTTCTCCCGCCGATTCCGGCCCTGAAAAAATCAGCGGTATCTTTAACGCCTACCTCACCGATTGTACCCTCGGCCGCGACGTTCGCATTGCCAACGTCGGCGTCCATATTGCCAACTATGACATAGCCGATAACGTTGTAATTGAAGATGTCGGCATTATGGAATCCACCCCGGCCGCCACTTTCGGCAACGGTGTCGAAATCGAGGTCCTCAATGAGGCTGGCGGCAGGGAAGTCATCCTCTTTGACGAACTTTCCGCCCAGTTTGCCTATCTGCTTTGTCTGCACCGTTACCGGCCCGAACTAATCGAGCAGCTCAAGATACTAATCAAAAACTATATTTCTGAATCAGTTCAAAAACGCGGTCATATAGGTGCTGCCTCTCAGATCCGCTCGACCAGGGAAATCATTAATGTACGTATAGGTGAAAATGCCCGCATCCAGGGTGCTTCTTCTCTATCCAATGGTACTATTCTAAGTTCCCCCGATGCCCCTTCTCTGATAGCCTCCGGGGTCATTGCCCGCGACTTTATCTTTGCCGAAAACGTTTCTGTTACCGACGGTGCTCTCTTGCAAAAGGTTTATGTCGGTCAGGGCTCTCGCATCGGCAAACAATTTTCCGCCGAAAATTCCCTCTTCTTTGCCAACTGTGAAGCCTTTCACGGTGAGGCCTGTTCCATCTTTGCCGGCCCTTATACCGTCACCCACCATAAATCCTCCTTATTAATTGCCGGGCTCTTCAGTTTTTACAACGCCGGCAGCGGCACCAACCAGTCCAATCACATGTATAAATTAGGTCCCGTTCATGAAGGCCGCCTCGATCGTGGTTCTAAGACCGGTTCCTTTTCTTATATGATGTGGCCTTGTCATGTCGGTCCTTTTTCGGTTGTGCTTGGCAAACATAAGACTAATTTCGACGCCTCCCTTTTCCCTTTCAGCCATCTCGAAGCCAGTCAGAATGGCAGGTGTTATATGGTGCCCGGCCTCTATCTAAACACCGTCGGCACCGTCAGGGACGAGGCAAAATGGCCCACCCGCGACAAACGCCCCGCCGCCCATCAACGTGACTATATCTCTTTTCACACCTTAAGCCCCTACACCATGGGTAAAATAATTGCTGCCTCTGCCGCCTTGAACCAACTGCGTGATACCACTGATCCCGACCGCCTGGAGATTGCCCTTTCCGGTGCCTTGATCAAAAGACCTTTTATCCGTGCTGGCCTGAAGTTCTATCGCTCTGCCCTTCAAATGTACATTTTGGAAAAGATATTCGACCGGGCCCGGAAAAATGAGCAGGTATCCCTGGAAAATATCCGCCGGAGTTTCTCGGTAAACAACAATGCCGTTTACTCCGAACAATGGGTCGATATTGCCGGCCTTTTAATGCCCATCGATCGTTTGCGCGACCTCCAGGACGATATAGCACAGGGACGTTTAGCTGATATTCACGCCTTCAATCACCGGCTTCAGCAAATCCACGACGCCTATCTTGACGACGAATGGGCTTGGGTGGCGCATAACTATGAACAGGTTTTTAACGCAGATCTAATGAATCTCACCAAAGATGACTTGGTACAAATCGCCCGGGACTATTTAAAAGCCAGGCAAAAGCACCTCAATCAGGTTATCGCCGACGCTCAAAAAGAATTTGACCAACAAAGCCGCCTCGGCTTCGGACTCGACGGCTCCCCCGGGGATATACTTAACGATTTCGAACAGGTCCGGGGCTCATTCGAGAAAAATCAGTTTGTTGTCCAGGTGAAAAAAATCCTGTATGATCTGGAAAAACAAGTGGAAATTTTCATAAATAAGCTCAACAGTTGCTAATTCATATTTACCACAGGAGACTTTTATGTCGGATGTAGAAAGTAAAGTAAAGCAGATCGTGGCCCAGACCCTCAAAGTTGATCCCTCCCGCATCAACGATGACGCCCGTTTCGTCGAGGACCTGGGCGCCGAATCGATCCAGAGCATCGAACTGGTCGCCGCTTTTGAGGAAGGCTTCGATATTGACATGGACGAGGATGCCGCCCTGGCCGTCAAGACCGTAGGCGGGGCGATAAAGTTCATCGAACAGGCTATCGCTTGATCTGCTGTCAACTATTTTAACCATTCTCTTTATAACAATAAGCTTGAGAGGACCCTATGAACACTTTTAAACTCCAGGAAGTACCCGAACCTAACTTGTTAACGGATATGTTCCCCCATACCACCCCTCCTCACGTTGTTTTTACCGAACCCGTTACGGAAAAGTTAAATGGCAAAGACGTTGAGGTAAATCCTGACGATATGAGAACCCGGGACATTCATATTACCGATACCACTTTCCGGGACGGCCAGCAGGCCCGCCCTCCCTACACCGTTGCCGAGACTGTGGAGCTTTTCGATCTGATATCTCGTCTGAGCGGCCCTCGCGGTGTCATCCGTCAAACCGAGTTTTTCCTTTATAGTCGCAAAGACCGCGAAGCCGTCGAAAAATGTCGCGAACTGAATCGCCGCTTCCCGGAAATCACCGGCTGGATCCGCGCCGAAGCCGGCGACCTGCATCTTGTCCAGGACATGCAACTACCGGAAACCGGCATGCTCACCTCCTGCAGCGACTACCATATCTTCTCCAAGCTCAAACTTGATCGCCGCAAAGCCTTCGACAAATATATCGGTTTAGTCAAGGATACTCTCGACATGGGCATACGTCCCCGCTGCCACCTCGAAGACGTCACCCGCGCTGACATTTATGGCTTTGTGATTCCTTATGTCCAGGAGCTCATGCGTGTCTCTGAACAGGTGGACGACAGCCTCAAGGTAAAGATCAGACTTTGCGATACCATGGGCTTTGGCCTATCCTATCCCGGTACCTCCTTACCCCGCAGCGTCCCCAAACTCGTCTTGGCCCTGATCTATGACGGCCACGTTCCTCCCGCTCGCCTCGAATGGCACGGTTATAACGATTTCCACAAGGTCCTGATTAACGGTTCCACCGCCTGGATGTACGGCTGCAACGCCCTCAACGCCACCCTCCTAGGTATCGGCGAACGTACCGGCAATCCTCCCCTGGAAGGGGCCCTGATAGAGTATATTGGCATTAAGAGAGATATGTGCGACATCGATACCACCGTCATTACGGATATTGCCCGCTACTATCGTTCCCTGGGCACTCCCATTCCTGCCCGCGCTCCCTTTGTCGGCGACGATTTCCCCAAAACCCGCGCTGGCATCCACGCCGACGGCCTCGCCCAGGACGAGCGTATCTATAACATCTTCGACACCACTACCTTGCTTCAAAGATCTCCCCAGGTCGTCCTCACCGACAAGTCCGGCTCCGACGGCGCCTATTTGTGGGTGAACAATTACCTCGGCCTCTCTGGCTCTCAGAGATTGAAGAAGACCAAGATGGTCAAAATCATGCGTTGGGTAACCGACCAATACGAAGTGGAGAACCGCACCACCGCCATTTCCGACCAGGAACTTATCGACCTGGTTAAAAAACATATGCCCGACGAATATGAAAAAGCCCAAAAAGAGGGCCGCCTAAATCCTTAACATACACAACCGCTGAATAATCTGTCACATGCTGCGCCTTACAGGTAACATGCATTTACTTCCCAGTGTAGGGTGGGGCTAGCCCCACCATTTGTTCCCTCAATTCATCTTCTTGGGCTTCCTATTTCTTTCTGCATATCAACTCGCCTTTCCCGACTGGAACAATCAGAGCATCAACCCTTTCATCGGCCAATACTCGATCAAGCATAGGCCGCAGTGTCTTCTCATGGTCGATAGCATTGTCGGCCACAAATATACCTCCGGATACCATGTTGGGGATGACGGCCTCATAACAGGCAGTATAGATTTGCTTTTCCGTATCCAGAAAACAAAACGCCACATCCGCACAGTTACCAAGATGATCCAGCGCATTACCGTGCACGAGATTTACAACATCACCCACCTCTGCCGCTTGGAACGTCTGCCGTGCCAGCTCCACCTTCTCGTCTAGAAGTTCAAATGTCGTTATAGTACGACCGAGCACTCTGCACGCAATAGCCAGCCATAAAGTTGAGTATCCTCCACTTGTTCCGATCTCTATATAGCTTCCTGCCGGAGCCATCGCTGCCATAAGAGCAATGAACTTACCTGTCTCCGGCGGAATCTGACGCAGCCTCTGCATGCGATCTGTCCCGTCCCTGCGGTCCCGCGCATCAATCTGCTCAAGCTCCGCCATTCTACGACTAATACACTGTGGTATCTGATCAAACATTATCTATCCCTGATCCTCTCAAATAATTATATAATATTTATTGCCAATATCCCCAATCTTAACTTTCGCAGTTTTATATTACGCTTATCGGTGTTAAAGGGCCTTCTTGCGACGGTTTATATTTTTTGCTGATTTCGGGTAATCCCCCGAAAGTTATTAAAAATCAGCTATCAGCGTCCATAGGCCCTTTCTTACAATTATGTCAGAATATTCAACAGGCAAAAGTGCGAAAGCACTCCCCAATGATATCACACCAAACCAATTTAACAAGTATTGCGTTTGTCAGTACTGCCAAAGTTTAACTAAGTGCCCCATGTTGTTTACGATATATCCAAGACTTGAAGTTTACTGCCCCGCCTCAACTTGACTGTTGGTGGTTTTTCGTATTAGAATTTCTACTCGGTCAAGCATTTTCATATCACTTTTATCGGAAAGTGTCCAAAACGGTAAAAAACAGAGCCGTAGTACCTTGACATCCCCAATGGCCTGGGGTATTATATCAGCTTGGGCGGTGCAATTTCAGATGCCCTTATTCATACGGCGGACTTATAAAGGAAGTCGCTGGTAAACAGGAGGAACAACTATGATTTCGAAAGAACACAATCGTCGTGAATTTTTGGTGCAATCGGGCGCGTTGGCCCTGAGTGCCGCGTTGGCAACTGCGCCCATGGTTCAAGCGGGTATAAAATCTCAGGTTCAGCTCAGTACGCCCTCTGCCGAAAAAATCGGATGGCGTATTAGCTGCCAGCTCTACACGTTCCGGGACCGCAGTTTTTACGAGGCTCTGGAGGTTCTTGATTCCCTGGGGATTTGCAACGTCGAGCCGGCCTTCTTTTTGCCGTTGGACAAAAAGCGTCCCGAATTAAAGACGAGCGAAATGTTGCCCCCGGCCGTACGTCGGGAACTGAAAAAAAGACTGGCAGATGGCGGCATGAAAATGCCTACCTACTACGCGCCGCTCGACGGCAACACCGAGAAATTCCGTAAGATATTCGACTATGCCAAGGAGATGCAAGTGGAGACTTTGGTATCTGAGCCTCCGGCCGAGGTATTTGATCAACTAGAGCAACTCTGTGAAGAGTACAAGATCAACCTGGCGATTCACAACCATCCGAAGTCGCCGAAATCGATGTATTGGCGGCCGGAAAATGTTCTTAAGCTCTGCCATGGACGCAGCAAGCGGATTGGTTTTTGCTGTGATACGGGGCACTGGGTTCGATCCGGCCTGGATGCCGTCGAGTGCCTCCGGAAAGCGAACAAACGGATCATAACAATGCATTTGAAGGACGTCATAGAGGCTGGCAACCCCCAGGCCCGCGATGTTCCGCTGGGTACCGGCAAGGCCAACTACGCCGCTCTGTTAAAGGAATTGCATTTGCAGAAGTTCCGCGGCGTGATGACGATCGAATATGAACACCTGTCGGATCAACTGTCTCAAGACGTGGCTCAATGCGCAAAGTTCGTGGAGGATTTTGCGAAAACGGTGTAAAAATAAAATTAAAAATGGTTCCAGTTTGTTAACTTTTGCAGTTTTATCTTACGCTTATCGTTGTTAAAGGACGGGTCGCATGCTTTCGCGCAGCGTACGCATGTTTTGTAAAGTGTAATTGTAGATGTGCCACGGCCATCTTGGCCGTGCTCTCCTGTAACCTAACACCTAATTCTTATCTCCTTACCTCCTTACCTCCTTATCTCCTTATCTCCTTATCTCCTTATCTCCTTATCTCCTAACTTCTAACTCCTATTTATCGCGGCGTAGCCTCTTGGCGAAGCCGGAGCTCCTGACTCCTGACTCCTGACTCCTGTCCACTACCATCATACCTTCATCCGCTAATTTTTTCAAGCAAATATACCCACTTCTAATCGGCCAAACATGATCTTCTCGTCAACCTTTAGCCTCAGGTCTCGGGCCTTAAGCCTTTTTGCCTTTTAAATAGTGACTCCCCACCTACCCCCATTAAAAACATATAAAATATAACACACTTTTAGTAAAAAGTCAAACAGTTTTGCGAAAAAAACATGCAGTTTCCAGAAGAAAATGGAAGGAATTAGAGAGAGTTTAAGCTCTTTTTTTAAGTTTTATTAAAAATTATACCATTTAAAAATAAGGACTTACGACATTTTCCCCCAACGCACAATAAAGAGTTACGTTAATTCTCGCCTTCCAAAACAAAGACTTACGACTATTTTCTCTTCGAATAATAAGGACTTACGGCAACTAAAATTCCCGGCATAAAACAATGACTTACAACAATTTCTGCTGGCGCTAAACAAGGACTTATGGCAATATGACCCTCGAAAAATAAGAACTTATGTTAATTTCTAATAACCTAATTTGAGGACTTAGGCCACTTATCCAAACCGCCCTACAATACCATATCAATAGGAATTTCTATGTCCCGATTCATACTTAAGCAATAGGAATTACTTCGTCATATTCAAGCTTATCAGCCGGGTAAAATTCAAATATATACGATTTGCATGTGCCGGGCGAATTGCCGCAACTGAAGTAATTGCATTGTGTTATAAAAACTCAATCGTGTCTGTCTTTGCACTTGTCCAGTTTGTCTTCGCAGCGGTCGAGTTTGTCTTCCAGCTTGTCATTTTCACGCTCTTTTTTCGCCAGGCGTCTTTGGCAGGATTCTAACTGATTGCGCAGCCATTGAATTTTAGCCGCCTGGTCCTGCGGTTCACCCTTGATCGGGCCAACATGCCTATGATTATCTCCCAGATCCACCAGTGGTTCATCCACTTGTAAACTAAAGCAACCAACTATAAATAAAAGACTTGCGATAAAGCATCCGAGTAATAATTTCCTGACCATGATTCTCTCCTTAAAAATTTTCTCATATTTTACCTGGTAATATTATAAAATCGTCATCATACCAAAGAAAATATTCGTTTTTATGGTATATTAAAATACTTATAAATCCTTATATAAATAGGATTTATTATTCATGAATTTGTGATGATTCCACAGGAGTTTACTTGTTATATCTGTTGATCATGGGATGCACCGCCAGCGGTAAGGGCAAATTGGCCTTCGAATTGGCCCAAAGGTTGGCTGGTGAAATACTTAGTATCGATTCGATGAAGGTCTATCGTCGTATGGATATCGGCACGGCCAAACCTGATATCGAAAACCGTAAGGCCATAAAACATTATCTTGTCGATGTTTGTGAACCTTATGAATCTTTCAGCCTGGGCAGATATGTTGAATTGGCTGATGAGGCAATAGCTAAAATGCAGAGCCGAAATTGTCCGGTGATCGCGGTAGGAGGCACGGCTATGTACATAAGGGGGTTATTGGAGGGTATATTCGATGGGCCGGGAGCTGATCCGGAAATCCGCGCCAAACTTAAACGGGAGGCATCAGAATTTGGTTTGGAGGTTTTGCATAAGCGCTTGGCTGAAATTGACTTAGCAGCGGCCCAGCGGATCCATCCGAACGATGGCAAGCGCATCATCCGCGCTTTGGAGGTCTATGAGCTTACCGGTAAGGCAGTGACGTCATTGCAGCAGCAGTTTAAGAGTGGTAAGTATCGGCAGGACTGGAAGTTAGTGGGGATAAGACGTGATAAGGAGGACGGCAATCATCGCATTAATATGCGGGTCAAAAACATGATCGAAAAGGGACTGGTAAGGGAGGTTGAAGGGTTGTTAGCGGAGGAAAGGGGGATGAGTCCGCAGGCGGCGCAAGGTGTTGGCTATGCGGAGGTTATAGAGCATCTAAACGGTAAGATGAACCTGGAAGATACGATTGAAAAGATCAAAATTAATACCCGTCGATTTGCCAAGAGTCAGCGCACCTGGTTCCGCAGTTTTGAAGGTGTTAATTGGATTGATGTAACTTCTGAAACTACAGTAACTAGCGTTGCCGATCGTGTGATGGAATCTTTGGGATTATAATGGTTTCTGCAGCGATATGGCCGGGGAAATTTATATTAACATAAGTTCTTATTTTTCGAGGGTCATATTGCCATAAGTCCTTGTTTAGCGCCAGCAGAAATTGTTGTAAATCATTGTTTTATGCCGGGAATTTTAGTTGCCATAAGTCCTTATTATTCGAAGAGAAAATAGTCGTAAGTCTTTGTTTTGGAAGGCGAGAATTAACGTAACTCTTTATTGTGCGTTGGGGGAAAATGTCGTAAGTCTTTATTTTTAAATAGTATAATTTTTAATAAAACTTAAAAAAATAGCTTAAACTCTCTCTAATTCCTTCCATTTTCTTCTGGAAACTGCATGTTTTTTTCGCAAAACTGTTTGACTTTTTACTAAAAGTGTGTTATATTTTATATGTTTTTAATGGGGGTAGGTGGGGAATTACTATTTAAAGAGAATAGAACACGGATTTCACTGATACGACTGATTTTCACAGATTAGAACTATATGGTACTGCCTCATGATATTGGTAAAGCTTTCTTACGTTTATAAACATCAACGGCTGATTCCAGCACGCTGTTACGCTGCTCGGTCCAGTCTTGACGCACAAGGTCGCTGAC
>Ga0272442_10000506_pt1 | contig 62791 bp, 64 predicted proteins | sample SSMForm2O_FD_200262 | JGI IMG/M metagenome (GOLD analysis project Ga0272442, IMG submission 200262) | Marine sediment archaeal communities from Little Sippewissett salt marsh, Falmouth, MA, United States - SSM-Form-2O | ecosystem: Environmental > Aquatic > Marine > Wetlands > Sediment ...
GACAATATAAGTTCCATCCGCAACGGGCTGGGCCTTGACCTGGTCCTGGAACACATGACCCGCAAGCGCACAATAGAGCTTGGTGACACGACCTACGAATATATCTGGAACGCCGCGGGCGACGCCAAAGTGTACCGGCGCGCGCTGACCGATAACGCTGGCGCCGCGGTCGCTGCCGACACCACCGGGCCGATCAACTGCTCCGCCTGGGAGGATGTACCTTGATTCGCCCCTTCTGGTGGCAGCCGGGCGAAAGCAACGTGCCCGAGTTCCCGCGCCCGGTCACCAGCCTAAGCGCCGCGGCCGGTGATGGCGAGGTCACGCTGACGGTTGTGACCCCTAACCCCACGGACGTGGTCTACGCCCGTTACCGCAAGGGCGGTGACGGCTGGAGCGCCGAGGACGAGTCGCTCAAGCGCACCGGCGACGGTGATATCGTGGTCGGGTCGCTCACCAACGAGCACGGCTACGAGTTCATCGTCTACGTCAAGAGCGGCAGCATCGAGAGCGAGTGGTCCGACCCCGCTTTCGCCACGCCCACCGCGGGCACGACGCCGGCCGGCATGATCAGCCTGCCGCTGAAGTACCTGCGCGACACCGTCGCGGCCTCGAGCACGTTCCAGGGCTGGGTGGGCGTGGCCAACGCCGAGGAGGCCGCCGAGCGCGTCCACTACGTGGCGGTCGAGGGCGCCCAGATGCCGTTCGCGCTGGTCGACTGGGAGGCGAACTTCGCGCGCCGCGCCGAGGGCGGCGGCACGCGCTACTGGTTCGCCGGCGAGGGCGACCTGGTGCTGGTCTTCCGCGCGGCGGTGAGTTCCGACGACGACGCCGGCGAGGCGGCGGTCAAGTTCCTCAACAAGTGCGGCGGCGTGATCGCCGACATGGAGGCGATCGCCGGCACCGCCGGCTACCTCGACATCAGTGCGATCGAGCTGCTCGACCCCCCGTCGCGGCCGGAGCGCGACGAGAAGCAGGCCAAGACCGCCGCCGGCGGGGATCTCGTGGGCGACTTCTACCAGGTGGCCTATCGCGTGGCCTTCGGGAGCGCGTGATGTACGCGCTGATCACCACGATGGACAAGCGCCCCCCGGGCCTGCGCGCCGCGGAGTGGCGCAATCTCCTGCGGGCCGCGTGGTTCCACGCCATGCGCATGTGGTTCCGGTTCGTGCTGCCCAAGCACTTCACGCACCGGGGTGCGACCGAGTACGGCTACCAGGAGCGCAGCGTCCTGCACACGCGTAAGAAGCTGCGCAAGTTCGGCCACACCTATCCCAACGTCTTCACCGGCAAGCTGCGCGCCGAGGTCCTGGCCAACGCCACCGACATCCGCGCCACGGCCAAGGGCGTGCGCGGGTACCTGCACGGACCGAAGTACCTCTGGCAGTACCGCAAGAATTACAGCCAGCCCGACAAGGCCAAGGAGCTCACTGCCGTGAGCGACGCCGACCGGGAGTTCATCGCCGAAGTGATGGACAAGTACATCGCCAGACAATTGCGACGCGCGGGGATCCGCGACGTGGGTGCGGGACATGCGGTGCCCGCTTAGGAGGGTTACAGGATGAGTCTTTCCAAGAAGTTCGTTCCCTGGGGCGTCAAGCTGCACGCCGAGACCGCGCAGGCCGGCGGCGCCGTCTACATCGAGCCCCAGAGCCTGGGCCTCAACAGCCAGCTCGAGACGCGGCTCAGCGGCCCGGCCGGGGCGGTCTATCGCTCGTTCGGCGCGCTGGTCAGCGGCGCGCCGGTGCTGGCGTTCTCGACGCGTGACCTGAAAGCCTTCCTCGACGAGTGCGGCGTCGAGGGCATGAAGATCGACGCCGGCACGAATCCCGGCGCGGTGGCCTACTGGCAGAAGGTCGCCGAGGGCGGCACGCGCATGGCCTACAACGGCAGCGAGCACATCTCGGCCACGATCGCCAACGGCCTGCTGGTGCCGCGCAACATCTCGGTGGACCACCAGGGCGTGGCGGTGCTCTCGGCCGAGGCGCTGGCGCGCAAGGCCGGCGCGACCGCGCCGCTGACCTTCAGCGAGACCGCCGACCTGCCGAACACCGACCCCGACGCCGATGTCGAATGGGGCATGGGCCCGCTGGACCTCAACGGCACGGCCTTCGAGGGGCTCCGGGACGTGGGCGTGGACTTCGGAATCCAGGCGATGGCCGAGGGCGGCGACGGCGATATCTTCCCGACGCTGACCTACATCGACGCGATCACCCCGGCGATCACCGCGACGGGGCTGCACGCCGACATCCTCAACGTGTTGACCGAGGAGGGCAAGTACTACGCGGCCGAGACGGTGGACCTGTCCTTCCGCAAGAGGTCCGAGGGCGGCAGCTACGTGGCCGACGGCACCGAGCAGCACATCAAGCTGCTGTTCGGCAAGTGCCGTGTGGACTGGACGGAACTGGCCGACGGCACGCTCGCCGTGCGCCTCACGCCCTGGCGCACCGCCGGCGACACGCCGGTGGCGCCGATAGCCATCGACACCACCGCGGCGATCGCGTAAGGGGGGCGACCCGTGTCGGGACTGGTCTACTACCTGCCGGGCAAGAGCGCGGTCAAGCGCGAGGACGCGCTGGCCGCGGGGCTGGGCTACGCGATGGAGCGGAAGCTGGTCTCGGCGGGCATGTCCAGCGGTCCGGACGGCGCCGGCGGCGCGGCGTGCATGTTCGCCGACGGCAACCTGGCGGCGCTCGCCGGCGCGGCCACGAGGCGCGGCACGTGGCAGCAGGTACCGGGCTCGCCCGCCTGGGTGGGGTTCGACCCCGACGAGCGGCCGGCGCCCCCGGACCTGGCCCGCGCCGAGCAGTTGGACGGGCACCTGACGCGCCTGGCCGACGGCGCCGAGTGGCTGGTCCCGGTGGCGCGCATGTTCGACGGCGAGCCCGCGCTGCCGCGCAGCATCGGCTGGGACGGCTCGAGCTGGGCGCCGGGCGACGTGCTGCCGCAGCACCAGTCGCTCTGGCGCCAGGCCTGCCGGGTCTACGACCTGCTGGCCGAGGGCGAGGGCGCGGCCGGGCGGATGATCTTCTCGGAGGAGTGCGACCTGGCCGCGCGGGCGCTCTCGTGCAACTACCGGCTGGGTCCGGCGGAGATCTCGCTCCTGGGCTTGTTCGCCACCGGCACGCAGATGGCGGTCCTGGGCGCGCTGATCGACCTGCCGGCGATAGTCGAGCTTCAAAAAAAAACAGCCGCCACGCGGGGCTCTGCGCCTGGTGGCGGGGGTTGAGGCCCGATTACCGGCCGACGGTGGCCGAGATGGTCGAGGCGGGCCTGATGTTCGGAGAGGGTTAGGCTGAGATGGCCAACGTCCCCATAGGCTTCACAGGCGACGCCAGCAAGGTCCTGCGCGAGCAGGAGAAGATCATCCGCAAGCACGAGCGGATGATTTCGAAGCTGCAGTCTGCCAACCAGAAAAGCGAGGAGGGGGCCAAGCGCGCAGCCAAGAGCGTCAAGGGGGTGGGCGACGCCGGCGAGCGGGCGTTCGGCGGTCAGGCGCAGAGCCGGCTGGGGGCGTTCGCGGCCAAGATCGGTGTGATGGCGGCTGCTGCGGCCGGTGTCAAGAAGCTGCTGACGGACATCAACGAGCAGTCCAAGCGGGCCGGGCAGCGGGGGCTCGCGGCCGAGTCGGGACTGAGTCAACTGGCGCAGCTGGCGGGCGGTGACCGGGCCAGGCTGTCCCGGCTGATGGGCGCTGCGCGTCGCACCTACGGCGAAGGCGGCGCCGAGAGCCTGGACGCCGCTGCACGGCAGATCTTCGCGCTTGAGAGCGCCGGGGCGCTAAGGGATCGCAGGTTCTTCGGGCGGCTGCACGGGATAGTGGATGACCCCGCGGGGATGGCCCGGGCGGCGGCGACGATGCGCAAGAGCGTGGGGGCACGCGAGACCGGCGGCATGTCGGACATCGTCTCCAAGGCGTTCGCGGCTTCGAAGTACTCGCCGGCCAGCGCCGAGGCGCTGCTGACCGCGGCGGCGCGCGGCGGCCAGGGCATCCGGGCCATCGGCGGCACCGACGAGCAGCTGCTGGCGGCGACGGCGATCATGGCCACCGCACGCGGCAGCGCCGAGGAGGGCGGTACGACCGTTGCAGCGCTCTTGAAGCAGCTGCAGAAGAAGGGCGGTTTCGAGGGGCTGGGCCTGGTGGGGTCGCTCGAGAAGCTCAAGTCCAGGGGGCTGTCAGGACGCCGGCTGCTAAAGTTCCTGGGCGGTCGGCAAGAGGCGTCTATCGCTGCGGACGTCCTGATGCGCAACATACCCGAGCTGCAGGAGATCACCGGCGCGCAGGCGGAAGCTGAGCGCACCGGCCTGGCCCAGCGGATCATTCAGAGCAAGGAGCTGATGCCCGAACTGATGGCCGCGCGCGAAAAGCGAGCGGCGCAGGCGCGGCTTGAGATAGAGCGAACGCGGCGCGGCGTGGCCGAGAACCTGCGCCAGTCTTACGTCAAGCGCAAGGTGCGTGCGGCCGAGGCGGCCGGGGGGCCGGTGGCGGGCAGCTTGCAGGAATGGGTGTACGACGCCTCATCGTATTTCTACACCAATGAGGGCTTCGTGAAGGAGTTCTTCCCCGAGCAGCTGGGCGAGTACCAGACGCAGCTGGGCGAGCAGACACGGGTCATGGGGCAGGGGGGCGCGCGGTTCGACGTGCAGATAACCCCCAAGCCCGACGACCCCAACGCGGGAGCCGAGTAGATGAGCGCGTCAATCGGCGGCTACGGGTTCATCCGCCTGCGCGGCCGGCTGCGCGGCATGGCCGAGCGGCTGGCCGAGATCACCCGGCCCAACGTCGACGGCCAGGCCTACAGGAAGTCCGGCAAGCGCGCGCCGGTCTCGTCGATGGAGTCGCTGGTGGACATCGACACCGCCGAGAACGCCGACGCCTTGGCGCTGAACTATGAGGCGTTGAAGGGCACGCTGGTCACGGTGGTCGACGACCTCGGCATCGAGACCCAGAACGTCGCGGTACTGGACGTCGACGTGAGCGCGGCCAGGGCGGTCACCGGCGCAGGCGGCGGGCTCTGCGAGAGCGGGTCGAACTACCTGGTGCGCGCCACCTGGTCCTTACAAGTAACAGAGGAGGCCAGCTGACGTGGCTGTGACCATGGCGGACCCCGTCTGGCTTGACGCGCGCACCGTGCGGCTGGCGTGGTCCAGCGACGAGGAGGATCCGACGTACTACGTATGGCGCGACGGTGCCCTGGTGGCCACGACCGAGGCCTCGAGCATGGACTTCACGCTCTCAGCCGGCGAGGTCCTGACGGTCGATGTGTTCGACGACTCCGCCGACGTGCAGAGCAACGCCTGGCCCGGCCGGCTGACGCTCAACTGGTTCGACGCCGGCGACGACGTCGACTACTTCCGCTGCGAGGAGTACTCCGGCGGCGAGTGGGTCGAGCGCGCGCAGCTGTCCGAGGACGGCCGGGGCTACTACCAGTGGACCACGCGCTTCCTGGAGGACGTGACCGAGCATCAGTTCCGAATCGTGCCGGTGGGCACCAACGGCAACGACGGCACGCCGCAGAGCTTCACGTGCCTGATGGTCCGGCAGCCGGACACGCCGGACGTGGATTACAGCTACAGCGACGCCACGGACAAGGTGACCGTGTCGGCCGCATAGGAGATCGCCATGCCTGACGAACAGACGCACGCAGACAGCCTTCGCTTCTACCACACCGGCGCCAGCGCCGACGGCGGCTCGCAGAGCGACCCCGACGCCTCGCTCGGCAAGAACCGCGCCGGCGACGAGGTCACGCAGCTGGGCGCGACGGTCACCGACGCGATCAGCAACGTCACGGTGGACTATGCCAGCGGGGCCAACGGGCCCGGCGCGGGCACGCTGACCGCCAGCGGCAACGACGAGCTCAAGTGGACGCCCCCGGGCGGCACCCAGGGCGCGGGCGTTACCATCGCCAACGGCGAGACCAAGATCCTGGAGGGCGGCAACAACGAGCCCGAGAAGTTCCTGCGCGTCACGCGCACCAGCGCCGACAACCTCAGCGGCACCGCGACGGTTACGCTGGCCGAGGAGTTCAACAACGTAGTCGGCCTCGACAACGTCTCCAGCGCCGAGGCCACTTCCGGCGATAACGAGTACCGCTGCCTGGGGCTCAAGAACGTGTCCTCGAGCCAGATCAAGAGCCTCAAAGCCTGGATCAAGACGCTCGGCACGCAGATGACCACCAGCACCCAGGACCTGCCGGCCAGCGGCGCGGGGTCCATCGAGGGCGGTGCCGGCGACTTCGCCGACTGGCCCGACACCGGCTACGCGCACATCAAGGACTCCGGCGGCACCACGCGCGAGGTGGTCTACTACGAGTCGCGGACCGACGATGTCCTGACGGTGCCGGCCAACGGCCGGGGCCTGCTGGGCACCAGCGCGGCCGCCGGCGCGGCGACCGACACCGCCGACGCGGTGCCGGGCATCGCCATCTGCAAAGAGGCCCCCGCCTCGCAACCCACCGGCGCCGTCGAGGACGAGACCGGCACGGGCGAGGGCACCGAGCCCTCCAGCTGCACCGGCAGCTGGAACGTGGCGATCACCTCGGCCAACGGCGAGGATATCGGGGACCTGTCCGCCGGCAACTGGTACGGCCTGTGGATCCGGCGACACGTCGCCGCCGGCGCGCTGGCCGACGCCTCGCTGCTGAACCACCTGTCATTCAGCTTCGACGCGGCGTAAGGGTGGTTGGCAGGCAGCCATGCCCGGCTTCGGCCACGACGCCCTCGACGCCCACATCGCCGACCTGATCGGCGGGTGGCGCATGGAGGAGGCCAGCGGCAACCTGGCCGACGTGCTGGGCGTGCTCACGGGAGTGGTCAGCGGCACGCCCAACTACCAGCAGACCGGCGCCGTCGACGACTGTATCGACTTCGACGGGTCCACCGACTACGTCACGATCGGCGACACCGGCGAGACCTGCCTGACGCTGGCGCTGTGGGTCTACACGGCCGGCGGTATCACGAGGACCATGAGCTCCGAGGTGCTGCTGCAGTACGGGGACGATGCCGACTACGGTGATGGCCGTCGGGAAGTGATCTTCCTGGGGCCGTGCACCGGTAAGCTGACCGACGAGACCGTGTCCATGTACGGCAACCCCCCCGGCCAGTCCAACACCGCGATTACCGAGGAGCTGTCCAGCGGGTGGCACCACCTGGTGTTCCGCTGGAACAGCGGAGAGTCGCGCTACGACATCATCGTCGACGGCGTCACCAAAACGGTCACCAAGGGCACCAGCGACGGGCACGTGGCGCAGATGGACATGGACGAGCTGATCCTCGGCAAGTGGAGCTACGACTCCAACGCCATGTTTACCGGGCGCATGGATGAGGTGTTCGCGTGGAAGGTGGCCATCAGCGACGCGGCGGTGGCGGCGCTCTACAACGGCGGCAGCGGCATCAAGTGGGCCGACTACCTGCCACAGGCCCGCGGGGCGTTCAGCCTGCTCAACGCGTTCAGCGCCGAGGCGCGGGGCAGGTGGGCCATCAACGACACCTACACCGCCGAGTGCCGCGGCCGGTATGCGGTGTGCAAGAGCTACTCCGCCGAGGCGCGTGGCAAGTGGGCGGTGCTCTCGCCGTACACCGCCGAGGCCCGCGGGGGGTTCAAGATCCTGTTGGGCTGCACGGCCGAGCTGCGCGGGCGCTACCGCGTGGCCAACGACGCGCTGGCGCGCTACGAGCTCTTCCGGGGGATAGACGCCGCGCCCGACTTCGACTCCGCCGCCTGGGAGACCTTCACGACGCTGCCGCACGAGACCGCGGCGCTGGACCCCGCGCCGGCCGGCACCGAGCGGACCTACCACTTCGTGCTCCGGGCGCGGAACAAGTACGACCTGGCGTCGAGCAACGTCCTGGCCTGGACCGTTACCGTCGACGAGAACGGCGACCAGGTAGTAACCAGGCCCAGCGCGCCGGACAGCTACGACGTGGAGCCCGCCGCGGCCGGGGCGGTGCTGGTCACGGCCAGCTATGCCTACACGCCCGACGGCGAGGACGCCGCCACCAAGTGGCTGATCTACATCACCGACGACGGCTCCGACCCGGATCCGGACCTCGACACGCCCACGGAGGTGACCATGCGCAAGAGCGACGGCACGGCCCGGCTGCGCTGGACCTCGAGCGCGTTCGACGACGGCGACACGATCAAGGTCCTGGTGCGCACCAGGCGCGTGGACGCCGGCCCGGTCAACGTCGACAGCGCCAACACCGACATCGTGAGCACCACCGCCGACACCGACGGCCCGGCGGCGCCGGCGGGCGGGATCTTCTTCGGGTCGCTCTACAAGCAGGGGCAGTAGCATGGCGCGCGTGGCCATCCAGGCGCCGGACGATACCGGCCTGATCTCCGACAAGATCGAGCTGCGCGTCGCGGTCAAGCGGACGTGGATGACGGACGGGTCGCCGACGCCCTGGCAGCAGGTCGACTACCTGCAGCCGGTCAGCGCCACCGAGCGAGTATCGCCGGGCATCGGGCGCGCGGAATTCCGCTTCGACTACGGCCTGATCAAGCGCGAGGATCGGTCGGCGTTCGAGGCGGAGTCACCCTCGCGGTTCACCGGCTGGTACGTGCAGATCCAGCGCGTGGTGGACGCGGCCGACCCCGACGATCGCCTGCAGCCCATCTGGACCGGCATCCTGGTGGATGACGAGACCTCCATGCAGGGCTCGCGCTCGGTAAGCGTGTCGCAGGGCCACCAGGTGATGTCGGCCGTCGAGCTCACCTGGCTGCTCGACCGCGTGCCGCTGGTGCACGCCGTGATCGACAATGAGGCCGAGCCGGATCCGGACCCGGTAGAGATCCAGCGCTTCCCGCCGTTCAATCGGCGCGCGGGCCGCGGTGCGGGCGCCGCGGTGCTCGGCAACCGCAACGCCACCCGCGTGGGCGACGGGGACGGCGGCACTGGCGGCAGTTACCTGTTCGGCAGCGACCGCGAAGTCTGGAGCAACTACGACGCCTGCGAGTACCTCTGCCGGCGGCACGCGCCGGTGGGCCACTCGGTGGCCCTGGGCGGCCAGGCGCGGGCACTGCTGGCGGGCATCTCGACTGTCTACGACGCCTCGGGCCGCACGCTCAAGCAGGCGCTGGACCACCTGATCCCGCGGCGCAGGGGCATGGGCTGGTGCCTGCGGATCTCCGGCTCGGGCGTGCTGTCGGTGCACGTCTTTTCGACGCTCGCGACCAAGGTGAGCGTCTCGAACGTGACCATTCCGGCCAATACGGAGCAGGCCGACATGAAGCGCGGCAGCGACCGCGAGGTCGGCGATATCGTGGTCCGGGCCCGGGGCAGCATCCGCTACGACAAGATCCGTGTGCGCGGGGCGCGGATCCGCAGCATGTTCACCGTCAGCTTCGCCGACGAAACGCTCGAGGAGCTGTGGTCCGCCACGGAAGAGGAAGCCTACGAGGCCGGTACCGGTACCCCGGCGGATGCCGCCGAAGATCACGACGCCGAGCGCCGGACCGACAAGTACGATCGGGTGTACCAGGCGTTCCGGATCCCGCGTGACTGGACCTGGCTGGCCAAAAACGGCGAGGGCGAGGGCGAGCACAACGCCGCGCCGTCGGTGAGCAAGGACGGCACGGTGTTCGTTGAGGCGGCGGCGCAGGCCCAGTACTGGACCGATGACCGCCCGTTGCTCCGGCACCTGGTGCTCGCGAAGGACGTAACCTCGGCGCCGGACGGCGTGGTCGCCGAATACCGCAAGCCGCTGGTGGCGGTCAAGACGCCCGACGACACGTGGCACCAGGTCGACAAGCCCTACAACGACGAGGACGGCACGCCCGTGCGGATGAGCGTGCGCATGGCCGACGCCGGCATGGCCTTCGAGGTCGCCCCGGCGATAAACCATGTCCTGGCCCTGAACCACTGGGCGGGTGGCGCGGCCGACACGCTGGTCGAGCCGGTGTTCGATTACGAGGACCTGCTGGCGACGATTTGCGTCGAGACCGACGCGCACCTGGAGGTCCTGGCCGAGGGGAGCGGCGCGCATAGCATCGAGGCGCTGCCCGAGCTGGTGATCGACGTGCCCACCGCTCACTACTGGTACGTGGTGCCCAACACCGTGATTGACGTGACCGCCGGCGAGCTGGTCCGCCACGAGGGCGGCTCCGTGCGCGACGACGCCGATCGGCTGCGGGCCATCGCCGCCTGCGCGCGGGCATGGTACGGCCAGACGCGCAGAGCGGCCACGCTGCCCCTGCGGCGGATCGAGATGGGCTACCCGGCCGGGTCGATGATAACCAATCTGGGGTCCGACAGCTACTCCGAGCCCGTAAACGCGGTGGTGAGCACTCGCCAGTGGGACTTCGAGAAGCCCGGCGGGGCCACCGTCATCACCACCGACTTCGGCGAGCTGGATGTCGCCGGCCTGGTCGACTTCCCGGGCCTGAGCGACGTCCGCGCCGTTGCCCGTCACATCCGCGGCCAGGACGCCCGCCTGGATGAGCTCGAGGAGCACGTGGGCAACCTGCCGGTGCGGTGGGGCGGTGGCGCCGCCGGCGGCTCAGTCAAGAGCCTGTGCCGGGTGTACTACGGCGGCGGCGTGATGACGCCTCCTGCCGGCACGGTCGGGTTCGAGGCGGAAGACGTCGACACCGCCGACGAGTGGAAGGCGAACTGGTACTGGGAGGCCGCCGGCCCGGGTCATGTGGTGGTGACTGCCAGTCTGCTGCTGGCGCCTGTAACCTCCCACGACTGGGACATGGCGTTGTATCACTATGACGCGTCCGAGGACACCACGACCCAGATAGACCAGTGCTGGGGCTTCCCCATCACGGGCGCCGGCGGGCACATCCACTTCAAGCTGCACGCCGTCGTCGCGGTCGGCGCCGGCGATCGCATCTATGCGGCAGATGTGGGATCTGCGCCACTGTGGAATCCGCTGTCCGGCGGGCGGCGGACCAATATGCAGATAATGCGGTTCTGAAAGCCGTCAGTCGCCTATCTTCGGGAGCTTGCCGTAGTCCGTCGCCGGCGGTTTCTTGACAGCCTCCACAGGGCGCATTGGGCTCTTGATCCCGGCCGGGGGCTTCCTGGTAGATAGGCCCGAAAGGCCCACTTTCTTTAGCTCGGCGTCAGTCGTCGCGAGTCGCTCTTCGGCGCAGGCCAGCTTGTCCCGGTATACGGCGATCTTCTCCAGCAGGGCGATCCGTTGTGTGACCAGCAGCCACTTCCGCTTGGCGGCGGGGGTGTCGTCAGGATTGTGGGGGCGACCTTCGACCGTCATGAACACGCCTCGGCCGTCACATGCGGTGCACGGGGCATTCTTCCACAACACCCCGCTCCCGCCGCAGCCTGCGCACTTCTTGCCCGCGCGTGGGTGCGGGACAGGGCCTCTCCTGCGCGGTCTGCACACCGGGCACACGATGTCGCGCCGCCCTGTGCCGCGGCACTGCGGGCACGTGCGTTTCTTTACCTTGAGCGTGATGGTTTCCCCCGCCCACGCGGCGCCCAGGGCGATGACGGCCATCGCGGTGGCGGCCAGTGTCCAGCGACGTCGGGTCAACTTCGGCATAATCAGCCTCCCTTCACCAGCAGTATACATCTGAGCGGGCGGCGGGTCAAAGTCTACCCGCCGGGAATTTCTGATATCAGGATCAGAGCCCCAGCTTCTCCTTGACCAACGATGTAAGAACAGCCGTCCAGACGGCGATGCTTGCGCCACCGACCTTAGCCATGACGTCCTTTGCCTGCTGCCATCGATCCGGTTCTCTGGCGGCGTCGAGGAACTCGTGTCCGTCCCACCTCATGCTGACTACCCCGGCCTGGGGACCGGCGATGCCGCTGTCGGTGAAATCCATAGTCTCAATCAGGCCGGCTTGCCCCATGATGTATGCGTGGTAACCGATCTCCCCTGATGTGTAGCCTTCTATTTCGATGGCGGAAGGTGCGCCGCCAGTGGGGTAGTTCTCGAGTTCGATGAGTATCGCGCGGACCAAGTCCATGTCTCTCTTCATGATTGCTCCTTTCGGTCACCGCACCTCGATCTTGCTGCTCCACTCGCCGCTGAGGGCGGCGTAGTGCCGGCGGCAGACGTTGGGGCTGTTGCCCATCCACTCGGCGATCTGGTACAGGCTGACGCCCTGCTGGGCCAGCAGTGAGCCGAACGTGTGCCGGAAGATGTTCCAGCCGCAGCGCTCGCCGCTGCGCCTTGAGAGGTCCTCGATGTACTTGTTGAGGGAGCTCTGGATTTGTCCGGCCATGCGTTTCTCGCGGGTGTGCTCCGGCAGGGCGGCGGTGCAGTCGGGCGTGAAGAGGGGCGAATTGCTCTTCGCGACAGCCTTGCGGCGTGCGGAGATGTGCTTGCGCAGGATGGCGGCCAGCTTGCGGTCAAGGGGCACTGACCGGCCGCGGCGGGTCTTGGACTTCTTGATGGCCAGCAGCTTGCGCTTGAGGTCCACGTCGCGGATCTCCAGGCGCACGAGTTCGCCGAGACGGGGTCCGGCGTAGAGCGCGGTGGCCACCATGGCGTGGTAGTGGTCCTTGGCGGCCGTCTTGAGCACTGCGGCGCGTTGCTTCTTGTCGAGGTAGACGATGTCCGGCTGGTCGGGCTCGAGGATGCGCGCGGCTTCGAGGGGGTTGTCGGGCCGCCATCCCCGGCGCTGGCACCAGGCCAGGAAGCTCCGGGTGATGAGCATGTACTGGTTCCAGGTGGTCTTGGTGCCGGTCTCCAGCAGGCTGTCGAGGTAGCGGTCGATGTCCCGGTGCTTGAGGTCGCGGATCGGCGTGGCTGCCAGGAACGCGTCCAGCTCTTCCTTCTTGAGATTCCGGACCTCTGGTGCCCCTGCCTGTGCGCACACTCGCCGCAAGCGGTTGAAGTCAACTCGCCAGGTGGTATCAGCCACCTTGCCCTTGCGCGTGGCCATGAACGCCTCTATGGCCTCGGCAGCCGGCACCTGCGTGCGCTTCGGTTGCTGGTCGGGGAAGATCATCTCGCCGCGCCGCCACCGCGACTGCAGATCCTTGTGCTTGGCCCGCGCGATCGCGTCCTGCTTGGGCGAGCGCAGTCGCAGCGACATCTGCCGGGTCTTCCCGGCAACGGGATCATGCGCGCCCACCCACCAGATCGATCCCCGCAGGAACAGCGACAGTCTGCCCTCGCGCGGTCGCGCCATGCTTGAAATCCCTCCCGGTCGGCCGCAGTTACTGTGCAGTATTTCTGTGCAACTGTCAAGTACCCAAACTCGCCCGGCCCTTGCCGAGCCGTGACCGGTTGCATATCAGCGAGTAATGTGGTGGGCCCGGGAGGATTCGAACCTCCAACCAACGGATTATGAGTCCGCTGCTCTAACCGTTGAGCTACAGGCCCAATCTTGACTCAACTATTGTAAGTTACACGCCCTTGGTCGTTTGTGCAACTGCATCGAGTCGCGTCTTTCGCGACTCTTGCGACTGGTGACGACTGCAGGCGCCAGATCCTGGAACACTTTCTGGAACACTTGGAACACCGCCGGGCCGGATTTGTGCAAAACGAACAGCGAAACGGGCATGTTCGATTTGTACATCACGCGTAGTTCACCTTTCTGCCCGCGTCCAGCGCGTCCTGTTCCTCGGTGTGCGTGTAGACGTTCTGCATGGCCAGCGTGCGGTGGCCCACGATTGCCGCGCGGAGCTCGGACCTGACGTTCATCTGGGCCAGCCGGCTGCAGTAGGTGTGCCGGGTGGTGTGAACCCCCAGAGACTTCCAGTCCTTGATGCCGGCCCGCTTGTAGAGCTTCTTGAACCACCTCAGCAGCGGGTTGCCGTTATCCGCGTGGAAGGGCTGGCCGTCCCGGGTGGTCAGCACGTAGAGCGAGCGCTTGGGCGCGTCCTGCAGAATGCGCTTCAGCTCGCGGCAGATCGGTACCGCTCTGGCCTCCCCGTTCTTCGGCTGCCAGCCATCGTGCGGTTCCACAAAGATGACGCCACGGTCCAGGTCCACCGAGGACCATTGCAGGTGAATGGCTTCTCCCCGGCGCATGCCCGTGAAGACGAAGAGCCCGAAGCGCAGCCACTCGTCTGGAGTGCGCAGGACCGCCAGGACGTTGCGCACTTCCCCGGTGGTCAGGCCGCGCTTCACCTGGGACCTGCCCCGCACGCGCTTGAGGCCGACCAGGGGATTGACCAGACCCTCGAAGCAGTCGATGGCCTCGTTGAGCACCTGCTTGAGCGCCCCGACTTCCTGGTTGACGGTCGAGGCCGCGGCCCCGTCCTTCACGCGGGACGCCTGATACAGCTTGACCTTCCCGCGGAAGCCCGGGTCGTTTACGGAGAACTTGCCCAGCCCCTTGACTACGCGCCTCAAAGCCTGCTCCTGCCTGGTTCTCGAACGTGGCCTGAGATTGTGCGGACGCTTGAGAAACCACTCGACCAGCGAATTGACCGTTGACTCTTCGCCGATCAGCGGGGTGTCCTCGAGCAATCCCAGCTCCATCCTCAGGGCCATCCGCTTCGCCTCGGTGTAGTCCCGCGTTCGAAGCGACTTCTTGTGGTCCCTGCCGGAAGCATCCTGCCAGCGGACGTACCACACGCCTTTTCGCGCCAGGAGCTTCATAGCTACCTCCTTTCCGGTGCTCCCGGCACTCAGAATACAGTCATTCTATGAGGCCGGAAACGGAGGTCAACAGCGACGCACAGCTACGCCCGCCTCAGTGCTCTGGCTCCCGACCTGGCGATCCACTGTTCGATGCGGGCAGGGTCGAACCTGATCAGGCGCGGGCCGAGCCTGATGACCGGAAGCCGCCTGCCGGCCACCAGGCGCTGAATCGTCCGTGTAGAAACCGACAGGCGCTTCGCGACATCCGCGACCGTCAGGAGTTTTTTCTCTTCGCTCATCGTCCCGTCCCCTACGCCGCGACGCCCGCGTCGGTGAAAACCTTGCGCAGGCGGCCGACCAGTTTGGCAATCTGGCTCCAGGGAAGGCCGAGTTCCTCGGCGACGGCATGGGTGGTCTTGCCGCTCGCGAAGGCCAGGCAGGCCTTGCGCTCGAGAGGGGGGAGGCCGGCGAGGATCTGCTCGATGTCCAGGCGCAGACCCTGCTGCCTGTCCTCGACGACGCCGACGTCGAGGCAGGGCGAGTCGCAGGCGTCGGCGCCGAACCTGCGCAGATACTCCTGGCGCCCGACCGCTTCGCCGAACTTCTTCCTCATTATGGATATGAGGCGATTGTCGATGATCGCCGTCAGGATTGTCGCTTCGCTGGCGCCAGCCTTGTTCTCGGGATCGTAGTTGAACGTGACGAGTTCCAGGACGAGTTCCTGCTGGATGTCCTCGAGTTCGTGCGAGCGGAAGCCCATTCTGCTCGCGCGATTCATGATCATGTTGAGCTTCCAGACTTCGATCAGGTCACCATAGTCGTTGCGCATCTCGCTGTTCTTCATGCCTGCCTTCCCCTCTCACCGCTGTTCTCCGAACCGCTCGGAGGCTTCGTATACAGGGTGCGGCGGAAGCGGGCTCAATTACATGGGGCTCATCATGCGACAGGATGCGCGCATATGTGCATGAGCCTTGAGCCCACCCCCGGGCTCACGGGCAGGCTCAGGCCCAGGCTCATCGCCAGGCTCATTTTCGGAGCGCGTAAAGGCGCGACGCCAAGCGAGTTGCCAGCATGCGCAGGCTCACGCGCATTATGCGCATATGCGCGCATCCACTCGCATGCAGAAACATGGGAAATGAGCCTGCTCTGCTGCGAATAACCCTGTGACACGTGACGGCAAACGCGAGCGAATCGCAGGGAGGAAACGAGATGACAAGAGCAGCAATCACCGATCTGAGTTGTCTGACCCGGGAAAGCGACGAGACCTACTTCGCCCAGCGGCGGGAGTACCTCAGCAGCCACAGGCTGGCCGACTTCCGCAAGTGCCCGCGGCTCTTCCGTAAGAAAGAGCAGGGCCTGATCCCCGACGAGGACAAGCCCAGCTACGTCCTGGGCCGGGCGACCCATACCCTGGTCCTCGAGGGCGAGGAGAAGTTCAACGCCGACTACGCCGTCGGCGGGCCCATCAATCCCAAGACCGGGAAGCCCTATGGCCCCAGGACCAAGAAGTATGAAGAATGGGCCGAGGCCATCGGCAAGCCGGTGCTGACCGATGCCCAGTACTCGCTGCTGGCCAACCTCGCCGCCAGCGTGGCCGAGCAGGACCTGGCCGGCAGGCTGCTCTCCGGCGGGATCGCCGAAGGAGTAGTCCGCGAGGAGTACTGCGGGATCCGCTGCCAGGGCCGGCTCGACTGGTTCAACCCGGTCAAGGGCATCGTCGACCTCAAGACCTGCGACGACCTGACCTGGTTCGAGAACGACGCCCGCAAGTTCGGTTACGCCTACCAGATGGCGTTCTACCGCGCGCTGCTGGCCATCGCCCTGGGCCAGGCGCCGACGGACATCGACGTCCACATCATCGCCGTCGAGAAGAAGGAGCCCTTCCGCTGCGGCGTGTGGCGCATCGCGCCCGACGTGCTGGCCATCGCCGCAAAGGAGAACGAGGACTCCATCCAGCTGCTCATGAAGTGTCGCGCCACCGACTACTGGCCGACCGGCTACGAAGAGCTTCGCACTCTGGACTGGATCTAGGAACGAGGAAGGGCGCCCCGCCGATGGCGTGCTCCGCCTGACGAGGAGGGGCCGGACTCCCTGCGCGGAGGGGCGCCCGGTGACGGGAAAGGAGAAGAACGTGACCCTGTTAGAAAGCGTGATCCAAGAGCCCACGCCCGCAGCGCCGAAGGGCATCATCTACGGCCCGCCGGGCATCGGGAAGACCACCTTCGGCGCGTCGGCCGAGGGGGCGATCATCATCGACTGTGAAAACGGCGCCGGCGCGGTGCAGTGTCAGCGCACGCCGTACCTCTCGAGTTGGGCCGAGATCGACACCTGGCTCGGCGCGCTGGAGACCGAGGCGCACCCCTACAAGGTCGTGGCTATCGATTCGCTGGACTGGATGCTCCGGCGCATCGAGGAGCAGGTGTCGGGCGCGACAGGCAAGGTCGAGGCGACGCTGAACCGCTCGCACGGCGGGTACGGCAACGGCAAGCAGGTGATGAAGAACTACGTCTACCAGCAGCTCTTGCCCAGGCTCGACCGGATCGTGAACCGCGGCATCGCCGTGCTGCTGCTGGCGCATGCGAAGCGTACGGAAATCACCGACGTCGATGGCGTGACCACCGAGAAGACCACCGCCGAGATCCCCGACGGCTATCTCAACGTGTTTGTTGAATGGTCGGACTTCGTCTGCCTCGCCCGCATGGGCGGCGAGGACCAGCGGGTGCTCGTAACCGAGGAAACGCCCCGGGCGCTCGCCAAGAACCGTTACGGACTCCCCGGAGTCATCCCGCTGACCTGGCCGGACTTCGCATCGGCCGTCTCCGGCGGACTGTCCCGGGTCTTCAGCGCAAAGGAGAACTGATCATGGCAAATCTCACTGGATTCGACGCCAACACCGTGGAGCCGGCTGCCGGCTTCGAGCCCCTTCCGGCCGCCAAGTACCTGGCCGCCATCACCGAGTCGGAGATGAAGCCCACCAAGGGTGGCACGGGCAAGTACCTGGAGCTGACCTTCCAGATCGTGGAGGGGCAGTACAAGGGCCGCCTCGTCTGGGCGCGGCTGAACCTCGAGAACCCCAGCGCCGTGGCCGTGAAGATCGCCAAGGGGGAACTGTCGGCGATCTGCCGCGCGGTGGGGGTGATGACCCCCAAGGACAGCGCCGAGTTGCACAACCTGCCGCTGCAGATCACTGTCGGCTGCAGAAAGCGCGCCGACACCGGCGAGCTCACCAACGAGGTCAAGGGCTACGCCAAAAAGGAGGCCGCGGTCGGTCAGCCCCAGCAGGCCACGAGCGCAACGCCCCCCTGGGCGCGCTGATGGTCGAGCTGGAGCTGCCGTTCCCGCCCAGTGTCAATCACTACTACCGCCGGGTGGGACCGCGCACTCTGATCAGCCGCGAGGGCCGGGCATATCGCGAACGCGTGTGCTCGGCACTCGCGGGGATCGGACTCACCGAGATCCCCGGCAGCCTGGCCATGGCGACGGAGGTCTACCCGCCCGACCGTCGCCGGCGCGACCTCGACAACACGCAGAAGGCCCTGGGCGATTCCCTCGAGAAGGCAGGAGCTTACCGAGATGACAGCCAGATCGACCTACTCATCGTCAAGCGCTGCGAGCCGGTCGCCGGCGGAGCAGTCATCGTCCGGCTCGTTCCCTTCCCGCTCGGGCGCTGCCCGCTGTGCGGAGGTCAGTACGCCCAGGGTTGAGGAGCGCTTCCGCCTCTGGGCGTTTCACATCTTCTACCGGCGCACGTACCGCGACGAGACCGACCTCCTCTTGAGGTTCGTCAAGGCGCTGGCCGCTTCTGCACAACCCATCGTCGATCCTGCCATGCTCGAAACCTGGCGGCGACTCTACGGCGGGCTCAACGAGAAGCAGATCTACGAGAAGGCGCTCACTGCGCCCGATCCGTTCACGGTGGTGGGCAATGCAGCTTCGTAGCTACCAGGAAGAAGCCGTCGCCGCCGTTTACCAGCATCTGCGCGAGCGTGACGACAACCCTTGCGTGGTGATCCCCACAGCGGGCGGCAAGACTCCGGTCATGGCCACCATCTGCCGCGATGCCATCTCGCAGTGGGGCGGACGTGTTCTGATCCTGGCGCACGTCAAGGAACTGCTCGAGCAGACGGTAGACAAGATCCACCAGGTCGCGCCGGAACTCTGGCACCAGGTCGGCGTGTACTCCGCCGGCCTTAAGAGCCGCGACACCGACAAGCCCATCACCGTCGCCGGCATCCAGAGTGTCTACAAGCGAGCGTGCGAGCTCGAGCCGGCAAATATCGTGTGTGTAGATGAAGCGCACCTGATTCCGGAGAGCGGAGAGGGGATGTACCGGACCTTCCTCGCCGAGGCCAGGACCATGAACCCGCAACTCCGGGTCATCGGCCTGACCGCGACTCCGTTCCGCATGAAGTCCGGCAACATCTGCGGGCCCGAGAACATCCTCAACCACATCTGCTACGAGGTCGGCGTTCGCGAACTGATTCGCGACGGCTACCTGTGTCCGCTCGTCAGCAAGGGTGGTCGCAAGGAAGTGGATACCTCCGGCCTGCATATCCGTGCCGGGGAGTTCATCGCCGGCGAGGCCGAGGCGCTCATGGACCAGAAGGAGTTGGTCGCGAGCGCCTGTGCCGAGATCCTCGCCTACACCCGGGAGCGCAAGGCCTGTCTCGTCTTCGCCTCCGGTGTCCAGCACGCCAGGCACATCGCCGAGGTGCTGCGCGAGGATCACAAGCGGGAGGTCGCCACGGTCTTCGGCGACACGCTGCCCAGCATCCGCGACGAGGTGATCGCCGACTTCAAGGCCGGGCGGATCAAGTACCTGGTCAACGTCAACGTGCTTACAACGGGATTTGACGCGCCCAACATCGACTGCGTGGCGCTGGTCAGGCCCACGAACTCGCCCGGCCTCTACTACCAGATGGTCGGACGAGGCTTTCGCCTCTTCCCCGGCAAGGACGACTGCCTGGTCCTCGACTTCGGCGGCAATGTGATGCGCCACGGGCCGGTCGACCAGCTGCTCGTGCCGGGAAGCGATCAAGAAGGCGGCGGCGAGGCACCGGCCAAGAAGTGTCCGCAGTGCTGCCGCCTGGTTGCGGCCGGGTTTGCCACGTGCCCGGAGTGCGGCTTCGAGTTCCCGGAGCGGCAGAAGGCCAAGCACGACGCCAGAGCGAGCAAGGCGGGCATTCTTTCAGGCCAGGTTACGACCGAGGAGCACGAGGTCATCGGCGTCGAGTACCGCGTGCATTCGAAACGTGGCGCCCCGCCGGATCACCCCAAGACGCTGCGTGTCGACTACCGGGTGAGCTGGTACCAGAGCTTCAGCGAGTGGGTGTGCCTGGAGCACCGCGGCTACGCCGGCAGCAAGGCGCGCTCGTGGTGGGAGCAGCGCTCGAACACGCCCATGCCCGAGTCGGCCGAAGAGGGCGTCATCTACGCCCGGAACGGCGCACTGTGTGACACGCTGAAGATCACGGTCCGCTCCGTTGCCGGCGAGAAGTACGACAAGGTCATCGGCTACGAGCTCGGCCCCAAGCCCGAGTGGCGCGACGTCGAGGCCGAGCAAGCCACCGCCGAGGAACCTGACTACGAGGAGATACCGTTCTAGGAGCAATCATGAGTCACGACCCAGTCAACCACCCCGCGCATTACACCTCGAACGCCTCGGGCGTCGAGTGCATCGACCTCACCGAAGACCTCGGCTTCTGCCTGGGCAACGCCATCAAGTACGTCTTCCGGCACAGGGAGAAGGGCACCCCGGCCGAGGATCTGCGCAAAGCGCTCTGGTATGTGGACCGGGAGATCAAACGCCGCCTGGATCTCGACCTGCGCCTCACCCAGCCACCTCTTTCGCTCCCGGGCGAGTTTCAGCGCATGGATGAAAAGGGCCTGATGGCGAAAGTCGCCCGGACCGAAAGCGGCAACATGCGCGACACGCTGGTCTGCCTCTGGCAGGCAGCCATTAACCGGTTCGACATCGAGGAACTGCGCCAGGCGCGCTGGTACATCACGAACTCCATCAGGCGACTCGAGAAACCCACGTGAACGAGATCCTCAAGGCCGCCCTGGAGTACGCCTCGCGGGGCTGGCACGTCTTTCCGTGCGACCGGAACAAGGCGCCGCTGGTCGAGCACGGCCTGAAGGACGCGACCGCGGACGAGGGGCAGATCCGCGCGTGGTGGAAGCGCTGGCCAAGCGCCCAGGTGGCGATTCGCACGGGCGAAGTCAGCGGCATCTTCGTCGTCGACTCGGACCTCAAGGAGGACGGCACCGACGGAGAGGAGAACCTGCTGGTGCTGGCCAAGCAGCAGGGGCTGCTTCCCGAGTGCCCGGAAACGCAGACTCCACGCGGCGGCCGGCACCGCTACTTCGCCTGGCCGGCTGACGGCCGGGTGATCCGTAACGACACGGGGACCAGGCTGGCACCCGGAGTGGACATCCGCGGCGAGGGCGGCTACGTGGTCGCGCCCCCGTCGCCGGGATACATCTGGGATTGCCCCGACGCGCCGCTCGCACCGCCGCAGGCGCCGGACTGGCTCCTCGAGATGGCCTGCGCCGAGCGATCGCGCGGCAAACCTGTCGGCAACGAAATCCCCTCGGGCCAGCGCAACAACACGCTCGCCAGCCTGGCCGGTGCCATGCGGCGGGTGGGCATGGGCGAGGTCGAGATCTATGCGGCGTTGGTGGCCGCGAACGAGAACCGCTGCAGGCCGCCGCTCAAAGAACGCGAGGTCAGGAAGATCGCCGAGAGCATTGCCCGCTACGAGCCCGACGGCGTGGCGGTGGCGGTCACCGAGAACCACTGGGAGCAGGACCAGGCCCTGCCGCTCGCCGAACCCGGGCCGGAGGATCCGGGGCCGGTGCCCGAGGAGCTGCTGCGCGTGCCGGGCTTCATATCGGAAGTCATGGACCTGACACTGGAGACCGCGCCATACCCGAATCTGGTGATGGCCTTCGTCGGCGCCATGGCGCTTCAGGCATTTCTCACCGGTCGGAAGGTCCGTGATCCGGGCGACATCCGCACCAATCTCTATCTCCTGGGCCTGGCCCAGTCTGCATCGGGCAAGGACTGGCCGCGGAAGATGAACACCAGGATCCTTCACGCGATAGGAAAAGAAGCCTGCCTGGGAGAGCGCTTCGCAAGCGGCGAGGGCATCCAGGACGCGCTGCTGGTGACGCCCAACATGCTCTTCCAGACCGACGAGATCGACGGCATGCTCCAGTCGATCAACAAGTCCAAGGACGCCCGGCACGAGAGCATCCAGAGCACGCTGCTGACCTGCTACTCCTCGTCGAACAGCGTGCTTCCCGTGCGCCGCAAGGCCAACCAGGAATCGGCAGGCGCAATCGACCAGCCCAGCCTGTGCCTGTTCGGCACGGCGATTCCCAATCACTACTACGCGGCTCTGTCCGAGCGCATGCTCACCAACGGTTTCTTCGCCAGGACGATAACGTTCGAGAGCGGTCCGCGAGCCAACGGGCAGAGGGCCAAGATCGTTGAACTGCCCGAGCGCGTGCTGGAAACAGCCAACTACTGGAACGACTTCTGCCCCGGCAAGGGCAACCTCGAAACCTGGCACCCGATCCCTGCGGTGGTCGAGCACACCGCGAACGCCGAGAGATCGCTGGACGATGCTCGTGCCCGGGTCGAGGAGAATTACCGCCAGGCCGAAGACAAATGTGACGTGGTCGGCACGACCGTCTGGGGGCGTGTCGACGAGCACATCCGCAAGTTCGCGCTCCTGTTCGCGAGCAGTGAGAACCCCTGCGATCCCTTGATCAACAGGGCAGCGACCGAGTGGTCCAGCAGGCTCCTCATGCACCTGACCAGGCGAATGCTCTTTATGGCGTGGAACCACGTGGCCGAGAACCCTTTCCATGCCGAGTGCCTGAAGGTCATCGAGAAGTTGCGCGCTGTTCCCGATCACTGCCTGTCGCACAGCGTGCTGCTGAAGCGCATGAAGGTCGATGCGAAGACCTTCGAGAACCTGATCAAGACCCTCAAGGAACAGGGCGACATCGTGCCCGATTCACGACCGACAGCGGGCAGGACCGGCATGCACTACCGGCTGGTGGGAGGGTGAAAGAATGGTGAAAGAAGGGGAAAGAAGTCTGTCGGCGGCGGTGAAAGAAGGGAAAGAAGGTGAACGAAGGGTGAATAGAGAAGTAGTTGATAAGTATATATTTACTCTCTTTCTTCTCTCTTTCACCCTTACCCCCTCGCGATTTTCATTTACGTCTCTTGCGTCCTCGCGCACACGCGAGAGGGGGGGTGAAAGAGAAAGAAGTGAAGGAGGCCGATTCGCACACGGCCGGCTGAATATTCAGAACTACAACGGGTCCTTCCCGGCCGGGAACGCTCTCTATGGCGGCGGGAACAGGCACACTACACAACTCACTTTCCCCGGTGTCCGAGCGCACTCCGCGCTGCATTCAAACTGTGAGCGATTGAAAGGCGGACAGGCATGAGAGTCGCGATTGTTGGTTCCAGGTCGTTTCCCCAGCTCAAGATGGTCGAGTGGTTCGTGCGCGACCTGCCCGGCGGCGTCACTGTAATCAGCGGCGGGGCCCGCGGCGTCGACCAGGCCGCGGCCAGCTTCGCGCGCGGGCGCGACCTGCCTGTCACCGAGCACCTGCCGGAGCTCGCCGGCTGCAAGGCTCGCCTCGACTACACCAGGGCCTACTACGCGCGCAACCAGCGCATCGTGGACGACGCCGACCTGGTCGTGGCCTTCACCGAGCGGGAGAACGGCGGCACCTGGGACACCATCAAGCGTGCCCGCCGGGCCGGCAAGCCGGTGAAGGTCATCCGGCCGAGCCTGTTCTTCCCCGGCGAGGCGGAGAAAGACGCGCCAGAAGCCACCGAAACGCAGGCAGAGCCCGCTCCCGAGGCCGAGCCCCGCGCCGCGGGCCGCAAGAAGGGCAAGGGACCGTTCCACCTCAAACGCGTGTCGCTGGGGTCGTTCGCACTGCACCTCAAGCGCTACATGGACACGGTCGCCTGGGCGGACTTCATCGCCGCCAAGGCCGACGATCCCCGGGCCTGCGGCGAGCTCATGCTGCCGGACTTCATCAAGTTCTTCGAGGAGAACGACCGCTTCGGCAAGATCCACGCGGTCACCCAGGCGCCCAAGAGCATCAGGAACGCCGAGCGGTTGCACCCCATGGACGTGGTCTGCAAGGGGGTCTCGAGCGCGCTGGGCATCCCCAGTGTGGAGTTGTTCGCCGCCTGGGACAAGAAGCGCCGCGGCCGCTTCGCCGCCCACCCGGAGATCAGCGTCACCGGCGCGGTGAAGGACTGGATCGGCAAGGTGGTCTTCGTCCTGGACGACGTCTCCACGACGAACTACACGTTGCAGAAGTCGGTCAAGGCGCTGACGGCCCTCGAGATCCACGCGCACGCGGTCTGCTGGCTGCAGTATGCCTAGAGCAGACTACGGAGAGCAGAAGGAGGCCGCCCGCGCCCGGGCCTCCGACGTCTCCCGCCAAGGCCGCGACATCGGCGAGATCCCGCCGGTCGCCGATCCCGCGCGCCGCGAGAGGGCCAGGCTCGACTTCCGGCTCTTCTGCGAGACCTACTTCCCGCTGGTCTTCTGCCTGGCGTGGTCGGCCGACCACCTGAAGGTCATCGCCAAAATCGAAAAGGCGGTTCTCCAAGGCGGTCTCTTCGCCATGGCCATGCCCCGCGGCTCCGGCAAGAGCTCCCTGGCCGAATGTGCCTGCCTGTGGGCCATGCTCTACGGTTACCGGGAGTTCGTGTGCCTGATCGGCTCCGACGAGCGGCACGCCCTGGCAATGCTCGACAGCATCAAGACCGAGTTCGAGACCAACGACGCCCTGGCCGCCGACTTCCCGGAGGCCTGCTACCCGATTGCCTGCCTCGAAGGCATCCCGCACCGCTGCAACGGCCAGCTCTTTCGTGGCGAGAGAACCCGGATCACCTGGACCAACAACGAGATCGTGCTCCCCTCGATCCCCGGCAGTGTATGTTCAGGAGCCATCATCCGTGTGGCCGGCATTACCGGGCGCATCCGCGGCATGAAGTTCAAGAGGCCCGACGGCAGGACCGTGCGGCCGTCACTCGTGGTCCTGGACGATCCCCAGACCGACGAGTCGGCGCGCAGCCCTTCGCAATGCGCGAATCGCGAAGCCATTCTTGCAGGGGCGGTTCTGGGCCTGGCCGGCCCCGGCAAGAAGATCTCCGGCATCATGCCCTGCACCGTGATCCGCCCGGAGGACATGGCCGACCGCATCCTCGATCGCGACAAGCACCCGGAGTGGAACGGCGAGCGCACCAAGATGGTCTATTCCTTCCCCAACGCAGAAAAGCTGTGGGAGAAGTACGCCCGGATCCGCGCCGAGAGCCTCCGCGCCGGCAACGGCGGCCGGGAGGGCACCGAGTTCTACGCCGCCCGCCGCGAAGAGATGGACGCCGGCAGCGAGGTCGCCTGGCCCCAGCGCCATAACCACGATGAGGTCTCCGCCATCCAGCATGCCATGAACCTCAAGCTCCAGGACGAGGCGGCGTTCTTCGCCGAGTACCAGAACGAGCCGCTGCCGGCCGACGAAGCGGGCACCGGGCTCATGACCGTCGACGAGATCGCCGCCAAGACCAACGGCATGAAGCGCGGCGAGGTGGCGATCGGTGCTTCCTTCGTGACCGCATTCATAGATGTGCAACAGAAGCTGCTGTACTACGTCGTAACGGCCTGGAGCGAGGACTTCACCGGGTACGTCCTCGATTACGGCGCCTGGCCCGACCAGAAGCGGCCGTACTTCACGCTGCGCGACGCCCGGCGCAGCCTCGGTCATCTGGCGCCCGGCGCCGGCCTCGAGGGCTCGATCTACGCGGGCCTCGAGAAGCTTACTGAGTTCTACCTCGGCCGGGAGTGGCGATGCGACGACGGCACCATTGTCCACGTCGATCGGTGTCTGATAGACGCCAACTGGGGCCAGTCGACGGAGGTCGTCTACCAGTTCTGTCGTCAGAGCAGGTTTTCGGCCGTTCTGATGCCTAGCCACGGGAAGTTCGTTGGCGCCTCCAGTCGGCCCTTCAGCGAGTACCGCCGCCGGCCGGGCGACCGCCTGGGTCTCAACTGGCGCATCCCTGCCGGCCGGGGCCGCCGCGCGGTGCGCCACATTACCTACGACACCAACTTCTGGAAGAGTTTCGTCCACGCCCGCCTGGCCGTACCCATGGGCGACCGTGGTTGCCTGTCGCTCTTCGGGAAGAAGCCTGAGGCGCACCGACTCTTCGCCGAACACCTGGTAGCCGAGTACCCGGTGCGCACCGAGGGCAGGGGTCGCACCGTAGACGAGTGGAAGCTCAAGCCCGAGCAGTTCGACAACCACTTCCTTGACGGCATGGTGGGTTGCGCGGTGGGGGCATCGATGCAGGGGGTCGTGCTTGCGGGGATGGAGGTGAAGGTGGTGCAGAAGCGGTCGAAGATGCGGCTCAGTGATATTCGCAGGAGTAGGATGTGACGACCGAGAACGGCAGCGCCAGAAGTCCCAGCGAGACCCGTGGCCTACAGTGTCCGCGGTGTGGGTGTCGGCACCTTTATGTGCTCTATACCCGGGCCGTTGATGGCGGAAAGCTCAGACGCCGGAGGCAATGCAGAAACTGTGGCAGACGCTTCTCAACGTACGAGACACCTGTATGATCTTCCGGCATCAGTCCAAGTTCAAAATTGACATATCCTGTTGCCGATGCTATAGATAGACTCGTCACGTTACCCGCGGGGGATGCGGTATGCCCGAGACTCCATCAGCCAAGCAAATCGGCAAGCTCGCGCTAGGGCGCGGGCTGATCACTGTCGAGCAGCTTACCGAGGCTGTTCGCGAGCACGAGCGCCGCAGGGCGGCTGGTGGGCAGGTTCCCCTGGGCGAGGTGCTCATTGAACTGGACCTCATCAGCCGCCGACAGCTGGAATCGCTGCTCACCGACCAGGGCCGCCCGGCCAAGAAGAAGCAGCCAATAGAAGGTTTCGAACTCCTCAGGAAGCTTGGCGAAGGCGGCATGGGCGCGACCTACCTGGCCCGCCAGAAGAGCATGGACCGGATGGTGGCGCTCAAGGTCTTGCGGAGGAACCTTTCCCGCAATCAGGACTTCGTAGAAAGGTTCGTGCGCGAGGCACGCCTTGCCGGCCGGCTGAACCACGTGAACATCGTCCAGAGCCAGGACGTGGGCGAGTCGAGCGGTTTCCATTTCCTGGTCATGGAATACGTCGAGGGGCGCAGCGCCTACAACATGATTCCCAGAAAGGGGGGCATGGACGAGGAACTGGCCCTGCACGTCTGCATGCAAGTGGCCAGGGCACTGGACTTCGCGCACAAGAACGACATCGTCCATCGGGACATCAAGCCGGACAACATCCTGGTCACCGAGAAGGGTATCGCCAAGCTCTGCGACTTTGGCTTGGCCCGGGACACGGCCAAGGAAACACGGCTGACCCAGACCGGGATGATGATGGGCACGCCGCACTACGTGTCTCCGGAGCAGGCACGCGGCGAGAAGGACGTGGACATCCGCACGGACATCTATTCGTTGGGCGCCACGCTTTACCACATGGTCACCGGAGAGACGCCCTTCACCGGCAGCAGTGCGGCCGTAGTGATGACCAAGCACCTCACCGAACAGATGCCATGGCCGCGCGATGTCAACCCCGACCTCAGCGAGGGCTGCTGCCAGCTCATCGCCAAGATGATGGCCAAGGACCCGGCCAACCGTCATGCGGACCCGGCCGAACTGCTCAGAGACATGGAAATGGTGATCGACGGCAAGCGTCCCAAGAGCGGCGTTCTTGACCCGGCACTGAGTTCCATTGCCAGTAGCGGCGCCATAACCGATGCCCCCAACGCCACTGACCAGACCATCCAACTCAAGCCAGAACGCCTCGAGGGGGAGAAGCCCGATACGGGGGAGTTCGCACTGATTGACGGAGCCCAGTGGGTGCCGACCGAAGAAGCCACCGAGCTCCCCGCCAATCGCGAAGAACCTTCCGAGGGAGCCATTGGAGCCGAAGAGAGCGAGTTTGTCCCCTTCGCCATCGGCCGGAGGGCGGCGGCAGGTGTTTCTGACGCGACTGGAGAGGAAGGGGCCGCTTTCGAGATTGCGGAGGAACAAGGATCTCCGGGGAAGCCCGAAGCCCAGTCCAAGCCGGCCGACCGACCCCGCCCCCGGGGTACGGCTGGTCGTGGCATGGAGTCGGTCCGCAAGAAGAAGGGCCTGCCCGTCCCGCTCCTGGCAGTCGGCGGCGCGCTGCTGGTGCTCCTCATCGCGGGTGGCGTCTACGCTCTGACGCGCGGAAGCGACGGGGAGGGTGACTTGCCGTCGCCCAAACCGGACCCCGACAAGGTTGCCAGCACCCCGACCGGCAAGTGGAAAGTCTACACCGAGTTCCCCTTTGACGCCAAGGAGGCCAAACGCCGGCAGGAAGAGACCGCCAAGATGCTCGGCGTACCGGTCGAGAAGAGTGTCGACCTGGGAGACGGGGTGAAGCTGGAACTGGTGCTGATCCCGGCGGGCGAGTTCCTCATGGGCTCGAAGTACACGCCGGAGCAGCTTAACAAGCGCGGCAACTGGGCCGACGGCCTGAGCTATTTCATGCGCGAGGTCCCCCGCCACAAGGTCCGCATCACCAGGCCCTACTACCTGGGCAAGTATGAGGTTGCCCAGGCGCAGTGGCAGCGGGTGATGGGTGCGAACCCGGCGAGATTCAAGGACCCGAAGAACCCGGTCGAGATGGTCAGCTGGAACGACTGCCAGGAGTTCATCAAGAAGCTGAACGGACTGTTCAGCGGGACACCGCGGACCTTACTGGGCTCTGTCCTCATCGACCTGGGGTTTGCCACCGAGGAGCAGGTGCAGAAAGGTCTTGCCGCACAGAAGGGTCCGAAGAAAGGCAAGAGACTAGGCGAAGTCATGGTGGAGCTTGGCTTCATTACCCCCGAGCAGCTACAGCGGGCGCTGAAGACCCAGGAGGCCAGGCGCCAGTCGATGAAGACCAAGACTCCGGTCAAGGGAAAGCTGACCTTCCGCCTGCCGACGGAAGCCGAGTGGGAGCAGGCCTGCCGTGCGGGTACAGAAACGCCCTTTTGGTTCGGGGAGAAAATCACCACCGATATGGCCAACTACCACGGCGGGTCAACGTGGGACGGCTACAAGGGGAAGCATCGCGGCAAGACCACGCCGGTCGGCAGCTTCAAGCCCAATCCGTGGGGGCTGTACGACACCGCCGGCAACGTGTGGGAGTGGTGCGAGGACTGGTACGGCGCCTACCCGAAGGAGGAGCAGACTGATCCAAAAGGGCCCGAAAAGGGCTCGGGTCGCGTTCTCCGCGGCGGGTCGTGGCACTACTCCCCAGCCGATTGCCGCTCGGCTTTTCGCGACTACTACTCCCCTACGACCCGCCACAACGGCGCCCACGGTCTCCGGGTGTTGGTAGTTGTTCCGTCCCGAGGGCTTGCGGTTCCGACCACTACCAAGCCCGAACCCGCCCGCTTCCGCGCGGATTGGAAGCAGTTGAAGCTATCCGGTGATAGACCTGGCGCGACAATCTACATCTACTCGGCGATGGCTTACGACTCCAAACGTAAGCGATCCGTTCTTTTCGGCGGCGGCCGGAAGCGGAATGATCTCTGGAGCCTCAGTCTGGATTCTGACCACTGGGTGTGCCTGCAGAAGAACGACCCCACCGGCTCCGCAGTGAAGGCTGGGTCGCGACCGGGAGCCCATTCCCAGCATTACTTCAGTTACGACCCTCACGGTGACCTCTATTGGGTTGGCCATGCTTGGACGTATAGTCCGAGCCTTGGTCGATGGAAGCGATTGACCAGGCCCAAGGGATTTGGAAGTCCCTCGACATGGCGATGGGCATACGACCCCGACGGCAAGCGATTCCTCTTCCTGACCGCTGAAGTGGGAATGTGTCTGTCTGTCAACTCCTCGGGATCTGGTGGGTGGAGGCGGCTATCGAGCCTTCCATCCCCCAGAGGCGGGTTTGACGGTGGTCTTGCCTACGATATAGGCAGCAAGGTCTTTGTGCTTTTCGGCGGGTCGAGCAGGAAGAAGCTACGCGACGACACCTGGGTGTTCGATCCCCGTGCCAATCGGTGGCGAGAGTCAAGATCCGCCGTCCGTCCCCCCGCTAGAAGGGAACACAAACTGGTCTGGAATGGCAGGCTGGGCGCCCTGGTCATGTATGGCGGTAATGGCGCAACCGGTGGGTTGAACGATCTGTGGGCTTATGAAGCCGCCAAGGACCGATGGACGGAGGTCATCACAGCAAAGCGTCCGGATCTGCCGCGGTATCCGTCCGGCAACGCCACCAGCTACGATGCTGCCCACGATCGGCTAGTACTGTTTAACGGCAAGGGCCAAACCTGGACCTGCAAGATCAAACGAGTAGGCGAGAAGGAATAACCTGGTCACCATACAGCATTGGCAGTGTCCGCTTCCCAGGTTCTAGATACGTAACAATCCCCCCTAAACCGGAAAACTCCCCGACTCGTTGCGAATAACCCTGTGAACACTCGAAGCAGTTTCACGGGGAGCGCAACGTGCCGGAAGATCTCGAGCAGACCATCAGCGAGAACGCCGCCGGGCCCAAGCGGGCGCGGGGTGACTCGGGCGAGGTCGAGCAGCATTCGCTGAAGGACCAGATCGAGGTCGATCGGTACCTGGCCTCCAAACGCGCTCTACGTAGAAAGCGCAAGGGCTTGGGCATGACGAAGCTAGTGCCCCCGGGGGCGGACTGATGTTCTCCTGGCTTCGGGGACTCTTCGCCGCGCGGCGGCCGGTTCGGGCGAGTTCGCGCCGCGTCCGCTGGCCCATCGTACGCGCGCGTTATGATGCCGCGGCCACCACGGCCGAGAACTGGCGCCACTGGGCCAACGCCGACGCGCTGAGCGCCCGGGCGGCCAACTCGCCGGACGTGCGGCGGACACTACGCAACAGGTCGCGCTACGAGGTCGCCAACAACAGCTATGCGCGCGGTATCGTGCTGACGCTGGCCAATGACGTTGTCGGGACGGGGCCGCGACTGCAGATGCTGACCGGCGACGCGGAGGGCAACCGCCGCGTCGAGCAGGAGTTTGCGCGCTGGGCTCTGGCGGTGGACCTGGCCGCCCGACTCCGCACCATGCGCCAGGCCTGCGCCTGCGATGGCGAGGCCTTCGGCATCCTGACCAGCAATCCGGGGCTGGACGCCGAGGTCAAGCTGGACCTCAGTCTGGTCGAGGCGGATCAGGTCACCACGCCTGAACTGTACGCCGCAGAAAAGGGCGTCGACGGCATCGAGTTCGACTCGCACGGCAACGCGGTGCGCTACCACGTGCTGCGCGAGCACCCGGGCGAGCTCTTCGGCGGCTTGGGCATGGACTACGACCGGCTGCCGGCCGCATCGATGGTCCACCTCTTTCGTGCCGACCGGCCCGGCCAGGTGCGTGGGATCCCCGAGATCACCCCGGCGCTGCCGCTCTTCGCGCAGCTGCGCCGCTACACGCTGGCCGTTCTCGGCGCCGCAGAAACCGCGGCGGACTTCGCCGGCGTGCTCTACACCGACGCGCCGCCCAACGGCGAGAGTGACGAGATCGAGCCGATGGACACCATCGAGCTCGAGAAGCGCATGCTGCTGACCATGCCGGGCGGCTGGAAGATGGGCCAGGTCAAGGCCGAGCAGCCTTCTACCACCTACGGCGAGTTCAAGCGTGAAATACTGAATGAAATCGCCCGGTGCCTCAACATGCCCTTCAACGTGGCCGCCGGCAACAGCTCGGGCTACAACTACGCCTCCGGCCGCCTGGACCACCAGACCTACTTCAAGTCCATTCGTGTCGAGCAGTCGCACTTCGAGGCGACGGTGCTCGACCGGGTGCTGGCTGCCTGGATCGGCGAGGCCGCTCTCATAGAGGGGCTGCTGCCCCAGTCGCTGCGCATGGTCGGCGCCGAGCTGCCGCACCAGTGGTTCTGGGACGGCACGGAACATGTTGACCCGCTGAAGGAAGCCAAGGCCCAGACCGAACGCCTGGGCAACCACACGACCACGCTCGCCGACGAGTACGCCCGGCGCGGCCAGGACTGGGAAGTCCAGTTGCGCCAGCGGGCCAAGGAACAGGCGTTGCTCAGGGAACTGGGCCTGACCGCAACCGAAGCGCAGCCGGAGCCCGCGGATGCCGCTGCCTGAGCCCCGGAATGGCGAGAGCGAAGCGGCGTTCCGGGATCGTTGCATGGGAGACGAAGTGATGGTGAGAGAGTTCGAGGATTCGGCCCAGCGCTACCGAGTGTGCCAGGCGCAGTGGTCGAAGCGGGCCCGAGCGGCATTGCTGCCCGGCGACCTCGTGCTTCGGGCCGAGGCCGGCAGCCTGGAGATCGCCGCCGCCGAAGGCGAGGACAAGGGCCTCCGCCGTTTCACGATGCAGGCCTACACCGGCGGGGCGATGAGTATCGCCGGTTGGCCCTATCCGGTCGTGATCGATCTTGCGGGCCTGCGCATCCCGGCCAGGAGCCGGCCCATTCTCAAGGATCACAGCACCGGCCAGATCGTGGGGCACACCAACGCCATCGAGAAGACCGAGTCGCTCCTGAACGTCTCGGGGGTTGTCTCCGGCGCCGGAGAGGCCGCCAGGGAAGTGATCGCCTCCAGCGACAACGGTTTTCCCTGGCAGGCCTCGGTGGGCGCGCGTGTCGAGAAGGTGGTCTTCATCCCCGCGGGCCGCAGCGCCCGCGCGAACGGCAAGGAGTTCAAGGGGCCGCTGTACGTGGCCCGCAAGTCAACGTTGGGCGAGTTGAGTTTCGTGGCATTGGGCGCGGATGACGCGACGTCCGCGAAAGTGGCGGCCAGCGCCGCAGGACAGAAGACGGAGGTCTACACGATGAGTTTCGAGGAGTGGGTTCAGGCGCAGGGTTTCGTTCTGGCGGATCTCGACGAGAAGCAGACCGCGAGTCTCAAGGCCGCGTTCGAGCGGGAGAACGCTCCCGAGCCGCAGGCCGTGACGGCCACCGCGGTCGCAACCGAGGACAACGCCACCGAGCCGCAGCAGGCCCCCGAGCCGGACGCGGGCGGCGACCCCGCGCCGGCCGAGGTGACCGCCGCCGAGGATCCGGACCCGGTGGCCGAGATTCGTGCCGAGGTCTCCCGCGACCTCGCGCGCATCGCGGCGATCCGCAAGACCTGCGGCGAGGATCACGCCGAGATCGCCGCCCGGGCCATCGGGGAGGGCTGGAGCGCCGAGAAGACCGAGTTGGAGGTGCTGCGTGCCAGCCGGCCGCAGGCGCCCGCGGTGGTATCGGGCTCCCAGCCGGCCAGCGCCGATGTCCTCGAGTGCGCCGCCTGCCTGTCGGCGGGCATCGGCGAGGACGCCGTTCACGCGGACTACGGCGACCGGGTGATGGAGGCGGCCCGCCCCATGCGCAACATCGGTCTGCGCGAACTGGTGGCCGAGTGCGCCCGGCTCGAGGGGATGAGCGTTCCCCGCGTCTTCGGCGACGGGGCCGCGACCATCAGGGCCGGCTTCAGCACGATCAGTCTGCCGGGCATCCTCGAGAACGTCATGAACAAGACCATGCTGGCCGCCTACGAGGCGACGCCCATCGCGGCGTTCGAGCTCTGCAGCGTTGGCAGCGTGACCGACTTCAAGGAGATCACGCGCTATCGCCTGCTGGGCACCGGCGGTTTCGAGAAGGTCGCGGCCGACGGGGAGCTCAAGCACGGCAAGCTCGGGGAGCAGAAGTACAAGAACCAGGCCGACACCTACGGCCAAATCTTGATGTTGACGCGCAAGGACATCATCAACGACGACCTCAACGCGTTCCTGGACATCCCGCGGCAGATGGGGCGAAGCGGTGCCGAGAGCATCGATGACCTCTTCTTCTCGCTGCTGCTCTCGAACCCCGGCGGCTTCTTCGCCGTGGGCAACGGCAACTACGTTGCCGGCGCGGACACCGCTTTCGGGCCCGACAGCCTGACGGCGGCCAAGACGCTCTTCCGCAAGCAGAAGGCGGGCCCGGGATCGAAGGCGAAGGACCAGAAGCCGATCAACATCCGGCCCGAGCTGCTGGTCGTTCCCGTCGAGCTCGAGACCGAGGCGGAGCTCTTGATGGGCTCGGCGCAGCTGATGATGGACTCGATGGGCGCCAAGACCAAGATCCCGGTCGACAACCCCCACCGCAACAAGTACCGCGTGGTCAGCGCGCCGCATCTCTCGGACGACTACTACGGTGGCGCCAGCGGCAAGGCCTGGTACCTGTTCGCCAACCCGAACGTGCTGCCGGCCTTCGAGATCGTCTTCCTCAACGGCCGCAGGCAGCCGACCATCGAGCGGATCTCCGCGGCGCCCAACACCCTCGGCGTAGGGTTCAGGGCGTACATCGATGTGGGCGTGACCGAGCAGGACCCGCGCGGTGCGGTGCGGCTCAAGGGCGAGGCGTAGAAGAAAGAAGAGCCCGGTGGGTTCAGTCTGGCAAGCGCTGCGTGTCCCCTCACAGTCGCCGGTGTCTGTGAACGGGAACGTCCACCGGGCTCCACCCCCAACCATAGAGAAAAGCAGCAGAGGGACAAGCGGAAGAACCACTTCTGAGAGGATCGGTGCGGTGAGGCTCCAGCCCGGGGAACGCAGAAAAGCAAGAAGGGCCGCCCGGTGCGGACACCAAGCGGCCCTGGCTCTCTGCTTGAACCGCGGTAGGGACATGGTGCAGATCACAGGGGAACAAGCCGAGAACACCGGGAGTCTAGCGCGGCATCACGGCGCCAACAAGAGAAGGAAGGGTTGAAATGACTGTCGAATTCATTCACGCGGGAGATGCCATCGATTACACGCCTTCGGCCGACGTGGCTGCGGGGTCGGTGGTGGTCGCAGAGGACCTGGTGGGCGTAATCAAGCGCAGCATCAAGGCCGACCAGCTGGGCGCGCTGCACGTGAGCGGGGTTTTCGACTTCCCCAAGCAGACCGGCGCCGGCAAGGACATCGCCTTCGGCAAGAAGGTCTACTGGGACGCTACCCCCGGTGTGATCAAGAAGGGTTCCGGCGGCGGGGCGGTCTACGCGGGCAAGTGCGTCGACCAGAACGCGACCGAGGACGCCGAGACGGTCCGGGTGCGGCTCGAGCAGTAGCCGGCTTTCCGGGGGCCCGTGTGGCCTGCGGAGCGGAGCGCGGGAGAGAATCGTGGACCTGTTGGAGAAGGCCATGGCCTGGCTGGAGGGCAAGCGCCACGAACTGCGTACGGGCGAGATCACGTACGTGCGTGGTGGGGAGAGCGTTCTTCTTAGGGCCACGGTTGGCAAGACGGTCTTTCAGACGCAGAACGCCCACGGCATTCTCGAGACGACCGAGAGCCGGGACTTCCTGGTGCGCACGCGCGATCTAGTGCTGGGAGGTTCGCAGACCTTTCCGCACAGGGGCGACCGCATCCGTGAGGAGCGTGACGGCACTGTCTACGTGTACGAGGTCATGGCCCCGGGCAGAGAGCCGCACTATCGCTTCAGCGATCCCTACCGCTACACGCTGCGCATACACACCAAGCAGATCGATGTGGAGACCGTTTAGATGGACAGCCTAGTACTCCAACCCGTGATCCAGTACGGCTTCCTGGGGTTCAGTGTGGTTCTTCTGGGCGTTGTGATCTGGTTGATCCGGCGGCTGCTCTACGTGATCGCCGCCAGCAACAGGATCATTGCCGCCAACACCGAGGTGATCAACGACCTCTCGGGCATGACCAGGGATCTACTGGGCATCAACCGGTCCATCCTCAACAAGCTCCTGGCCAGGCCCTGTATCGCCAGGAAGGAGAACGGCAGTGGTGGCTGAAATCGTTCAGGTTGCCGAGGCGGTTAAGGAGTCGCTGAACGCGGCTTCCTTCAGCCAGCCGGTGAACGCGGAGCGCAAATACCTGCCGCTCTTTGACCTCAAGGACATGAAGGACCTGCACGTGACTGTGGTCCCCAGGGGCGTCGCGGTCTCCACGCTGGGCCGCAACCGCAACCAGTACGACTACCAGGTGGACGTGGCGGTCCAGAAGAAGCTGGCTGACGAGGGGCCTCTGGAGGTTGATCCGCTGATGTCGCTGGTCGAGGAGATTGCGGATCACTTCCGGCTCAAGCGCCTGGCCGGCTACCCCGAAGCATGCTGGACCAGGACCCGGAACGAGCCGGTCTACGATCCCGAGCACATGAACGAGCTGCGGCAGTTCACGAGTGTGCTGACCTTCACGTTCAAGGCGGCGAGGTGAACGATGTATAACCGTGACATTGGCGTGATGCCGCCGCTTCTCATCGAGAAGAAGTCGGCGCTCGTTCCTGCAGGGGGCAGTGTCTCCGTTCACGGTTCGACGGTGCCGGCGGACGAGAACTGGCTGCTGGTGACGGTAAGCGTCTACGTGCCCAATGTCGCGCCCTGCCATGTTGTCCTGCAGATGGAGCCGGTGGTGGGCGTGGACCACGGCTGGGTGGATCTGGCCATGACCAAGAACCTCCCCCACGGGCACGACCCGGATCTCGTCAACTCGCTGCTGGGGCGTAGCGTACTGATCCCCGGTGGCGGGCGCCTGGTTGCGTTCGTCAAGAACGGCCCCGGCCAGTCGGCAGGCAACGCCATTCTCTCGGCACACTACCTGCGCTATCCGCGCGGGGCGATGCCGGTGGGGATCTGATCGTGATCGGTCTGCGCGCAAGAACGAGCTTCGACCGGCGCCGGATCGCCAGGGCCTCGCGTGACGGCAGCATCAAGAGCCTGGGGCACGGAGCGGCTGCTATTCGGTTGGTGGCCAGGCGCAGCATCAGGCGTCGTGAAGTCCCTTCACCTGCGGGCAAGCCGCCGCACACCCGCAAGGGCCAGCTCAAGAAGGCGATCCTCTACAAGGTGGAGGGTGACAAGCAGCGCGCAGTAATCGGGCCGGAGTTCTCCGTAGTAGGGCCTTCGGCCATGGCGCACGAGCATGGCGGCCGTTATCGGGGCGGGAGATACAAGCGCAGGCCGTTCATGGGCCCGGCGCTCGAGAAGGTAAGGGATCGGCTGCCGCGCATGTGGGCCGGATCCGTGAGATAGGAGGCGAGCAGTGGGCGTAAGACTGGGACTGGACGCGAAGCTCTACCGCAACACCGGGGACTACGTGGCCCCTGTGTGGGCGGAGTTCGGCAACGCCAAGGACGTGACGCTGAACCTCGAGAAGGGCGAAGCGGATGTAACCACGCGGGCCAACGCCGGCTGGCGGGCGACCGTGGGCACGCTGAAGGACGGCAGCATCGAGTTCGAGATGGTCTGGGATACCGGGGACGCCGGCTTCGCGGCCATCAAGGACGCCTACTTCAACGATACGCCTATCGAAATGGCGGCGATGGACGGGGATATCGCGGCCAGTGGTTCTGAGGGGCTTCGCGCTTCATTCAGCGTAACGAACTTCACGCGCAACGAACCCCTGGAGGAAGCCATCACGGTTTCCGTGACGCTCAAGCCGACCTATGCAGAGCACGCCCCCGAGTGGTACGTGGTGCCATAGGCACCACGTGCCACTGCTTCCCGGTGTGGCCCGCGGGGCCTGGCGGGGAGCAGCCCAGCCGAGACTACGCCATGGAGGGCGGAATCCCGGCGATCTGACAGGAGGTCAGAAGAGATCGTTGGAGGGATAGGGTTAAGGAGGCAATCGTGATCGCCACTGGAAACGAAAGGAGAGGAGAGACCCAGTGAAGACCTTCAAGGACAACCAGTTGCGGGAATGGGCCATCTCTGTGGACGTGGCTGCGGTGAAGCGGGTGAAGTCGCTGCTGGGCGTGAACTTGCTCGAGATCGCGGAGGGCAAGCTGCTGGATCTTCTGATCAGCGATCCGGTGCTGCTCTGCGACATCATCTACTGCCTGGTCAAGCCTGAGGCTGACGCGAAGCAGGTTTCGGACGAGGACTTCGGCCGGGCGATGGGCGGCGACTCTCTGGATCACGCGACGGCTGCGCTTCTGGGGGAACTCGTGGGTTTTTTCCCGCAGGGCAAGCGCCGGGTGCTGACCAGGGCCGTGGACAAGCTCAGGAAGCTGGAGGCCAGGGCCGTGGATTACGCGGAGAAGCGGCTGGAGAGCCCGGAGCTCGAGAGGCAGTTCGAAGCCGAGCTTGCCAGACTGAGCGACTCATCTGGTGGCTTGCCGGAATCGTCGGAGTAGACCCGAACCCATTGACCCTGCGCGAGCTGGTGAGAATGGCCGAGGCCCGGCAGCGCGATGAGTGGAACCGTACTTCGGCTCTGATGGCGCTGGTCGCCAACATCAACCGCGATCCGAAGAAGACAAGGACCTTTCAGCCGGCTGATTTCCACCCTCTGGCGGCTGCAGGCAGGCAGAAGTGTGAGCTCAAGGCCAAAGACCTCAGCATTCTCAAGCGGGTCTTCGTGAAGAAAGGAGAGGGACAGTGAACTGGGAAACGATTCTGAAGCTGGTGTGGGAGGTGGCGAACAGTCCTGCGGGCATCGCGTTTCTGGCGGGCGTGCTGATCTGGAGCCTGAACAAGCTCTACGCCAGGAAGCCCGCCTGGGCGGCGTTCGAGGGCGCGATCATCTCTGCGGTGAAGTTCGCCGAGAAGCAGGTGCCGGACGGCACCGAGAGCAAGGGGATGCGGCGGTTGGACGCCGCGCTCCAGTACGTGATCAAGGTTTACGAGGAGGCAAAGGGCAGGAAGCCTGGCGCTAAGACCGTGGCCGAACTGAAGGAAGGCATCCAGATCACGCACGACAAGCTCGAGGCGGCGGGGACGCTGGGCTAGCCAAGACTACGCCAGGGACGGCGGAATAGCGGCGGTTCGACAGGAGGTCGAAAGAGATCGTTCGAGGTGAAGGATGGATGTCCTCATAACGTTGATAGTCGCATTGCTCCGGGCCTTCCTGCCGGCGCTGATCGAGGCGTCGAAGGACACGGCCGAAGACGGCGCCCGGCAGCCGGAACTGAAGGCGCGGCTCAGGAAACGCGTGCGCGAGACCTGGGGCAGGACGGTGGTCTGCGTCCTGCTCCTGGTCTTCGCGGCCGGCTGTGGCACTCGAACCATCTACCCGCCGGCAGGCGAACCGGTCAGGCTTCGCGAGACGATCAGAGGCGCCAAGGTCTGGGTCATGGATGCCGACGGCAGGCCTGTGGCCAGCAAGTGCGATCTGGCTGAGGGGTGGTATGTGCTACCAGATGTCGGCATCGAACAACTGCAGCACGATGAGTAGTGAGCCCAGCAGCAGAGTGAAGATCAAGAGCGATACAGCCATGACAGTGCTTGGTTTCCATTTCTTCTTGGGACTGAACCGATCTTCGCCTTCCTCAAGGCAGGAACGCACATCCCCGAGGGACCGATAGATCATGAAGGCCGTAAGCACAGCGAAGGCCGCGAAGCCTGCCCATATTTTCCACATAACGGGAAGTCTATTGGCGTCATGCTGCAACATCAAGGGTGAGGTCTAGTTCATGCCTTCCGCCCGCGGCATCCGCGCAGGAGCAGCCTACGTCGAGCTCTACGCGCAGGACAACCGCCTGGTGCGTGGGCTGAAGCGTGCCCAGAGGCGGCTGGCACGGTTTGGCGTGGGGGTGCGCAAGGCGGGGCTGGGGCTGCTGAAGCTCAGTGCCGTGATGGCCACGCCGTTCGCTCTGGGCGCCAAGGTCTACGCGGACTTCGAACAGCAGATGGCCAACGTCACCACGATGCTGTCGGAGCCCGAGGTTCACATGGGCCGGTTCCGGCAGGGCATCCGCGAGATGTCCGTGGAGTTCGGCGAGAGCACCGAGGCGCTGGCCGGCGGGTTGTACGACATCCTGTCAGCATCTATCCCCGCCGAGAAGGCCATGAACGTCCTGGCGGTGGCCGCACGTGCCGCCAAGGCGGGGCTGACCGACACCAAGACCTCGGCGGACGCGATCACCACGATCCTGAATGCCTATGGCCTGAGCGCCGAGCGTGCTGCCGATGTGAGCGATGTGCTCTTCATGACAGTGCGCAGGGGCAAGACCACATTCGCGGAGCTGGCGCCCAGCATCGGGCTGGTGGTTTCTACGGCGGCCAGTGCGGGCGTTGGCTTCGAGGAACTCAGCGCGTCGCTGGCAGTGCTCACGCGTAACGGCGTCAGAACCGAGAATGCGGTCACCGCTGTGAACGCGATCATCGCTACGTTCCTGAAGCCCAGCGCGGAAGCCGCTGCCTACGCACAGAAGCTGGGCTTCGAGATGTCCACGGCAACGCTGCAGGCGGAGGGTCTGGAAGGTGTCTTCAGGAAGATCGCACACCTGCCGCCGGATGCGATTGCGAAGCTCTTCCCCAACAAGCGCGCGATTCGCGGTGTGATCCCGGCCCTCAAGAACATCGAGAGCTTCCGCGAGGACGTTGCCGCCATGCGCACTGCCGGCGGGTCGACAGAGACCGCGTACCGTAAGATGACCGCCACGCTGATGCACAGCTTCAACCAGCTGAAGCAGTCGGCGCTGGTGGCCTTTTCCGTGATCGGCGAGGCGTTGGCCGGGCCGCTCTCGAGAGCCGCGAAGACGATCCGCGAGTACGCCGGCTACATCACCAACCTCATCCAAAGAAACAAGGGCCTGGTGGTGGCTGCCGCCAAGGTGGTCGCGGTCATTGCGGCAATCGGCGGCGTGCTGGTCGTTGTGGGCGCTGCCGGGGGCGCGCTGGCCGTCGTCTTTGGCGGCATCGCCTCGATCATCAGCGGTGTTGGCACTGTGGTCGGCATCCTGGGCGCGGCTATCGGTGCATTGCTCACCCCAATGGGGCTCGTAATCACGGCTGCTGTGGCGCTGGCCGGTTACCTCATCTACGCCTCGGGCGCGGGCGCCAAGGCGCTCTCCTGGCTGGGCAAGCGGTTTGAGGCGCTGAGGGACGTGGCGCTCTCTGCCTGGCAGGGGATCAGCGATGCCCTGGCGGCCGGCGACATCGCACTCGCGGCCCGTGTTCTCTGGCTGACCCTGCGGGTCCAGTGGCAGAAGGGCATAGCCTGGCTCAAGGAGAAGTGGCTGAGCTTCAAGGACTTCTTCGTCTCTGTGGGCACCGACGCCTTCTACGGCCTCGTGACCGTGATGGCCAACACCTGGGCGGATCTCGAGCGCCTGTGGGTGGAGGCCACGTCTTTCCTGTCGCGCTCCTGGACCAGCTTCACCTCCACGGTGATGGACGCGTGGGAAGCGGCGGTAGGCTTTGTCGCCAAACAGCTTCTGAAGCTGCAGGGCAAGTTCGACAAGAGCCTGGATGTTGAACTGGCCACGAAGTTCGTGGAAGAGGACACCCGCAAGGCCAGGGCTGACATCGAAGCCAAGCGCAAGCAGCAGCTCGCTGAAACCGAAGGGACGCGGACCCGTAGGCTGACGCTGATCGAAAAGCAGCGCGCCGGCACGCTCACGGAGATCGACAGGGAGGCGAAGGCTGCCCACGAGCGGCGCCGGAAGGAATACGCCACTGAGCTCGCCAGGAGCGAGGAGGCGCTGGCCAAAGCGCGCAAGGAATGGCGCGAGGCAATAGACCAGGCTGCCGGGAAACGCGCGGCAAAGGAGAAGGAGAAGGGCGAGGAGCCGGAACCGCTCTCGGGCGTGGGCAAGACCATCGCTGACCTCAAGGCCAGGCTGGGAAACGTAAGCCAGAACGTCCAGACTGCGGTCAATCGCACTGTGGAGGTCCGTGGCAGCTTCAACGCCGAAGCCGTGCGTGCGCTGGTTGCCGGCGGGATGGAAGACCGTATCGCCAAGGCTACTGAGGACACCGCGACCAACACCAAGCGCCTCGTTGAGAAGGCCGAAGAAGGGCTGGCGTTCGGATAATGGCTGTCGAAGTACTCGAGAAGTTCGAAAGCCGGATCTCAGCCACAGGCGAGAACGCTTCCGCCGAGCTCATCTACATCATCTCCGGCACTGATGACGATTCAGTGGCCAAGAGCGCGCTGGGGTCTGAGGCGCCAGGCACCTACGACGGCCTCAACCGCCAGAGCCGCCACGTCGAACCACTGGGACCCGAGCTGTGGCTGGGGCGGGTGCGCTACGGGAAGAAGGAGAGCAAGGAGACCGGTCAGTCGGCGTTCAGCTTCGATACCGGCGGAGGCACCCAGCACATCACGCAGTCGATTGCCACGGTGGCCAGCTACGCCCCGCCGGCCAGGACGGCACCGGACTTCAAGGGCGCAATCGGCGCTTCGCACAACACCGTGGAAGGCGTGGATATCACCGTCCCGGTCTACAACTTCGCCGAGACCCACTATCTGCCCGACTCAACGGTCACCAACCCCTACAAGGGCACGCTCTTCTCGCTCACCGGCAGAGTGAACAGCACCGCGTTCAAGGGTTTCCAGCCGGGCGAGTGTCTCTTCCTGGGCGCCTCGGGCAGCAAGCGCGGCGTTGATAACTGGGAGATCAGCTTCCGCTTCGCCGCCAGCCCCAACAAGACCGGCCTGACGGTGGGGACGATAGCCGGCATCGACAAGAAGGGCTGGGAGTACATGTGGGTCCGTTACGCCGACGCTGAGGACGCCGCGGCCAAGTCGATAGTCAAGCGTCCCGCCGCCGTCTACATCGAGAAGGTCTATGAAGAGGCGGACTTCGCCGCGTTGGGGATAGGGGTCTGATCGTGGGCGACGCCCTGCGCAAGGTCCGCTCCGGCGAGAGGCTCTCCATCCCCGCGGAGACCTTCAACAGCTTCATTGACGCGGCACGCGATCTGAAGGAGCGTCGCCAGCGCCAGGGCGCTTCCCCGCGGGAAGACCGTGCCGAGACCGGCATCGTCCTGGTGCGTAACGACAGCGGCGCTGATCGCGAGCGCTTCGACGTTCTGGGTGTGGACATTCCCGTCTTCGGACCCGCAGACAACCTCGACGAGTTCCGGAACCGTGCGTCGCTTGCGGGCGTAACACCAACTGTGGCCACGCACGCGGGGCGCTTCGCGGTTCTGCAGGAGCCGGTGCCCGACGGCGGGATAGGCCGGGCCATGCTGCTGGGCGTGACGCCGGTGATGCTGGAGGTGGTTGACGAGGCCGACACGTTTGCGGACGTGGCTGACGGCCTGTGCGCGTATCTCCTCACGGGCAGCGAGGGCGTGGCGCATGTCCTGTGGAAAGAACCCGGAACCGGGGTCCTGTGGGGGCTGGTGCGTTTCCCCGCAGGTGGTGGTGGCGGCGGCGGCACTGCCGAGATCGTTTACCAGTAGGGGGCATGCAGTGGGATTCACGGGCTGGCCGGCTGTGGCGGGAGCTACTCCCATAACCGCGGAGGCCTCAACCGACTGCGGCTGGAACCAACTGGTCGAAGCCGTGAACGAGCGGATCGCAGTCGCCCAGACGCGGGGTTACTGGGGCGTTGCGCTGTCTCCGGTGGCGCCCGGCGATCCCGTCAACGTCGTGAACATGCGCGTCCTGCGCCAGGTGGTGGAGGATCTGCTCTGGTTCTATCTCGATCCGGAGACCGGTAACGACTGGGACTACAGCCTGGGCAAGACCGGCTTCCTCGAGATGGCCATCGGCCAGAGCGACTGGACCGATCCGGTTCTTGTGGGCAAGAGCGAAGAAACCCCGGGCAACCCGGCCACACCGATCCGCGCGGCGCACGTGAACGAGATCCGCCTGGCAGTGCAGCACTTGCTTTGGATCTACCCCTCAAACCCGATAGACACCACCTGGCGCTACACCCGCGAGGGGCTCGACACGTTCTACGACTGGGACTGGGATGGCTCCTGGGATCGGGCCAGGACGGCATTCGAGGCGGCGTCGTATGTCTACAGCCTCACCGGGAGCGCGGCAACGCTGATCGGCCAGCGCAGCTACGACGTTCCCTCCTGGCCGCCGAGCCGCAAGAACCTCATCAACAGCAAGGTCTGCATGCGTCTGATCTTCACGGGAACACTCGATCCGGCGGGCATCCCCGTTGTGGCAGCCCGCATGAAGTTCCGGTACATGCGGTGGAATCAGGGCGGAGACGTGACTGCGGGACTCATCATCCACGACCGGGGCAACCTGGGCGGCGTGTCCATTGTCCACGCAGATGTGCCCATCCCGCTGGCCGACACCTGGTACTACGGCGTCTTCGACGCCGGCAGCCCCGACTATCTGTCCCCGGAGTTCAGCTTCGAGCCGATTGTGCCGACAGATCTCGACACGCTGAAGCCTTCCGTGCCCGGGCAGTTCCAGACACGCACGCGGGGGTTCGACTTCCAGTTTCAGGCGCTATATGTCAGGCCGGATTTTGAGTATGTGTGAGAGGAGCACCGGTGATGGTTGAGCTCTACGTCAAGCTCGATGGGCCGCCGTGCGGGAAGTGCGAAGCGGCAGAGGAGAAGCTGAAGCGGATGGGCGTTGCCTACGTTCGCTTTTTTGTCGAGGAGCGGCTGCTCGACGCCTACGAGGGCTGGCGGGACGGGGGAGCGGAGCGGGCGGCGGCGTGGATGATGGCGGGGCAGCCGGTGCCGTTCTTCTACCTTCCGGTAGAGCAGCTAGGATACGACTATCCCAATGCGATGAGACTACTACGGTCCTCTACTCAGAGGAGGTCTCCCAGAAGGGATGCTACTTCCCCCCAATCCGGCCCTTCGGTCATATGACACCACGAGATTCGAAGCGCTCCCCGGACGACCTCATCCTCAAGCCCCATGGCCGCAAGGACGTGACTGGGTTCATAGCCCTCAGAAGTGCAGGCAGATCCGTTGGAGATGGCGACTACTCCCTTAAGTGCAAGCATCGCCGCTTCAGAGTCTACCCCGGGAAAGGACAGGTTCAGCACGTGGGGCAACGTTCGCTCAGCATCGCCGTTCAGGTGTGGCTCAAGTTGTGTCAAAGCGCTGAGAACCACCTGGCGATACTTCATGCATGCATCCTTGCGTGCGCTCTCTTCCTTGGCAGCAAGCTCAGCCGCCACGCCGAGACCAACAACGAGGTGAACGGGCACTGTCCCTGGCCGCAATCCCCGCTCTTGACCACCGCCGAAGATCAGAGGGGTCAGTGGCAAGGGGTTGAACCCACGCCGGCGTGTCACCAATGCGCCAACACCTTTGGGCCCAAAGATCTTGTGGCCGCTGATGCTGATGAGATCAATTCGCGGGTTTCGCAGCGTCTTGTTAGATTTGCCAAAGCCTTGCGCCGCGTCAACGTGGAAGAATGTGTCGCGTCCTTCAAGGCCTCGGGCAATCTCCGAGAGAGGCTGAATCACGCCCGTCTCGTTGTTGACATGCATGACAGATACCAGCAGGGTATCATCGCGCACAGCGTCCAGAACTGCTTCAGCTCTAACCCAACCTCCTACCGTTGGCGGTACCAACGTGACGTTGAAGCCGTGCTCCCTGAGACGCGCGAGAGGCTCGAGCACAGCCTTGTGTTCAATCTGCGTGCTTACGAGATGCCTTTTCCCATTCTGGATGCCGGCCTTAGCGAGGCCCAAGATCGCAATGTTGTTGCTCTCGGTGGCTCCGCTTGTGAAGATCACTTCTTCAAGCCGAGCATCAACAGGGCGCGCCACCTGTTCTCTGGCTCTTTCAAGTGCCTGTTTGGCGGAAGTGCCAAACTCGTGAGTACGGCTGCCAGCGTTTCCAAAATCGTCCTTAAGGAACCGAATAACGAACTCGCTAACTCTCGGATCTATGGGCGTTGTGGCATTACAGTCCAGATAGACGGTCATTCGCGGTCCTCAGTATGGGTCTAATGTTGCACCTGTATGTTTCTAACTTGACAAACATCCCCAACCTGTTTACATACTAGGTCCTTTGGAAATTGTGTCAAGTGGCAGCAAGGAAGAAGGAGAGGAGAATGGACGCCGGCTTCAGTTATACGTTTCCCGCAATACGCGGCATTCAAGCGGAGCGTGAGTACTACGTCACAATGTGTCCAATGCGTCTTCTGCCGAAGGTCTTCCTTTTCAATGAAGATGCAATGGTTCCCGAGTTGCGCGCACAAAGGGTTTTGAACAAGGGACGCCTGCCAGAAATGGCAAATTACGTCTTGAACAATCGAGATAACTACGTGTTCTCGGCGATCACTGCCTCGCTTGATGGTGATGTCAGGTTCGAGTCTGTAGAGGACGGTGCGCCGAATCAGAACATGGGTACTCTACACGTAGATATGAACGCACGCTTCATCATCAATGACGGTCAGCACCGAAGAGCCGCTATAGAAATGGCGCTGAAGGAAAGACCTGGGCTAGCCGACGAGACAATTGCTGTCGTGTTCTTCATCGATCATGGCCTAGAACGCTGCCAACAGATGTTTGCGGACCTCAACCGACACGCTGTTAGGCCTTCGACATCGCTTGGTGTGCTGTATGACCACCGTGATATTATGGCCAAATTGGTTCGTCTCATCGTTTCACAATCACCAGTGTTCAGAGACGTGGTTGAACTGGAGCGCAGTTCGTTGGCGTTGCGTTCCCGAAAACTGTTTACGCTCAGTGCCATCTACAATGCTACAAAGGCGCTGATCGCGGGCACGGACAAGATGGAACCGGATGCTCTGGCGAAGCGTGGCGTGGCCTTCTGGGAAGAGGTTGCGAAGCAGATTCCTGAATGGCAGGCAGTTCGTAACGGCGAAATGGCTGCGCGCGAAGTGCGCGAGCAATTCATTCATTCGACGGGGATTGTGCTGCAGGCGATAGGCCGGGCTGGCAATGCTGCGATCACTCGGAAGCCCAGGGAGTGGAAGAAGCTCATCAGGAAGATTGGGAAGATCAACTGGCGGCGGGACAACGCAAGATTATGGGAAGGCAGGGCGATGAGTGGCGGGCGGTTGGTGAAGGCGGGCCATCACATCACGTTGACGACTAATGCTATCAAGGAAGCAATTGGATTGACGCTGGGCCCGGATGAGAAGCGCGTTGAAGCAGCCTTCAAGAGAGGTGAGTATGCCAAATGAGGCAGCGCCTAAGGGCGCGAAGCGGAATCTGAAGATCGAAGTAGAGGCACTTCTCGACGAGATTCGGGAGCTCTATTGCGCTGATGTGGTACCGTGGGTGGTGGGTTATAGTGGCGGCAAGGATTCCACGGCAGTCCTGCAACTGGTGTGGATGGCACTAGCTAAGCTTCCTTGTGACAAGCTCACGAAGCCGATATACGTGATCAGCACAGACACGATGGTTGAAAACCCGATTGTGGCAGCGTGGGTGGCCAAATCCCTCGGGACGATGGGCGATGCTGCAAAGGCTGCTCAATTGCCTATCCTGCCGAAGCCACTCAAGCCCAGAGTTGAGGACTCCTTCTGGACGTGCCTGATAGGGAAAGGATATCCTTCTCCACGTCACAAGTTTCGGTGGTGCACATACCGCCTGAAGATCTTGCCCTCAAACACTTTCATACGTGGGATCATCCAGAAGCACGGATCGGCGACTCTCTGTTTGGGCATTAGGAAGGCAGAGAGCTCAAAACGGGCGAGCGTCATGAGACGAATTGAGGGCAAACAGGATCTTAGAGATCGTCTAAACGTCAATGACAAGCTGCCAGGCTGCTACGTCTATAGTCCCATAGAGAACTGGACCAATGATGATGTCTGGCTGTTCCTGATGCAGTACAGGAACGCCTGGGGCTATGATAACAAGCAGTTGCTGAATATGTACCGCGGCGCTTCTGCAGACGGAGAATGTCCTTTGGTTGTCGACACAACCACCCCCAGTTGCGGCTCGAGCCGTTTCGGATGCTGGGTTTGCACTCTGGTCGACAAGGACCGGTCCATGGCCGCAATGATACAGAACGATCAGGAAAAGGAGTGGATGCTACCACTCCTGGAACTGCGCGACGAACTGGCGAACAAGGATGACCGCGACAAGCGCGACTTCCGTCGCATGAGCGGCAACGTAGAACTCTTCAATGACGCACCGATCCATGGGCCATACTTGCCTGAAATACGGGCCTATTGGCTAAGACGTGTTTTGGAGGCCCAGCAATTCGCCAGAGAGCACGGGCCCAGTGACGTCGCGGCGATTGAGTTCATTACCTACGAGGAGCTGAAGGCAATTAGACATGAGTGGTACTATGGCAAGGGCGAACGGGAAGACCTTCTGCCTAAAATCTATAGAGAGGTTACGGGGGAAGATTTCCCGGAAGGCCCACTCGACGAGAATCAGCAGATCGGTGCGGGAGAGCTTAGGGTGCTCAAGCAGCTTTGCGGTGATGACAGGCTGCACTACGAACTAGTCCGCGGTTTGTTGGCTGTCGAAGAAACATACCGCGCAAAAGTTCGCCGCGCTGGTCTCTATGAAGAGCTAGCAGGGGTCTTCAAGCGGTGCTTCTACGAGGATGAAGACGACGCGACTGACAGAGCGCGACGGAAGAGAACCGCGATAGATAAGGCTCGAGGCGCGGCTGAAGAGGCTGTTCAATACGAGGCGAAGCCGTCGAGCAAAGGCACAATGATATCTACGCCCTCTCAAGGGGCTCTGCAGATGCCGGTAGAAGCCTCGACGGAAGGGGAGTGACCTAATGATCATCGAAGAGCTAGTCCTCCACAACTTTGGTCCATTCAGGGATGAACAGAGAATGGTGTTGGCTCCTCCTGGCAAAAGCAAGCCGGTGGTGCTCATCGGTGCTCTCAACGGCAGCGGCAAGACATCCCTGCTCGACGCCATTCACCTTGTCCTCTATGGCAAGCGCGCCAAGTGTCACAAGCGAGGCAGTCTTGGCTACGATGTCTTCTTGCGCCGCTGCATTCATCGCCACGCTCCACCAGAAGAGGGCGCGGGACTTCAGCTTAAATTCCGACACCGGGTCGAAGGCGAAGATCATGTCTATCGCGTTATGAGGTGGTGGAAGGCCACCGGGAAGGGCATTGAAGAACATCTAGAGGTGGTTCGCAACTTCTACATGGATCCCGCGATCACCGAAGCCTGGGACGAACATATCGGAGGCTTCATGCCTCAGGGCATTGCTCCGCTGTTCTTCTTCGACGGCGAGAAAGTCGAAGACTTGGCGGATCTCGAGAAGTCAGGACCGTTGATCGCCACTGCTCTCAACTCTCTGCTGGGCATTGAGCTCATCGAGCAGCTCTCTCGCGATCTCGTTGTTCTTGAGCGTCGTACCCGCAAGTCAACTCAGCCGATCGCCAAACAAGAGGAGGTCGCCAGGCTGGAGCTCGAAGCTGAACAGGCTCGCGATTCAGTCCTGACTGCAAAGCACAAGCAGGCAGCGGCAAACAACGAGCTAGTCGTGCGGCAGAAGGCGTTCTTCGAAGCCAGTGAAAGATTCAAGAAGGAAGGCGGTGGGCTTTTTGAGCGCCGGGGAGAACTAGAAACCAAGCGCAAGGAAATCGAGCGGGAACTCCACAAGGCGAAGGCGGAGTTGCGGGAGATGGCTGCCAGTGAGGCACCGCTCATGCTGGTTACCGAGCAGCTCGATGCCGTGCGTAAGCAGGCAGTGACGGAACGGAAGGTGACTGAGGCTCGATTGCTGGCCGGAGTGCTGGAGAAGCGGGACAAGGCCCTCCTTGCCGTTGCGAAGAAGGCGGGTGTGAACAAGGTTCCTCTTGTCAAGTTGGACAAGCACCTTGCGGCCGACCGTAGCAGAAGGCGGGGCAAGGACAAGCGCGATCCGTATATCGAGTTAAGCAGCGGCGGCTTCGAGTTGCTCAACCACGCCAGAAGGGCCAAGGGGAAGGTTCAGCGAAGGGTCCGCGTACTCTTAGATACGGTGGATCAGTTTCGGGCCAAGGCAGTGGATCTTGACCGGCAATTGCAGCAGGTTCCTGATCATGATGCTATCGCGAGCCTGATGCTGGAGCGCGAACGAGCACATGCAGAACTCCGTGTAGTTGAGGACCAGATCGAGGCATTGAAGGGCGAGTTGAGAACGGCCGAGAACGTGGAAGCCGAGAAGCAACGTAATCTCTCAAAGGCGCTGGAAGTCAAGGTCATTGGAGACTTCAGATTGGAGGATGCTGGGCGCCTCATTACGCATGCAGGTCGGGCCAGAAATACACTTGGCCTCTTCCGGGAGACTCTCATCAAGATGGATTCAGCGCGCATCCAGGAGCTCATAGGGGAGCGCTTTCGGCACCTAGTTCGCAAGAAGAGCCTCTTCGACACAGTTGAAATCCACCCACCCAACTTCGAAGTCCAGCTGACCAACAAGCAAGGGCAGTTCATCCCACCGGACGGGCTATCAGCTGGGGAGAGGCAGTTGTTGGCCGTATCCATTCTGTGGGGACTTGCTTTGGCCTCAGGAAGAACGTTACCCGCGATCATTGACACTCCGCTGGGCAGAATGGATTCCACCCATCGCCAGCACCTGGTGGAACGTTACTTCCCCAAGGCTAGCCACCAGGTCATGCTGCTCAGCACCGACGAAGAGATCAACGAACGTTACTACGAGCAGATCAAGAAACGGGTTGGCCGCAGCTATCTGCTCGAATACGACGACAAGCTTGAAGCTACAACTATCAAGCCTGGCTACTTCTGGAGCTAGAGGAGAGAAGTCATGGAACCTCCCGTAGATAACATCAAGCTATCCAGAAGCGCCAAGGAGCAGCTGGCTAGGCTTAAGCGCAAGACCGGCATTGACCAGTGGAACATTCTGTGCCGCTGGGCGTTCTGCCTATCGCTCGCGGAAGAAACCATCCCCGGCGGCCAAGTTCCACCAGCTGACGGTCCCGTCGAGATGACTTGGCGGGTCTTTGGAGGCCAGTATCAAGAGGTCTACGCAGCGCTACTCAAAGAGCGGTGTGTGCGTGACGGGTTGGGTGCGTCTAAGGACGTGCTGGCGAAGCAGTTTCGAATGCACGTGCATAGAGGCATAGCCAGACTGCATGGCGAAAGGTCGCTTGAAACTGTCGGCGATCTTCTTGCCAAGGTATAGAGCGCTCCCGCTGGATCCAGAACTACCGACGCAAGCGGATGTTCCCCTCACTCATCCTTGATGATTCTGTGGCCCCTTTGCCGCAATCCCTTGGCTGCCAGCAGTTCTTCCCAGCTACCAAGAGCACCGATGGTCGGCTGGATGGCCTATGCCCGCCGGAAGTTCGAATTCGCGCTGGATGCCGACCGTGAGCTCTGGCGCCTATGGGGTGTGTTCAAAGCACGCTTACCGTTTCAAAGCAGGCAATGGTCAGAGGATCTTCTTCGCGAGCACACCGACCCTCAGACCTAGGACCTTCAGAGGTGTCATCGACACCATTCTTTCCACAGCTCTAGCGACGCGGTTCTGAGCCCCAAGGAAATCCCTGACTCTCGTGCTCACGATAGCTAGTCCGCGACGCACCAAGAGCCGCGTCATTGTCCAATAGAGGAAAGGGTTCTCAACTGGCTGTCCGCTGGTCGCCAGGAGGTATATGCCACGCGGGTTGATTACATTGGGAGTGGTGACTATCAGGTGTCCTCCTACCCGTGTGACGCGTGCGAGCTCATTGACGGCAACCCTGTATTCGGGGACGTGCTCTAGCGTATCGCAGCAGACAACAAGATCGAAAGCGCCATCCTGGAAAGGCAATGCGACGGCGTTTGCCTGGGTGAAGGTTGCGTCGACGCCGGCCAACTCAGCGTTGCGCCTCGATAGCCGAACGGCAGTCGCTGAGATGTCCACGCCGCTCACGACTGCTTTCTGTTGAGCTACGAAGACGGAGAGCGATCCGTATCCACAGCCTACCTCAAGCATCTTTGAACCGCGCAGACACCCGACCTGGGCAATGAAGCCCTTTGCGAGAGTGTGCCAAGCGGTGGTGAGTTTGTCAGCGAATACTGCCTGCTCGTCTCTGTCAGCGCGTTGGAGTCTTTCCTCAAACCTCCTCGCATGGAGGTCATCATAGGCCGTTCTTATCAGGTCGTACGATGGGTGTGTTCTCTTCACGCCCCATCCCTTCTCAGTGCGGAGCCTGTCCTATGGGATACCATGTCTTGGCGCTCAGGGCAAGTATCGTTAGTACACTGCTTGCCGCAACGACACTCTGTCTGGAAGTCGTCATCGGGATCTGCTGCATCAATGTCGTTGTTCCCCAATCCGGTTAGGAGTAAACGTCAGGGTTGTCACTGGGCATCTTGATCTCGCCCGGAAGGTAGTTCGGCCTGACACTCCGGTATGGGGCGCTGAACATCTCATCGTTCTCTTCGATCAGCGCCAGCGCCTTGGCCCTCTCTTCCTCAGTTGGGTTGGTGCGCAGTCCCCAGCCAAAGGCGACGAAAGCGTCCCGTTCGAGCTTTGCGGCGCGGAAGTGCTTCTTGAAGGCGACCGACATCTGGCGTTCTCCAAGTGGATTGTATCGTTCAATGATGTGCTTCAGGTCGGCTGTTCTACCGATCCATCCGTTGCTTGTGTATGAGTTCCAATGCTCTGTCAGGAGCCTCTCGTACTTTCCGGAACGAACCCTCACCGCACCGATTTCGTCAACTCCGACTGGGCACTTGCCTCGTTCCGCGACCGGGTCCGGTCGGAAGCCTTCTGCGAAGTCCTCCTCCAGTGGAATCCACAATGCGTATTCGGGGCGCTTCTGCATTACATAGAACGGCAATCCGGTGGACGTGGTACGGACTTCTTCCACACGGCTCAGATTCCTCGGTACTCCAGGCGAATCGCGGTCATCCATCTCCACCCAGCACCGCAGGTGTACAACACTGACGTCCGATGAATCCTCAAGAACTTCAAGGGCCTGTGCCAGAAAACCGTCTCGGTTGTAGAAGTAGGAATCGTTCTCAACATTCCAGATGTAAGGTCTATCAGTGTCGAGAATCGTCTGTTTCAGATTCTGCATGTTGTTGATGGTTGTGGCTAACCAGCAGGGCTCCGCTTGAATGCGTTCACGGCGGCTCTTGTTCGCTAGAGGTAGGGAATGGATATACTGCCAAGACTCATCCGTGGACGAATTGTCGATGAGCCGGAAGTCCATCTCCTTCACGCACGGACAGCAACGGAGGAGACTTTCGATGGTGATCTGGAGTCTCCCCTTTCCACCTATGGCGTTCCTCATCCCCTGGTAGTTACCGAGGTGGATCGTGACATCCGAGATCCTAGCCATCGCCAGACAGCTCCTCAACCAAGATCCCCCTCTTGAGAAGTGCCCGAATGTCCTCTTGCTCGACCCCGAACCCCCCCGCATCTTGCAGGCTGAACGACTGCCTCACAGCCAGAAGCGTCCGAACAGCAGCATCAATCTGTTCATAGCCGTAGTGGTAGTCGTGGTATACCCCGCGGCCCGTCATGCAGCACCACGGTGCGAGAGAGTACCTTGGGTGAGTTGACGCCGCTCGTTCGGGGAACCGCTCTAGCCCTGGCAAGACCTGTACGCTACAGAGAGCCTCCTCGTAAGCACTTAGCATCTTCTCGTATGCGAAGTGCTTCTCCACGAACTCTCTCGCGGCGTGTTCGTCAAAGACCAACTCTCTGCGGAGGAGCAAGTCCATCACGACCCGCTCGACCGTGTCAAGGTCCCCATAGTCGACCTTGGGGGTGATGCCTTCCGGGAGAGTGGTGCGCTGTGCACCGACCCTTGAGAGAACAACAGGGGTCCCACAGGCCAACGACTCCAAGCACACATTGGGACCGAAGGCCTCAATGAAGTTGCCTAGGCATAGCGTAACTGATCCCAAGGAGTAGTACTCGGGCATTAGTTGGTGGGGAACCCATCGATGAAGCACCACGTTCTCGGAAACACCCAGTTCCCGAGCACTTGTCTCGATTCTGGTACAATGCCCCTCCAGATCACGATTTAGCGGTCGGTCAACATAGTCCGGGATCAGCAGCTTGACCCCCAGCATTCCGTGCCGGTTCCTGAGGCGAGCCACTAGGTCGAGGGCCTCAAAGACCCCCTTGCGTGACTCTGGTCTGTGTGGGCAGAGGAGGATATGGTCCCTCGGCTCGACGCCCAAGCCGATCAAGTCACAGATCGTCTCGATTCGTGTCCGGCTGAACCGTGATGTGTCTATCCCGTTTGGAATGACCCGGATCCTTTCTGTTACTCCAGGCAAGAACCTGCCTACAGTGCAACGCACACAGTCCTTTGTCATATCTGAGTTGACGATGATTCGATCCCTGCTGAAGTTGAATGCCCCGACGAGGGTCTCTGGGTAGATGAAGTCCCGCAAAGACAGCACGGTTGGGAGCCTCTGTTCGCAGAGGAATGAGAAGTTCATTCCCGAATCGTGGATGTAGAACACATCGTGCTTCTGGATCTCACTGTGCAGGAGTACGGCGATGTCGCTCAGGTCGTGTGGAGCAGCCTTGTAGGAAGACGGGAAGGTTTCCTTGAAACGTAAGTGAGGCCATACTGTGACGTTTGGGCCGAGAGCAAAGGGTTCGGCGTTATCGCGTCGCTCGACGCAGTAGATATTGACCGCATGGCCGCGACGACCCAGATAGAGAGCTACGTCCCGTAGCACCTTCTGCGATCCGCCATGCACGTGTTCTGGGAAGACAGGACCGAGGGAAAACACCAGCACCCGCTTACTCACTGTACTGTCGCCCTATTGCCGCGGCAGCGCTGGCCACTTTTTCCACAGCGTGTCCGTACGCATCAGCAAGCTCGTCGATCGGGATCGAGTAGCTGACAACGCCCTCCGCAACTAGAAGCTCCTTGCCTATAGTCTCTGTGACAGGGAACGGTCCTGGCGGCCCGATGGTAGGGGTTTCAAAGAAAAGATGGGCATTCCGCAAGGCGTTTCCGCGGTAGAGAATATTGGATTCGTACTCCATCTTCACGCGACAGCCTTCAGCCCTCAGAGCCTCTGCGAAGAGCTGTGTGCTGAGCCCCAGCGCCCTGGAATCGTAGGAGAACGCGATACCCGACCAGGCTCCTCGTCGATCCGCCGGCTTCGTTTTCATGGTTCTAAGGAACGGGAGCCCATCCAGCGCTCGGAGGAAGCTTGCGTAGTTCTCGCCGCACTGCAGTGACCTCTTCTGCAGCTCTTTCAGCTTTGCACTCGCGATGCAGACAGACAACGGGTGAATATTGTGTTTCACGCCCAAGGCCGTGTCCGAGAAGGCCACATATTGCCTGTCGGCGGGCTCCCGGAACACCGGGTGACCTATGGACAAGGCACGGCTGTAGAGGACGTCATCATCCGTCACAAGGATGCCGCCCTCACTGGCTGAGATGACCTTACCTGTGCTGAAGCTGAAGCAGCCGATGTGTCCTATTGAGCCGATCGCATTATCTCCGACCGTTCCACCGAGCCCTCTGGAAGCATCTTCGATCAAATAGAGGTCGTGAGCGTCGGCGATCTCTCTGAGACGCCTCAGATCTCCAGGAATGCCCCACATGTTGATGTCTACGATGCCCCTTGTCCTGTCCGTGATTCGAGCAACTACCTGCTCAGTGTCGAGGGAGAAGGAGGTTGGCTCCACATCGCAGAAGACCGGAATGGCGCCCGTGTAGAGAATGGGGTGCACGGCTGCATGGTAACCGTATGCTGGCACGATGAGTTCATCACCTGGACGCAGCCCAATAGCGAACATCGCCGCGAAGAGCGATGAAGTGCAACTGTTGAAGGACAAGGCATGCTTAGCCCTTTGGCGAGCTGCGAATCCAGCCTCCAGTTCAGCAAGGAGGTCTGAAATCCTATGTGCAGAGAGCCGGCCCTGCCGCATGGCTGCTAGAACCGCACGCTCCGCTTCCCTGCCGGACCGTTCCCTAAGCATAGAGTAGTCAAAGCTTACGGCCTTCGGTCCACCCAGGATCGCAGGTTCCCCGTTCATTCTGCCATCAGCCCGTGAAGGTAAAGAGCCTGCTTGCGCAAGATGTGCGCGTTCCGACTCCCGAAGTGCTTCTCATAGTCGCCGCACCTAGAGAAGCCGAAGATCGCGCTGTACTCAAGGATCATTGGCACGTGCTCCACTATAATCATGTCGCAGGCGCACCAGTGGAAGCCTGTCGTACGGGCGAGCTTGAGAGCAACGTCAAGCGCCGCCCGAGGGATGTCGTGAGGGTTGATGCGCCCGCCAGACGAGATGTTCTTCTTCCAAGAACCGGGGTTCTCACGCCAAAAGGCCAGTTCGACTCTGTCGCCGATTGATATGATCCTGAGATCCCGGTCGGTTGGGATGAACTGCTGCAAGTAGACGTAACCCTTCTGGCGAACCCATGGGAAGCTGGTCGGCAGACCAGAATCGTTGAAAGCCGTTCTAATGTGCTCCTTGAGCTCTGCTCTGTCGGTGATGAGCCACACGTTTTCACCACAGGCTCCCTCCGAGCATTTCGAGACTATGGGGAGAGGCGCGCGCTGAGCGTATAGCAGGGCTTCCTCGCGGTCGCGGAATATCTCTGTCCGAGGCATGTCGAAGCCGAGATGGCGCAGAACGAAGGTCTGCAGGATTTTGTTGTCATATGGCGCATACATGTCTGAGGTTGGGAAGATCGGAATGCCTAGGGATTTCTCGACGAAGAGAATCTTGTTCTTCGCATCGTCTCGATCATCTGGCCTGTGCCAAGCTCTCCAGAGCAGGAAGTGCGGTCGGTCTTGCTCCAATCGCGTTGCCCAGTCGGTCCTTTTGAAATCGTACAAGCGCACGTCATCCCCCAGGGAACGGAATGCCTCTGCGTATTCGTCATGCCAGTTGTACCCGTCGAATCTCTCGGATTCGTCTTTCACAAGCCCCGCAATCATTGTGGCAGCCCCGCATGTTGAACTCGCCATCTGCGTCCAACTGTGGGGCGGTGTCGGTTGCGGAAGAGGAGTGGCCCCCAACTGACGCTAATCCGGCGCCCCGGCTGGTTGTGGCTAGCAGTCATGACGCTGCGACCTCCTGAAGTCAAGCCCGCGACCACGATTGAAGAGCAGCTTGGTTCGCAGGGCCTTTGACCGAGATTTCCCCTTTGGCGTCTTCAGCCCATCCTTCCGACCTGTTTGGCCCGTGATTTTCTCCATCTCTGTTCTCCGTTCAAGCTGATTCCCAGCTCCAGGCCGATCCTGCTACTTGTAGCCGCCGGTGAAAATGATTTGTGCGGCCAGAATGGCGCACTTCGGCGATCGGAGCACAGACTTCCCTCCGGGCTGATAGCGAAACGCCGCCACAAAGCTCGCCGTCGTCACGCCGGTGCTTCGCGCAGTCGGGCGATCTGGTCCAGAATGTCCGCGAAAAGCTCCCGCGGCACTGCTACCTCGGCCAACTGGAGGATCACGTATCGGGAGCTGTTCCTCCTTCACTACGGACAGGTTGTGCAGAGTGGTCTTGTGACCTCAACTGATTCAGCTTCTAAGGCAGAATTGAATACGGGTCAAGAAGAATGGAGAAATTGGACATGATGATCAAGGTGCGAGAAAACGCCACTTCCCGTATGCTCATGCCGGATGTAGAATGACATCGGGTCAAGACGGAGGTAGGATGCGGTGGAGACAACGGAAATAGGCGCTTCTAGACCGTATATAGTATGGAGTCCCATTGGCCCAGCCCTTGAGAGGGAGATGGAAGCCAAGCACAGGCCTCTCCTGATGATAGTCCCCTTCATCCAGAAGGGCGCATTGGGCAGGCTCCTGGATGCAGCAAAGGACCTAAGCAAACTCAAGGTCGTTACCCGCTGGCTGCCGGAGGATGTCGCAGCGGGCGTGTCAGACATTGACATCTTTCCGTTGCTTCAGAAGAGGGGAGTTCCACTATACACCAACGACACAATACATATGAAGATGTATCTGTTTGACTCGAACATGTGCCTTGCAGGCAGTGCCAACTGCACGAACCGTGGCCTAGGCTACGTGGATGAGGGGAACCTCGAGGCGGGATGCTTCTGCGCTCTGCAGCAGGAAGACTGGTTCCAGGTCTATTCTGTAGTGTCTGGTAGTACGCGCATTGGGCAAGACTTGTACGATGCCTATGTCCGGTATAGGGATGAGAATCGCCGTCAGCGTCCTGCCCTGCCCGAGTTTGTACCGCCATCACCGATGAATCGCGATTTCTCCATAAGCGCTCTACCCGCTACCGAGAGTCCTGACCGCCTACGGGATCTGCAATGCGGTGTGGTGAGGGCGGGGAATGAAGAGGAAGTCCGCAAGTGGGCTCACGATACTTCCATCTACCACCTGTCTGGGCAGCAGTCGCCAGAGGATTTCGAAGGATCACTGAAGGTTGCCTTCAGGAAGCACCCCTTCATCTCGAGACTAGTATCCATGCTCAAGACAGAAGGCAGCATGCGGTTTGGTGCAGTCAACAGCTGGATCCACCAGAATTGCACTGATGTGCCGCTCCCTTACAGATGGAAGATCAAGGAAAACACGCGAGTTCTGTATAACTGGCTCGCGTTCTTCTTTGAAGAGATCTCCTGGGACATCCCAGGTCAACATTCACAGGTCTTGTATTGGCGAGGAGGGACCTCTCGGCTCTAAGGCAATTCTAGTATTGAGGGTGACACCACTCGTCTGCAAAGCACTCATAAGCGTCCTCGAATGTTCCTGCATTGATTATGTTGTCCACAACGGAGATAACGCGCACACTTTCGGTGCCACCAACGGCTGGACCTCGCAGCCCCCGGCCTACCATCTGCTGATACAAAACTCGTGATAGTGTTGGGCGGGCGACAACAACCGCGTCAATACCAGGTACATCAAACCCAGTAGAGAGGACTTCGTAGTTGAAAAGAAAACGAATCTCTCCCCGGCGGAACTTTGCTATGGCTGCTCGGCGCGTCTCGTGACTAGTATTCCCATCGATGTGAGCTGCAGGAATACCCCTGCAGATCATGAGAGCGCATAAGAGGTGGGATTGCTGTAGACTGCAAGCGAAGACGAGAGCCTTCGAGGTGTTCTCCGCCAATTCGCTGAGCTTTTCCGCGATGATCCGGTTGCGCTGCTGATCAATGGCAACTCGTTCGAGAAAGGCCTTTGGGTAGTCGAACTTGGTCGAAAGGGACTCCCACTCGCCTTGTGTGAGGGTGAAGGACAGATGGGTATTGATAGGCTCCAATTCCACATTGGCTAGGATTCCATGTCCCTGCAAGAACTCAAGCGCGCTCTGATCGCCTTCCTCTATGCCGATGATCTCTCCGTGGAAGAAGTCCACCAGGAGCTCCGTGTCTACTGTTCGTCCGGGGGTTGCCGACAAGCCTACGACTCTCGCGCTGAGATCTTTCGCCCACTTGACTACAGCAGAATACGTAGGGGCAATAGCCATGTGTGCCTCGTCAATTACGACCAGGCTCGCTTTGGGTGATTGTGCGCCGTTCTTATGCATCGAATAAGCCTTGGGAAAACCCGCAACAATCATAGCTGGGCTCTCTGGTGGGAGAGTGGGCGTGTGTTCGTTCCAACACCTCACGAGCGATACCGGGTGCTGACCGACATGACGCCACACCTCTGCAAATGCAGTGGCGGCCTGATCACACAACTCTTCCTTGTTGGCAAGCCACAGAACAACCTTGTTCCCCGCGTTCAAGTAGGACGCCACTATCTCCATAGCAGTACGGGTCTTGCCTGAGCCAGTGGGCATTTGTATCATCAAGCGTGCGCACGGATGCTCAAGAAGGGAGGCGGCCCGAAAGAAAACGGACACTTGGTAATCCTTGAGTACCTTGAGTGGTGCCCCATATGGAACTACTTCTTCAACTGTTGCCACAGACACGAACTCATCTGGGATGTACTCGCGGGGATACCCGAAGAAACTCAAGAACTTGGCCGTGTCCTGGTTGTTTGCCCAGTTGATACCTGCCACCTTCTCGGACAGTACTGGGTGAGGAAGATCGGTGTCTACTCCAATGCGACCTGCCAGGTCCTTCAGCTTGTCAGTCGGCAAGTACTGCAGCATTTGGGACCTGTAAGCGCGCTTTGCCAATAGGTCAGGGCCATGGAAGGCATCGTACAGTCGCCCCAGCATGTCGTGATCAGTCAAAGGATCATACCCCGTCTGATCGGAACTACTGCTCAAAAGCGGCACCAATGAACGTATTTGCTCCTCAGGGAGGACTGACTGCAGCTCCTTAAGGGGCAGATATTGAGCCAGCAAGGTCAGTTCGCCCTTTGCGCCTGATCGACGTATTGCCGTAGGTAGATGCCCCAATTACTGGAAAGGAGATGTAGAGTCTCCGAAACACGTTGCTGGCTCTCCAAGTCGAGCATTGACTGAGCCTGCGCAAGCGACATGAAGAGGAGATCGACCAAACCTTTCAGCTTCTCTGTCGTGCCTTGTTCAGCGTCTGTCGAATTACCCTTGGACTCAACGAGGCTCTTCATAAGCCCATAGACAGCGACGAAGAACGGGTGGTTCATGTTGTACTCTATGACCGTTTTTCCGCCGAGTGGGTGAATATCAAGAAACGTATCGCCCTTCCAGGTATTGCTTTCGCTGTCGACAATAGTGCAGGGCTGAGCGTCGATCTTCTCGTGCCAAGCAGTCAGCTCTTCCTCACTGGTGACAATGGGTTTGAGGATTTCCTCGATCTCCTTCTTCTTCTCTTCAGGAGTCTTTTCCTTGCCGGCCTTGCCAGACGGCGGGGCCACTTGCCTGACCACTGCTTCCGCCTGTACGTGCTCGGTTGTGACATCCTTTCCCGCATAGGTCTGCTTTCTAACCTGGGTCTTGAATATATCCCTTATCCTGCTTCTTGCCTCGGTTATCGTGCCCTTCATGCAATCCTGGATTTCCTCGCGGAGCTGTCTCACAAAAGTGGCTCCGCGCTTTATGTTTCGCACGTTGAAATGGAAATCCAACGCGGGCTCAAAGCTGATTTCTGCGCTCCACCACCTGTCGTACCCATCCGGATGGACTGTCGGTTTGAAATGCGGCATGGCGTCATAGAAGACTTCACGCCCCGCCCTAAGAACCGAGAAACCCTCGTTTTCTGGTATGTGCAATGACTCTGCCAGCTTTCTGCGTTCCTTCTGGGGGCGATCCATCCATTCCTCAGGTAGAAAGCTCATGCGGATCTTAATGGTCGATGTCTTCTCCTTTACTGCTGCGTCCTCAGGTACGGGCATTTGGAGGGGAATCTCGTCGACTAGTTCTGCCACGACCTCACTAGGGAAGCTGTCGTCGTGAATAGCATAGAGGGGGTCAAACGCCGTCAGCTCCTCTTCATTGAGAGTGATGGTCACGGGCTTGGGATTCTCCCTAACCTCCTTCGCTTCCACAATCTGCTTTCCCAGGAACTTGCGGTATGTTCTTCGGACCCAAAGCTTGATATCGTCATACGATTCTTGGGACCGTGCCAGTCGGTCGCCTTTCTTCCATACTACCAAGGTGCCGTAGTCGCTTGCCAGAGTTGAGCGATACTCTTCAGGCGGATCTGCCTTGGTAGGATCGGGAATGAAGGGGTTCTTGGCGACCTCATCTAGGTCAACATAGGCGTGGAGCCATTCGCCATCCTCTTGCTTCGAATACACTTCGACGCGCTTGCACTGATTGAACGCGGCAAGAGTCATCCCAACGCCAAAGCGCCCAATTCCGTCTCGATCATTGTATCGAGTAGAGAAGCCAAGCTGCATGCAGTGATGAAGAGTGTGTTCGTCCATGCCACACCCATCATCACCAATAGCAACGCTTGTTATCATCTTCATTGTTCTAGGCTTGCGGCCTCGTCGCACGTCCTTCTCTTCCTGATCGATAAGAATGCCTATATTCTTAGCATCGGCCTGGAGCGAGTTGTCTATCACCTCGCCAAGAGCACTGCGGGTATCGAAACTTGACTCCCGAAGGGAGTTGATTGCGTGTGCGGTATGTATCAGTGCTACGTGTTCAGCCATTGTTCGATCCTTTCCGCCAATTTCGCCAACGACAGTTTCCGTATCGGTCAACTAGCGCTGCTGCAGGGCCTCGTACCGGCGACTCGATGGTCAGCAACGTACCGATTCTGTCGATCTCGGGTATCCATGTCAAACGACCCCGTCGCATGTTCTCTCTCCAGAAGGGACAGCGTCAAGTCGATCTGTTCCGACAAGATGTCTAGATGATCGGATAGCCAAGTGGTGAAGTCGTGGGCTTCGTGTTCCCAGACCTTCCTCAAGTCAACTTTCTCGAGACGACCTACCATATCTGTTACTCCTCCGACGGCTCCCAATCAGTAAGCGTCTCCCATTTCGCCGACCGTTCGGCGCGCTCGAAGACACTGCCCGCCTCGGCCTTGAATATCTCGGCCAGGGTCGGGTCGAGGTCCACAAGCCAGTTCACGTTGCAGATGCGGATGTTGCCAGCGTTGTTGGTGTACTCGTCCGTCTCGAGGCCCGTGAACAGTCGCCAGCCGCTGTCCCTCTCGTTGTCGGCCTCTTCGCGATAGGCGAAGCGGATAACGCCACCGTCCTCGAACACCTTGGCGGAGACGAGCGCACCCAGCTCGGAGCATTCGATCCAGCGCGGGTCGCCCTTCTTGAGTATCGTCTGGGCAATGTGCCGGGGCTCGAACTCGATGGTGTCGCCGATATTGAGCCCCTTGATGTAGGCCGGCTGGTTTGTGAGTTCGCCTCGGTAGTGCTTGCTGTCCTCGGAGGCTTCGGCTATTTCCACCCACATCCGCTCGGCACTTGGCTCCTCTTCGCCTGGGTCGTTCAGGAGAAAATGCAGGCGCACCTGCTCGCCAGGCTTCCGGCTGCAGCGCTCCGCCAACGACGGGATGAAGAAGCTCTTGGGATGCTCATTGGCGGTGACTTCCACGTCTTGCAGGGACCAGGTCTTCATGATCGCAGCCCTCGGTATGCACATACTGTAGCCGTTTCGCTAGCGAACACAAGACTTCATGCAACGTGTTATCCCGCAATATGTTGCAGGCGACATGCGAAAACGCCTTGACGCATCAACGCGCCGTTGATATACTGGGTTCATAGGAGACTGATATGACCGGACTGACCATCCTGCAGCAGCGCGTCCTGGGCTTCATCCAGCATTGCGTGCGTCGCGAGGGGAAGGCGCCCAGCTATCGGGCGATTGCGCGGGAGCTGGGCGTCGACGTGCGCAGCGCCTATCAGCACGTGCAGGCGCTGGAGCGCAAGGAGATTCTGGAACGTGTTGACGGCCGTATCGAGTTGCTGCCCGACTACCAGCCTCCCGTGGGCGTACCGGTCCTGGGGCGCGTTGCTGCCGGCACGCCCATACTGGCCGTCGAGAACCTCGAGGATCATGTGGACCTCGGCGGGCAGTTCCAGGAGGAGGACGTCTTTCTGCTGCGCGTCAGGGGCGACAGCATGACTGGCGCCGGCATCAACGACGGCGATCTGGTCCTGGCCCGCAAGCAGGACACCGTCGAGGACGGCGAGATCGGCGTTGTAGTCATCGGCGAGGAGGCCACTGGCCCGCGTCAATTACTTTCCGGGTTGGCGACAATTATTCTTCGGGTATCCATTCTGTTTCCTGCCCCCCCTCCCCCCGGGGGGGAGGGCCACATTGTGCATAAAAAAGCCTCCTTCCTGTGCGCTCTGGGGCTCCAGTGTTCGGACGTGGTTGATGATTCACTTGCCGGCTTTTCCGCGCGGTTTCCTGGCCGCCTCAGCGCGGT
>Ga0272442_10000507_pt1 | contig 62658 bp, 50 predicted proteins | sample SSMForm2O_FD_200262 | JGI IMG/M metagenome (GOLD analysis project Ga0272442, IMG submission 200262) | Marine sediment archaeal communities from Little Sippewissett salt marsh, Falmouth, MA, United States - SSM-Form-2O | ecosystem: Environmental > Aquatic > Marine > Wetlands > Sediment ...
GCCAGCCGAAGCATGCTTCGTAAGAGTCGCATTCACGACTGCTCTTAAAAAATGCTGGCTTGCCAGCCGAAGCATGCTTCGTAAGAGTCGCATTCACGACTGCGTAGGCTGGTGCGGAAGGGGGGAGTTGAACCCCCACGCCCTTGCGGGCCTACGGTCCTGAGCCGTAGGCGTCTGCCAATTCCGCCACTTCCGCAATTTTTTTAATTAAATGCGCTAATCAGTATACGTTAAATCGCGCAGCTTGTCAAACCTAAAAAACAAGCTTCCCGCCCACTTTACTCATTTAATTACACTGCCTTACATAAATTTCCCCATCTATTTGACAACTAATAACTTATATGATATACTTTTGAGAAAGTAATTAGGGGTAAATATTTTATATAATATTATAGGGTGGATGGATTAAAAAATATGAGTAAAAGAGTCTGTTTTTTTACGATTTGCTTAATCATAACTTTAGTATTCACCTCACAGTCGCCGGCGCAAATGAGGGAATATGAACGCATAAGGACCTCTATCGCGGATGACGACGGCCCTTTAGGTACGGGCGGAGCTTCCATGGAATATGGATTGTCTGCCGGCGACAAACTGGATATCTTCGTCTGGCAGCATAGTGATCTTTCCATGGGGGTTGACATAGGCCCTGACGGCAAATTCTCGTACCCTTTAGTAGGCATCATCGTGGCGGTTGGCAAGACCGTCGAGGAATTGCAAAGTGAAGTAACCGAAAGGTTATCCCAGTATGTCGTCTCTCCCGTAGTCACTATCACCATAACCGAGTTCAGAGGACATAACATAATAATGCTGGGAGAGGTAAATTATCCCGGTATATATACTTATAACGGCACGCTGAACCTAATAGAGGCCCTGGCCCTGGCCGGAGATTTTACCGACTCGGGAAAACGGGAAAGCGTTATAGTGGTTAGCGATAATCTGTCCGAGGATCCCACTGTCAGAAGGGTTAATCTATATAAGGCAATAAGGCAGGGTACTTCAAAGAGAGACATCATACTTAAGCCCAATGATATAGTTTATGTCCCTCGTCATTTCATTGCGGATCTTCAGAAATTCTGGTCTGATTACGGAACCACCATCGACAGGGCGCAATCCATATTTAGCTGGAGAGACAATCTCAGAGCCTGGTATCATCACGGTTCGGAAAACTAAAAAACTTACCGGAGAAAAAGACTCAGGATGCCCCAATTATACGAACTGAATCTTAGGGACTACTGGAATATCTTCCTTAAAAGAAAACTGGTCTTTTTTCTTTCCTTTTTTGTAATCTTCCTGAGTATCTTTCTCTATACATATCTGCAGATACCCATCTTCCGCGCAAGCGTACTGCTCAAGATAGATATGTTTCTGGGAATGCCCTCAGACCTGGTTTTTTCTTCTATTACAAGCTCATACTGGAAGTCACTTGAAGACCTCGCGGATTACGAGAAACAGCTCATATCCAGGCCGGTGTTAGAAAAGGCGGCCAAGGAACTCGGATGGATAACCGACAATCATACAAAAAAGCAAAAGAATATGATCGTAAGTGAAATAAACAGTAAAGTCATGGCAATGGGGATGCCGGGAGGTAAATCCTCGAGGCTTATAAGACTCTCGGTAACGGATTCGGACCCCGAAAGAGCGTCAGAGCTGGCAAACAAGATATTCGATGTCTTCAAAAAGGAGAATCTGAAGCAGAAGAACCAACAGGTCAGGAACGTACGTATCTTTATAGAGGAGACGCTTGCGAATGTCTCGTCGCGTCTAAAGGATCAGGAAAGGAGGCTGCGCGAACTGACTACCCAGGGAGCCGTGGGCGCGGGCGTGAATATAGTTGATCAAATATATGAGATAGAAAAGAAGAAAAACGAGCTCATGGCCACCTACACGGAGTCTCATCCCACGGTTGTGAGGCTGACCGAGCAGATAGAGGCCCTTAAGTCCAAACTCAAAGAGCTTCCGAAGGAAGAGTTCGAATACGGTATACTCAAAAGAGACATCTCCATAAACGAGAAGCTTTACATATCCCTGAAGCAGAAATTGCAGGAGACAAAGATAAGGGAGGCGGAGAAAGTAGACAACGTGGTTCTCGTGAACCCGGCCATTGCGCCTCTTAAGCCTTATTACCCTAACAAGAGCAAGAATTATACTGTCGGCATCATGCTTGGTCTTCTTTTTGGTGTGACCACTGCCCTTGTGACCGAGCACCTGGATACTTCGATAGGAAGAGTCGATGATATAGAAAGCTTCATAAAGGTCAATGTCTTGGGCATCATCCCTTATTGTGTAGAGCGCAGAAGAGAATCGGGTCGTCGCCAAAGGGGACTTTTCAAAGGATTCATGTCGGGAGGGGGAGAAAGAAGGGATCTATATGCGGATATCTCGATATTCGAGTTTGAGCATCACTATAGCTCGATATTTCTGGAGGCATTCAGAATATTGGCCGTTAATATCCAGGTGCTTTTCGGGGAAAGCGGGAGGATAAAGAGCAAGGTTATCTTGATAACAAGTTGTAACCCCGAAGAAGGAAAGACCGTAGTGGCTTCCAATCTTTCGGTGACATTCGCCCAAATGGGTTATAAGGTCCTTTTGATAGATACGGATACCAGACGCTCTACGGTACACAAGGTTTTCGGTCTAAAGAGGAAAGAGATAGGCTTTACCGATCTTCTCATGGGCAAGATAGATTTTGACGGTTCCGTTAAGACGGCGACGGACCTGATGCTGGGTGCCGCCGGGGCCGACAAGGTGGTAAATAAACCGTGGCTGAACAATCTGAATATCATAACTTCCGGTTCCGTTTTTCCTAATACCATAAACCTTTTTAATTCAGAGAAGCTTGAAACAAGCTTGAAATATTTTAAATCCAAATACGATATCATAATCTTCGATACCTCGCCGGTCCTCGCCGTTAGCGAACCGTCAATAATCATTCCCAGGATGGACGGTGTCGTGCTTGTCTATAAAGCGGGCGCCACTTCCAGGCTGGCCTTAAGACGCGCCAAGATACAGATAGAAGGCGTAAAGGGTAAAGGTGCGCTTTCCGGGGTCATACTGAATAACGTGACGCCCGAAATCGGCCTGGACACCTATTATTACTACAGCAGAAAATACTACGGGGAAAAAGAGAAAGAAGAGAAGAAGTCCTGATAGTCCGGAAGGGTCCTTATGTACGAGCGATATTGGGAACTTGAAGAAAAGCCTTTTGAGAACACGCCGGATCCGCGCTACATCTATTATTCAAGGAAGCACGAAGAGGCCCTCATGAGGCTTCTTTACGCCGCAAAAGAGGAAAAAGGAGCCGCTATGCTTACCGGCGATTACGGATCCGGCAAGACTGTTCTAAGCAGGCTTCTGATAGACGAACTTATCCGGAACAAGATCTACGAAGTGGCGCTCGTAACTCATCCTCAGCTTTCGCCCGTACAGTTCATACAGGAGATTATCTATCAGCTTAAGACCGAACACGTCAGGGGAAGCAAGCCGCAGTTGCTTCACATTATGCAGGATGTCATATATGACATCTACAAAGCCGGCAGAAAGACGGTGCTTGTGATAGACGAGGCGCAGATCATAAGAGAGGAAGGGACGTTCGAGGAATTAAGGCTCTTTTTGAATTTTCAGCTGAATAATAAATTTCTTTTGAATCTCATCCTGATAGGACAACCCGAGCTCATACCCAAGATCAGGAACCTGCCTCAGCTCAAACAGCGCCTAGGCATCAAATTCCATCTGACGGGACTGGACAGGGTTGAAACCGAGCAATACGTAAAACACAGGTTGTCGGTGGCCGGAGGAAAAAAGGAGATATTCTCTTCCGAAGCCCTTGACGCGATCTTCAAGTATTCGCAGGGGATACCCAGGAAGATAAATAACGTTTGCGATATGAGCCTGTTAATAGGGTTCGGCCAGGAAAAAAAGATTATAGGAGCAGACTTGGTCGAAAAGGTCATAGATGACCTTGAGACGGAGGTGGCATTTAATGCCGAGAATGTTTGATATGCTCAGACGCGACACGCTTGAGTCTGCCAGGGAGGAAGAAGTTTCCGGGGATGCGGAGTCGCTTAAAAAAGACGAGAAGAAGCGGAAGAGACGCGATAAAGAAGATGCCCCTTGCGCCGGGGCCATAAAGAGCCAAGGAGAGATTTGCGCTTTTGAGGAATGCGGACCTTCAGACGACGGGGTCAAAGGTGTGTCTTCGCCGGACAAAGCTGTCGACGGAAGCCTGGTATCCGAAAAACTGATATCGGTAGTAAGAAAATACGGAGTGGATAACCATGAGAATGCCCGGGAGATCTATGAACATTCGGTTGCGACGATAAACGGGCTCATAGGCAAAGTGAGATTAGGCAAGGACATCGCTCCCTATATGGACACGCTGCATCGGATGCTTGACGTCATCTCGAACCAGCTTATATTGGGAGACAGCCTTCTTGATCACATATATTCAGGCAGGGAAGATTCCTACTATCTGCCTTACCACATAGTCAATGTGCTGATACTTTCGGCTACGCTGGCGCTTAATATGGGATTCAATAAATCGGCCCTGAGCCATTTGGGTTTATCCTGCATATTTTACGATCTTGGTATCGATACCTTTAGGGAAATGGTATGCCAGCCCAGAAAATTGAATGCCGCCGAGTATAACCAGGTGAGAAAGCATATAGATATCAGCATCGGGATAATCGAAAAATTGATGGGCGCCGAAAGTGCGATAAAGGAGACTATAAGCATGCATCATGAGAGGGTAAGCGGCAGAGGCTATCCTCTCAGGGCCAAAGAAGACCGGATAAATCAAAATGCGAAGATATTAGGCCTGGTCGATACCTATATATCTCTCTCGAATCCCAGATCGTTCCGCAATGCAATGACCAGTCATGAGGCAATCAAGACAATAATAGATTCTCACAAAGACGACTTTGACGAAAGAGTGATGAAGGTCTTCATCAATAAAATGTCTGTATATCCGGTGGGAAGCATGGTTAGGCTTAATACCGGAGAAATAGCCCGGGTAATTGCGGCTAGGCCCGGCTCTCCTTTAAGACCGGTCATTATAATGCTTAGAGATCCATCGGGTAAGCCTGTGAATGAGAGGGGCCCCATAGATCTTTCCAAACAGGACAGCCCGCTTATAAAAGATTCGGTCAACTAGAGAACGACTCTCTGCGTATATCGCCTACTTGAAGACGATTAAGAAGAGAGTATTTTTATTTACGAATCGCACGTTTTTCATAAAGGCCCCTAATGAAAAATAAGGTCTTCATATATTTGCTGATTCTTGCCTTCGGTGTGGCGATAAGCTATTACACCATCAACGCACGCTTTAACCTTGGCACCTTAAGCTTTCTGCTTTTTCTGCTCGTTTTTATCCCCACGCTTATAAAACCCGATATAGGTCTTGTCATAATAATCGTTTCCATGCTTTTTTCACCCGAGATCTCATTGGGGGAAACCACACGAAGGGCTATCAGCATAAGGCTTGAGGATGTATTCTTATTTGTAATACTCCTTGCCTGGATACTGCGTTCGACCTTTACCAAGGATATAGCCGATACATTCAGGACAAAGCTCTCCACACCTTTCTTTTCCTATATAGGAGTGTGCATAGCTTCGTCCATTCTCGCGGTTGTCTCAGGGCAGAATATAGACGGGAAGAACGCGTTTTTCAGCATAGTGAAGTACGCAGAATATTTTCTGATTTTTCTTATGGCTAAAGACAATATAGCCACTATAAAGCAGAGTAAGATTTTCATAGCGGTCTTTCTGATAACGGCGCTTTTTGTGGGCCTCTTTACGAATATCTTTATATCGGAACAGCTTGCAGTGGGAAGAATTTTCTTTAGGGTGGCAGCGCCCCTTGAAGATAAAGATAGCTCCGAACCGGGGACGCTGGGCGGATACCTTATTTTCATGATAGCTATAGCCGGAGGACTCCTGCTGCATACGAAGTATCCTATACTTAAGATTTCATTGGTTGTTCTGGGAATCGTTCTCTTCAGGTCTCTTCTTTATACCCTTTCAAGGGGGTCGTATTTGGCGTTTTTCCCGGTGCTTATAGCCCTTTCATTTTTTGCCAAAAAAAGCAAGGTCTTTTTAATCTGGGGTATCTTTGCCATAACTGTTCTGGTCTTCGCATTTATGCCGCAGATGGTATATCAGAGGATTAGCGGCACCGTTAGGATGGAGGAAGACGTCTACGGCAAATCCTATGTCTGGGAGGAATCTCCGAGGGCCAGGATCGATAGCTGGAAGAGCGCTATCTTCGATTGGCTTCCGAGCAGTCCTTTTTTTGGATTCGGCGTAAGCACTATTTTCATAGATAGCCAGGCCTTTCTGACTCTTGTAGAGGTGGGGATCATCGGATTTATGCTTTTCTGCTGGGTTCTTGTAAGACTTTTTTTCATGGTCAAGGAAGTGCTCAATATGAAACTTGTCCAGTCCGACGATTTTGCCATGGGGATAACCAGCGGCTTCATGGCCGGTTATATAGGCCTTTTGTTTCACTCCATAGGCTCGAATACTTTTATAATCATACGCGTAATGGAGCCTTTCTGGTTTATGGCTGCCATAGTGCTGAGTTTGCCGGAACTCTTGGTAAAACAGAGAACCGAAGCAGGGGGTTCTTTGACAGGATAATTTTTCACAAGAATATAATCCCATGGAAAAAAAAGAAATCACCTCATGGACGAGAAAGATAGCCAGGAACACCATATATAACATAGCGGGTCAGATCTTCGTTATGGCGCTTGTATTTATCCTGACCCCTTATATCGTAGGAAAACTCGGCTTGATCAGATACGGCATCTGGGGTATTGTCAGCGCCCTGATGGGCTATTTCAGGTTCTTTGACTTTGGCCTTAAAAACGCCTTCGCGAAATATATAGCCGAATATAACGCAAAAAAGGAAACGGCAGAGATGATGGGGGTCCTTAATACGGGCTTAGTCTTCTATGCGGCCGTCTCGATAGTCCTGTTTATTATTGCCTACTTTTTTACAAAACCGCTGGTCGTTTTTTTGAACATAGAACCTGTCCTTCGGGTAGAGGCCTATCGGGTGATAATCCTGGGAGTAATCTTCTTTTGCCTTACAATCATCACAAGCCCCTTCGAGGCCCTTCAGCACGGATTGCAGAGGATGGACATATTTAACATTGTAGTCATAGGTATCTCGGTCTTGATGGCGGCGGGGACGGTTTTTTTCCTGGAGGCAGGATACGGTCTGACGGGACTCATGGTCAATAACATCATAGTGACGCTCATAAAGGGTACCGTTAATATACTTATAGCCCGCAGGCTTCTGGGCGGAATCCGTTTCAATCCGCGAGATTTTCTTCCGGTAAGATTCTACAGACTTTTTGCATTCGGCTTTAAGATGCAGCTTACGCGGATAGGTACTATCGTGGCACATCAGACGGATAAGCTATTAATAACGTATTTTCTCTCGTTAGGCCTTGTCGGCTACTATCATCTCGGATGCAGTGTCGTTTATTATCTTAATCTTATACCTGCGCTTCTTGTCTCGGCGCTTATGCCGGCTTTTTCGGAAATGGAAGCCATGGGCAACCGGGGTAAGCTGCGTTACGTATATTTGAGATGCACCAGGTATGTATCCTTTGCGGTCTTTCCGATATTCTGCTTTGCTATACTTATATCGTCTCATTTTATAAGCTTGTGGATGGGGCCGGGTTACAGTATGTCCGCAAATGTTATACGCATTCTTGCGGCCGGCTGGATGGTGAACGCGCTGGTCGGGGTGGGGGTTTCCGCAAGCATGGCCATAGACAAACCTCAATTGATGTCTTACAGCGCCGTATCCATGGCTATTCTCAATATCGGGTTGAGCATCTTTCTCATCAAGCGGTTCGGTTTTTTCGGGGCTGCCCTCGGTACCTCAATAGCGGTTGTCGCAGGCAGTCTCATTTTTATAATTTTAATCAATAAGGAGCTTAACGTTTCTTTCCGTGAATTCACGGAGCATTTCAGGGTCTTCTTGATGCTTTCGCTTGCTAGCGCGCCCTTCTTTCTGGCTGCGGAGGCCGCATCCCGCTTATTCAGCGATCCCGCCAGCAGGATTAATCAATTCATCATTTTGGTTATTGAATCCGTAATCTTTTTCTCCGCGTATCTGGGCGGCCTTATAATAATCAAGCCTTTCGAGACAGCCGATGAGGAGCTTTTAAGGGATAAATTTCCTCGAGCGTATCTTGTCTTGCGGAAGGCACTTTCTTTTGTTAGAGGATATTAGATGGGGACGAAAGAGTACAAACGGAGAATACGGATCTTTATATATACAAGCGAGGAGGACTGTGCTTCCTGCTGCCATATAAGGATCTGGAGCCCTTTCAGGCTTTTTTCGAAGAGATTATACAGATTTGTCAGAATCCCCTCGCTTGATGCTTTTCGCCAGATGTTATTTATGCCCGATGTCATATATTTAAGGAGGAATTATCATTACTTTCCTTTTACGGATAGGTTGCTTAAGATTACATCTTCAAAAGGCGTAAAGACCGTTATGGATATAGACGACCTCATAACGGAGTTACCCCGCGAGCATATATCCTACAATTACTATGATCTCAATAGGGAGAAGACGATACATTTCATACGGCTGATGGATTTTATCACCGTTTCCAACGAAGAGCTGAAAAATCGGCTCACTCCATATAACGGGAATATCTATGTACTGCCGAATTATCTGGATTCCCGCATATGGGATGATAAAGGCAGAAGGTTCTCCGGCAGGCAAGAGAGGGGTGAGCAGAAGATCGTTATCGGTTATGCCGGTTCGAGGACTCATGAGTACGATTTCAAATTAGTAACCCCTGCTGTCAAACATATGCTTTCGAAATACAAAGGAAGAGTGGAATTCAAATTCGTAGGCTGCATTCCTCGCGGTCTGGAGGATATGGACGGAGTGCGGTTTTACGCAAGGACGACCATGCCTTATTTACAGTATGCAAGGTTTATGAAGAACTGCGATTTCGATTTTGCCCTTGCCCCCCTGGAGGACAATGCCTTTAACAGGTGTAAAAGCAATATAAAATTCCTTGAATACTCCGCATCCAGGATACCGGCGATATACTCGAGAACCGGTCCCTACAAAAAGGAGATCCACGACGGCAGAACCGGCATCGTCGTAGACAATACCACGGAAGCCTGGATTCGGGCCATGGAGCGTTTGATAAAAGAGCCGGTGTTGAGGGAGGATATTGCTTCAGGGGCCTATGAATACGTAAAAGCGAATTATATGTTGAGCGGCAACCTGGACAGATGGAAAGATTTTTACTTGAAGGTGAGAAACTGCGTTCAAGGCGGTTCCAAAGGCGTAGATTTTCGCTATATAAGGATCTATTTGCCGTATCTTTTGCATTTTGAATTGTCGAAGGTCTACTGGAATTTGCGGTCCCGCCTGACCTGTTTTTTAAATCTAAGAGGAAAGCCGGGTGAACGGCGTAGAGGTAGAAAATGGAAACGCACGGCATCGCTAAAAAGGTAGTCAGAAATACCTTATACAATATAGCCGGCCATATATGGATTGTCATAGTGGCGCTGGTTCTTACGCCTTTCATTATTGGCGTACTCGGCCTTGAAAGATACGGAATATGGATTTTGGTCGGCGTCATAACGGGATATTTCGGTCTGCTGGATCTCGGAATAGGGGGCGTATTCGTCAAATATTTCTCCGAGCATTTTGCAAGGGAAGAAGAAGAGAAGATAAATAGTATTATTAATACGGGATTTCTTTTTTATGCCTCTTTTGCCTCTTTGCTAACGGCAGCCGGTTTCACTTTTTCGCGCGAAATCATGGGTTTTTTCAATATCTCGCTGGAGGTCTATCCCGAGGCCCTTCCGGCCTTCAGAATAGGCATAGTGGCCTTTGCATTTTCCTGCTTGATGAAGGTCTTCAAGACAATCCAGGGAGGCTTGCAAAGGATGGATATAACTAATGCTGTTGATGTAGCTTCCTCCGTCGTTATTGTCGTCGGTACCGTCTACGCCTTAAGAAGGGGATATGGGCTCGAAGGTCTAATGTTCGTCCGGCTCCTGACGGTTTTTCTAATAGGTATTGCGGATGTATATATTGCCTATAGAATCTTTCCGGCACTTCGCTTAAGGCCTCTTAAAGCCGATAAAAAAACATTCTGGAAACTTTTTAGCTTCGGGTATAAATGGCAGATTGCAACTTTTTCTTCCATGATATCGACGCATATAGACAAGCTTCTTATAAGTTATTTTCTTACGCTTGGAATGGTTTCGTTCTATCAGCTGGGAAGCGCTATAGTGCATAAGTGCAAGGCGACGGTACTAATCCTTTTAAATGCCTTAATGCCGGCCTTTTCCGAAATAGACGCAATGGGGGAAAGAGAGAAACTGATAAGAGGCTATATGGTGTGCACTAAATATATCGCTTTTGTCGCCATCCCGCTTTTTGTCTTTGTGGTGCTTGCGGCAGAGGATATTATGACGCTTTGGATGGGGCCAGGCTACGAGAAGTCAGCCTGGATAATAAAGATACTGGGTGTCGGCTGGTTATGCGCCGTAGTCTCGGGCATAAGAAGTGTCGTGCTACAGGCGACGGCAAGGCCGGAGGTAGAGATGAAGGCAGGGCTCATAGCGGCGGTACTGAATATAGCCCTCAGTATATTTCTGATATTAAAGGTAGGTTTCGCCGGCGTGGCTTTCGGCACAGCGGGCGCCCTTTTTTGTTCGGTTATATATGCTACTATAACTTTGCATAAGATACTCGGCCTTTCAACGATAAGATTCATCAGGTCTTCTATAATCGGCGCCGTTCTTACAGTAGGCGCAGCGGGTGTGCCGGCAAGATTTATGACCATACGGCTTAATGCTTTTTTAGGCGAAACCGGCAGAGCGGCCAGCGCCGTTTCGTTTCTTTCTTTCGCGGCGTCGTTCGCTTTTTTATACCTTTCATTGTTATTCTTTATTAAACCCTTTAAAAGAGATGAAGCTATGCTCTTGGTGGGTAATCTGCCCGGAGGACTGGGCGGGGTTCTCCGGCACTTCAGCCGTGCGGAAACTGCCGGGGTGATAATCTCCAATGAGAGGCAGGTGTAAGATGAGGATATGCCTGGTCAATCCGCCCCAGGTTTACAGAAAGAGCATAGGGACGCCTTACGTCTTTGAACCGCTTGGGCTGGGGTATATTGCGTCAATCCTCGAGAAGGACCATGATGTATTCGTAATAGACGCGGCCTTGGAGGGCATGAAATGTCCGAAGGAAAAAGGGGAATATGTATATCTTGGGCTTTCTCCGGAAGACATAAAGAAGAAGATATCGAAAAGGGTCCCCGATGTCGTAGGCATATCCGTTCCCTACACGTTAAACAGCGAAAGCGCCATGATGGTCGCCTCGGCGGTGAAAGAGATCGATAAAGAGATCATAACGGTAATGGGGGGCGCCCATACTACCGCAAGGCCTCAAGAAAGTTTAAAGGAGGGAAACGTAGATTATGTCGTTATAGGAGAAGGAGAGGAGACCGTAAATGAACTTGTGAAGTATCTTCTCGGAAAAGGCGTATCCGCCCCGGAAGATATAAAAGGTATAGGCTTCAGAAGGGGCAGAGACTTTGTCGTGACCGGCGCGAGACCCCCCGTCAGGGACCTTGATGCGCTTCCCTTCCCGGCCTGGCACTTGTTTGATATGGACGGATATTTCAGGGCCGCCTCATCCGGCAGGTTGGCGAGGAAGCTCAATACATACTCTCCGCGTTCTGCCAGTATAGTGACTACAAGGGGGTGTCCTTACGATTGCAACTTCTGCAGTATACATCTTACTATGGGTTTCGGCTTCAGAATGAGGAGTCCGGATAATGTAGTCAGGGAAATAGAGTGGCTGGTAAAGGAATACGGTGTAAGGCATATAAATTTCGAGGATGACAATCTGACGCTTAAAAAAAGTCACGCCTGCGGGATTTTTGATCTCATTATCCAAAGAAAGCTGGATATCAGCTGGAGCGCCCCTAACGGCATAAGAGCCGATAAGCTCGACGAGGAACTTGTGATAAAGATGAAATCTTCCGGGGCCAAGAGGGTTTTTCTCGCCCCCGAATCGGGCTCTCAGAGAGTGGTCAACGACATTATAGGCAAAAGGCTGGATTTAAAGAGCATAGAAAAGGCCTTACGGCTTTTGAAGAGACACGGAATTGCAGTGGACGGCTCTTTTGTAATAGGCTTGATAGGAGAGACTAAGGCCGAAATCCTAAAGACCATTCTCTACGCGCTCAAATTGAAACTTTTGGGCTTGGATAAGGCGGGCATACATATAGCCACTCCTTATTACGGCACAGGGCTTTATAAAGAGGCAATTGAAAAGGGGTTGCTCAAAAAAGATTTAAAAGAGAGCGATTTTTCCACATCCTGCTCTTTGATAGAGACAAAGGAGTGGAGCCATGGGGATATAATGCGGTACCGGGATGCCGCAAACTGGCTTATCAACTATGGCCCAAAAGACAAAATCGCCTATATTCTTATACACTTCTTTCCTTTCACATGGGGTTTTTTAAGAGCCGCGAAGAGGGTGCTGAGGTTTATGGCAGCGGCTGCGGGAAGAATTTTCGCAAAGGCGGTTTTTTGGTCAACACTTCTCTCCAAAGCCATTGCCGGCCGTTTTATGCAGTTGACCGGAAGGCTTCCCGGCGTGGAATACCTCGTCTATGAGGTGACAGATTTCTGTAATTCCAGATGCAAACACTGTCGCATCTGGACACAAAAACCGTCGCCCGACATCCTTACCCCCGCAGAGTTAGAAAAGATATTAAGCGATGATTTTTTCCGGAACCTTAAATCCGTCCTCCTGACAGGCGGAGAACCTGTCCTGCATAAAGAGATCAAGGAGATAATAGAAACCATACACAGAGTAAGACCTTCGGTGAAGATGACCCTCAGCACTAACGGTGTCCGCCCTGAGATGATATTGGATGTGATGAGGTTTACGGTTTCCAAGGAAATTCCGATGAGCGTTGGGATTTCTCTTGATGCCGTAGGGCCCCGTCATGATGAGCTGAGGGGGGTAGATGGCAATTATAAGAGCGTGGATTATCTTATAGATGCGCTTAAGCAAATGAAAGATGCGCATTCCCATCTTTTAAAGTCCATAGTCATCGGGCATACGCTTTCCAATATAACATACGACACGCTTCGCGAAGTCTATGAATACTCAAAAAGCAAAGACGTGGCATTCCTTACGCAGCTTTACGAAGAGTTCGATTTCTATAATAATATCTCAACGGGAAAGGAAGAGAGGTTACTGCACTACGGACGTCTTAAGAACGAAAATCTCATAAAGGCGTTGGAATATCTTCCCCCGTCTTTCCATAATGAGGTCCTTATGCGCGCCCTTACGAACCGTTTAAGATACAGATGCGCTTCTATGAGGACGTTTTGCGTTTTGAGGGCGGACGGTTCAATATCGCCCTGCCTGAAATACGGAAACATACGGATCAAAGGCGTCAGAGAGAAGGGGTTCGCGGAGGCCTGGCGGTCGAACGGGGCGCGGGAAGCCAGAAAGACGGTGGCCCGCTGCAGGGGCTGTTCGAATTCGTGGGCGGTGGACTGGAGTTTTTTAAATTATTGCGTGTCTTTTTTGAAGACAAGCGCCATGCTTGCTTTCAAACGTTCCCTTATAAAGGGGAAGCCTAAGAGGAAGAAATAGCATGCCTAAGGTTCTATATATAGGTTATGAGATAACCGGAACCACTAAGGGCGGAGCGCTCTTATACCAAAGATCCGTAGCCCGTTCATTAGCCGAGAGAGGATGGGAGGTGACCTGTTTCTTCGGCGTCGATGCCTTCGGATGCAGATCCTTACCCGGCATAAAAAAGAGATTTAAAAACGGAATTAAATATCTGGATTTCTATAGCCGATTGGGAGCTGCTTTTAGAAATGATATGAAGAGCCAATGCAGCCAGAGGGCCGTGGAAGAGATTACCAGAAGAATAATATACGAGGAGAAGCCCGATATCGTACATATACATGAGCTGCAGATGCACCCCGCAGCCGTTATCGATATAATAAAAGACGCAGGTATACCGCTCATTAAAACCATGCATAATTACTATGATATATGTCCTCAAAGGGACCTTATGCAGGATGGCACCAGGATTTGCAATGGCGCAGGAGACGGGGCTCACTGCCCAACCTGCCTGCGGAATCCGAGAAACCCCTGGATTAATCTACTGGAAGATATAATCTTTCGCTTAGTAGGTAGAAGACTTTTTAGTTTTTGTTTGAAGATCTACAGACGTATTTTTCCACGGAAGGAAACTAAAACAGCCAAAGGCGGTAAGAGGGCGAGAGATGCGGCATGCACTGCTGATGATGTATTAGAGAGAAACAGATTCTTCTCAGAGAGAATCAATAAGGTGGATATCATCCACTGCTCTTCGCCTGCTTCGGCACGGATATTAACCGATAACGGCATAGATGCCGAACGCATAGTAGTGGTGCCGATCTCAGTTGTGCATCTTAAGGAAATAAAAGCCAAGCCCCTGCGGCCGGACGGTTATCCGGTTACATTCGGCTATATGGGCGGTAATGTGGCCTCGCGCGGTTATCATGTTCTTGTAAAGTCGTTTTCCCTTCTTGACAGCAGCAAGGCCCGTCTTCTGATATACGGTACTTTCTTAAAAGGTGAGGTGGAATCGGGAGAGAAGGGTATTAGTAAAAACGGATATTACCACATACAAGATATAAATGAAGTCTTGAAAGATATAGACGTGGGGATTATGCCGTCGGTTTGGAACGAGATCTACGGCTTGACGGGTTTAGAGTTTATAAAGGCGAGGATACCCGTTATAGCAAGCGATATAGGCGGAATACCCGTATGGCTTAAGAACGGCGAGAACGGATTTCTGGCCAGGGCGGGAGACGCGGAGGATTTAGCAGCTAAAATGGAGAAGTTTACAAAGGATACATCTCTCATAAGGAGTCTCCAGAAGAAGATGAAGCCGCCTCTTGATTTTGACGAGCATATAGGTGAATTGCTTTCGCTATATAAAAGCCTTTTAGGCTGATCAAACAGAATAGTCCGAAGGTTAGGTTTAATTCATCGGTAGAAGGTGAGGATAGCAGGCATGAGGCATATGAAAGTCTTACTTGTGAACCCGATGGCATCGGCTCACTGGGACAGAAGGATTCCCTTTTCCCTTGCGTATTTGGCGGCGGAGGTGAGAAAATTCTATCCGGTGAGAATAACAGACATGCCCGCCGAGGACATATCCGAACAGATACTTATAAATATAATAAGGGAAGGCGGATATGCCGTAGTAGGCCTTACGGGGATGTCCCATCAAATAGAGAGCGCCTATTCCATCATAAAACGCGTAAAGAAGGAAACGGAAGCAATGGTGATTGTAGGCGGTTGCCATGTTACGTTTCTTCAGGAGGAAGCGCTTAAATCGGGGGCGGACCTCGTTGTAGTAGGTGAGGGGGAAGAGACCTTCCTGGAGGTCCTGAAGACCCTGGAGGGGGCGAAACGCGATTACTCTTCAATAAAAGGAGTTTCCTATTTTGATGCGGCCGGCAAAATGGTCTTCACGGGACAGAGGGAGCTTTCCGACCTTCGCAGGATTCCTTCTCCGGCGAGGGACCTTTTGCCTATTAAGAAGTACACCGATGCCCGGATATTCGGCGTGCCGGCCCTTGAGTTCATGTTCGGCAGGGGTTGCCCGTATAATTGCATCTTCTGTTCATCCCCCCGGTTATGGAGACGCAAGGTACGCCTTTTCGACCTGGACAGAATCTTAACTGAAATAGGCGAATGCGTAAAGAGGTATAAGAACCGGTATATCTTCATAACAGATGATGTCTTTACGGTAAGAAAGGATTTTGTCTTCGATTTTTGCCAGCGGATCGAACCCATGAGGCTGAAATGGTGGTGCATGTCGCGGGTTGACATGGTGGACAGGGAAATGCTTTTGAGGATGAAGAAGGCCGGTTGCGTAGGCTTGAGTTACGGCGTCGAAAGCGGCAATCAAAAGATACTCGATTTCGAGCATAAAGGAATAAAGATAGAGAGGATTAGAGAGGTATTCTCCCTTCACAGGGAAATAGGACTTCCCGCAAAGGCACTTTTGATAGTAGGCCACCCGCTTGAGACAAAAGATACCATAAAAGAGTCTATGGACCTGGCTCAAGAGCTTCATCCTTTCGGGTATATCTGCGCCCAGATGATGTGCCCGTACATAGGGACGGAGTTGAGGGAGTCCGTTGCGGAGAAGACGGGAGTCGTAACTACATCGCGTTGGAGCGATTACGTAACCTGGAAGTACCCGCCCGTCTTTATTCCAAGAGATCTCGACGCAGAAACTGTTTATAAGGCGGCGCAGAAATTCGCCGTAATCAAAGGAACGACCTTTTCCGATTATGTCATGGCTTTTAAGCTAGTGGGTCCCGACATGTTTAACTGGAACTTCTTTTTCAGGCCCATCCTGGCGAACTCTGCCAAGAAGATCCTGCCGGACGGGGTAAAAGTTATGCTTAAAAGATTGAGGAGGAATGTCTGCGAACGGGGGAGAAAACAGTGATTGTCGCTGCCCCCATTTTTCATATGCAGGAGGAGCGATGAGAAGACTTAAGGTTGTGCAGATCGTGGAAGACCTTAAAGTGGGCGGAATAGAGACGATAATCAAAACTATGGCCTGTAATTTCAACAAGGATAGGTATGATGTCTCGGTCTTATGTCTGGCGAAAGGAGGCGATGTAGCCGAGGAGCTTCTCGAGAGGGGTATTGAAGTGGATATCCTCGGCATGAAATACCATTGTACTCCCTTTTTTCTCTTTAAACTGGTCCGCAGACTAAGAAGACTGCGGACCGACATCGTCCATTGTCACGGTTATACGGGCGCTACGGTAGGAAGAACTGCGTCTTTTCTGGCAAGGGTACCTGTTATAATCTCCCATCTTCATACTACATTTGAGGAATATACCCGTAAACAGATCTTCACCGAAAGGGTGCTTAATTCGGTTACAGACAGAACCATATGCTGCTCAAAATCCACCTTAAGGGCTGCCGCGTCCTTTTCCGGCGCAGTAAGGAAGAGGGGCGCTGTTGTATATAACGGCGTGGAACAAAGACTGTTCGAAGGGGAATCCGAGGCCGCCGCCGTCAGAGGTGAATTCGGTATCGGAGCGAGCCATAAGGTTGTAGGGTGCATAGCTTCTTATACAAAGAATAAAGGGTATGAAACCGTCATAAAAGCGGCCGGTATCCTGAAAAAGAAGGTACCCGCTTCGGATATGCCGAAATTCCTTTTTGTAGGCGAAGGTAACCAAAGGCCCGACCTGGAGGGGGAGGTGAAGGTATTGGGCGTGGAGGATGATGTTATATTTACCGGCTTCAGGAGAGATATATCGAGACTTACTCAAGCGATGGACGTGATCCTTCTGGCGTCGGAACAACGCGAAGGACTTGGGATATGCCTGATCGAAGGAATGGCGGGCGGCAAGCCCGTCATCGGCACTAGGATCGGAGGTATTCCCGAGGTCATAAAAGAGGGTTTAAACGGTTTACTGATAGAGCCCGGGGATTACTCCGCCATGGCCCGCGCCATCAGAGAGATCCTGGAAGATGGGAAGAAGGCCGCAGGGATGGGCGAGGCCGGAAGAAAACTATATCTTGAAAAATTCACGGCAAAGGATATGATGAGCCGGATAGAAAGCATCTACGGTGAGGTTTGCCAGGAGAAGGGGATAAGGCTGGAGAAGACCGAAAGGATTACCGCGGCGCTCATAGTGAAGAACGAAATAAAGTATATAAGGCAATGCCTGGAAAGTCTTGACTGGGTTGATGAGATTGTGGTTCTCGACGGCTACAGCACCGACGGAACCCTCGACATCATCAGGGAATACGATGTAAAGCTTTTTCAGAAGAGATTTGAGGGTTTTCCGAAGGAGAGAGAGTACCTTTTGACCAAGGCCTCGAATGACTGGGTCTTTATGGTAGATGCCGATATGGTGATCCCCAAGGAGCTGAGGCTTGAGATAGAGAGAAGCCTGACCGAGGATATCTCCCGATACAGCGCCTTCACTTTCCGCTTTTTAAATATATATCTCGGAAAATATATCAGGCACTGCGGCTGGTACGACCCCAACAATCCCCGTCTCTTTAATAAAAGGAAAGGCCGATACGACACGCAGATGAAATATATAGATTCTTTTATTCCGGACGGTCAGATCAAGGTGATGAAGAACCATATACTGCACTACGGATTCGAGACGGTTCAGGAGCACTATTTAAGAGTGGACAGATATGCTGCGTTGAATGCTGAAGATCTTAGGACGAAGGGGCTTGAGATCCGCATATTCAACATGCCGTATTATTTCATATTCAAGCCGCTGGCGGTCTTTATATTCAAATATTTTTTTAAAAGAGGTTTTCTAGACGGAACGACAGGGCTTGTTTTGTGCCTCATGGCAGCCGTAACTTATCAGTTATCGTATTTCAAATTATGGGAAGCGCAGAGAAGATAATCAAGGTAATGTATTTTTCCTCGTTCGGTTCCTTCATGCGGGGCGGACAGATAAGTCTCTGGAACCTCCTGAAGAGGCTTGACAGGCCGAGATTCAGACCTTATCTGATAGTGCCGGAGGAAGGTGAGCTGACGCGTTGCGCGGCCGGGGCGGGAGTGGACTATCGGCTTTTGAATGTGCCGCCAATCAGGCCGGGGCACTTTAAAGAAGCGGCGCGCGCTTTCAAAAAGATCCGGCGCATCATCATCGAAAACGGTACTGAGATTGTACATGCCGACGATCTCAGATTTGTCATCTACGCCGGAATATTGAAGCCTTTCCTGGGTTATAAAATAGTGTGGCACATACGTGTCAGCTGGAGAAACGGGCCTTTGGATATCCTCGGATATCTCTTCTCCGATTCACTAATATGCACGGCCCGAATGATAAGCGAGCGCTTCAAGAAGCTGCCGGGCTCCAAAAGAAAGGTATGTGTTATATATAACGCCGTTGATTGCGCTCACTACAGACCCGAAAAGGGAAACGGGGCATTGGCCCGCTCTTTGGGGCTTGGCGAAAATGAGCTTTTGATAGGTTTCCTTGCAAGGCTCGATCCGGTAAAGGGCTTACAGCGCCTTATAAATGCCATGGTCTGTATCCGAATGAGGCTGGCTAACGTGAGGTTGATGATAGCCGGTAGCGGAGATAAGCGCTACATACGGGACATGGAGAGGGCGGCGGAGGAGCTGAATCTGGGTGAGTCTGTCGTTTTTCTGGGGTATCGAGAGGACCCCCGGGATTTTCTCAATCTTATAGATATCTCCGTATTGCCGACCACCGAATACGAAGGTTCCTCGAGGTCGATAATAGAAGCTATGGCATGCGGGGTGCCTGTAATAGCCACTGACAGCGGAGGCAACAGGGAGTTGGTGCAGGACGGGATAACGGGTGTGTTGTTATCCTCTCCTTCGGAAGACCTCATATGCAAGGCCTGCGTGGAACTTCTGAGTAATGAGAAAAGGCGCGAAAGGATGGGTGAAGCGGCCAGGGCAGCGGCAGCGGAAAATTTTGACATCGATGAAAACGTAGGGCGCACGGAAGAATTGTACGGAGAGCTTACAGGAGGAGTCCGCAAATGACAGAAAGACCGAAGGCTCTTTTAAGAAACTTCTATATTGTATTAAGAAACACCGTTCTCTCGCTCTTTCTAAGGCCGCGCGGGAAGGCGGAGGCCTTGAAGGGCGTAGGCTCTATTCTTTGCATAAGGATAGACAGGATGGGCGATCTGGTGATTACGATACCCGCCTTGAAAGCCATCAAGGAGAATTTTAAAGGCGCGCGCGTGGTCTTGCTCGTAAAAAAAGACAACGAGCGCCTGGCGAAGATGATGCCTTATGCGGACGAAGTCCTGATATACGAAGGTTTCCCCGCATTTTTAAAGAAGATAAAATCGAGGCGGTTCGACATAGCCGTTGACTTTCTGATGGATTATACAGTTAGAACTACTTTTTTGGCTTATGCCAGCGGCGCGGGCATAAAGGCCGGATTCGACATACTGGGCAGGGGCCGTTTCTACGATATATCGTTTGCCCCCGAGCCGGAGAATAAGACAACGAGTGAATATACCTCTCTACTCGCTTTAAAGATAATACGGTTACTGCTTGGGCGAATGGTAGATGGTCACGATTTTATACCCTCTCTTCTGCCCGGCAAAGATAAGGTGAGCGAGGCGGAAAGGCGCGTTGGCCTGGCGAAGAACGGAGTGGGAAGGCATTTGGTGGGTTTTCACCCCGGCGGTTATTATAAAAGCCAGAGGTGGCCCGTCAAAAGATTCGCCGAGGTAGCGGACGGGCTGAAATCCGCATTCGATAATAAAACCGTTATAATAGGCTCGAAAGATGAGGGTGGCCTGGTGGATGAGATGGTCAAAAGCATGAAGACAAAAGGGGCTATTAAGATAGTAGGGCCCAAACTGGACGAATTGGCGGCGCTGATCTCCCTGATGGATCTACTAATATGCAATAATTCGGGGCCGCTGCACATGGCTGCGGCTGTCGGAACCCCTACTGTCTCGACGATGGGGCCTACGGACCCCTATCTGTGGCGCCCGGCAGGGTCGGCTCACACGGTTATAAGAAAGGCAATGAGGTGCAGTCCCTGCGGCAGAGCTGTCTGCGCGCATCACAGCTGCATGAGGAGAATCGGCGCAGATGAGGTCCTTGAGGCGGCATCCCGTCATCTATCGGGGAACGGAGGCGTTAAGAATTGAAAAAAAGCGATTTTCACGAAAAGATAGAGAAGATTCTTTTGATCAATCTCGGAGGCATAGGGGATGTTCTCCTTTCGATCCCGGCGATGAGAGCCCTCTATAAAAAATACCCCAAAACCACCATGGATCTTTTGACCGTACCCAGATCGCCCGATACGATAGACAATTCTCCGTATCCCACCAGCATCATCACATTTTCGGGGAGTCCCGCTTCGAAGCTAAAACTACTCTGGTTGCTGCGGAGAGAAAGATACGATGTTGCGATAAACATGCGCTCTTTGAATTCATCGGCCGGCGCGCTTAAGATGTGGCTTCTTTTGTCCTTCTTGGCTCCCAGGATAAGGGCGGGAAGAGACACGGAAAAAAGAGGGTTCTTTTACGACGTAAAAGTTCCGGAAAGCTATAAATGCGCCAGACACGAGATGGAGTACTGCCTGGACCTTGCCGCGCGCTTGGGCGCTACTTACAGAGACACCAGGATGGACTATAGGCTTACATGCGAGGATATGGCTTATGCCGATGCCTTTTTGAAAGATAATGGCGTCACGGATACGAATGCCGTGATAGGTATCTCCGCAGGCGCACCCTGGCCCGCAAAGAGATGGCCTCTCGAAAGATTCGTCGAAGTTGCCCGGAAACTTTCCGAAGCCGGCCTCAGGGTGCTTATAACCGGCTCGGAAGACGAAAGATATTTGGAGAAGGCGTTTGCGGAAAAGGACATGAGAATTATATCCGCCGTAGGCAGGACGAGCGTACGCCAGCTGATAGCTTTGATAAAAAGGTGTTCTGTCTTTTTATCCAACGATACAGGCCCTATGCATATAGCGGCGGTAGTCGGGACTCCCGTCGTAGCGGTTTTTGGGTCGAGCCACCTGAAAGGGTTCGATCCGAGAAAGATAACGGATAGCGCCGTTGTATTCAAAGGCGAAGCCGAATGCTCCCCGTGCGAAAGGAAATTTTGCCCTTCCATGAAGTGTTTCGACAGCATAAAACCGGAAGAGGTAACCGCGGCCTGTTTTGAACTGCTGGAGAAAGCCGGGGATAGAAAGAGCGAATAGATGTTTATATTGAAGAAGATATACGGATATCTTCACAGCCTTATGACTCCGCTTGATGAAAGGGGAGAGCCCTCGGGAGGTTATTACGAGAGCACAATAAGGCGGCGTGTCGCCTCGATGGTAGAGGGCATTCCGGGCCCGTTAGCCGACGTGGGTTGCGGGGAGGGACTCTTTCTCGGAATACTTGCCGAATCGGTCCGGAGATATCCGGTGTATGCCGTGGATATAGACAAAGAGATATTAAAGAAGACGAGGGGCAGATTAAAGAAAAAGGGCATAAAAAACGTGGAGCTGATAGAAGCCAGCGCCGAGGATCTCCCCTTCGGGGACAGGACCATGGATGTAGTGACGCTGTTGAATATAGTCTTGAATATAGAGACCACGGAGAGACTCAAGCGAATACTCTCCGAACTTGCGCGCGTATTAAAGGACGACGGCGTGCTTATAATGGATTACCGTAGCTCGAGAAATAGGCTTATCAGTCTATTATACAAATATACAAGGCTGTATGACGGAAGTGTAGCCAGCGTGGTAACGCGCAGCGCCTGCCTGATGGCCGATATAGCCAGGGAGACAGGTTTCCTTGTTGAGGAAGAGATAAACGCCTCGGGATTTTTGCCGAAGTTAAGCCCCGCAGTCATATTAAAATTGAAGAAGATAGAAGGGAGGAAGGGTAAGTGATCTTCAGGAAGAGGATATCGCAGCTTGGCCACGATATTAAGGCCTTCGATTTTCTGAACGGTTTCAGAGGCATGCTAAAACGCTCCGCGCAGGACGATTTCGCAAAAGAGGTAGCCGGATATCACGGGCTGAGATATGCTGCTTTAGTTTCTTCCGGCGCCGCCGCCTTATACGTCATATTAGAGACACTGAAGAAGAAAAGTAAAAGGCGCAAGGTAATAATACCGGCTTATACTGCTCCCATTGTAGTCCTTCCGATACTTAAGGCAAAACTTAAAGCGGTGCTCTGTGATATCACTCTCGATGATTTTAATATGGATTTCGGGAAGGCCCGCTCTATTTGCGACGAGGATACCCTTTGCGTGATGCCTACGCATCTTTTCGGCATAGCGGCAAAAGGCATAGAAAAGACGGAGAACGGTCTTTGCGGAGCGTATCTTGTGGAGGATTGCGCGCAGGCGATGGGAGGCAGGCTCGGGAATGAAAAATTGGGGACGTTATCGGATGTCTCTTTCGTAAGTTTCAACAGAGGCAAAAACCTGCCGGCGTACGGAGGAGGCGCCGTCCTTACGGATTCCGAAGAGATCTTTTCAGGCGTTCTGGAAGAGATCAGGGGACTAAAAGAGGCACCCCTTGGGTTTAAGACATTCATCCCCATTAAATTTCTCGCGTTTTCACTGGCCGTCAGACCTGCTCTCTTTTCCGCGCTTTATCCTTTTATTTCCGCCTTTAAAGACGAGAAGGTGCCCGATAGCTTCAACCTTTTCAGGTTTACGGCTTTCCAGTCCGGGGCCGGGATCTCACTTTTAGAGAGGTTCGAAGATGCCTGCCGCAGACGCCGGGACAACGCGGAATTTTTAATCGGTTCTTTAAAAGGAATCGGCTGCCTTAAACTGCCGGAAATACCCGAAAGAGCGCGCTGCGCCGTGAACAGGTTGCCCGTTTTTATAGAAGATGAGTTCGAAAGAGAGAAGATTAGGAAGGCGCTGGAGAAAGCCGGTGTCGATACCTCCTCGATGTACGGAAGGCCGATTCATTTAATATTCGACCTGGGATACAAGAAAGGTGACTTTCCATACGCTGAGCTTTTTTCGAAAGCGGCTCTTACCCTGCCGGTCCATCCGCTTTTGGATGAAAAAGACCTTGATATGATCGTAAAAACCATAAAGGATGCGTTAAGTTGATACAGCCCAGAAACCTGAGAAGGTTCTTTTATAAAACATTGAAACAGCCCGGCTATGCGGCGTCGGTCTTCTCCAAGCGCCTCAAGGCGTATTTCTCGTATCTTTTTATGTCGGGGCGCGCTCCGGACCCCGAGGCAATAACGCTTTTTCTCACGCACAGATGCAATCTACGCTGTAAGATGTGCGGTCAGTGGGGTGAAAGCGGGGTAACGAAGAAGATGGATGCCGGCAAAGTGAGCGAAGAACTCCCGTTCGAGGTCTTGACGGTCCTGATAGACAACGTTTCGCGGACAAGACCCGGTATTACCTTGTTCGGGGGAGAGCCGCTACTTTATCCCAGATGCACGGATCTCATTTCCTACATAAAGAGCAGGCGAATGCACTGCCTTATGATAACCAACGGTTCTTTGCTGGAAGGCCACGCAGAGGGGCTTGTAGGCGCGGGATGCGACGAGATAAATCTCTCCCTTGACGGACCTCGGCAGCTCCACGACGAAATCAGAGGCCTGCCGGGACTTTACGACAGAATAGTCAAAGGGGTGAAGGCTATAAATTCCGTAAAGAAAATAAGGGGTCTTGACAAACCCCTTGTAAACCTCCAGTGCACCATAACCAAATATAATTATGAAAGACTCGAAGAATTGACGGATGTGGCGCGTGAAATAGAAGCCGATTCGTTAACCTTTCATAACCTCATCTTTCTGGATTCCTCTCTCATTGAGGCCCAGAAGGAAATAGATGAAATGCTTGGTATCTCTTCGAAGGACTGGGAAGGTTTTATTTTTGAGCCCGGCATAGATGCTCTTACGCTACATAAGAAGAGAGAGAAGATTCTATCTGCAAGGCACGATTTCGATGTGGATTTTTATCCCAACCTGTCTCTCGAAGGGTTAAAGGAGTATTACGGCTCATCGGCGTACCTGCCTTCCGAATATCGCCCCAAATGCCTGAGCCCCTGGATAACGGCTTATGTATTCCCCGATGGAGAAATCAGGCCCTGCCTGAATTTCACTTATTCCTACGGCAACATAAAAGAGGTGCAGTTCAGGAAGGCGTGGAACGGGAAGGCGGCGCTGAGATACCGCTCTTTTATCAAAGACAAAGGGCTCTTTCCGGTATGCGTAAGATGCACCGAATTATACAGGTACTGATATGACGGATAGAATACGCGTGGCTCAGGTGATAACCCGAATGGATTGGGGAGGATCTCCCGATATAGTAAGGATGATATGCGAAGATCTCGATAAAGAGAAATTTTCCGTTAAACTGGTCTGCGGGAAGACCCTGAACCCTTCCCGTTCTACGGAAAGTTTTTTTATGAAACACTCAAAAAATGTCTTCTTTACCGAGCACCTTAAAAGGGAGATCAGTCCGCTGAACGATCTAAGGGCGTTTTTTGAGCTTCTGTCCTTCTTCAGGAAAAACAGATTCGATATAGTGCATACCCACACAGCCAAGGCAGGTTTTCTCGGCAGGTTTGCCGCCAAGGCAGCGGGTGTCAAGCTTATATTCCATACGCCCCATGGCCATAATCTTTACGGATACTTCAACGCTTTCTTTACGCGGATGGTGATATTACTTGAGAGGATGGCATCGTTAGCTGCCGACAAGACGGTTGTCCTTACCGGCATTGAAAAGGATGATCTGCTGAGGTATAATATTGACGCTGCCGAAAAGGTGGAAGTGATAAAGAGCGGGATAGACATCGGGAAGCTCGAGAACATACACATAGACCATTCGGCGGTTATCAGGAAATACGGTATAGAAGAGGGGTCCAGACTGGTAGGCGTTATAGCGAGGCTTGAGAAAGTAAAGGGGTGCAGATATTTTCTTTCCGCCGCGCGAATCGTGGCGGGAAAGATACCGGAGGCGAGATTTCTGGTGGCGGGGGAGGGATCGCTCAAATCCGATTTAATGAAGCTTGCCGCAAAATACGGGATAAGCGGGAAAGTAAATTTCGCCGGATGGTCCGAATACACGCCCGAGATAATATCTTTACTGGACATACTTGCGATACCGTCGTTGAATGAGGCAGTAGGCCGAGTCATACTGGAAGCGGGGGCGCTTTCGAAGCCCGTTGTGGCGACCGCCGTAGGCGGAATACCCGAGATCGTGGAAGACGGGGTTACCGGCATTCTCGTGCCCCCGAAGGACGCAGAGAAAATGGCCTCTGCCATTATTGAACTGCTTCGAGACGAGGGAAAGAGAATCGAAATGGGCAGGGCCTCTCGCAGAAGGGTGCGCCGCCATTACAGCAAAGACCTTATGCTTTCCCAACTGCAGAATATTTATTTGAGTTCCTGAGGTTTTATGATAATATCTGTACATCAAGCCCAATATTTGCCCTGGCTGGGCTATTTCCACAAGATTTTCTCCAGCGACGCTTTCGTATTTCTGGACGACGTGCAGTATAAAAAAAGGGAATACCAAAACAGGAATCGCATAAGGGCCAAAGACCGCTGGATATGGCTTACCGTGCCTGTTACGGCCGACCGTAACCCGTATCCAGTATTTTCGGATGTTTACGTAGATAATTCGCAGGATTGGGCCCGGAGCCACTGGAAATCCCTGTATCTTAATTACGCAAAGGCTCCTTATTTCGAAAGATACTCCGGTTTCTTCGAAGGACTATACCGTAAGGAGTGGAGGCGTCTATTAGACCTTAATATAGAGATTGTAAGCTATCTTAACTCGGTTCTCGGCATCGAAAAACCGGTGCGTTTGTCGTCCGAATTAGACATCAAGACGCAGAAGACAGAACGTATACTTGATATATGCGAAGCGCTTGGCGCCGATACGTATCTGTCGGGAGGCGGCGGCAGGGATTACCTGGACGAGGAGAAATTCCGTAAGGCAGGGATAAGACTGGTCTACCAGGATTTCGAGCACCCCGTATACAGACAGCTTCACATGAAAGACGAAAAGGATTTTCTGGCGGAGATGTCGATAGTGGATCTCATCTTCAATCACGGGCCTGGCAGCATGGATATACTGCTCGGCGGCAAAAGCGGATAAATAAAACCTTACACAAGTTTAGCGGAGGTGATATGCGCATAAAGAAGGGGTTGAATGTGTTGGCGGTAGGAGCGCACCCGGACGATGTGGAATTCGGCTGCGGCGGGACATTGATGAAGATGGCAAAAGCCGGCTGCAACATCCATATCCTCATAATGACCAAAGGGGAGATGGGCGGAAAACCCAAGGTGAGAAGGAAGGAACAGGAGAAGGCCGCGAGATTCTGTGGGGCAAAAAAGATTTACTGGGGCGATTTCAAGGATACGCATATACCTCCGGATAAGAGCGTGATATCAAAGATCGAGAATGCCATAAAGAAATCAAAGGCGGAGATAATATTCATAAATTACTATGAGGATACGCATCAGGACCACAGACTGGTTTCCGACTATGCCATTGCCTCTTCCCGGTATATAAAGAGTGTCTTTTTATACGAAGTTCCGACCACCCAGAGGTTCGAGCCGGATATTTTCGTGGATATAACGGATATTTTAAAGGATAAGCTTACGCTTTTAACGCTGCACACATCCCAGGTATCGAAGACCGGCGTGGCTAAATTATCTATTCTCGAAAGCGCTAAATCCTGCGCCAACTTCCGCGGTTTCCAGGCCCGCGTAAAATATGCCGAGGGATTCAAATCCCTCAGGTACCTGATGAAGATATGAACCTCATATCGGCACTTATAGCCTCATTCGCGCTTTCGTTCATTATGACGCCTCTGTTTATTGCGCTCGGATGGAGGTTTAAGGTACTCGACTACCCAAAGGCCGATAAGGTGCATTCTGATCCTACGCCCTTGCTGGGAGGAGTGTCGATATTTCTCACTTTCTTCTTTTTCATAATATTATTTTCAGACAAAGTAACGGGTGTCTACAGGTATCTCTTTCTCTCCGGCGCGATATTATTCGTATCGGGCCTGATAGACGACATACGACCCGTCTCCGCCCTGAAGCGGTTGCTCATACAGATTCTGGCGTCTTCCATATTGATATACGGCGGCGCCTATTTCACGTTTCTCCCCAATACTCCATGGGGCAACATAGGGGAAGTGGCCCTCACTTTTTTATGGCTGGTAGGGATAACTAACGCCTTTAATTATCTCGATGGCCTTAACGGTCTGGCCAGCGGCGTCGGCATAATAAACGCGTTCTTCTTTATGGTCTTTGCCCTTTTGACCTCTCAACCGGTGCTTGCGTTCGTTCTTGTGGTATTCATGGGCTCTTCGGCAGGGTTTTTTCCCTATAACTTTCTCAAAGGCAGGATCTTTCTGGGCAATTCCGGCAGCGCCTGGATGGGCTATACGCTTGCCGGGCTTGCGGTTATAGGGGAATGGGCTCTCAAAAGCCCGGTGGATCTCGTTATTCCCATACTCATATTCGGCGTACCGATATATGACATGATGAACACAACCGCTGTTCGAATACTTGACAAAAAGGCCACGAATATGATAGACTTACTTGCATATAGAGGAAAGGACCATTTTCATCATAGGTTATCGCAAACAGGACTCGGGCGTCAGGGCGCGGTTTTTTTTATATACGTCATTAGTATCATGCTCGGCTTAAACGGCCTTTTATTACAGATGTCCCAGGGTGCCGCGAATATCGTAATCATTCTTGCAATAAGCACACTTTTTTTTGTTCTTATATCGTCTTTAATCATACCTAAACCGAAACATAAAAAAAGGGAGGTGAGGAAATGAAGAAACTTGCCGATGGCGCGATAATACTTGCGGTATTGAGCATAGTTGCGGGTATTGTTTCCAGGCTCATTATGCAGCCTTTCGCAGGCATTTACGCAAGTGCATTCCTACAGTTTTCCGGGGTATGCCTGCTTTTGGCGATAGCGCTGTTATTGAAAGAGAAATAATATACGGTTTTTTTATTTAAGCTCTTGAATGTATGGCGGTTGTTAAGGTGTAAATTAACAGCCGCCATTTTTTTATTGCTTCATATTGTTATTATTGGTAATATAATAACAAAATTAATATCTTGAAGTTCGATTGCAGAGATAAGTGATGATAGATTCTTCAAAAGAGAGAAGACTCATACTTGAGCGCTTGGAATCGAAGCTCTGGTCCGTGGCCGTACCGTTGAACGGAGGCATAGAGCTTACTTATAGATGTAATCTCAAGTGCAAGCATTGCTACATACCTAGAAAAATCCCCTCTCGCGAATTGTCAACCGGCGAAATCATCCGAGTCATAGACGATATATATGAATCAGGAGTCTTCAGTATCTATTTTACCGGAGGGGAGCCTTTCCTGAGAGAAGATTTCTTCGATATATATACTCATGCGCGGAAGAGAGGCCTCTTTGTGACTGTTTTCACTAACGCCACACTTATAACGCATGAGATCGCCTCAAGGCTTGCCGACTTACCGCCTCAGGGCATAGAAGTCACAGTAAACGGGATAAGCCAGAGGGTCTACGAAGAGGTGACCGGCGTAGAAGGCAGCTTCAGAAAGGTGATGGATGCTTTGGAGGTTATGAAGAAGATGAAGTTGCCGGTTTTGATAAAGGCAAACGGCATGACTATAAACAGGCATGAGGTCCATGCCATAAAGAGATTTTCGGAGGAATTGCTTGGAGAAGGGCGCTTTAAATATGATGCAGTTATTTGCTCGGGACTGGACGGCTCGAAGGCACCCTTGAGTTATAGATTATCCGTTAATGACATCATCGATATCCAGTATAGTGATGCGGATATGCTGTCTAAATTCAAAAAATTATTCTTGAGACCGGAAGATGACTCAAGGCATAGGGCGGGACGCCTCTTTCAGTGCAGCCTTAATACATTCCAGATTACCCCGTACGGCCACCTGAGGATATGTCCCTATATAAGCAAGGGAAGCCAGGACGTGCTAAAGCGTGGTTTCCGTGAAAGCTTCAGGATGGTTTATGAATATCTCGACTCTTTCACCAGGCCGGCGGATTCAAAATGCAGAAATTGCGGGCTTGTCCATAAATGTTTGCAGTGTCCCGGCAGGGCGTTCGTAGAGACAGGTTCTATGTATGGAAACGTGGATTTTTTCTGTGAGCTTGCGAAGAGGCATGCAGATGAGCTCAAATTACTAGAGATGCCAAGAGCCGAAGAAGCATTGGAAAATTACCAGTAAGGGATAGTATGCTCAAGATTACGGCACCCTTCAGGGAAAAGAGTGAGGTTATGCCGCTTATCGAAGCGGGCACGGATGAACTGTACTGCGGTTACCTGCCCGGTGAATGGAAGCGCGAATTTACTGATTTGGAATTTGAAAGAAAAGGCAGAGGATGTAATTTTACGGACTTAAAAGAGCTTTCAGAAGCTGTTGATTTAGCTCATGAGAAAAATATACCGGTCTTTTTGACTTTAAACGGCCTTTATGTAAAGGAACAATATCCCCTTCTTCTTAAAATAATCAAAGACCTTGAGAAAACGGCACTAGATGCTTACATAGTTGCGGATATAGGGCTTATTTTGACATTGAGGCGTATGAAGACCTCAAAAGAGATACACATATCGACCGGCGGTACGGTATTCAATTCTGAATCGACAGATTTCTATAAAGACCTAGGTGCCTCGCGCGTAATTCTTGACCGCCAGGTCACCCTGGATGCCATAAAAGCACTTTCGGAAAGCCATCCTTCGATCGATTTCGAGGTCTTTATACTAAATACATTATGCGTATTTATAGACGGTTTTTGCACCTTCTTACATACCTATGGTCGGGATTCGATAGAGAGGGTAGATAGCGGCGGAGGCGACGAAAAAACGGTTATTATGACTGCCTATGACCCCGCCGCGCAGGGCGACGCCTGCAGTTTGGAATATTCTGTAGAGACTTGTGAGCTATCTATCGGTGAAAAAAAGACCGGCTCTTCTGTATCGCCCACTTTCTTCAAACGCCGTTTGGACGGTACCGAATGCGGCGCCTGCGCTCTTTATGATATTTCCCGCACAAAAACAAAATCGGTAAAGATTGTGGGCAGGCAGCTTTCCTCCCAATCGAGACTCAGAGGAACGCGATTTATCCGCCGGTCTCTTGACATACTGGAAGGAGATAAAGGCATAAGCCGTGCGGGCTACATGAAAGAGGTCCAAAGGTTTTACCGGGAAACCTTCGATTACAAAGGGGTTTGCAGGGGCAATAACTGTTATCATCCGTCGGTTTTAAACAGGTTAGAGCAGGAAAGTGCGAAAGCTGTTTCTGCACAAAAATAGCACAAATCCTAAAAACATATAAGCTATTATGGAAAAGGCTGTTTTCGTTACGAGAAGAGACGGGTTGGACGATGCCGATTCGCAAGGTTTCACGCGGCTCTATTTCGGTGTTGAGTTTTGCGAAAGGCTCATTCCTTCTACAGATGATCTGTCTGATGCGTTGGAATATACGAGAGAAAAAGGGTTAGATTTTTCTTTGGTTACTCCTTATGTGACCGATGCAGGATTGAAGAAACTGGTCCTGCTATTCGACTATTTAAAGGACAGAGACATAAGCTGCGAGGTCGTTGTAAATGATTGGGGCGTTCTCAATCTGATTAACAGAAGATTTCGATTCTTTAATCCCGTTTTAGGCCGGCTGCTTACAAAGCAGAAACGCGGACCCAAGATAGCCAGTTTACTTGGGCAAAAGACCGTAACGCGGCCTTTATTAAACCCCGAAAATCCCGGATTCAGAGGTTTTATGATACAGAAGAAACTACCGTCCGGTGCCGCCCCTTACTATAAAGGTGCAAATACCGCGAGTGTACCGGTTATTCACGATTTTTTGGTCAGCCGCGGCGTAAAAAGGATAGAGCTAGACAATACCCTGCAGGGTCTGCAAACCGATCTTCCTCCGGATATGTCGGCCTCGGTATACACCCCGTATGTGTATATTACCACAACCTTCTTCTGTCCTTCGGCCGGATGCGCGGATAAAGAAAATTCCCGTCTAAAAATAATGCCATGCTCGAGAGAATGCCGAAGGTATATTTTTAGACTTAAGAACGATTCGATGCCGGTCGAAATCATCTTAAAAGGAAACACCTGTTTCTATGAAAATCCCGTTCTCGATCAACAGGCACTGGAAAAGATGAATGTAAGCAGACTCGTTCATATGAAAGAGGCCCCTCTTTAGAAAAACAGTAAGTAAAGGCGCCAAATCGAAAAGGGTATACAAAATAAAGATTAAAGGAGGTGGAGAGATGGTTGGAAAAAAAACAATTTTCAAAAAGGACGAGAAGAACTGGGTAAGCCGGTTCATTATGGATGAGGTCGTCATTATGCCTTTAGCCCGAACCAAAGAAGACGTGAATTATATCTACTCGATTTCGAATGAGACCGGCTCCCGCATATGGCAGCTTATTGACGGTGAGAATACGGTTGAGGAGGTACAGAAGATCATGAAGGAGGAATTCAACGGACCCGCGGAATCCGTCGAGGGGGATGTGATGGAGTTTATAGCTGACGCCTCGGAAGAAGGCCTTATAAAAGAGACGAAAGAGGAAAAGAGGCAGAAGGGCGAAGCGATACGAACCAAGGGAGCTAAAAAAGGTTACAATAAACCCGATATCGCAAGAGTGAAGATGCAGCCGGAACAGGCCGTTCTCTATGCCTGCGTGCATGAGGTCGACGGAAAGAACGGGGAAACATTCGGGGAATGCTGTGGTGTGGGGTGTTCGCCTTTTGGATATGAATGCGACCAGTTGTATTGCAGCGGTAGCTCCGGCGGTTCGGCTGATCCCGGAAGCTAGATTGCATTATGATTGAAACAAGCCGAAAAAAATTTCATAAAAAGCTAAAGAGTAAAGCAATAGAAAATGCGCGGATTTTAAATGCCTTTTTCGAACTTACATACGGATGTAATTTCAGCTGCCGCCATTGCTATATCCCGTCAACCGATATCGAAAAGACTGATGTACAGATACGTTCTTGGCGGGAGGAATCCGGCATAGCGGGTAAGGATGAGCTGAGGACAGAAGATGTCTTCCGCATTCTGGACATACTTGAGCTTGGCGGATGCCTGGAAATCACGTTTACCGGCGGCGAGCCGTTTCTGCGGGAAGACATATTCCGAATATTGGAATATGCCGCAAGGAAAGGTTTCCGCGTAAGGTTATCTACCAACGGAAGTCTCATTACGGCCGAAAAAGCCGGAAGGCTTAAGAGGCTGGGCGTAGAAGAGGTTGCCGTTACCTTCAATAGTCCTGACCGGGACACATTCGATTGGTTTGTTAGAAAAAAGGGAGCGTATGAAGCAGTCATTAAGTCCATGGAAGACCTCAGCCGTTACATGGGGGCTTTCAGTATCCGATCGGCATTTCTCACCGTTAACGAAGAAGACATAGCTGAGATAAGACATATAGCCATAGAGAAACTCGGCGTACCTTTCAGAAGGATAAATTTTATAACACCCCAATGGGATGGCTCTAAAAGGAATCTTATATATCGTCTTCAGCCCGGTAGATTCCGAAAAGTGAGTAAAAGAATAGAACGGGATATTGAATCTACAGCCAAAGAAAATAGAACCGATAATAAAACAAAGAAAACCAAATATATTCCGCCCGATCCCCCGTCCTTGTATCGCGAAGATATCTTTTCGTGCAGTGCAGGTGTTACAAACTTTGTGATAAATCCCTACGGCGAGATGAGACTCTGCATGGACCTTCCTTTCCCCAAATACGATCTTTTGAATGGGTCTTTGAATGAAGGAGTGGCTCTCTTAAGGGCATACAGAAAAGAGTGCATCCGCCCGGAAGATTATATATGCACTAAATGCGAACTATTGCCCTATTGCAGCAGTTGCCCCGCAAGAAACTATCTTGAATGCGGAAGATTGAATGCGTGCCCTCCGTATTACAAAAGGCTGGCTGAAATCGCAAAAAGAGAAATAGAGGAAAAGCATAGTTATGAAATTGCCGGGAACAATACCAGGTAAATGTACGGCGAAAAATGTCAATATCGGAGGTATCGGTTTTGCATTCCGGAGCCACGATTGCCTAATAGAAGAGCCGGATTCCAGCGAAGGCAGATTGAAGGATTTCATCCGGCCCGGCAAAGAAGATTTTATCTTTGATGTACACGTGGGCGCTTTACCGGAATATCCCAAAGGGCGCCTTATCTTTGAAGCTGCGGATATGTGGCGCCTCTACGAAACGGAAAACGAGCATATATTCGAAACACACCAAATCCTTGACCGGAAACCGCCGGTGAAAGCTGCTGTCTGCAGATTGCATAGAAGTGAGCCGAGGGCGGGGCTTTATCTTGTACCCGGTTTATGGAATATAACCGGCGATAAAGATATATCTAAAGACGACCTTGTGAGCTGGTCATTAGAAAAGGTTATGCGCGATATGGGGCGCCTATTCTTTACGGAACTTGCGCCGAGGTCTAATGCGATTCTCATACATGCCGCCGGCATAAAAATATGTAATGGAGGTTTTGCATTTTTAGGAGAATCCGGCGCCGGCAAATCCACGCTTTCAGACCTATGGATCAAAGAGAGCAACGCGGTTGTCTTAAGTGATGACAGGCTCATCGTAAAAGAAAGAAGCAGCGGGTTTTTCCTCTATGGAACACCATGGCCGGGTGCTACCCAGGTTGTTTCGGCTCAGAGCGCTCCCTTGAAGAAAATCTTTTTCCTTTCGCATTCCGCGAAGAATCGGATAGAACGTATCAGCGCTAAAGAAGCGTTCAGGGGCCTCTTAAAAATGGTCTTTTTGCCCTTATGGGATAATAGAGGCAGGGACAGGACATTGAGTCTTTTAAGGGAACTTACCGAGCGCCGAGAGAGTTTTATATTCGGTTTCTCACCCGGTAAAGAAGCAGTAGATTATTTTAAAGATAATTTTTTAAAAAGTAACGATGCTTTCTGCGATTCCATATTATGAGAGAGATTGCTTACAACAAGGGCCTAGGCGAAAGTTGGTACGGCAAATTAACGACAGACGGTTTTCCCCAAACGGTCTTGCTCGAATTGACGTATCGCTGTAATCTTGACTGCCGCCATTGTTATCTCACTAAAGATTCCCGGGAAAAGGAAATAGGGGCGGCCGATGTAAAGAATATAATCCGCCAGATAGCGGATTTAGGCTGTCTTCATTTGATAGTGACCGGCGGAGAACCGCTTATGAGGCCCGATATCTTCGAAATACTCTATTACGCAAGGCGCGCCGGTCTGACTACTCACCTCTTTACCAACGGCCTCCTGATTGACTCAGATAAGGTTATGGCTTTAAAAAATACGGGCCTCACTTCGCTCGAGGTTTCATTTTACAGCCTGGATGAAAGAAGATATGACTTCTTAGTTCGCAGGAAAGGCGCCTTCCGCAAGCTTATGAATTCCATAGAGTTACTTAAGAAAAATGATATGGAATTTGTGCTGAAGGCGCTTATTCTGCGCACCAATTTTGATGAGATTGCGGATTTAAAGAAATTCGCGGACGGTTTAGACGCGAAAATCAGAATGGGCATTATGTTGGCGGCGAAGAAGGACGGCTCCCGTTCGAATTTATCATTACGGCTGACACCGCAAGAGACATTTGAGGCGATCAACATAATAGATGCTCTATATATTGCGGAAAAAAGTGAAACGGACTACACCGGGCACCGCGACAATACACGCTTTTTAAATCAGGCTGGGCAGGGAGAGGACAAGGGGCATCGTGATGGTTATTTTTTCCCCTGCAGAGCCGGCAGGAATAAATCTTTAGTGATAGACCCCTGCGGCGGGTTGTCTCCTTGTTTGTACTTAGCTTCACCCGGCATCAGTGCATTAACCGCAGGAATTAAAAAAGGATGGAAAGAGATAAAAAGATATACAGAAGCATTGGTGAGGCCGGAATCCTATAAATGCAATGATTGCTATTTAAAATCATTCTGCCTTTCGTGTCCGGTTCTGAAGCAACTGGAATCAGGCGACATGAGTGGATGTCTGCCGTTTTACAGGGAAATTGCGGAATTAAGAAAAGCTGAATTCGAACGGAAGAATGCTGCCGGAAGGGTTTAGAGATAAGTAGATGATTCATTCGAATGAATACAGAGCATTTCGTATGCATTTACAGAGAAAGATGGTGAAAAAGGTACCATTGGTGGCAAAACTTGAAGTTACTCATCGTTGCAATCTGCAATGCCGCCATTGCTATATACCCCCTTCTTCCGGTAAAGGCGAGATATCATTTGAGAAATGGCGTTTTATAATTGATGAATTGTATAAGGCAGGCTCTATCTGGTTATGCCTTACCGGAGGCGAACCCCTCGTCAGGGAGGATTTTTTCGATATCTATCGATATGCCTATAAGAAGGGATTTATATTAATTCTTCTTACTAACGCTACCTTAATGGACAAAAAGACGGCCAAGTTTTTAAGGGAATATCCGCCGTTCTACATCGCCGTTACGCTGAACGGTGCCACGAAGGACACGTATGAATCTATCAGCGGCGTAGAAGGGTCGTTCGAAAATGTGATGAACGGACTTAAAATAATGCGTGAGTATAAACTCTCTCTACGATTGAGGACTACGTTCTTGACCCTTAACATCCATGAGGAAGAGACTATAAGGGATTTTTATAGAGATAACGGATTCCAGCAGAGCTTCCATACCATAGTCGAACCGCGGCTGGACGGCTCCACGGACTCTTGCAAATATCGCTTGCCTCCAGGTAAAGTAGTAGAAATATTAAGGCCGGAATCGGCTGCGGATTACCGCCGGCCGTCGGCGCGGGATATTGATGAGAACAGCTGCGGGGCAGATCAGCCCGGGAGAACTACGAATAGCGGTAGATTTTTTCGCTGCGGAGCCGGTATATGGCAGGTTAATATAAATCCTTTCGGCGAGCTTATCTTCTGTACCTTTTTGAGAAAACCCGCCTGGAGCCTTTTTAAGTATTCGCTCAGGGAAATATTCTACGAACGCCTGGAAGAGATCAGGGCGCGTACGTTCAGTCCTGCTTCGATTTGCCGAAATTGCGAATTTCTGGAGTCATGCGAACGGTGCCCGGCCAGGGCGTTTCTGGAATGCGGCGATTCCAATGCCCCTATAGATTATTACTGCAAATTATCCTCTTTATCGGCGGAGAAAGACAGGAAAGTAAGACAACCATGAAGACCAAATGGCGTAGGTTCGCGATATATCTCCTTAAGTACAGAAGGATGCAGACTGCGGCAGTAGCTTTGAGTCTTATAGCAGTGCTTCTGAGCCTTGCGAATCCATTTTTGATAAAGGTTATCATAGATAAGGCATTCGGCAACAAGGACTTAGGGTTATTTCTTTTACTCTCCGCGGCCGGACTTATCATATTTGCGGCCAATACCTCAATCCAGGAATTTAAGGATTATTTAAGTATTCGGATAAATCGCTTAATGATCTTCGACGTTACTAAGGATGTCTTCACGGCCCTGGAGAACCGTCCTCTCGATTTCTTCAAAGATTCCTCGGTCGGCGCAAACATATACAAGATAAACCAGGATGTAAAATTTACCGCCGATTTCATATCCGAAGCTATACCCCGGGCGGTGGTGCTTTTTTCCCGTCTTGTATTAATATCGGCTGTTGTATTCATTCTGGAATGGCGGCTTGCGTTTTTTGCCCTCGTTCTTTTGCCGACTTATTACCTGTCTTCGCATATCTTCGGCAGGCTGATAAAAGAAAAACATCTTTTCTTGGTCCGTAACTCCGAGACTCTTTATAAACACATGCACGAGGTCTTCGGCCATATGCATCTGGTGAAAGCCCTGGGCAGAGAACCATATGAGAAAAAAAGAATAGCAGAAGTATTTACCGGCACTTTTAATGCGGATCTCTCTAAAATGCGTCTTTTAGGTTTGATAAATTTTTCTCAGTCTCTTTTAGGAAAAATTCTTGTAGGCGGCATGGCTCTCTTCGGAGGTTATATGGTTATTGAAGGCAGGACGACACTCGGGAATTTAAGCGCGGTTATGATATATATCGGCCAGCTTGCCGGAATAACACGGTCTATAGGTTTGCTTTGGCAGAAATCCATAGTAAGCACTGTAAGCGCAGAAAGACTTGAGGAGATACTTGATTCCGAAAAGGACTACTTTGAAGGCAAGAAGATCATAAATCAGACAAGGCACAGGCAAATAACAGTAGATGAGATGTCGTTTTCTTACAAACCCGATGTAAGGATTTTTGACGGCATGAGTTTTTACATAGAGCCCGCGGCCAGAATAGCGTTAACCGGTTATTCAGGAAGCGGAAAGACCACGTTCTTAATGCTTATGCTCGGTTTATACAAACCCACAGGCGGAAGGATATTATTGAACGGGGATGACATTGAAACGCTGGACGGCCGGTCTTATAGAGAAAGGACAGGTGTAGCTCTTCAGGAGAGCCTCTTGTGGGATGATACGGTGAGAAATAATATACGCTATGGCAATGTTCAGGCCGGAGACGATGAAATCGCGCAAGCCGCCAAGTTGGCCGAGATAGATGATTTCATAAAAGGACTTCCTGAGGGGTACGAGTCGCGTATCGGAGAGATGGCCTGCAGGGTATCGGAGGGGCAGAAGCAGCGGATTGCGCTGGCCAGGGCCCTGGTGCGTAATCCCGGGATACTCATATTGGACGAGGCGCTGTCGTCTGTGGATTCCGGGACAGAGGAGAAGATAATCGACAATATCAAAGGCCATTTTAAAGATACAACCATCATAATTGTCTCGCACAGGCTTTCGGCCATAAAGAAGATGGATCGCGTTTATTTTATAGAGAATAAAAGTACGATAAGGGAGGGTAGCCACGGGGAACTGTTTGAAAAAAACGGGAAATACCGTGATATGGTCCGCGCTCAGATCGAAGGTTCCTCGGCGGATCTGGCTTCAAATGTGGCATGAATACCAAACGCGATATCGGAAGGTTCGCGCTTTTGACCGTATTTCTGGCCTCTTTTTCCGTACGGGTTTTTGCGATAGGGAGCTATCTCTGCGCGGACGAGCGTGCCCTTACCATGCACAGGTCTTTTTTATATGAGGGATCCCGATTAAGCCATATCCATAAGTTTTTGGGCGATAGGGACAGGTATAATACTGTTGCCTCAAACATTTATCTATTCGGGGAACCGGGAAAGACGGGAGGAAGGCCTCCGCTGTATCCTCTCTTTTTGGCGTTATCCTATGCGCTTTTTGGATACAGCGTCTTTGGCTTCTTTGCGGGGCAACTTCTTCTGGCCTCGCTTGTCGCCGTTTTGGTTTATCTTTTCGCGAAAGAAGCCTTCGGAAGCAAAACCGCTTTTCTGGCCGCACTCTTTTATATCTTTAATCCGCACTTTATACTTCTTTCCATCCAACTCTATTCGGAGACGCTATATTTCCTTATTCTTATAATTTTTTTCCGGCTGTGCCATAAAATAGATACAACCGGTTTTAAAACAGGGAATGGCATTCTTTTAGGTATGACGGCGGGCGCCGCCGCCTTGTGCCGGAATACCTTTCTGGTATTTATGCCTTTTCTTCTCGTTTGGCTTGCGGGTGCATCTTTTAATAGAAAAAGGCCGGTCTTTACAGGGACAGCAGCTTTTCTTTTGGCGTTTATTCTCATATACGGTCCATGGGTGGCGTATTCGCAGGAAGATGTAATCATTCCTTTGGCGGCCTCCTTCTCCGAAAGCGCCTGGAAGGCGGAGACGGTTTCGGAAGAGACCTCCATGGTCGTGAGACCGGAGAATTTAGGGGATGAAGTAAGCGGCTTTTTTGACATGGTAAGAGGCGATACCGGCTCTTTTTTAGGGAGGATACTGAAACAGTTCCGGTATTTTGCCTTAACTCCGTCCGCCAAAGGTGTAAGTAAAAGGCATGAAGTAATCTCGGGGCTTATCTTCTTCATTTTCTATCCTTTGGGCATATTCGGCCTGGCGGCGTCTTGTAAAAAGAGAGATAGGATAGGATATCTGGCGCTTTTGTTCGTAACATCATCCGTCATATTTCATTCTTTTCATTATCTGACGCTCTTTGACGGAGAACTGCGCTATAGACTGCCGGTAGAGTTTATTTTGATGATATTTGCGGCCTTCGGAATCGGGGTTCTGGCCGACTCATCATACGGAAGAAAAAAGGTACTTGATGATAGGCGAGATTAAGGATTCGGCAAAAGAGAAGAGATTGAGATACGCGGTACGTGATTTACGTAAAGAACTGCTTACCGAGGGCAGGACCCTATATTTCCATGATTCGGGCGGGACGAGCATGTATCCTATCATAAGGCCGCGAGAAACCATAAAGTGCAAAGGGGCCGGGAAGAGCGGCCTGGCGGTCGGGGATATCGCTCTTTTCTCCGGCGGCGATAGTCGTTTTTTCACCGCGCATAGAGTCATAGAAGTGAGGGAAGAGGGAGGGAAGCGATTTTATTTGACCAAAGGCGATAATCAGCCGGTCGGCTTGAAGCGCGAGATAAAAGAGGAAGATGTGTTGGGAAAAGTAGCCGGGATTACGAGAGAAGGCGTAAATGTGGATTTTGGGCGCTGTGGCTGGAAATTTCTAAACAGGATAATTGCGTTTACCTCGGAAAGATTTCCGTTTATTTCGAGGTCTGTCGCGCGTGCAGCCGACCTCTATATAGGCCGGAGATTCATAGTGCGGAAAGCCGTCAATTTCATTACGCGAAGGGACGCAGCTCGGGATAATGCCGTGGAGTTTCTTTTATTGTCAATAATCGGGTGCCCCGAGGAGGAAGCGCGTAAAAGAGCGGTGAAGCTTGTGCGCGAAGGTGTGGATTGGGATTTTTTGAGGCGAAGCGCCGTCAAAAATGGCGCGGTAACGGCTGTGCGCCGGCTTTTAAAGAGGACGTCCCAAGAAGTCTATATTCCCGCGCATCTAATGGATAAAACGGAATCTTTGCGTTATTCCCTCATTGCCGAATGCGAAAGGCGCTACGGGGAACTTACGGAAGTTATAATGAAGTTCAATAGCGAATCCATCGAGGCGATGCCGCTTAAAGGGATGCTGCTTGCCGAAAGGTTGTATGGCGACAGGGCGGCAAGGGGCGTAAATAACGATTTCGATTTCCTAATAAGAAAAGAAGACAGAAAAAGGGGGGTCCGGCTCTTGAATGGTATGGGCTATAAGATGGTAGCCAGAGACGAAATAGAGCCCTGGGTCTGGCAGCATACCTTCTCAAAACAGGGCAAGGCGATAGTTAACGTGCAGTGGGACCTTATGCTTTTGGATAAAAAGCCGTTACGGGCTGCTTCGCTTTGGCAGGGTTCGGTCGAGAAAGGATTAGAAGGGGCCCGTTACATGGAGCCTTCCGGGGAGAGCCTTATTCTATACATGGTGCTGCACCTATCCGCAAGCGATTCATTTCTTCACCTGGGCCATCTGCGGGACCTAAACGAGCTGCTTCGCGGTTACGATGGATGGAAGAGACTGATTTCCGAAGCAGAAAACTGGGGTATGTCGAATTCGCTTTTTTTCTCTCTCAATACCTGCAAGGCATTGTTCGGCTTAGACGTTCCCGGAGAAGTGCTTTTATCCCTTAAGCCCCGGGCCGCAAAACGGGCGCTCGTTTCGGTGTTCGTAAACCGGAATACTATATTAAGGGAAGATTTCCGGAGGCAACTGGTAGAAAGACTTTTCAGGTATTTCTTTTTTGATATAGTCGAAGCAAGGTCATTCTCTGATTATTGGGCTATTTTTTCAAGGGTATTTTTTCCACCGAGAGAGGTACTCGATATGACACGACCCGGCGACCGTTCGAATCTTTTCGTAAAATACATAAAGAGGATATTCACCGGAGGTCTCAAGGTGCTTTTCTCAAAAAAAAGTACGGGAGGAGGCCCTAAGCCATGAACCTGGCTAACAATCTCACACTTGCGAGAATACTTTTGAGCCCGGTCTTTGTGCTCAGCGTAATCGCATATCGCGCCGATAGCGCGGTATTTTCAAAACTGCCCGCCTTTGTCTTCATATCGGCCGTATTGACGGATGCCCTGGACGGTTTTTTCGCGAGGCGCATGCATCAGGAAACGGCGGCGGGAAGGGTTCTTGATCCCCTTGCCGATAAACTGCTTTTGGCGTCCGCCTTTATTACACTTTCTCTTTACTCGCCTCTGCCCGGTTGGATGAAAGTGCCCGGGTGGGTTGCTGTTTGCGTGGTCTCCCGTGATGTCTTTATACTCCTCGGCGCAGGTCTCATATTCCTGGTCTTCGGTTATATAGAATTCAGGCCGACGTCTCTGGGGAAGACGACCACATTCTTTCAGATGGTTACCGTGCTGGGGGCCCTTTTTAGGCTTGGCTTTTTGCTCCCGATATGGATAATAACAGTAATACTGACCGTTACATCAGGGGCGCAGTATTTTATAAGGGCGCAAGCAGCCATAGGGAAGAGGAAAGTGAAAGATGCGTAAGGTAGCCATTATAGGCAGGCCGAATGTCGGAAAATCGACCCTCTTTAATAGAATCGTAGGGAGGCGTCAATCCATAACCGAGAGTTCTTCAGGCACCACGCGTGACCGGGTGAGCGCCGTTGTGAAATCTCGCGGCAGGGCCTTTGAGCTGACGGACACCGGCGGCCTCGATTTCAAAACCGGCAATAGTCTCTCCGCATTTGTCAGAAGGCAGATAGACATGGCAATAAAGTCCGCCGATAGCTTTATATTCGTATGCGACATAACACAGGGGCTTACGCCTTTGGACGAAGAGATATATGACCTTCTGAGGAAATCCGGAAAACCTACCGTTACCACACTCAATAAGGCCGACAATGAAAGCCTTGCGGCGGGAGGGAGCGAATTCTATAAACTGGGAATAGCTGATTTTTGCAGGGTGTCGGCAATGCACAACATAGGGATATCCCGCCTTCTCCATGATGTCACCAACGACCTCAGGCCTGAGAAAACCCGGGACGAGGAGAAGAGACCTCTCATAAAGATAGCTATAATCGGAAGGCCTAATATGGGGAAGTCTTCGCTGGTGAACATACTTGCAAGGGAGGAGAGACTTATAGTGCACGAGGAGCCCGGCACGACCCGCGATTCGGTTGACGTCTATTGCGAAACGGATAATGAGGTGTTTCTGTTCACGGATACGGCAGGCATCAGGCACAAAAGAAAGGTGAAGGAGGCTGCGGATATTTACGGTATTTACAGGGCAGAGGACAGCATCCAGAGATCCGATATATGCGTCATTATGATAGACGCCCGCGAGGGCCTGGCAAGGGATGATATAAGACTTATAAAGATGGCGGAGGAGAAAGGCAGGGGCATGATAATCGCCGTGAATAAATGGGATCTCCTGAAAGGCGTCGAGATGGGCCTATACGAGAAGACTATCAGGGAACGGCTTCGGGCGGTCAGGAATATTCCCATTCTGTTTACTTCCTGTAAGACCGGACTGAACACCGCGGAGATACTGCCCCTGGTAAAACTGGTATTCGATAATTTTAAGGCGGAGTTTTCACAGGCGGAGCTGGACGAGATGCTCGAATACATTAACGCGGACGGAAGATTCCCCATCGCGCGTTTCGGGATTCACGCGAGGATTAAAAGCATAAGGCAGATAAAGACCTCGCCTCCCGTTTTCAGCATACGTCTCCCGTGTACGGGGGACATTAAAAGAGAGATCTCCGCCATGCTCGAAAACTGCCTTTCGAACGAACTCGGTCTCAGCGGCGTGCCCATAAAATTTGAAGTAGAAGGTAAAAGAAACGTGGTTAAGAGAAGAAAAGCAGGAAAGAAATTCAAACGATAGATTAATGCATGAGGTACTGATATGGTCTATCTATTTCTGGCAATGGTAACTGCATATCTCTTGGGCTCGATCCCGTGCAGTTACATAGCCGGCAGGCTGAAAGGGGTGGACATAAGGAAAGAGGGCAGCGGTAACGCAGGGGCCACAAATGTCCTTCGTGTAATAGGTAAAGGTCCGGCTGCGACTGTCCTTATTCTCGATATGCTGAAAGCCCTTATAGCCGTTACCCTGGTAGCGTCTTTCTTTGCGGAAAAGGGCGCTTTCGTGGGATTAAAAGGGCTCCAGGCAATTCTGGGCCTCTGCGTTGTTTCGGGCCACATATGGAGTCCGTTTTTAAACTTCAAAGGCGGCAAAGGCGTGGCCTCAACCATGGCAGTTAGTCTGATGTTAGTTCCTTACGCAGCCTTGGCCGGTCTTTTTATATTTCTCATAACGGTTTTAAAGACGGGTTTCATATCTCTTGGTTCAATTCTCTTTGTTGTTACGGTTCCCATTGCATCTGCTTTAATCGGATCATATACAGGATTTATATTTATGACTGTAACTCTTTGCATGATAGTAAGTTATAGGCATAAATCAAATATAAAGCGGCTTGTAAGCGGGACAGAAAATAAGATCTATTAGAGAAAATAGTTAGCATAAAAAAAAGTAGGTAATCTATCTATTGACTGCCTTTTAGTTCTATGGTATACTTATATTGCTACAATGTAGCAATTTATTTTTTATCCATTAAAACAGAAGTTTTATAAAGTATTAAATAAAGGGCCGGTTATCCGGTATGTAAAATGAGAGAGATCCTGTTCAAAAATTTAACCGGAAGCAATCACAGAAAGCGCGATCTTACAATAAAAGAGATCGTCACAAGAAACGGTATGAGCGCCACCGTAGAGCGAAGGTGCGTCTATTTTGTCCGCAATATCGTAAAAGTGAAGGATTCCTCGGATCTTAAGAGCCTTGAAGAGCTTAAGATCGGGGATGAGATAGCGCGAAAGAAACCTGAATTCCATATATTAAGGAAGTATGACGAGGCCACAGGTGACGATAAACTCATCTGCAAGGTAAGCGGAAAGTTTTACGTGATATCCGACAATAAAGTCTACTGTATTGCATTTGTTCATTCATTCAAGATAAGATTGGAGGTGGATCTATCGGTTAAAAATTAACTAATGTAGAGACTGAAGCAACGTCTCCCTTTTAGGGAAACTCCTACAAAAAATTCCCGGATTATCCAATCCGGGAATTTTTTATAAAGGGGACGCTTCACTTTGATTTATCTCTTTTCATCATATAGAGTTACAAACGATACTGACCCAATCTCTCACCCTATTTTTCCATTGACTAAAATTTTGGAGTGTGTTAAATTTATATCATATTAATCTGATAATATGCTATGAATAAATATGAAAAGATTACCATAATTGGCGATGGTGGCTGGGGAACTGCGCTATCTATAGAATTGGCCAAAAACAGTCGGGAAGTGAGCCTATGGAGCAACTTTCCCGATTATGCGAAGCGCCTAAGGGATGTCCGCATTAATGATAAGTTTCTTAAAGATATCAGGATACCGGATGCGGTTTGCATAACTTGCGATATGAAAGAAGCCCTTTCGGGAGCCGGACTGGTTATCCTGGCTGTCCCGTCGAAGTATTTTAGGGATATTTTACAAAAGGTGGGGCCGGCAGTATCGGGAAACCCTATCTTCGTATCCGCAGCCAAGGGTATAGAGACGGGCGTTTTAATGCGGATGTCGGAGGTGTGCGGGGATGTCCTTGGCAAAGACAGAAAGATAGCGGCATTATCGGGACCGAGTATTGCAATAGAAGTGGCAAAGGGTTTTCCCGCTACCATAGTTGCGGCATCGAAAGATTTATCATTGGCAGAAACAGTCCAAAGGGCCATTGCAAGCGAACGTCTCAGAGTGTATACAAGCGATGACATCATTGGCGTCGAACTGGGCGGCTCACTCAAAAATATCATTGCCATCGCTGCGGGCATGTCCGACAGTTTAGGTTTTGGCACAAATTCAAAGGCGGCAATACTGACTAGAGGAATGGCCGAGATAAGCAGGCTGGGGATTGCGATGGGGGCGCGCAGCGAGACATTCGCCGGTTTAAGCGGTATGGGGGATCTCATAACTACCTGCATAAGCCGTTACAGCAGGAACAGGTGGTTCGGAGAGATGCTGGGAAGCGGGGGGAAAGCGGAGGATATAATAAGGCGGACGGAGATGGTAGTTGAGGGAGTAACTACCGCTAAATCCGCCCGCGACCTTTCCATCGAATATAAGATAGATATGCCTATATCCGCCGGTATCTATAGCGTTATATATGAAGGGAAGGACCCAAAGAAGGCTGTGCGTGACCTTATGGCCAGGACACTTAAGCCGGAAGTATATTAGCAATGTAATAGTCTTAGGCGATGGGAAACAAGTGACAAGAGCACAAGAGCACAAGTAAAAACAGGTGGACGGTGTACGGTTACCGGTTATCGGAAAAAGCAAAAAATTCCGGAGGAAAAGCAAAAACCAGGGATAGCGTCAACCATAAACCGAAAACCAACAACCGAATAAAACAGCGTATAGCGATTAGCGGTTAGTAAAAAATCATGGATTTTTTCTTTACTAGACGCTAGACGCTAAGCGCTAAACGCTTTAAAGTCAATAGAATATACAGAATAACAAGCGGGGGGTAGCGCAGTTGGTTTAGCGCACTTGCTTGGGGTGCAAGAGGTCGCCAGTTCGAATCTGGTCCCCCCGACCAATATTTAGCGTATAGCGTTTAGCGACTAGCGATTAGAAAAGACCGGTTGTCGGTGTACGGTTAACGGTTGACGGAAAAAGCAAAAAATCCCGGAGGAAAAGCAAAAACCAGGGATAGCATCAACCATAAACCGAAAACCAACAACCGAATAAAACAGCGTATAGCGTTTAGCGACTAGCGATTAGAAAAGACCGGTTGTCGGTGTACGGTTAACGGTTGACGGAAAAAGCAAAAAATCCCGGAGGAAAAGCAAAAACCAGGGATAGCATCAACCATAAACCGAAAACCAACAACCGAATAAAACAGCGTATAGCGTTTAGCGACTAGCGATTAGAAAAGACCGGTTGTCGGTGTACGGTTAACGGTTGACGGAAAAAGCAAAAAATCCCGAAGGAAAAGCAAAAACCAGGGATAGCGTCAACCATAAACCGAAAACCGAAAATTGTCCATAGACCAATAAAAGGATGATCAAATGAAGACCGTAAATATCGGCATAATTGGCTGCGGCACCATAGGAGGAGGGGTTCTTAAGTATCTTTCAAAACGCGGTGGCCTCGTTGAGTCAAGGCGGGATTTGCGCGTTAAGGTAAAAATGGTAGCCGACAAAGACGTGAAGAAAAAGGCCTTTCCCTCAGGAGGGAGGTCGGTTTTTACCTCCGATGCGCACGAACTCTTGGATGACCCCGGAATAGATATCGTGGTTGAGCTTATCGGGGGTATAAATCCCGCAAAAGAGTTTGTCCTTAAAGCTATAAGGAACGGAAAACATGTGGTTACGGCAAACAAGGCGCTACTTGCCGAGCACGGCAAAGAGATATTCAACCTGGCAAGGGACAGGGGCGTATCGGTAAGATTCGAGGCAAGCGTAGGCGGCGGCATACCTGTTATAAAGGCTCTCAGCGAGGACTTCATTGTAAATAAGATTCAGGCGGTATACGGGATAATAAACGGGACATCCAACTTTATTCTTACGAAGATGGAGGAAGACGCCATCTCCTTCAGGGAGGCCCTGAGGCAGGCCCAGGCCCTGGGGATAGCCGAAAGCGACCCCACCCTCGATATAAACGGCGCGGACCCTGCCCACAAAATAGCCATACTTGCTCTTCTGGGCTTCGGCATTTTTGTGGAGGTCAACAAGATCTTCGCGGAGGGCATAGAGAACATAGAGTTGTGCGATATTGAGTATGCCAGAGAACTGGGTTACGCCATAAAGCTTCTGGCTATAGCCAAAAAGGAGGGAAGTCTGCTTGATATCAGGGTCCATCCCACTTTGCTTCCGTTAAGATATCTCCTTTCGGGCGTGAGGGGCGCACAGAATGCCATATACATAAAAGGTGACCTCATCGGCGACAGCATTCTTTACGGCGAGGGCGCCGGCGAAAAAGCCACTTCCAGCGCAGTTATATCGGACATCCTCGATCTCGCAGAGTCTATTGCCAAAGGCGTGACTTCGCGCATGCAGGATATGGATTTCAAGTCAGGGGTGAATTCCATAAAAGAGATCGGGGAAGTTAAGAGCAGGTACTACATCAGATTCATGGCGCAGGACAAGCCTGGCGTCTTGGCCAAGATATCGGGTATACTTGCGAAATTTAAAATAAGCATAGCCAGCGTCAGTCAAAAAGAGCGGCATAAGCAGCACGCGGTTCCTATAGTGATGATGACGCACGAGGCAATGGAGTCGGATTTGAGAGATGCGCTTAAGATGATAAACAAACTCAGATCCATCTGCGGCCAGCCCGTTGCCATAAGGATGGAGATGAAGTGATGTATGAAGGCGTGATAGCCAGGTACGGAGAATATCTGCCCGTAAGCGATAAGACGCCTATAGTTACCTTGAACGAAGGAGATACGCCGCTTATACCCGCCGGATATCTCAGCGGTCAGGTTGGGGGAGGGGTCAAAGTTTACCTTAAGTTCGAAGGGGCCAATCCGACGGGCTCCTTCAAGGACAGGGGAATGACCATGGCGGTCAGCAAGGCCCTCGAGGAGGAGTCTCAGGCGGTCATGTGCGCTTCCACCGGCAATACCTCCGCTTCGGCAGCGGCCTATTCGGCCAGATGCGGGATGAAGTGCGTCGTCCTAATACCGGAAGGTGCCATTGCGTTGGGCAAGCTTGCCCAGGCCCTCATACACGGCGCGCAGGTCATTGCGGTAAGAGGCAATTTCGACGACGCCCTTACGCTGGTTAGGGAGATAACGGACAAATATCCGGTGACTCTCGTCAATTCCATAAACCCTTTCAGGATAGAAGGCCAGAAGACGGGCTCCTTCGAGATTTGCGATGCCTTCGGCGGCAGGGCCCCGGATTACCATCTGATACCCGTTGGGAATGCCGGCAACATCACCGCATATTGGAAGGGGTATAAAGAATATAAAGACAAGGGTAAGATAACGAACCTTCCCAAGATGGTGGGATTCCAGGCCGAGGGCGCCGCGCCCATAGTGAAAGGCCACATCTTCAAGAAGCCCGAGACGATAGCAACCGCCATAAGGATAGGCAATCCCGCCAGCTGGAAACGGGCGATTTGCGCCAGGGATGAATCCGGCGGCTGCATAGACATGGTTTCGGACGATGAGATCATCTCCGCCTACCGCATTCTGGCGCAGCGGGAAGGCATTTTTGTGGAACCGGCATCCGCAGCCTCGGTGGCGGGCCTTTTGAAATATGCCAAGAAGGGATATTTCGAGAAGGATTCCGCCATAGTGTGCATATTGACAGGCCATGGCCTGAAGGACCCGGATCGAGCTATTAAATCCGTCGAAAAACCTACCGTCGTAGATAACGATCTCGGCGCTGTTTTAAAAGAGATGGGATATTGACCCGTTCTAAAAGGAGTGTATGATGAAACATATAGTAATGGTGGGAGACGGAATGGCCGATTATCCGCTTGAAGAGCTGGACGGCAGGACCCCGCTTGAGGCCTCGAAGAAACCCAATATGGATTTTTTGGCCAGGAAAGGCATGGTCGGAATCGCCCACACCATACCAAAAGGCATGACGCCCGCAAGCGATGTCGCAAATCTCGCTATTCTAGGTTACGACCCGGCAAAGCATTATTCGGGACGGGGGCCCCTGGAGGCTGCGAACATGGGCATAGACCTTCAGCCGGACGATGTAGCTTTCCGGTGCAACCTCATTACCGAAGACAAGGGTACCTTGGTGGATTACAGCGCAGGCCATATCACCAGCAGCGAATCCACCATCTTGATGCAGGAGATACAAAAGCAGCTGGGAGACGAGCGCCTCACCTTTTATCCCGGAGTCAGCTACAGACACCTTTTGGTGATAAAAGGGGGCAGACGGTTTAAGTTGAATTCAAAGACGGTGGATCTTAGCAAGCTTTCCAACATGCCTCCCCACGACATTGTAGGCCGGAAGATATCTGCCAACCTGCCTAAGGGTAAGGGGGCAGAAGTATTGCATGGATTGATGGAGAGATCCGGGGAGATACTGAAAACTCTCGATGTAAACAAGGTGAGGGTGGACCTGAAGGAGAACCCGGCAAATAGGATATGGCTTTGGGGCCAGGGCACAAAGCCCGACCTTCCGCTTTTCAAGGAGAGGTACGGGGTTTCGGGCTCCATCATATCGGCGGTGGACCTCATTAACGGCATAGGCCGTCTTATAGGGCTTGATGTGATATCTGTTCCCGGAGCCACCGGCTATTATGATACGAATTACCGCGGCAAGGCGGATTATGCCATCGAATCGCTTAAGGAAAGGGACTTCGTATTTATACACGTTGAGGCGCCCGATGAGGCGGGTCATAACAGGGATTTAAGGGCGAAGATAGGTGCTATCGAGAACTTCGACAGGCACATAGTGGGCACCATTCTCAAGCATTTCCGCCAAGCCGATGATGTGAAGATGATGGTGTTGCCGGACCACCCTACGCCCATCTCTGTAGGTACTCATACAAGCGACCCAATACCTTTTGCTATTTACGGCTCCGGGGTCGAAGAAGACTCGATAACCGTCTACAGCGAAAGATCCGCCGGTACGAGCAGGCTCGTTTTTAATAACGGCTGGCAGCTTATGGGTTATTTCATTAAAGGAAAATAGGGCTTAGGCATTCATGGGATGAGCCTCCGCTGGGATTAGTGGAGGCTCGCCCCGGCAAAAGGCATTACATGAATTCGCTTTTAATAGCTTTGATATGTTTGGTTTTATTCGGTTTGGGCTATATCTTTTACGGCAGGCTCCTTGAGAGGCTCTATTCCATTAACGAGGAGGCCGAAACCCCGGCGCATCGAAAGTTCGACGGCGTGGATTATGTGCCCGCCAGGAACTGGGTGGTCCTTTTCGGCCACCATTTTTCAAGCATTGCGGGAGCCGCGCCTGTGATAGGTCCTATTGTGGCGCTGTCCATATGGGGCTGGGGGCCGGCGCTCTTATGGATAGTGCTCGGCTCCGTCTTCATGGGCGGAGTCCACGACTTCGGGGCATTGGCCATTTCCGTGAGGAAAGGAGGCAATTCCATAGCCAATATTACCGAGGAGGTGATCTCCCGTAAAGCAAGGCTCTTTTTCGCCACCTTCGTGTGGCTGACGCTTATACTGGTAATAGCCGTCTTCGTATATCTATGCGCCAAAACTTTGGCCTTCGAGCCGCGCATCGTAATACCGTCGGCAGGGCTCGTCTTTGTGGCCCTTGTAGTGGGGTTGCTCTTTTACAAGACAAGATTGAACCAGGGGCTTGTCACTTTTTTGGGGCTTGCGGGTATAGTGGGGCTGGTCTTTTTGGGTCATAAGGTACCACTTGAAATAAATGCCGCTCAACCCCAGATAGTCTGGGGCTACATACTTTTGGCGTATGCCTTTGTGGCCTCCATTACGCCAGTAAATATATTGCTTCAGCCACGAGATTATCTATCCGCATTCCTTTTGATATTCGGAGTCACATTTGGTTATCTAGGCATACTCTTCTATCATCCGCAGATGAATATGCCTTTTTTCAGCGGGTTCAAGTGGAGCGATAATGCTCTGTGGCCCATGCTCTGCGTGACTATAGCCTGCGGGGCCATATCAGGATTCCATTCTCTTATCGCAAGCGGCACTACTTCCAAGCAGATATCTAGCGAAGCCCATTCCAAGCGCATAGGATACGGAGCCATGCTTGCGGAAGCTATAGTGGCCGTCCTTGCGCTTCTCGTTGTGGGCGCCGGCCTGGCGAACAAAGAGGCGCTTATGGTGATTCTCGCCGAGGGGGGCGCCGGTCCGATAGGTGCCTTCGGAGAGGGTTACGGTGCGCTTACAGGGGCCATACTGGGAGGTTTCGGCGGATTTCTCGCCATAGTAGTGCTGAACGCGTTTATCCTGACCACCCTTGACACGGCTACGAGGATAGGCCGGTATTTAACGCAAGAGCTCTTCGGCATAAAGAACAGGTACCTTGCCACTCTTATAGTGGTGGTCTTGAGCGGATGGCTGGGTTTAAGCGGGAACTGGTCCAAGATATGGCCTATATTCGGAGCGGCAAACCAGCTTGTGGCCGCCCTTACGCTGCTGGTTATAACGGCGTGGCTGCTTTCGAGGCAGGCGAACATATATTTTACCGCCATACCCTGCCTGATAATGCTTTTTACTACCGTGGCGGCGCTTGCTTACAAGATACCTAAATATCTCGGGACGGGAGATTTTCTTCTGGGAATAATATCCATAGCTCTTCTTATAGTGGCCTTTTACATGCTCGTCGAAGCATTCGGCAGATTGAGCGGAAAGAAGACTTAGGTATAGCGACATGAAAAAGATTATAGTCCAGAAATACGGCGGTACAAGCGTGACAAACACCGAGCGCATCAAGGCTGTAGCCAGGCGCATAGTGTCGTACAAGAAGGCCGGCAACAGGATGGTGGTGGTAGTGAGCGCACTGGGCGATACCACCGACGAACTCATAAAACTCTCCGGCTCCATCACCAGGTCTCCCTCCGAACGGGAGATGGATATGCTTGTCTCTACGGGGGAGCAGGTGTCCGTGGCGCTGCTCGCGATGGCTATACACCATTTAGGGGAGGAGGCAATATCTTTTACGGGGGCACAGGTGGGCATCATAACCGATTCATCGCACACCAAGGCGCGCATAATAGATGTCAATACCAAGAGGATACTGGAAGAACTCAAGAAGGAAAGGATAGTGATAGTAGCCGGTTTCCAGGGCATCACGATCAACCACGATATAACCACCCTGGGAAGAGGCGGTTCCGATACTACGGCTGTGGCGCTTGCCAAATCGCTTAATGCCTCTTTCTGCGAGATATTCACCGATGTCGACGGCATATATACCGCCGATCCGAAGCTGGTAAAGGACGCGCGTAAACTTGAGAGAATAAGCTACGAAGAGATGCTGGAACTGGCCTCGCTCGGCGCGCAGGTGATGCACCCGAGAAGCATAGAGCTGGCGAGCAAGTTCAGGATACCTCTGCACGTGAGATCCAGCTTCAACAATAGGAAAGGCACCATTATTTCCGAGGAGGTCAAGATGATGGAGAGAGTTCTGGTCAGCGGCGTGACCGTAAACATGAAAGAGGCCAAGATCACTATATGCGATGTCCCGGATAAGCCCGGCATAGCGGCCAAGATCTTCAAGGTGATAGCCGCCGCCAATATAAACATAGACATGATCATTCAGAACATCTCCCGCACCGGGGCCACGGACGTCTCTTTTACCGTACCCAAGGACGACCTCGCAAAGACTATCAGGGTGGCTAAGGATATAGCGAAATCGATAGGGGCAGAGGGCGTAACTTCGGACGACGGTATAGCGAAGGTCTCGGTAGTCGGCATAGGCATGAGGACTCACGCCGGGGTAGCCGCGAAGATGTTCAGCGCCCTGGCCAGGAATCGGATAAACATAGAGATGATCTCCACAAGCGAAATCAAGATATCATGCGTCATAAAGAAGAGAAAGGCCGCCGGCGCGGTTCAGGCGCTCCATAAGGCGTTCAACCTGAGCAAAAAATCCATAGTGAAAAAGAGGTGAGCAAATTGGGAAAAGGAAAGGTGCAGCTCTACGATACTACGCTGAGGGACGGCGCCCAGACAGAAGGCATTTCGTTCAGCGTGACGGACAAGATCAGGATAGCCGAAAAGCTGGATGATTTAGGCATCCATTACATAGAGGCCGGCTGGCCCGGTGCCAATCCAAAGGACATAGAGGTCTTCGAGCGGTTGAAGGATAAGAAACTCAAGAGTTCCAGGGTGGTGGCCTTCGGATCAACCAGAAGGCCCAAGACAAAGCCGGGCAGGGATAAGGTATTAAGGGGTCTGGTTAGGGCCGGGACAAAGGTCATAACCATCTTCGGCAAGAGCTGGGACCTTCACGTAAAGGAGATATTGCGCACCTCGCCGGAGGAGAACCTCAACATGGTAAGAGACAGCGTGGCCTACCTGAAATCAAAGGGGAAAGAGGTGATCTTCGACGCGGAACATTTCTTCGACGGCTATAAATCAAAGCCGGAATACGCGCTTTCGGTCCTTTCCGCGGCAAAGGATGGCGGCGCCGATTGCATAGTGCTCTGCGATACCAACGGCGGGACACTGACCTCGGAGGTGGTCGAGGCCGTGGAGAGCATCAAGGATAGCGGCATAGATTGCCTCGGCGTTCATATGCATAACGACTCGGAGCTGGCCGTGGCCAATTCCGTGGCGGCGGTCGAGGCCGGGTGCATCCACGTCCAGGGCACCATGAACGGCCTGGGCGAGAGATGCGGCAACGCCAACCTTACCTCCATCATACCGATTTTGAAGGTCAAGCTTGGCATAAATACCGTTTCGGACAGACAGCTCAAGTCCCTGACCGAGACCTCCAGGTTTGTCGCGGAGGCGAGCAACATGAAACAGCTGAGTAACCAGCCTTTCACGGGCGTGAGTGCCTTCGCTCACAAGGCGGGGGTGCACGTCAATGCCATAATCAAGAATCCCGTAAGCTACGAGCATCTGAGGCCCGAGCTTGTGGGCAACAGGCGCAGGCTTCTGGTCTCCGAGCTCTCCGGAAAATCTACGGTATTGCGAAAGGCCGAAGAGTTCAAATTAGACCTCAAAAAGGACAGCCCCAAGGCGAAAAAGATCATAAAGACGGTACAGAAGCTGGAACACGAAGGTTATCAGTTCGAGAGCGCGGAAGCCTCGTTCATGCTTTTGATGAAGAGGGCTATGAGGGAATTCAAGTCTTTCTTCAAGCTGGACGGTTTCAGAGTGATAGTGGAGGACGATAAGAAAGGCAGGCTGGTCTCCGAGGCCACTATCAAGCTCAGGGTGGGCGGCAAAAAGGAGCACACTGCCGCGATGGGAGACGGGCCCGTGAATGCGCTCGATTCCGCGCTGAGGAAAGCGCTTATAGATTTTTACCCCTCGCTTGAGGAGATGCATCTTTCGGATTTCAAGGTGAGGGTATTGGACGAAAAGGCCGGGACCGCGGCCAAGGTCAGGGTCCTCATACAGTCGCAGGACGAAAGGGATTCCTGGTGGACTATAGGGGTATCGGAGAATATCATAGAGGCAAGCTGGCTGGCGCTTGTGGACAGTATCGAATATAAGTTACTGAAGAAAAGCAGCAGGAGGAAGGTCTCCTCCGGGAAATCTTAAAAGGAGGTACTATATGGGGATTCTGTCTATCGTTCCGGTAGCAGGACTTCTGGCTCTTGCGTTTTTCGTGATGTGGGTCCTGCAGAAGACAGAGGATGGCGCGCTTAAGTCCTTCGGCCGTATCGCAGCTGCCACCCTGTGCATAGCCGCGGCCGTAGTCCTTATCGCCGGCATGTTCGTTCTGTATACGGGAAACTGTCCGATGATGAATATGATGGGCAGGTGCAGTGTAGAGCGTTACGGCTGCGAAAAGGGCACATCCTATAAACATCTTAAAGACAAAAAGGATGCGTATCGAAGGATGCGGGAGCACAGAAAAAGGTACGAGGAATAGGACCGAACCGGCACAAGAAAGGTGACCACCCTTAAAAATCGTTCGCCGGCCGGCTTTAAGACCGGAGGATAAAATAGGCTTTGAGAGGTCACCTTTTTTAAAAACATAAGTGTTGCCAACCCGAGAAGATACATGAAAGAGCTTACTAAAGCATATAATCCCAGGGAGACCGAAGAAGGTATATTCGATTACTGGAAAGAAAGACGCCTTTTTAAAGCAAGCCCTTCCCGAACCAAGAAGCCTTACTGCATAGTGATACCTCCGCCTAATGTCACCGGCATACTCCACATGGGCCACGCGCTCAACAATACCATACAGGATATCCTCATCAGGTATAAGAGGATGGCCGGATTCGAGGCTCTCTGGATGCCCGGCACCGACCATGCGGGGATCGCCACCCAGAACGCCGTCGAGAAATCGATAGCGAAAGAGGGGCTTAAGAGGCAGGATCTGGGGCGCGAGCAATTCACCGAAAAGGTGTGGCGGTGGAAGGAGGAATACGGCTCAACCATTATAAGGCAGCTTAAAAAGCTCGGTGCCTCCTGCGATTGGGATAGGACGCGGTTCACCATGGACGATGCCTACTCGGACGCCGTCCTGGAGGTCTTCAAGCGCCTATACGATAAAGGCCTTATATACAGAGGCAATTACATAATCAACTGGTGTCCCCGTTGCCGTACCGCCCTCTCGGACGAGGAGGCCCCGCACAGGGAGATAGACGGCCACCTCTACTACATAAAATATCCTTTGCAGGACCTTCCGAAGGAGCACATCGTGGTTGCGACGACGCGCCCCGAGACGATGCTCGGCGACACCGCGGTAGCGGTCAACCCCAAGGACAAGAGATATAAAAGATATATCGGGAGCACGTTGATACTTCCGCTTATGAAGCGAAAGATCAAAATAATTGCCGATGGCATGGTGGATAAGGATTTCGGAACGGGTGCGGTGAAAGTCACCCCGGCCCACGACCCCAACGATTACGCCCTGGGAAAGACCCATAAGCTTGATTTCATCAACGTCATGAATCCCGATGCTACCATGAACGAAAATGCCGGGGACTTCGAGGCGAGGGACAGGTTCGAGGCGAGGGAGGCCATAATAGAGGAGCTGAAAGAGCAGGGCCTGCTGCTCAAGGTGGAGCCGCACAAGATATCGGCCGGTCACTGCTATCGGTGCCATACCATCATAGAGCCGTACCTTTCGAAGCAGTGGTTCATAAAGATGAAGCCTTTGGCCGGCCCGGCAATCGATGTGGTTAAGAAAGGCAGGGTAAAGTTCCATCCGAAGCGCTGGACGAAGGTGTATCTTAACTGGATGGAGCAGATACAGGACTGGTGCATATCGCGCCAGATATGGTGGGGCCACAGGATACCCGTGTATTACTGCAAGAGCTGCTGCGAAAAAAGCAAAGACGACTCTAAGGGCATAATAGTTTCGAAGACGCGTCCCGAAAGATGCCCGCTGTGCGGCTCCGCCGATATCGAGCAGGACCCGGATGTATTGGATACTTGGTTCTCGTCCTGGCTTTGGCCCTTTGCGACGATGTACTGGCCCGAGGAGACCGAAGAGCTCAAGTATTTCTATCCAACCGATGCCCTCGTCACGGCCCAGGAGATCATATTTTTCTGGGTGGCGAGGATGATTATGGCCGGTCTCGAATTTACGGGCAAAGAGCCTTTTCGCGACGTCTATATACACGGGACCGTCAGGGATGACACGGGGACGAAGATGTCGAAGTCTCTCGGGAACGTAATAGATCCTCTCCAGATCATAGATAAATTCGGGGCCGACGCCCTGAGGTTCAGCATCATAATGATTACGGCGACGGGCCAGGACGTCTTCCTGTCCCCGCAGAAATTCGAGATAGGCAGGAACTTTGCCAACAAGATATGGAATGCCACGCGTTTTATCCAAACCATACTGAAGGATAAGCCGCCTTTAACCCTGGCCGAGGCCGAAAATAAGGGAATGCTTAAAACCGCGGACAAGTGGATTCTGAGCCGGTTCTTCTCCTCTCTTAAAAAGATCACCGATTCGATAGAAAGATACCGTTTCAATGATGCCGCCTCCGCTTTCTACGAATTCTTCTGGCACCGTTTCTGCGACTGGTACATAGAATTCGCAAAGATGACGCCCGAAGACGAAGGAACAAAAGCTGTCCTCAATGATGTCCTCTGCAATTCCCTCAAGGTCCTTCATCCGTTTATGCCTTTCATAACGGAGAAGCTTTGGCAGAGTCTGCCGCAGAGCGGTGAGCCTTTGACGGTGAGCCGCTGGCCCGAGGCGGCCCGGGGCCATATCGACCCTAAGCTGGACAGGGACATGGAGGATTTCATCGAGCTCGTTACGGCTATAAGGAATATACGCAGCGAGTGGAACATAGACCAGAAGGCCGAGATAGAAGTAGTGCTGTCCTTCCCGAACAAGAAGGCCGAGAGACTTGCGGGCGAGCTCGAGATATATTTAAAGAGATTCTGCCGCCTTAAAGGCCTCAAGAAGGGGATGGGTCTCAAAAAGCCGCCCCACGCCGCTTATGGGGCGCCGGCCATGGCGGAAGTATATGTGCCTCTGGAAGGTGTAATAGATTTCGAAAGGGAAAGCGCCAGGCTTAAGAGGCAAAAGGCCGATATAGAAAAGAGGCTGGATGCAGCCGAGAGGAGATTGAAGGATAAATTTTTTATCCGGAAAGCGCCTAAAGAGGTGGTGGAGAGGAACAGGGCTTCCGCAGACGACCTTAAAGCCACACTCAAGCGGCTTAATGAAAACCTAAAGAACCTCTGATGAAGGGGACGTTTCACTTTAACCTAAACTATTGCGCACAAGGAAGTTGCAAACGGCGTTGGGATAAATAAGCCATATACGCAACGGATATTAAACGTATTTGCTCATTCATAGGCTGTAGGCGGTCAGAACCTTTATGAAAGATAAAAAAGTGCGGCTTCAGGTGGCCTTATCAAAAGCGGGGGTAACTTCGCGCAGAAAGGCTGCGGATATAATAAAGGAAGGAAGGGTCCTTGTAAACGGGGAGGTGATACGCGAGAGGGGTTATCGCGTAGACCCCGCGGACGACAATATAATTGCCGACGGCAGAAAAATAGGCAAGACGGAAAAGAAGACATACATCATTATCAACAAGCCTCCTAATTTTATAACTTCTAAGAGCGACCCGCAGGGGAGGAAGACCGTAATAAGTCTTCTGCCTCACAAATACAGGTACTTGCATCCGGTTGGGCGTCTCGATAGGGATACTTCCGGATTGCTTATTATGACTGATGACGGAGATCTCACCTACAGACTTACGCACCCGAAGTTCGAAATACAGAAGACCTACAGGGTGATTTGCAAAGGAGAAGTCGGGGCCAAAGGCATGGAGCGCCTTAAGAGGGGTATGGTGATAGACGGGCGCAAAACCGCGAGGGCTTCCGTTAAGGTGATAAAGGCCGATAGGACTAAGAGCGAGCTTTTAATAAAGATACACGAAGGACGAAAACGGCAGATAAGGAAGATGTTTCTATATCTGGGCCATCCGATCAAAAAACTCGAAAGGCTGGGTTACGAGAAGCTTTCGGTCGGCGGTTTGGCCCCGGGCGAGTTTCGTCATCTTACGGATAAAGAGGTAGAGACGCTGAAGGATTTATAACGGCGTACCGGAGGCTGTCCCCGAGAAGGTGAATGATATGGATGAGAAGAAACTCAAAAATTTGATTAAAGACGCCCTGGCCGAGGATATAGGTAAGATAGACCTTACCACCTCATTCCTCGTTCCTCAAAATAGAGTTGCCAGGTCAGGCGTGACGGCGAAGTCGGATTGCGTAGTGGCAGGGCTTTCCGTCTTCAAGGCCGTATACAATGAGCTTGATGAAGAGCTGAGGATCAAATTCAACCTCAGGGAGGGCGGAGAAGCCGAGGCCGGTAAGGTGATTTGCTATGTGGAGGGACGGGCGTCCTCGATACTCAAGGGGGAGAGAGTGGCGCTTAACCTTTTGAGCACCGTATCGGGCATCGCCACTATTACAAAGAAATATGTCGATAAGATAAGTTCGTACAAAGCCGAGATACTCGATACCAGAAAGACGGATCCCAACATGCGTTTTTTGGAGAAGTACGCCGTCAGAATGGGAGGAGGGAAGAACCACCGCATGGGGCTTTACGATCAGGTCCTCATAAAGGAGAACCATCTTACGATCCTTAGGGAGTTGAGAGGTCCGCACGCCCCCGTAATAGAAGAAGCGGTGAAGGCAGCCAAGAAGAAGGCGCAGAGGAATGTGCTGGTTGAGGTTGAGGTTACCAGCGTAGCCGAATTCGAGGAGGCGCTCGGCGCCGGAGCCGACATAATAATGTGCGATAATATGGATCCCGCAACTATAAGGGAGGCAGTGAAGGTAAGGAACGCCGGCGGTTCCAAAAGCAAAAAGGTTCTCATAGAGGTATCGGGCAATATCACCCTTCAGAATATAGAGACGTATGCCGCCACCGGCGTGGACAGAATATCCATAGGGGCCATAACCCATTCCTCTCCCTCAGTGGATTTTTCCTTAACAATCATATAAGGCTAATGCAGGCCCGATGAGCGCTTTCAATATATCTACGAGACTCAAACCCAAAGGTGACCAGCCTAAGGCCATAAGCGAATTGACCGATAGTCTCATCAAGGGTAACCGTCACCAGACCCTTTTAGGCGTCACAGGTTCCGGCAAGACCTTTGCGCTGGCGCACGTGATAAAGAATCTGGATAGACCCGCTTTAGTCATATCCCACAACAAGACACTGGCCGCCCAGCTGTACGGTGAATTCAGAGAGCTCTTCCCGGACAACGCCGTCGAGTACTTCGTCAGCTATTACGATTATTATCAGCCCGAAGCCTACGTCCCCCAGACCGATACCTATATAGAGAAGGATGCCTCCATCAATGAAGAGATAGACAAGCTCAGGCTTTCGGCAACTACCTCTTTGATGTCGCGAAGGGATGTCATAATAGTATCGAGTGTCTCCTGCATATACGGCTTGGGATCCCCGGAAGACTACGCCAGGCTCCTGGTTGTCTTAAATAAAGGGGATTCAGCCGACAGGGACGAGATTATGCGGAAACTGGTGGACATCTACTATGAAAGAAACGATATGGAGTTCGTCCGCGGCAAGTTCAGGGTGAGAGGGGGCGTGATAGAGGTATTCCCGGCGTACGGAGAGAAGGCCCTCAGGATAGAGCTGGAAGGTGACAGGGTTTACAGGCTCAGGGAGATAGACCCCCTTACGGGAAAGACCTCCTCTGAACTTGAAAGAATAGCGGTGTACCCGGCCAAGCATTTCGTTACCACGCAGGATAAGATAGACAGGGCCGTGGAGACCATCAAGGAGGAGCTTTCCGAAAGGCTTGAGGAACTCAATAACGAGAATAAGCTTCTGGAAGCTCAGAGGCTCGAGCAGCGCACCATGTATGACATAGAGATGCTTGAGGAGCTTGGTTATTGTTCCGGAATAGAAAACTACTCCCGCCATCTCTCGGGCCGTTCCCCAGGTTCCCGCCCAAGCTGCCTGATAGACTATTTCCCGGATGACTTTCTGGTGATTATAGACGAGTCCCACGTAACCGTTCCGCAAATCAGGGGCATGTACGAAGGAGACCGTTCCCGAAAGGCGACTCTGGTGGAACACGGGTTCAGGCTGCCCTCGGCCCTGGACAACAGGCCCCTAAAGTTCGAGGAATTCGACACGCTTGCGCGTCAAATCATATACGCTTCGGCGACGCCGCAGAAATATGAAATAAAGAAGAGCGCAGTTGTGGCCGAGCAGATAATCCGGCCGACGGGCCTTGTGGATCCCAAAATAATCGTTAAGCCCAGCGAGAACGAAATAGACGACCTTATAGAAGAGGTCAACAAGAGGGCAGTGCGGAAGGAGAGGACACTCGTTACGACTCTCACCAAAAGGATGGCGGAGGACCTCGCTTCCTATCTGGATAATGTAGGCATAAAGGTGAAATATCTCCATTCGGAAATAGACGCCATCGCAAGGGTGGAGATACTTCGCGATCTCAGACTGAAGAAGTTCGATTGCCTGGTAGGCATTAACCTTCTAAGGGAGGGGATAGACCTGCCGGAGGTCTCGCTTGTAGCCGTCCTTGACGCCGACAAAGAGGGATTTCTGCGCAGCCAGACTTCCCTTATACAGATTGCGGGGAGGGCTGCCAGGAATGTAAACGGCGAAGTTATAATGTATGCCGACACTATAACCGGTTCCATGGAGCGGGCCCTGTCCGAAAGCCGCAGGAGACGAAGGAGACAGCTTGAATATAACAGGAGCCACGGCATCAAGCCCACCACGATAAAGAAGGCCATACGGGAGGGCATAGAGGCTTACGCCAAGGCAAGGGAGCTGGTGGCCGAGGTGGCGGGCGAGGACGAAACGGAGCACGAGATAAACCAGATTATCTCCGAGCTGGAACGCGATATGGAGCTCGCCGCGCGCAACCTTGAGTTCGAACGCGCCGCCGTACTGCGCGATCAGATAGCGCGGCTCAAGAAAAGATACAAGTGACAAGTTGCAAGTTACGGGAGCATAGGAAAACGAGCGTTTAGCGACTAGCGGTTAGTAAAAAACCATAGATTTTTTCTTAACTAACCGCCAGACGCTTTAAAAAACCATAGACCGTTATTAAAACCGGAAACCGATAACCAGAGATTCCGATGGAAGACAAAATCCTCAAAATATTAGATAAGCACCCCGGTGAATACGTCTCCGGGGAGAAGATATGTAAGTCCGTGGGAGTCTCCAGGGCAAGTATCTGGAAGCACATAGAGACGATGCGTCACCTCGGCTACCGGATAGAAGGCCTTCATCACCTGGGATATAAGCTTTTGTCCAGACCCGACAGGCTCATCCCGGAAGAGATAAAGTGCAACCTCAACACAAAATTCATGGGATGTGACGTCCACTCCTACGAATCACTGGATTCCACCAATGACACTGCCTATCAACTTGCGGTAAGCGGGGCGCCCGAGGGCACTGTCGTGGTAGCTGAACAGCAGAGGAAGGGCAAAGGCAGGCAGAAGAGGCACTGGCACAGCCCGAAAGGCGGTATATATCTTTCGTGTGTTCTACGGCCTGAAATAGAGCCGAAGGAGATTGCTAAAGTTACCCTGGCGGCCGCCGTAGCTGCGTGCGAGGCCTTGCGGGATTCCACCGGCTTGGAGGCGATGATAAAGTGGCCCAACGACATACTTGTGGACGGTAAGAAGATCTGCGGCATTCTGACTGAAATGAAGGCCGAGCAGGACAGGGTAAACTTTCTTGTGCTGGGTATAGGTATTAACGTGAACAGCCCCCAAACGGGTTTGCTCAGTGGGGCTACATCCGTTGAGAAAGAGGTGGGAGGGCCTGTGCGAAAAGTGGACTTGACGCAGAAACTGCTCGTAAGGCTTGAGGAGAATATAATATTGTTTAAAAAAGGCAGCTTTACGGATATAATAAAGATGTGGCACCGCTTGTCCCTCACCGTCGGTGAAGTCGTAAAGGTGCACTGCCACGACGAGGTCATAGAAGGCCAGGCCGTCGACTTGGACGAAAACGGCGCGCTTGTAATTAGACTCGATTCGGGCATACAACGCCGGGTCCTCTCGGGTGACGTAGCGTTGGCGCATT